>ERZ773013.1356-NODE-1356-length-14568-cov-5.750362_pt1 | contig 14568 bp, 9 predicted proteins | sample MGYA00511670_ERZ773013 | MGnify/ENA primary metagenome ERZ773013 (study PRJEB29015, sample SAMEA2738120) | human oral metagenome | biome: human oral; feature: human-associated habitat; material: saliva | place: China | collected 2257 ...
ACGAGGTCGTCGAGCGTGACGATCGTGCCGGCGCGCTTGGACATGCGCACGGGCTGGCCATCCTTGACGAGGTTGACGAGCTGGCCGATGAGGATCTGCAGGTTCTCGCCCGGCTTGTCGCCGAACGCGGCGCACATGGCCATCATGCGGCCGATGTAGCCGTGGTGGTCGGCGCCCAGCAGGTAGATGGCGCAGTCGGCGCCGCGTGAGCGCTTGTCTAGGTAGTAGGCCACGTCCCCGGCAAAGTAGGCGGCCTGGCCGTCAGACTTGATTAGTACGCGGTCTTTGTCGTCACCAAATTCGGTGGTGCGTAGCCAGACGGCGCCGTCACGGTCGTCAATCTTGCCTAGCTCACGCAGGCGGGCGATAGCGCGGTCAACTGCGCCAGACTCATGCAGGGAGTCCTCATGGAAGAACACGTCAAATTCGCTACGGAATTCGCTTAGCTCCGCCTTGATCTGGTCAAACATTAGCCCTACGCCGACGGCGCGGAAAACTTCCTGGGCCTGCTCATCTTCCAGCGTGGCCGGGTCAGGGTGACCGGCCTGAGCTTCAATGGCACGCACCTGGTCAGCAATTTCGGCGATGTAAGCACCGCCGTAACCGTTTTCAGGAGTTTGCTCGCCGCGAGCGCTTGCCAGTAGGGAACGGGTGAAGTTGTCGATCTGGGAGCCGTGATCGTTGAAGTAGTATTCGCGTGTTACCTGGGCGCCGCTGGCCTTGAAGATACGTGCTAGTGAGTCGCCTACTGCTGCCCAGCGGGCTCCGCCTAGGTGTACCGGGCCGGTGGGGTTGGCGGAGACGTATTCAAGGTTTATGTTTTGGCCGGCCAGAGAGTTGTTGCAGCCGTAGTTGGCGCCGGCGGTGAGGATGGTGCGGGCTAGCTCGCCAGCACTGGCGGCGTCGAGGCGGATGTTAATGAAGCCGGGTCCGGCGATTTCGGCGCTAGCGATGCCGGGGTTTTGGGTTAGGCGCTCAGTTAGTAGCTGGGCTAGGGCGCGGGGGTTGGTGCCGGCTTTTTTGGCCAGCTGCATGGCGACGTTGGTGGCCCAGTCTCCGTGGTCACGGTTGCGCGGGCGCTCAACTTTAGGTTCAGGAATTTCTTCGCTAGCCAGGTTTAGGGAGCCGTCTGCTACCAGTTCGTGCAAAATCGCGCCGATGGCGCCGGAGAGTTCTTCTGGAGTCACGTTTAATAGGCTACCTTTTGACAGCGCTAGCCACATAGCCGCTAAACTGAGACACAGAGATTTCGGGTACCCTAACTTTTTCTGGAAGCGCCTAATGTTAAGTTCATCGATCCGCTCTGCACGAGCTCGACTGGGACTACTGGGGCCAGCGTTTGTGGCCGCCGTCGCCTATGTAGACCCCGGCAACGTTGCCGCTAATATCACTGCCGGTGCGCGCTACTCCTATCTACTGGTGTGGGTGTTGGTGCTTTCCAGCCTGATGGCGGTGATGATCCAGTACCAAAGCGCCAAGTTAGGCATTGTTACCGGCCGTTCCCTACCCACCCTGGTTGGTAACACACTGGGTCGCAAAGCCCGCCTGGCCTACTGGGCCCAAGCTGAGCTGGTGGCTGCCGCCACGGACCTAGCTGAGGTAATTGGTGGGGCCCTGGCGCTGCACTTGCTTTTCGGGCTGCCGTTACTGGCCGGAGGCATTATTGTGGGTATTGCCTCGATTGCTCTGCTGGCTATTAGTGAAAGGCAAACCCAACGCCACTTTGAGGCGGCAGTTATTGCGCTGCTGATCGTTATTACTTTCGGCTTCCTGGGTGGATTGGTGTTGGCTCCACCTAACTGGACTGAAACCGCCGAGGGTTTGATCCCAGCATTTAAGGGGTCAGATTCGGTTTTGGTGGCTGCCTCTATGTTGGGGGCCACGGTTATGCCGCACGCTATCTATCTGCACTCTTCTCTGGTTAATGACCGTCACGGCAGCGATCACAGTGATCAACGCAAGTGGTCACTAATTCGCGCCACCCGCGTGGATGTGGTAGCTGCACTGCTGCTGGCGGGCGCAGTGAATATTGGTTTGTTGCTGTTGGCTGCCTCCGCACTTGGCGGCGTGGAGGGCACCGACACTATTGAGGGGGCACACCGGGCTATCACCGCTCACCTAGGCCAAGGCGTGGGGGTTATTTTCGCAATTGGTCTGCTAGCTTCGGGTCTGGCTTCTACTTCTGTGGGCGCCTATGCCGGTTCAGAAATTATGGCGGGCTTGCTGCACATTCGCGTGCCGCTACTGGCCCGGCGTCTGGTTACTTTGATTCCAGCCCTACTGATTATTGGCTCTGGGGCTGAGCCCACCTGGGCGCTGGTGGTCAGCCAGGTAGTGCTTTCCTTCGGTATCCCCATGGCGCTGATCCCGCTAACTATGTCCACCGGCAATAAGGCACTGATGGGGCGCTACACTGACGGTTTACCGCTGCGTATAGCCAGCATCTTAAGCGCAATCATCATCATTGTTTTGAACCTGTTCTTGGTTTACCTAACCCTCACTGGCCAGGACTGATACTGGCTAAGGGCAGCAGCGGCCAGGACTAAGCGACTGCGGCCAGCAGCAGCCAAAACTAATCGTGCAATAGCGGCCATTTAAGCCACTAGCACCGGGCCGGCCTATTTTTGGGCCGGCCCGCGCTTTTGGGGCTGGCCCGAGTTATTTGGACCAGTCCGCACTTTTGGGCTGGCCCGCATTTTTTGAGCCGGCCCGCACTTTCGGGATCAGTCCGCACTTTTTGGGGCCAGCCCACGTGGGCGTCGTCGGCATTTCCCCCGCAAGCCCCACGGGCACCGCCAGCTCCCTTCCGGCAAGGCCCACGGGCGCCGTCGACCCCCCGCATACAGGCCCCACAGGCGCCGTCGAGCCCAAAACCGCAAACAAAAGCGCACAGAACCACACAAATTCTTGGCTATTTTGGCTCGCTAAGCCCTTTTTAGTAGCTAAGATTGAGCCATGACTTCAACTGTGACAAAGGCTGTCATTCTTGCCCGAGGCCTGGGCACCCGGATGCGCGCCAACGATGGTTCCCCAGACCCCACCCACAACAGCGCCGCCGTAAACGCCGGTGCCAAAGGCATGATCGATGTCGGCCGCCCCTTCCTTGACTTTGTAATCAGCGCCCTAGCCGATGTGGGCATCACCGACGTATGCCTAGTGATCGGCCCCGAACACAACATTTTCCGCGACTACTACGACAACCTGGAGCTAAAGCGGGTACGCATCCACTACGCCATCCAGGCCGAGCCCCTGGGCACAGCCAACGCGCTAGCCGCCGCCGCAGAATTTGCCGGCCAAGACCGCGTTGTGGTGCTTAACTCCGATAACTACTACCCCATCGAAGCTTTAAAGTCGCTGGTGGAGCTGCCGGGGGCGGGCGTGGTTGGCTTTGAACGCGAAGCCCTGATCGCCAAATCCAATATTCCCGCCGAACGCATCTCCGCTTTCGCGGTTATCAGCGTTGACGAACAGGGCAATCTCAGCGACATTATTGAAAAGCCCTCCCCCGCCGAGCTTGAGCGCCTGGGCAGCCACGCCCCCATCTCCATGAACGCCTGGCTGTTCACCGCCGACATCTTCCCCGCCTGCGCCGACGTCGATAAGTCCGTGCGCGGCGAATATGAGCTGGTGGACGCGGTGCGCCTGGCCCGCAGCCGGGGCCGCAGCTTCCGTGTCACCCCCGCCGCCCAAGGCGTACTAGACATGTCCCGACGCACCGACATTGACGCCGTGCGCCAGGCCCTAAGCCACACGCAGGTGTCCCTATGAGTCAGCACTCGACATGGTTTGTGCCCGGACGCATTGAAGTGCTGGGCAAGCACACCGACTACGCCGCCGGGCGCTCGCTAGTATGCGCCAGCAGCCAGGGCATCACCCTGCGCGGCCGGTCCATTGATGAGCCGGTAGTGCGGGTTCGCTCCGACGCAGCCAGTGACATGGTTGAAATTGGTTTGCGCCAAGACCCGGTGGACCGACGTGGGCACTGGTCAGGCTACCCGGCCGCCGTGGTAGCCCGCCTGGTACGTAACTTTGGCGACGCCGTCGGGGGCGCCGAGGTGGAAGTAACCTCCACCTTGCCGCTAGCTTCAGGCATGAGCTCCTCCTCAGCCATGATTGTGGGGCTGGCGCGGGTGCTAATTGACCTGGGCGACATTGAATCTAGCGAGCTGTTTAAACGCAATATTTGCTCTATTGAGGACTACGCCCACTACCTGGCCTGCATTGAAAACGGCCAGACCTTCAAAGAACTTGAAGGACACATGGGGGTGGGGACCTTTGGCGGCTCCCAAGACCACACCGCCATTATGTGCTCGTATCAAGACCAGCTCAGCCAGTTCTCTTTCTGCCCCACCCGGCGCGAGGCGGATATTGATTTCCCCTCGGATTACTCCTTTGTGGTGGCGGTTTCGGGGGTGCTGGCTGAAAAGAGCGGGCAGGCACGCGAGCTATACAACCGTGCTTCACTGGCCACCACCGAGATCGTTAAGCTGTGGAACCAGGCCACTGGCCGCAGCGACGTCTACCTGAACCAGGCTGTGCAATCTAGCCCCCAGGCCCCGGCGCAGCTGCGTGAAATTGTGGCCGGGTGCGAGTATTTACCCCAGCGTTTAGAGCAGTTCTTGGTGGAGGCCCATGAGGTGGTGCCGGGAGCTAGCGCGGCTTTGCGCGACGGCGACCTGGCTGCTTTTGGGCAGATTGTGGACCGCTCCCAGCACTACAGTGAGCATTACCTGGGCAATCAGGTGCCTGAAACCGTCTATCTGCAAGCCAGCGCCCGGCGCCTGGGGGCTAGCGCAGCTAGTGCTTTTGGAGCTGGTTTTGGTGGCAGCGTGTGGGCGCTTGTGCCCAGCGCCCAGGCCGAAGACTTTGCCCAGCGTTGGCTTAGCGACTACCGCCAGGCTTATCCAGAGCCTGGCCAGCGCGCGGCCGCCTTGGTCACCCGCCCCGGCCCCAGCGCGCATCGGCTCTAAGTCGGAGGCTCTGGGCATCCCAGGCAGGCAGCCAGGGCAGCCGGCACTTACGCGGGCCAAAGTGAGATCAGGCATGGGCGACGTCGAAAAATGCGCTTGCCCAAACACCCTGGTAAGCTTGGCCCTGCGCCCCAGTAGCTCAGTGGATAGAGCGTCTGCCTCCGGAGCAGAAGGTCGCAGGTTCGAATCCTGTCTGGGGCACTTTTCCTGCGCAAAATAGCGCGACGCTCAAAATATCGCGGTATAACGCGGTGCGCAATTGGCGAGGTGTGCCAATAGTGCGACGCACAATTAGCGAGGCCTGCCAATAGCGAGGCGCGCCAGCTTTTAACGCGGCGCAGGCTTGCGGCAGCTTATAACGCGAGCCAGCACACGGCGGCTCAAGGCATTAGCCGCGCTAGCTAGCCGCGCTGGCACATACAAGCAGGCAAGTTAAATCGCAAATGAAATTGGGCGCCTACCAAAGTAGACGCCCAATCTTTTGTTTAGCAGTCAGCTAGTAGCTCACATCAGTAGCTGGAGGGAGCGCTGCCTCCCTGGCCGTAAGGAGCCTGCGGACCGCCCTGACCATAGGGGGTCTGAGGGGTAGGCTGGCCGTAAGGGGCCTGGGGAGCGCCCTGACCATAGGCCTGGCCGTAGGGGGCACCCTGGCCAGCAGGACCCTGGGCGTATTCGGGCATCATCGGGGCACCGTAAGCACCCTGAGCGTAGGGGTTAGCGCCACCGAGCATGTGGGCCTGCAGAGCGCGTGCCTCGTCGTCGAGCCAAGAAGGGTTCCAAGCGGCGGGCTTAGAAGGCATGATGCACAGAACTAGGGTCACAATACCCAGACCGACAAATTCAAGCAGCACAAAGAAACCTGAGTAACCAGCGTCGTGTAGACGGCGAATGGTCACGCCCACTGCAGGCAGGAATATTGACAAAATATACAAGCCTAAAATCAACATCATAACTAGGCTCGAAGCCCCGGCAGCCTTACCGTCACCGCCGCTTGCCGCAGTCCCAATAAGCAGGACAAACACCAGTAAGTATAGAACACCGAGAACAATGGTGTTAAACAGGTAAAACCACCAGAATTCGGCAACGGAGGCGACGCCGTCAAACTTGGCGTACTGGCTAAAGGCGCGCTTAACGGAGTCAGCAAAGCCGTAGTGGCGCGGATCCATGCCTACCGGATCTACATAAGGTTGATAGCTCATTTATTCCTCAGCTCTAGTTATTAACGCTTAGCTGCGTCTAGCCACAGTCTAACGCGATAAACCTGGAAAAACCCTAAAGGTGGCACTGTACACACTCAATATCAGTCCGTCATGCGGACGGGTGCTTTAGGTGTTAGCGGTTTATATGTTATTTTCTGCGCTGACTTAAATATATGCGGCTTAATACCTAGCGCAATTGCTCCGCAGCAGGTATTAGCAGCTGGGGCGCGTTAATATAAAGCATGAGCAACGTAACAGCTTTTGATGATGGCGCTTCCAATGCGCAGGCGGCAGGCATGCGGCCGGGCGGCACGCAAGCAGCAAGTATGCGGGCGGGCGGCACGCAAGCGGACAGCGCGCAGATTTCTGGCACACAAGCGGCCAGCACCCAGGCGGAAGATCGCGAGAACCTTACCTGGCAGGGATTTGGCGATGCCTGTCGACAAATCGCTCAGCAGATAGCAGATTCAGGCTGGATGCCGGATCTGATTGTGGCCATCGCACGCGGTGGCATGCTGCCGGCTGGGGCCATCTCATATGCGCTAGGCGTTAAGGCTAATGGCGCTATAAACGTGGAGTTTTATACCGGCGTGGGCAAAACCATGCTGGAGCCAGAAATTCTTGAGCCCTATATGGATATTTCCTCGCTTGAAGGTAAGAGAGTGCTAATTGTGGACGATGTGGCCGATTCAGGTAAAACCCTGAAGCTGATTATGGATTTAATTGCCAAAGAAGGTTTATCTATGGGCAGTGACAGCGCTAAAGTGGATGCCCGCAGTGCCACAATTTATTTAAAGCCCACCAGCGTTATTAAACCGGACTATGTTTTTAAGCAGACAGATAAATGGATTAATTTCCCCTGGTCTGTGTTGCCACCGGTCACTGCCTAACTACAGGCAAATACAGGCAAAATCGTCCCTTCCCTATAAAAATTTCATGGGGTTTTATAGGGAAGGGACGAAATGTCAGTATTTGTGCGGCCACTACTGGCGTATCCCAGCACTAGAGAGACTAGGTCTCAACAGTTGGTATGCATGAACTTTTAGAGGCAACATGCATCAACTAGCACCTGTCCCCTCCCCCTGACTGACGACGACGTCGGCCTAGCACGCCCGCGACGCAGCCCTGTCTGACCAGCACCGACCCGGTCACCGACGTCGTCGCCCCAACCCAACCCGCCGATGCCGTCGACCCCGCCTGACCAGCAGAACCTGCGACGTCGCCCCAGCCGGGCCCATAGCCAAGCGTTCACAGCCCGCCAGACTCACTCGTCCACACGCACCCCACACCCAAACACATGAGAGTACAAGCCAGCGCGCACTGACAAAATTAACCACATGTGGATAAAAACCAAGCGCAAATACACTTATCCACAGCCTCCAAGCGTTAACTAGCGTTTAGGCCTCATCATTGTTCTATGAACATCAAGGACATCCCGGTATACCGCAGCAGCGACCTGGCCACCACCAATTACCGTATGGACTCCTACTCGCGCCAGTCCAAGGGCAATGATCCGCAGCTGGCCAAAATCATGCCCGGCTGTTACATCCCCATCAGCGATTATGAGCGCGTTACCCAGGAGGAGCTGCATCTTTTGCGAGTTTATATTGCTGCCGACGCCGCTCGACGGCGCAACACCCCAGCTCGCAAGCTTGCTCAGGCTGGCGCTGAGGTGCGCGGGCAGTGTCGCGAGGAAGGCCCCTGCCCGTGGCCTGTGTTTGCCGGAGAGTCCGCCGCGCTGCTTCACGGGCTACCCATGGTTGGCCCTATGCCCAACCAAGTGCAGGTAATTAGTGGTTTGAAGATCCACGCATCGGTCACCACCTGGCGGCGCACCCGCAGCTGGCATTATGACTCTCAGCCGGTGCAGGTCGAGGGGATGTACTGCACCAATGTTTTATATACACTTGCAGATTTGCTGTGTTCGCGTGATTTCTATTCAGGAATTGCAAGTGTGGACTATGTTTTGCGCGAAAAAATAGCTACAAAGCAGCAAATTTTGACTGAATTGGGGCGGCGTATCGGTTGCAAAGGAGTTATAAAAGCTCGCGACGTTGTAAAACATGCCGATGCCCGCAGTGAATCGGTGGGTGAATCACTTAGCCGCGCAGTCATGCTCAAGGGGCACCTGCCCATGCCACGCCTGCAAGAAACCATCTACGATCACGGAAATTTTGTAGGCAGAGTCGATTTTTACTGGCCAGATTTTAATATAATCGGCGAATTTGACGGCCTGGGTAAATACAACAGCGGCACTTACACTGACCTCTCGTCTGGACAAATAGCCCAAAATGAGCGCCAACGCGAAAATGCCCTGGAGCTGGCCACCGGTGCCCGCGTGGTGCGCTGGACTTGGAGGGAGGCAGTGGACAAGGATGCGCTGCTGGTCAAGCTAGGGCGCGTCGGCATCGAGGGCTACTAATAGGCATCGAGGACTACTAGGGCCACTAAGCACTCACCTACTAAGGTCCGCTAAAAGTCCAAGGTAGCCGTCGAGGTCCCTAAAAGTCATCTGCAATTTCGTAGGGCTGCAGTGTAAAGCTGCGCCGCATGACGCCGCCTTACCGTCAGTTTCAATCCGCTGCGCCGCGCTAGGTAACTTTGCCGTCAGTTTCAATCCGCTGCGCCGACGACGCCGCTAACAGACTGTCCCTCCCCCACCCACACCATCACACACAGATACGCAGATTTCGTCCCTTCCCTATAAAACCCCATGAAATTTTTATAGGGAACGGACGATTTTGTATATAAATAGGCACTGGCACTGTGCTGCGCAACCTGCCGGCGCCATCACCGCCACCTATGTTGCCGGCACCGTCGCCGCCGTCGGCAGAGTTGCCATCTTCAGCTTGCACCGCTCAACAGTTAAGACCCACCGTCTCCAATGCTGGGACACAGACGTAGTTGCCGCACAGATACTGACATTTCATCCCTTCCCTATAAAACCCCATGAAATTTTTATAGGGAAGGGATGATTTTGCCTGTATTTGTAGGTTGCCTGTATTTGTATTTGCCTGTATCTGTCTGTAGTTGGTGTGCTCAGTTGCCACCACTGGTGGAACCATCAGAGTTAGATCCCCCAGTGTTTCCCTCGGAGGTCCCAGTGTTGCCGTTAGCTCCGGTACCACCGTTAGTGCCAGTGTTGCCACCGTTAGTACCAGTTCCAGAATCATTAGTGCCAGTGCCGGAATCACTGGTGCCCGTGGAACCATTTGAGTTATCGGTCAAACCAGCCGAGTTACCACCAGTGCCGCCGGTGCCGGTGCCATCGCTGGAGCCACTATCAGTGGTGCCGGTGGAGCCGTCACCAGTACCGCTACCGTCACCCGTGCCAGAAGTGGAGTTGTCACTGCTGGACTTACAGTCGGTAGACAGCTCAACCGCCTTGTGGTCACTGAGCCACTTCATCGGGTCAACCGTGGAAGCATCCGCCGTGTCGTTCTTAATTCGCACCTCAAAGTGCAGGTGGGGGCCGGTTGAGTAACCGGTAGAACCAACTGCCGCAATCAGCTGACCAGCCTTAACCTGCTGGCCCTTCTTAACGAAAATACCGTCCTGGTACATGTGCAGGTAGGAGGTGTACCAGATCTTGCCGTCAAGCACGTGCTTAATGGTGACCGTACCGGTGGAATCGACCATGCCTGCCTCAACCACCTCGCCGCCAGCAGCCGCATAGATGGGAGTACCAGCCGGCGCAGCCATGTCCTGACCAGCGTGCATCTTGGATGTGCCCAGCACCGGGTGGATACGGTAACCCCAGGGGCTAGAAAGCGTGTAGGTACCGGCAACCATCGGCTTAAACACGTCAGGGGTGGTGTTAAAGGCCGTGGTGTCACCGCTGGCACCCTGCTGCGGGGCACAAGTAACCACCGGGTTCTCGTAAGCGGCCCGAATACGTGCCTTAGTGGCCGCATCAGGCACGTTACGCAGTTTCACATCAGAGCTTTCCAGCGGCGAGTGGTCCACGCTACCGGCCACAGAGTCTTTACCGCTGATGACCTGGCGCGAACTTTGGCCCCGGTGGGCGCCCAGCGCGGTGTTTAGCGGCGAGTCAGCCCCCATCATGGCCGCCGACACCGGCGCCACAATTGTCACTAGCGCCAAGGCACTAACCGCGCAGATCTGCCCTACGCGAGCAAACGCGGCTCGACGGCGTGCTGCCGCGCCTTTACGCTTAACTGGCGGCGTGGTGCCGCAGCCTAGCCGGGTGGGCTCGCTCAGGGAGTTGGTCTCTACTGGGTTGCTGGTCTCTAGTGGATTGCCGCGCGCCGGGGTCTGGTCTGCCTGGGCTGCGGGAGCCTGGGGGGTTAGGTTAGCGCTGTTAGCTGCTGCCGACGTCGCCTGGGCGGCTATGTTTAGTCCTTGCGCTCCAGCCGCCGAGGCTGCTGTGTGCGCACTAACGGCGCTGGTCACACTAGCTGCGCTAGCTACACTGGCAGTACTGATAACGCTGGCAGTGCTGACAGCGTCGGCTGCTTTGGCAACCTTGGCGGATGCTGCCGCGCTCCAGTTACGGATAGCGACGTCGTCAATAATCTCGTCTTTAATTGCTGAGATTATCTGGGTGGGCTGGTAGTCCACACCGTCGTCGACAGGATTTTGGACGGCGCCCGGATGAGCAGCGCCCGGCTGGCCAGTGGCTGCCTGGCCGAGGCTTGACTGAGCAACACCCGGCTGGACGGCGCCCGGCTGGCCACCACTCCAGGCGGTGCCTGCGAAGCTGGAAGGGGCGCTGGCAGCCGAAGCAGCTGCGCTGAAAGTAGATGGAGCACTGGCAGCAGTAGCAGGGGCACCAAAAGCGTATGGAGCACTAGCTGCCGAAGCTGGCATAGCAAAGCTCGACGGGGCGCTGGGCGCACTTGCCACCGTGCCGCCGGCGAAGGGACCCGGACCAAAGCTGGCAGCTGCGTCGGGAGCGCCACCTGCAAAAGGACTGGCACCAAAAGTAGAGGCCGCACTGGGCGCGGAAGCGGCAGTGCCACTAGTAAACGAAGCCGCCGCGCTAAAAGTAGAAGGCGCACTTGCGGCAGTGGCAGTATTGAAGTCAGCAGCCGGCGCGCTAAAGGTTGACGGCGCGCTGAAGGTTGAAGGCGCACTAGCCGCAGAGGCCGGCGCACCAGAGCCATAGCCGCCGTTATAGGGGCCGTTGTAACCGGCGTCGTTGTAACCGCCGCCGTCGTAAGCCGTATTGGCGCGCCCGGAAAAACCGCTGTCGTCAGGAGCCTGCGAAAGTAACTCGCGGGCGTTTTCTCTTTGTAGCTGGGCCTGTCGCTCACGCTCAAGCTCACGTCGCTGGCGACGTGTCATCGGCTGATCGCTCATCCACACCCAACTTTCTACGGACTTATGTCATTCAAATACCACTGGTATCAGCGGTATCATACCTTGGTCACTTTAGCGAGGCAGCTAAACTGACGCATCTAACACTTAGCGTAACTGGTGGCGCTGCAAAGCGTCACGCACTTCCCCTACCAGTTCTTCTAGCACATCTTCGAGGAAAACTACACCGACCATTTGCCCATGCTCATCAGTTACCCGCCCCAGGTGGGCGCCGGTACGCTGCATAGCAGCAAGCACATCTTCAATCTCATCGTGCGCACGCACGGGCACCAAAGCCCGCAAACGCCAGGGTGCCACCGGCTGTTCACGCTCATCAGCTCTGGCGTAAAGCACATCTTTAAGGTGGATATAGCCACTGATTTTGCCCTGCTCATTAGTGACCGGGAAACGCGAGTAACCAGTGCGAGTTACTTCCGCCTCCACCTGGGCCGGGGTGCACTGCTCCGGCAGGCAGGTGAGCTTATTGAGCGGCACCATCACTGAGCCAGCGGTTTCCTCAGAAAATTCCAGCGCCCCGGCTACCAGCCCAGAGTCATCCTTGAGCACGCCCTCATCACGTGAGCGCTCCACAATTGAAGCCACTTCTTCCATGGTGAAAGCCGTTTCAATCTCATCGCGCGGCTCCAGCCCAAAGAGTTTAAGCACCGCGTTGGCCAGGCCATTTAAGGCACTCACAGCCGGGCGGGTTACCCGCTCACAAGCCACCAGGGCGGGGGCGAAAACCAAAACCGCCTTATCGGGCATGGAGATAGAAACGTTTTTGGGCACCATTTCACCCAAAACCACGTGGGCGGTAACCACCAGCAGCAGCGCCACCACTACCGCCAGGCCGTGGGCCACTTCGGCCCCTAAACCCACTGCATGTAGCGGCGCCGCCAGCAGGTGCGCCAACGCCGGCTCGGCAATTACACCCAGGCCGGTGGAGCATAAAGTCACTCCCAGCTGGGCGGTAGCTAGCATCTCGGAAATATGCTGCACGGCCCATAGGGCTGTGCGCGCCCGCGAGTTGCCTTCAGCGGCTAAAGGCTCAAGTTGACTGGTGCGCGAGGAGGTAATGGCAAACTCTGCGCCCACAAAAAACGCGTTACCAAGCAGTAGGATAACCGTCAAAATTAGCGCCAAAGTGGGGTTCACTGTAGAGCCTCCAGCTCCTGCTCAATCGGGGTGATGCGCACGCGGGTGACGCGCCGCCCCTCCATAGCGTCAACCAAAATGGTGCAGGTGGGCAGGGGTACTTCGTCGCCAATTTGGGGTATGCGTCCGAGCTCATTCATGACCAGGCCGCCCAGGGTTTCGTAAGGGCCGTCGTCGGGAATGCGGATGGCGGTGCGGGCCGTAACCTCGTCGGGGCGGCTCCAGCCGGGGGCGATCCAGCGCCCAGCTGAGTCTAGGTGGATGCCGGCGCGACGACGGTCGTGTTCGTCAGATACTTCGCCCACGATCTCTTCGACGGCGTCCTCCAAGGTCACCACTCCGGCAGTGCCCCCGTACTCGTCCACCACAATGGCCATTTGCAACCCGAAAGATTCCTGCTCGCCGTATCCACGTAGCTCCACCAGCAGGGAAGCTAGCGGCATGGTTTCTGGTACGCGCGGGGCGGGAGTCATGATTGAAGAGGAAGTCACTGGCACTTGGGCGCGGCGCTCATAGGGCACCGCGATGGCGCGGCGCAGGTTGACTAGCCCAAGTACGTCGTCGGGAGAGTCACCAAATACTGGGAAGCGTGAGTGCCCGGTTTGGCTGGCTAAAGCCACCAGGTCAGCGGCGGTGGCGGACTCTTCCAGCCAGTGAATGCGCCCACGGTCAGTCATTACATCTACAGCGCTGAGCTCATCTACGCCAAGTGAACGGGTAAGTAGGCGGGCGGTGGAGACCTCTAGTGTGCCCTCCTCAGCGCTGCGACGCAGCAGAGCGGTAAGCTCGCCGGCACTGCGGGCGCCACTGGCCTCCTCAGCAGCCTCAATACCAAAGCGCGATAGTAAAGCATTAGCCATACCGTTTAGCAGATTTACTAGCGGCCTAAACAGCCAGGTGAAACCGGTGATGAAAGGGGTGACAAAACCGGCAGCAGCCAGCGGATCAGCCAGGGTAGCGTTTTTGGGGATCAGCTCGCCAAACACCATAGAGAAGGCATTAACAATAATTAGGGCGCTAACCACGGCGATGGTGGCCGCCAGGGTTTGCCCCAGCCAGGGGCTCAGCCATTGCGAAAGCAACTCATTAAGGGCGGCCTGCATGGTGTAACCAAGCAAAATGGTGGTTAGCGTAATACCCACCTGCGCGCCCGAAAGCAGGGTGGATAGGTGACGCAGCGCCTTGGATACTCGCCCGGCACGTTTATCTCCGGCCTGAGCGCGGGCGTCAACAACCGATGGGTCTAGGGCCACTAGGGCAAATTCTCCGGCCACAAACACCGCAGTCCCAGCGGTAAGTAGCACCCCCAGAACTATCATTAGCCATTTAATGACCATGCAGCGTTTAGCTCCCTATCAAAAATCTAGTCGGTACCACTAACGCTATACCAAGCCCACAGCTTTAGCACGCAGGCAGCTCACAGCCTTGGTGCCGGGCGCCGTCGTCGTCGCAGCGCAGCCAATTTCAGCCCTAGCAACCCCAAGCGATGCTCAACATGCGAGAACATTTAAAAAATATCTAGGACTAAAGGCTACAAAGTACTCTGCAAGTCAGCTTTGCAGTATTAGACTTGGACCACAGTTTTAGCACGCAATGCCATATAAGGAGCAGCTAACCGTGTCTGAGAACGACTTCGCTCAGGGCTTTGGCACCAACGAATGGATTGTTGAGGATATGCGGGAGGCTTACCTAGCCGACCCAGCCTCAGTAACCCAGTCATGGCGCGAGTTTTTCAGCGAAAACCCGCAGTATCTAGCAGGCCAGTCGCCGGCCATGCCCTCAAAGCCGCTTAGCGCTAGCGTTGGCGTGCAAATCCCTGGTGCTACCACCGCCTCCGCTAGCCGACGCCCCGTCTTGGCCAGTGAGGATGTTTCCCGCTCTGACCTGCCCCCCGCCCCCACAGCCCAGTTCAAGTCCCCCTCCTC
>ERZ773013.1361-NODE-1361-length-14518-cov-8.375302_pt1 | contig 14518 bp, 10 predicted proteins | sample MGYA00511670_ERZ773013 | MGnify/ENA primary metagenome ERZ773013 (study PRJEB29015, sample SAMEA2738120) | human oral metagenome | biome: human oral; feature: human-associated habitat; material: saliva | place: China | collected 2257 ...
AAAGCTATATAGAAATCCAAGCAAAGCTATATAGGAATCAGTCCAATATATAGCTTTCTTCGCCATCCTATATAGCTCTACTCACGCACCCATATACCTATATATAGATACCTGCGCGCGTGAGGTATCTCATATAGTAGATACACACCGAAGAATTATCGTACATTTGCGGTACAGTGAACTATAAATATCTTTTCACCTCTTAAACCACAAACAAGCGATGAGGCTCAAGAAAATCATCTTATCCCTCCTCTCGGCGCTCTTCGTAGGCACCACACTGGGTCTGCCTTCGGCTGCTCAAGCCCAAGCTCCCAGCGAAATGCCACCACTCCCCATAGACACCGCCGTCCGTATCGGAAAGCTCCCCAATGGTCTGACCTACTTCATTCGTCACAATGAAGAGCCCAAGGGTAGAGCAGAATTCTATATCGCCCAGAAGGTAGGCTCGATGCAGGAAGAAGACTCGCAGCAGGGTCTGGCTCACTTCCTCGAGCATATCGCCTTCAACGGCACAAAGAACTTCCCTGGCAAGGGAATCATCAACTTCCTCGAGAGCATCGGTGCCAGCTTCGGTGGCAACATCAATGCTTACACGAGCTTCGACAAGACGGTCTACACGCTGATGAAGATCCCCGTCCCACGCAAGAGCATTATCGATAGCTGTATCCTCGTGCTCCACGACTGGAGTAGCTTCATCAGCCTCGAGGATAAGGAGATCGACGCTGAGCGTGGTGTCATCGAAGAAGAATGGCGCCGCAGCAATAGCGGGGATATGCGCAATATGGAGAAGCTCCTTGACTTCGCCTTCCCTGGCAACAAGTACGGGAAGCGTCTGCCCATCGGTAAGATGGAGATCGTACGCAGCTTCCCCTATCAGGTCCTGCGCGACTACTATAAGAAGTGGTACCGCCCCGACCTGCAGGCAGTCATCATCGTCGGTGACGTCGATGTCGACTACACGGAGGCTCAGATCAAGAAGATCTTCGCCGACATCCCTGCTCCAGTGAATGCAGCTGAGCGTGTCTACATCCCTGTCGAAGACAACGACAAGCCCATCGTAGGTATCGCTGCTGACAAGGAAGCTACGCAGAACTCGATCAACATCTCTTATAAGAGCGATGTCACACCTGCTGATGTCCGTGCTACCCTCATGGGCCCCCTCGAAGACTACATCAATAGTGTCGTCACTTCGATGATCGCCCAGCGCTTCAGCGATATCGTCAAGAAGCCTAACGCTCCCTTCGTCAATGCCTCCATTGACTTCGGCAACTACGTCGTTGCTAAGACGAAGGACGCTGCCAACTTCGACGCGACCTTCAAGGAAGGTCAGTGGGAGCCTGCTCTCAAGGCCCTCGTAGCTGAGATCGTCCGCCTCAAGAAGTACGGCTTCACGCCTGGTGAATATAGCCGTGCTAAGAAGGACTACCTCGTCGGTATGAAGAACTTCTACAACGAACGCGACAAGCGCACCAGCGAATCTTGGGCAAACGTCTATGTAGACTACTTCGAAGATGGTGGTTACCTCCTCGATATCCCCACGCACTACCAGCTCATCCAGGGCATCGCTGAGCAGTTCCCCCTCGAGCAGATCAATGCTATGGTCCAGCAGCTCGATCTTGAGAAGAATGTCCTCATCGCTCTGACCAGCGTAGAGAAGCCCAGCGTCAAGCTCCCCAGCATCGAGGAGCTCACGAAGAAGTACTTCGACTACTTGAAGCAGCAGGTCGAAGCTCCTAAGGACGAGGTCAGCAACGAGAAGCTCATCGACAAGCTCCCCATGAAGGGTAAGATCGTCAAGACCGAGAAGAACGGTCAGTACGGCTCTACCATCTGGACGCTCTCCAACGGCGCAAAGGTCTACATCAAGAAGACCGACTACAAGGAAGATGAGATCCTCTTCAAGGGTCGCCGCGATGGTGGGTACTACAACTTCTCCAAGCCCAGTGCTACGGAGCTGAAGGTCCTCAACAGCCTCCCCACCATCGGTGGTCTGGGTAAGTTCGATGAGTCAGCTCTCGAAAAGGCCCTCAGCGGTCGCATCGCTTCTGTCTCTGCGACTGTCTCCAACATCAGCGATGATGTAGCAGGTAGCACCACGAAGGAAGACCTCGAGACGATGCTCCAGCTCCTCTACCTCAACTTCACAGCTGTACGCGCTGACAAGGAAGCCTTCCAGGCATGGCAGGAGCGTACCATCAGCCAGATCGAGGCAAGCAAGGCTAACCCGCTCTCCTTCCTCGGCGACTCCGTCACGCGCTACATCTTCCCCAACAACCCTGAGCGCTATCCCCTCAGCGTCGAAGAAGTCAAGAGCGTGAACTATGAGCGCGTACTGCAGCTCTTCCGTAGCCGCTTCGCTAATGCCCGCGGCTTCGAGTTCTACTTCGTAGGTAATGTCGACGAAGCTGCCCTCCGTCCCCTCGTAGAGCAGTACATCGCTTCACTCCCCGCGCAGAAGACCTATACCGACAAGGCTCACACGAACCGCGTCCCCCAGGAACGCCTCGGCACGAACAAGAAGGAGTACAGCGCTGCTATGGAGACACCCATGGGTATCGTCATCGACGGCATCTCAGCTCCCACGATCTACAACCAGCAGGAAGGTCTGACGAGTGCTGTGCTTGAGTCTATCCTCGATCAGCTCTACACGAAGACCATTCGTGAGGATGCAGGTGGTGCCTACAGCGTCGGTGTCCTCGCTGACGTGTCACGCTTCCCCAGCCCACGCACGAACGTCACCGTCCAGTTCCAGACTGACCCTGCCAAGGCTGTAGCTATGAACGAGCTCGTCTTCAAGGGTCTTGAAGGCATCGCTAAGAACGGCCCCTCTGCTGAGTACTTCGACAAGGCTGTCAAGAACCTCAAGAAGGCTCACGGCGAAAGCCTCCGCAAGAACAGCTACTGGCTCGGCCAGCTCGCTCGCTTCTATGGCCAGGGCTTCGACTTCGTCACGAACTACGACAAGCTCCTTGACGCTGTCACGCCTCAGTCTGTACAGGCTCTCGCTAAGAAGCTCTACGAGTCTAAGGACCGCACGGAGATCCTCTTCCGCTCCACCGAGGCTAAGAAGTAAGCGCTTCGCAGCCCTCTCCCACTTCATATAAGCAAGCCGGGCACCCTCCCCATCTGAGGATGCCCGGCTTGTCGCTTAATGAACAATTCGCCCCATCTCACGCTTATCATACCAACGAGCAGTATTCTATCACCTCGTAGCAACTAACTGAATAATGAAGAAAGTCATCCTCAGCCTCGCCCTCATCTCCGCAGGTCTCTTCTCGAGCTATGCCTGCACGGCCAAGGCTTCGAGCAACGCTGCTTCTGCCTCCACCGAGACGACCGCAGCTGCACCTAGCGAAGAAGCTGCTGCCGACGATAAGGCCGCAGAAGGCGCTATCAAGCACATCGACGCAGACTTCCTGCGCAAGAACATTTGGGACTATAAGGAAGAGCCCTCGAAGTTCGTCTTCAAGGGCAGCCGTCCCGCTATCATCGACTTCTACGCCGACTGGTGCGGTCCCTGCCGTAAGCTCAGCCCCAAGCTCGAAGCTATCGCTAAGAAGTATGCGGGTAAGATCGACGTCTACAAGATCAATATCGACCAGGAAGCTGGTCTGGCCAATATCTTCGGTGTGAAGAGCATCCCTATGTGCCTCTTCATCCCTATGCAGGGTACACCCATCCAGACGGTAGGCGATCTCACTCCCGATCAGATCGAGGAGACCATCAAGCAGATCTACTCCGACGCTAAGTAAGCCCAGCGAGTCATTCGCATCTACAATAAAAGCTCATCCCCACACTGCCATCAGGCAGTGTGGGGATGAGCTTTTATTGTAGCGTCCGAGGGAGGAAGTCGCTTACTTCTTCGCAGGACGGGGGATGAAGTCGAAGCCCGTATAAGGACGAAGAGCCTCGGGGATGCGGATGCCTTCGGGCGTCTGATTGTTCTCCAGCAGCGCTGCGACGATACGGGGCAGAGCCAGAGCACTACCATTGAGCGTGTGCACGAGCTGGACACCCTGCTCAGCGTCACGATAGCGGCAGCGCAGGCGGTTGGCCTGGTAGCTCTCGAAGTTGGACACAGAGCTGACCTCGAGCCAACGCTTCTGTGCAGCAGAGAAGACCTCGAAGTCATAGGTCAGCGCGCTGGTGAAGCTCATATCGCCACCGCTCAGACGCAGGATGCGCCAGGGTAGCTCGAGCTTCGTGACGAGCGTCTCTACGTAGGCGACCATCTCGTCGAGGCGCTGATAGCTGCGCTCGGGCTTGTCGATGCAGACGATCTCGACCTTGTCGAACTGGTGGAGGCGGTTCAGACCACGCACATCCTTACCATACGACCCAGCTTCGCGGCGGAAGCAGGCGGAGTAAGCCGTATTGCGCACGGGCAGGTCCTTCTCCTCGAGGATGACGTCACGATAGATATTCGTCACAGGCACCTCAGCCGTGGGGATGAGATAGAGGTTGTCCACCGTAGCGTGGTACATCTGCCCTTCCTTGTCGGGGAGCTGACCCGTGCCATAGCCTGAGTCTTCATTGACGACGTAGGGAGGCTGTACCTCGAGGTAACCTGCTTCACGAGCATTGTCGAGGAAGAAGTTGATGAGCGCGCGCTGCAGGCGAGCTCCATAACCCTTATAGACGGGGAAGCCAGCACCCGAGATCTTCACACCCAGCTCGAAGTCAATGAGGTCATAGTCCTTCGCCAGCTCCCAGTGGGGCTCAGCGGTAGCATCGAGTGCGGGCATCTCGCCACCAGTCTTGACGCAGACGTTGTCCTCAGCCGTAGCGCCTTCGGGCACGATGTCGGCGGGGAGGTTAGGTACAGAGAGCAGGATCTCACGGATCTTAGCTTCGGCCTCGGCCTTCTTCTCCTCAAGGCTCTTGCTTGCCTCCTTGAGCAGTGCCACCTGAGAGCGGATGCTCTCGGCCTGCTCCTTGGCGCCCTGCTTCATCAGATCACCGATCTCCTTAGCGAGGGCCTTCTGACGAGAGAGGCTGGCATCGAGCTCCTGCTGAGAGCGACGGCGGATCTCATCGAAGTTCAGTACTTCGTTGATCGCTTCGCGTGCCTCGAATTGCTTCTTGCGGAGGCGCTCAATGACCGCCTCGGTATTCTCCTTGATTTGCTTGAGTGTAAGCATAATGTCTCGTGTGGGGTATAATGAGAGGAGGTCGCTCCCTCCGGGCTGTGTAGACCCTTCTGGAGCAACCTCCGGTTGACTTGTCTGACGTGTGCTCCGTCTTAGGCCTCAGCCGCGATGGAGACGTACGAGCGGTCGTTCTTCTTGCGAGTGAAGACCACCTTACCGTCGATCAGTGCATAGAGCGTGTGGTCCTTACCGATACCTACGCCTGCACCTGGGTGATGCTGCGTGCCACGCTGGCGGACGATGATGTTACCAGCCTTAGCGTGCTGACCACCGAAGAGCTTTACTCCGAGTCGCTTACTTTCTGATTCGCGTCCGTTCTTGGAGCTACCTACACCTTTTTTATGTGCCATTGTCTTATGTCTAAACTAATGCGGTGATACAATTACTTACGCTACGATTTCCTTGACGAGGACTTCGCTGAACTGCTGGCGGTGGCCATTGAGCTTGCGATAGCCCTTACGGCGCTTCTTGTGGAAGACGAGTACCTTGTCGCCCTTTACAAGAGGCGTGATGATTTCGCACACGACCTTAGCACCAGCCACTACAGGCGTACCTACAGTGACAGCACCATCCTTGTCTACGAGGAGGACCTTGTCGAATTCTACTACTGCGCCACTCTCTGCACCCTTAACGTGGTGAATGAAGAGGCGACGGCCCTGTTCTACATTGAACTGCTGGCCCTGAATGTCTACGATGACGTACATTATCGTTGATAACTAAAAAGTTAGCCCCGTAGGGTGCCACCCGCTCCACGGCGGAGGGATAGACTTCTTCTCCTACCCTACATAGGAAATTCGGTCACAAAGATACAAAAATATCTGATACAACACCTTGCACGCCCTTGACTTTCGCCGCAGAAACCACCTCAGTCCGAGCTCTTCCCCTACCCTACACAAGGCAATATCTCTCTCCCGAGAAGCACCCACCGAAGTCCGTCGTAGCACGATACCATACCGCAAGAGGTGTGAACCTATATTGGTCGCTGCTCCGACCTATATTGGTCGTAAAAACACCTTCACGCCGAGACAGCATAACACCATAAGGGCAAGCCACTTAGAAAACACATAGGAATGCCATCCAAACGCCTTTATCATTCCAGTAACCAAGCAACCTATATACCTCCGACAGCCTCACCCAGATAAAGTCACAAGCAATGCACAGGATCCCGCGCCCTATCCTATCGAAACTCGTACATTTGTAGCCAGAGGGTATTGCAAATACAGGCAAGCAAACCCTCCGAGTAGGAGTCTACACCCCGCCCCCCTTCTGTCAGAGCAAGGGATCAGACTTAGACAATCATCACAACACAAAATAAGTATGGACACAGAGCTGGATATAATACAGCAATTCTTTCAAGAGGTAGCGAGCATCTGCGCCTTAGAACAATCGCAGCAGGAGGAGCGAAATCGCAAAGGCGAAAACTACAATCTCTTTAGCATCCTTAGCATAGAGCGCTACGAATTAAAGCACTCCGCCCTAATCGCTAATCTACTCGATCCCAAGGGAAGCCACGGATGCGGCGATGCCTTCCTAAGAGCTTTCTTTGAGATCGCACTGAAGGAGCGAGCCTACCCTTTCAAGGACTGTACACTCCCGGATAGCTATACAGAGTATTATACAGGCCCCATAGTAGGCGACACCGGCGGGCGCATCGACATCCTCGTGAAAAGTAGCAGCTACGGACTTATCATAGAGAACAAAATTTACGCTGGGGATCAAGACAAGCAACTGACTCGCTACGACAACTATGGCAAGGTGACTTTTGGTGCAGACGGATATCACTTGGTTTATCTCACACTCTATGGATACGATGCCAGCAAAGAGAGCACAGCCACGAAAAGTGCTGAGGAAGTAGCCTACTTACGCCTATCGTACGCAGAAGACATCCTTCGCTGGCTGGGGCAATGCGTGCGACTGGCCGACAACAAGCCCCTCGTCCGAGAGTCTCTCAATCAGTATATCCGAACTATCAAGCAACTCACCTATCAAGATATGAATCAAGAGGACATCGAAAAAATCATTGATCTCGCAGTTGATCACCCCGAAGTAGTGGCCACGCTATCAAGCAAACGTGATGCAATCGCTCAGAGGATTAGAAAGAAGTACATCTTCGACGAACTGAAGGAGTACGCTGCTAAAAAGGGCTGGCTATTTGATAATACTGAAATAGCTAATCCCAAAGGTGACAACAAGATCCGCCTCCGTAAAGAGGGCTGGGAGGGCTCTATCATCATATCGGCAGATAGCGAAGATAAAAAATCGAACTATGGCTGGTGGATTAACCTCTGGATAGGGATAGACTCAAAGGTGACTGGAGCGAAAAAACTTGCTTGCTTAGAAAAGCAAAGTCCTGAATATCCTATGGGATGGGAGTACCTCACGACACCAAACTGGTACTCAGCCGAGAACTTCCCCGCGATGAAGGAAAGCGTCGCCGAAGAGATCATCAACAAACTTGACGAGATCATAGAGGAATTGGGCATCAAGTAGAGCAAGTAGAGCGACCCTACCCCACACAAGGCAACACCTCCCTCCTCTCAAGCAGCGCCCCCCCGAAGTCCGTCGTAGCACGACGCCATACAGCAAGCAGAGTACACCTATATAGGTCAACCCGACGACCAATATAGGTTCACACCACCTCCATATATAGATGCCCCCACCTTTCGGAGATCTCCGCACACCCTCTTCTCCACGAAAAGTCCCCACAGAGAAGCAAATACCTATCGGTAGGTATTGCACTGTCAGTCAAAAAGTCGTAACATTGCAGTACCATTTGACAACGCAAGTTGCCCGCTGTTCCTAACCGAAAAACAAAGAGTCATGAGACAGAAGACCCAACCACAGCAGCCACACACGGACTACCCATCCGAATGCACCACCATCATCGTCGGACGTCAGCACACCTCCGACGGCTCTATGATCGTCGCACGTAGTGAGGACTGGAATGCCGTCCTGGCAAAGAACCTCGAGATCTACGAAGACACCGACCATGGCCCCGAGCGCTTCGTCGCTCTCGACAGCCCCTTCCGCTGCGACCTCCCCAAGCGCGCTCTTGGCTACTCCGCCCTTGCCCCCTACCACCTCCACGGCCACTGGGGAAGTGCCGGCTTCAACAGCGTCGGCGTCGGCATGAGTGCTACCGAAAGTATCTTCAGTAGCGACCGCGCCCTCGAAGCCGACCCCCTCGTACCCGACGGCGTCGCTGAGAACTCCGTCTTCAACATCGTCCTGCCCTACATCCACTCAGCTCGCGAAGGTGTCGAGCGCCTCGGCTCGCTCATCGAGATGCACGGGGTGGCCGAAGGCTTCGGCGTCGGCTTCGTCGACAGCCACGAGATCTGGTACCTTGAGACCGCCTCGGGGCACCGCTGGCTCGCTACCCGCATCCCCGAAGATCAGTACTTCGTCACGGGGAACCAGAGCCGCTTCCGCAAGTACGACCCCAAGGATCACGCAAACTATCTGGCCTCAGACGACCTCATTGAGTTCGCCATCCAGCACGGCTTGTACGACCCCGCGCGTGGTGAGTTCGACTTCCACGAGGCTTACATCCGTGATGTCAAGCTCGACACGACCTACAACTACCCCCGCGTATGGGGCCTGCAGGCACAGCTGAGCCCATCGATCAAGAACGATGTGACGAAGAACACCTTCCCCGTCTTCGCCCAAGCCGCCGAGCCCATCTCCATCAGCCGCCTCAGACAGCTCTTCCGCTTCCACTATGACGGCACGGACCACGACCCCTACCTCCATCAGAACCCTAAGGAGGTCTACCGCCCTGTCTCCATCTTCCGCACCACGCAGACGCACCTCCTGCAGGTACGCCCCGATCTTCCTCAGGCTATCGGATGCGTCAACTATGTGGCGCTTGGGATGGCTGACCTCAGCGTCTTCCTCCCCCTCTACGAAGGCATCCGCTCTTACCCCAAGGCTTACACGAAGGGGACGAACGAGTCTTCACACGAGTCCGCCTACTGGAAGTTCCGCAAGGTCCAGGCGCTCGGTATGGTCGACTACAACCGCTATGCCCCCATCATCAAGAAGGTCTACGCCGACTTCGAAGCTGAGACCGACCAGCGTCAGCGCGAGATGGAAGAGCAGTATCTGGCCATCTACCAGACGCAGCCCTTGCACGCGCGCGACCTCCTGCAAGCCTTCTCCGACCACGTCCTTCGCTCAGCCCTCGAGGTCACTGACCAGCTCATCGAGACGCTCTTCACGCACCTGACGATCGACATCCAGGCCGAATACGAGTTCCACGGCGCTTAGTAGCTGAGGCACGATAAGCAATGAGCCGAGACTCTCTCCTAAAGAGGGTCTCGACTCTTGTCTTATACCTGTGTTTTTCACTTCCACATATGCATTCTCACAAACACATATACACACATTAAATGAAGAATCTCTACAACTACATTTCAAAAGCTCCCTGCGGGGAGGACCTTTTCGTAGGGAAGACTCATGAGAAGACAGCCGAACAGATCACCCAAAAGATCTTGAATTCAGAAACCTCCTTGATGATTGGGATAGATGGAGGTTGGGGCTCTGGGAAGTCCAACCTCATACAGATGATAGAAAAGCGGGTGCAAGAAAAGCGAGTGCAAGAACGGAAATCTGAAGCCATCTTCTTCACCTACGATGCTTGGGGCCATCAGAACGATATGCCCCGTCGCGCCATGCTGGAGGAGCTCACGAGCAAGGTTATACAGTTTCCTCAAGCTCTATTAGAAGGCAAAAGGAAGGACTGGGAGGAGAAAAAAAGAGATTTGCTGGCTCAGAAGAAAGAGACCAGCACAAAGACCATTCCCAAATTAAGTACAGGAATGATAGTACTAGCTTTAATAACGATCCTAACCCCCGTATTCTCCAAGGTAGGAGAATCGCTCCCCAAGACCTGTAGTGCTGGGTGGAATATCCTCATCACAGCAATACCTTTAGCTTTTGGATTAGGCTATGCTGGTTACGAATCCTATCGCTCAAAAAAAAAGAGCCTTAAAGCATTTCTATATGAACTACGATCCCTATACCAAGAAAGCACCAAGGAAGAGACCACTCATGAAGTAGTGTTTTCTGAGGAGCCAAGCTCCACCCAATTCAGAAAATGGATGAAGGAGCTCGACGAGAGCCTTCAGACTCACCTGATCCTTGTATTCGATAACATGGATCGACTTCCAGCTAGCAAGGTGCAAGAGTTTTGGGCTGCGATTCATTCCTTCTTCTCCGAAGAAAAGTATGAGCACATCAGGGTCATCATTCCCTTCGACAGGAAGCACATTATATCCGCCTTCAGGGGCGAAGACGGCAGCGATAAACGCTGCTATGGGAATGACTTCATCGACAAGACTTTTGATGTTGTTTACCGTGTTGCTCCACCTACTCTATCGAACTGGAAAGGCTACCTCTCCGGCCAATGGAAGGAAGCCTTTGGAGGCAGCTTATCGCCCGAGCACTCTATTACCCAGATCTACGACCTACTAACGGAGAGCAAAACGCCCAGAGAGATCATTGCCTTCATCAACGACTGCGTCACGACTAGAGAAACGTGCTCAGCATCCATCCCAGATGAATACATTGCGCTATTTGTCATCGGGAAGCATAAGATCAGTGAGTCACCAGAGAAGGAACTTTTAGAGCTATCCTTCCTCAAGCCCTTGGCATACAAATACGACAACGACGATACACGGAAGTATTTGTCTGCTCTATACTACCAGCTCCCCCCAGACGAAGCACTAGAGATCGTTTATACAGACCAGCTTCGACGAGAGCTCGAACTAGGAGAGGATCGACTGCTTGGGCGCCTTGTAAACCTATCTATCCTTCCAAGCCTCTTAGAGAATGCCATCGCCGCTGTAACAAATGTAGAGAACGCGGCCCTTGCATTTGCGGAGGTCGAAACAGAATCTGACACACCGATCTCAGATGGGTTCTGGGAGCAGTTGCTCCAGAAAGCACCCAAAGAAGAGGAAAGTCCAAAGCCATATCAGATAGAGCTCCTTAAGCATGCTGGCGAGGAGCGATCAAAGAAGTACCTAAAGGATATGGTAGAATCCATTTACTCTCGATCCTACAGCCATACCAGCGATTCAGAAGAATCTAACGATAAAATGATTGATGCTCCCACGTTTTATGCTAATATCGCCTATGTACAAAAGGAGCTCAGGGAGTTTCCTGACCTTAATCCCATTGAGCTTCTTCATGAGGCTGAGACTACTCCAGAGCTATTTATACGCTTCGTCCAACAAGCCCAAAGCGCATACAAGGACTATAAGATCTCATGCTCCATGGAGGATGTAGACGAGTACTTATCAGGGATGGGTATCGAAGAGCTAGAAAGATTGGACATCGTAAAGCACCTACCCACCGACGGTAGGAAAAAGCTTACATCCTTTTGGAAATCTCTCAAAGATCAGATCCAAAGGTCAACAGATCCGCGTGCAGCTAAAATCCTACTCAAACAATGGGTGGATTTAAGAATGAGAGATATGAATGCAAAGGATGAACCACTAATGTCCGATAGTCTCATACGAACTCTCTATGAGACTGCAGAAAAAGATCCTTTCCTAGAGCATTGTCTTATCTGCATCCGTTTAGCTCGTGGAAAAAATTTTTCTTCCTCATCGATGGTGAATATCCTCCGAGAAGAAAACGAGGTACTTTCTCAGGAGCTAGCACAGGGGGACATACAGGTCTTCGTAACCTATGAAGACCTACTCTTGATGTATGAAGATATGGGTGAGTATCCTCTATACAAGGGGATAGTCAAGGCACTTATCTCGAACAAGCTAGGCAAACATCTCTCTATCGAGAATGCCCTTCCTTACTACAAGGGGATCGCTCAAACTATCGGAATTCCAATAGCTGAGCTCCTCGGGGACTGGGATCGCTTCCAGGATTCTTTTGGGGAGAAAATCACCGAACAAACAATATCGACCATACCAGTAGAGTTCTTCAAAGATACGGCAGAGATGCAACAGCTACAGATTGTATCTCACTGCAAGCAGGCAGCTATAAGCTACCTCCAATCCATCACGCAGGACGGCTGGGAAAAGTATTTCCTCCAAAGTAAGGACTATGAGTATCAGCTTGTAATGGAGCTCAGATGCGACTGTCCGAATGCCTATGAGGCCTTTAAGAAGATCACTGAGCAAGAACATGAAGATCAAGCATTGATTCTACCTGATGAGGTTTACTCGGCTCTAGTGGCTCTCTTTGACGAGCATAATAAGATCTGGGCACCCACGTATCAAGCAATAAGGAACCGATATGGAGAAAGAGATCGAGACATAACGACTGTATTGTTTATGCGATATGGTAAGGCTCTGATCCAGGATGGAGAACTATCCAAGAATTCCAAGGCAATCCAATACCTTCTACCGACCGCCCTCCTAACAGATCCAGGTACACGAGGTATCCTTATTGAGAAGAGCACTGAAGTTGCTCAGATACTCAGAGCTGCAGAGGAAAACTATAGAAATACGTTCTCGCAACAGGCTCTTTCTGTCTATAACTCAAGACCTGAGCAGCAGGATCAGATGCTAAGACTTCTTTCTGCACTAGGCATTCAAATACCCTCAGATGACGAGAAAGAGTAGGCTGATCTGCTCTTACAGTCTTGGAGGGAATACACCCTTATAGATGTTCCTTGGAGCTAGTGAAAAGTCTGCATTTCCTAAGACGATTCCCAGCGCACCTCTCTGCCCTCTCCCCCTCCCCTCTCCAGCCCGCTTGTAGAGGGCGTCTGCAAAGCCCCATTTTGCGACCTACCGTAGGTTTCTTTTTCCCACTCCGAAGCATGGGAGGAAGAAGCCACTTCCTCCCGACAAAAACCAGAGAGCCGAGACCCTCACGATGTGAGAGTCTCGGCTTTTGTATTTTAGCACTTAGGCGGGGCGGCTACCAGAACTCCTCCCAGCGGCGGAAGTGGCCGAGGAGGTAGTGCGGCGTCTTCGGGAGGTGCGTGAAAGGCACGCCCTGGATGCGCCAGTAGTTCTCTTGGTTCGTCGGGGGGACGACGCGGTCATCTTCGCCGATGAAGGCCTTGCTCCACAGGCCGAAGGCTGCGGGCTTAGGCAGTGGGCGGGGCTGATCGCGATCGACGGTGAAGGGGCGGATGAACTCATCATAGAGCGCCTCCGTAGAGCGCTGGCGCACCTCCTCATAGAGGTGGCGGTAGGTCTTACCGCCAAGCATGTGCCGGTCGAAGCGCTCACGATTCTCCTCCGTCAGCCCCTCGAGGGTCTTGTGGAAGAAGGCTTCGGGGATACCCACGGCATCATCGACTTGGTAGCCCGTACCAGCGAGCGCCGTACCCGAGACGACACGACTGCGGAGCTCCTCGTGCTTAGCGAAGAAGCGATCGGCTGCCCAGATACCCATCGACCAAGCGACGAGGCGGATCTCACGATAGGGCGAGAAGTCGAAGTCAAGCGCATCGGTGCGGTAGTCCCAGAGGAGAAGGAGGTCCTGCCCCTCGGGGAGACCGAGGTGCTCTACGGCAATGGGGCTGAGTGCCCAGCCATTGAAGTAGAGGACGAGGCGATCGGTAGGCGCTGAGGCGGGTCGGAAGAGCTGCTCCATCGCTTAGTCTTCGTCTGAGTCGTCGGTCTCGAGCGCCAGCATCTCGTGGTAGTCACTCCAGTCGGGGTCCTCTTCGCAGTGGATCTCAAGCGGGAGCGTAGGATAAGGCGCGAGGCATTCGTTCAGTCGCTCGCCGAAGGAAGGGAGGTGGCGCGTGTAGAAGGTCCAGTCCTTCTGCCCACCGCCGGTATAGTTCCCCGTGAGGATGGCGAGCTTGTCCTTCTCCATGATGCGGCGGAGCTTGGGCTCGATGTCCTCGATGAGGCGTGCGGTCTCTTCGTCGGGCATCCCATCGGGCTCGGCGGTGTAAGGCCATGCGATATCCACGCGCACACGGAGCTTGCCGCTCTCGAAGAACTGAGTGAGGCCCTTGCGGACGGTCAGGAGGACTATCGCCCCACCCTCGGTATGGCTCACGCTGGTGAACCAGTCATCGGTAAGTATCATATATATATGTAAGTCGTTTCTTCCCCCAAAGGTACGCAATCTCCGTCCCTTAGCCTCCCCAGCCGCCATCACTCTACGACGCCCCCTCTCTTCATCACCAAAGCCCCTCCCCGATATACCTCTCCGAAGTGATACGCAAACCCTTCGCCTTATCGCAAGTATTCCTCTTATCCAGCCGAAGAAAAGCATCGTTCGCGTGAAGGGAAAAGCACCTTCACGTAGTGGTATTCTTCTATCTATGTACGTAGTCTTAAAGACTAGGCACGCAAATCCAAATATCCACGCACGTAGATTTATCGTCCACGCACGTAGTCCAAACTTATCTGCCACTCGTCCACAACTTTTAT
>ERZ773013.1365-NODE-1365-length-14501-cov-2.692372_pt1 | contig 14501 bp, 14 predicted proteins | sample MGYA00511670_ERZ773013 | MGnify/ENA primary metagenome ERZ773013 (study PRJEB29015, sample SAMEA2738120) | human oral metagenome | biome: human oral; feature: human-associated habitat; material: saliva | place: China | collected 2257 ...
CCTGCCACGAACGAGAAGCTCAGAACCCACGAACGGTTCCACCTCGGAACGCGGAACCTCGGGTGCCCGGCGCGCCGCCTCGCGCCGGGTAGCGCGAACGTCCGTCCCGTATGCCGCATTCACCTTGGCAGCCGCTTCTCGGAAGCGATTTCCGTGGTCAAAGCAGCCGGGCAGCGTGTAGATGAGCTCGTGGAAGAGGACATCGCGCACCTGGGCGTCCGTCACGCACGCATCGACGGAGCACGATATCGGGAAGAGGGGCCTGCGCCCGCCGGCCAGCTTCTTGCAGCTGCCAATGCGGGAGCGGTTGTGGGTGAGCCTCACCGAAGGCAGGTACGCGCGCGGCAAAATCCCAATGCGCCGCAGGCAGGAGTCGCATTCTGCCAGCAGCCCGTCGAACCTCTCCTGATCCGTCATGCTATGCGCCCCCGCAGAGGACTACTTGGCGAGAGCCCTAGACGCAGCATCAGCCAAAAAGGAACTCGTACAGCCACTGGAGCCAATCGCACAGCACCATGTCTTTCCTCCTCTCACTTAGTTGCCTACACTGGTAAATCGACTTCAGCATAAAATACACCATCTATCAGTTTATATGCAAATTCTCCGCCATGGTCCTCCACTGCGCGCCGAACGTTTCCGAGACCATACCCATGTCCTATCCCATTCGATTCAGCAAGCATCGTACTATCCTGGATGGCCGCGCTGTTCCGAATTCCTATGCTCCAAAACATGGTTCCCACATTGAGGCCTATCGCAATCCAACGCGCGTTGATGTTCGGAATCTTCTGTATGGCTTCAGACGCATTTTTCAGTAGATTGGAGACAATGGTACAGAGGTCAACCTCAGGAATGCGCATGCGATCCGGCAGACTCCCCGTCACACAGACCCGGCACCCCAGTTTCATCAATGGAGGCAGGTAATAATTCAATAGCGCGTTAACTATCTCGTTACCAACGTTGAAATCGCTGCGCGAAATCGTCTGAAGTCTACCTAGTAGCTGATCCAAATAAGACTTTGCCTTATCCATTTCACCACACGTCAAGAAGTACTGAAGCTGAGTCAGCTGTGCGGTAGCATCATGTCTATACTTCTTGGTTTCCTCCTCTTTATTGAGCAGGAGTTCAAAGTATCTCCTTTGCTGCTCTACATAATGCCCCACCGTTCGACATTCATGCTTTGCTCTCTGCATTCCGATAAAGTGATAGATGTATAGCAGTGATCTAACTACGATGATGATTCCACTAAGGACAATGAGAGCGGAGACCAGCAGAGAGGCCGGGGTGTTCAGGGCTTGGAAACGATAGACTAAGTATGCAAATAGCAAAGTAATCGGTAGGAGCGCTAACGTGAAACGCACTCCGGACTTTAGCGGCAGAGATAAAACAAATTGATTGGTATCGCGCTTCGAAATGAAATGAGTCAGCCAGACAGAAAGGATGATGATCGGAAGATAAAGTAGCGTTTCGGTACGCAAATCTGTGATGTTCGCCACCTTGAGGACGAACTCCAGCAAATTCTCGACCACAGTCAGAACAACGAAGCTAACAGCAAACATAGTTAGCGTGAACTTGGTATCAGTCCTCATCACTACTTTAATCAAAACCATTGCGCTCAAATAGCCCGCCAAAAGCAAGAGGGGATAACGGATATCCTCCAACGTTGGCAGCAGGGCAACAATGCAATCCAGACAAAACGTAAAAAACAGCGCTAGATAACCCCTAAACGTTGGTACTGTAAGCTTTGTGCATCCAATGAATACATAGAATACGGAAAAGTATTCCAGTACGGTTAACCCAATTATTCCGAAGCTAGTCATCACATGCATAAAGAGTCACCGCCGAGGTCAAAGGCGCGAAGTCTCGCCACAACTTCGCGTGCCCGACGTACCGACACAGAGGCACGAAGCCCGTCTGTAAGAAGCAAGAATCGTCCGTTAATCTCCTTTACGTGGTGCATGTTCACGATGTAGCTCTTGTGGACGCGGAGGAACAGCGAAGGCTCGAGCATCTTTTCGAGAGTCTTTGTCGGAGTATTCAGGCTAATAGCCTTCCCGTCCAAATAGACAATGACATTGTTTCTATGCGACTCAAGCATGATGACATCTTTTTGATTGATGCGAAGGCTCTTCCCATGTGCCCACACAACTAGGTCCGCATACTCCTTACGGGAAGCAATGGCATAGTCAAGAGCCTCAAACAGCTCCCCACACATTATCGGCTTTGTAACAAATCGTATGGCATGCGCCTTAAAGGCGTCCTTCACGCGATCATTTCTTTCCGTAAGCATAATTACAGCGCATTCTGAATTCTCATGGTATAGCCTAGTTGCCGCATCAATTCCATCAACCCCGGGCATGGCAATATCCATCAGCACAATCTGCTGCCGATACGCCTCGTCCAGGATGGATGTCGCATCGTAATAGTGAAGAATCTCGAGACCAGTGAACCGATTCTCATAATGACGCCGTATCACGGGAGTGATTAGCTCGTGAACAATATCCTCGTCATCGCAGATGGATATTCGAATGCGTCCCATCCTAGTCCTTCGCCTTCAGAGAATCTAGGGCTACAGCAGGGAGGAAACCGCTAAGAAAGGAGTGACAAAAGCCTCGATCCACGCGGCTCCGAGCAATATTGCATATGATACACCCGCAAGCAGGAGCAGTTTCCGCGGCATCTTGCTCTGCGGGTCCAGATTAGTGGTGGATATGGCACCAAGCAATAGGAAGTATGAGCTCATTTCCAAGAGGCCGTGCGGAAACAAGAGGACACAATACTCTATTGTGGGAAAGTGGGCAGTTAAGGCTCCTACCAACCCTCCGTTAACAAGTGCAAATAAGCAAGCTACTACATTCTTGATTTGTTTTCCAGCAAATGCGCTTGCAAGTAGTACCCGTCAGGCGCCATGCGTATACCAAGAAGGTTCGCTATCGTATAGATATTTGGTAGTCCAGCAATCGCCAGAGCAGCAAGAACCATGCAGGCGACGATGCCAGACGTTCTCATTGCGTTTGACATAGTTCCATTCCTCTCTCTTACATCGCCGCAGGCATGCACATTTCGGAGATCACCGCCACAACTACTCATTGATCTTTTGATATTGCCTAAGGCAGAACACCCCTGCCGTCGCAATTAGCAGGGGAACAAACAGGAGCTCAGTCTCGTTGGCAAACCAGAGCCCTCCCAGCACCACGACCGAAAGGAGCCCAAGCACAACGCTCGCAATCCTGAACCCGTATCCCTCGACTCTCTCGGAACTCCCTTTCATGCGCTCTCCTCTCACCGCTTTAGTAGATGGTCTTTTTCCTGCATATAAGCATGGAAATGCACACGGAAAGCACCGTGGCCAAAAGCATCGCGGCGACGCCGACCAGCACGTAGGCATACATGGGGACACTCGCCAGAAACGTCAGCACCCCCGTGAGGTCCACGTTCCTCACCACCCACGCAAACGCGCCCGCCGCGAACAGGACTACCATGCTCACGAGATTGGCCCCGGAAGCGCCTCCGCCAAAGCAGGAAGGCACCATCAAAAGGATGTTGCTATAAGCTACGAGTGCGCCAACGGCAGAGACGCCCAGATAGACAGCGAGCGGCTGCTCGCGGAACAACAGGAAGCACGCCACGTTGAGCAGCGTGGTGTACACGCAGGTGGCCAGCAGAATGATCCCGCACACAAGGTATCTCGCCACCACAACGTCCCACACGCGCGCAGGACTCGCTCGCACGAACTTTAGCCAATTGGTCTTGTCGTCCTCTGCGGCGAGAATGCTCATCATGCCACCGGCGAGCAGGGGAAACATGACGCTAAGGAGCGTTGCGGCAGCAATCCGCATGAAGAGCATAAACAGGATGCCACCCACGAGAAGCACGGCGATCCTGGCGAGGGACACCCTTCTCAGCAGGACCAGCGCGTCTCTGAGCATGAGACCTCTCATGCCCTCTCACCCCTCTCGAAAAAGTACATCAGCCCATCCAGCCTGACGCCCGGCTCTACCCGCAACGCCTCCCAAGGCCCCTGTGGCGCGCCGCGCAGGAGAAAGCTGATGTTTCCGCCCTCGCGCAGCACGGCAACGGCGTTGTCCGGCGCACCAAAGGGTGCCTCTGCCAGCGACATTGAGCCTACGCAGTAGTCCGTCTGCAGGGCATCCATCCTGCTGTCCAAGACGATGGTGCCGCCCTTCATCAGAAGGATGCGGTCCACGAAATCCTCCAGCTCGTTGACAATATGCGAGGAGAACAGCACCGTCTTGCCGCCTGCCTCGCCAAAGTCCTGGATCATCCGGTTTACGTCGTGCCGCATCACCGGGTCAAGGCTGTTGGTGGGTTCGTCCAGGACGAGCAGGTCCGGCGCATGGCAGATGGAACTCAGAATGCCGAGCTTTGCCTTCATTCCCGAAGAGTACTCCGCAATCCTCTGCCTTTCCGGCAGCCCGAGCTTCTCGGCCAACTCGCAGAACATGCCCTGGTCCCACGTGCGCGGATAGAGGCCACGCATGATTGCCTCGATGTCACGCAGATTGAGGACGGCAGAGAACCAGCACTGGTCGAATGCGACGCCAATGCGCTCGCGCAGGGCTGGCGTAAGGAACTGCTGCCCAAAAACACCAATCTCCCCACCATCGCTGGGAATGACGCCCAGCAGCAGCTTTATGAGGGTGCTCTTACCGGCGCCGTTCTCGCCGATGAGCCCCACTATCTCCCCCTGCCCTATCTCGAGAGATGGTATGTCGAGCGCAAAGTGGTCGAAGCATTTCCGCAGGCTGCGAACGCGCACGACCGGTTCCTGTCCTGACTGCATGGTTGCCTCAGCCCCCTTTGGCCTTGTAACTTCTTCTAAAGCTAATGCAAAAACAGCCCTACGCGCTAGGGGCAAAGGACAAACGACGCTGTCACCGGGACAAGCGTCGCTAATTTACCGCTAGCAATGATTAGCTGTGCGCCTGCTTGATCGCCACGACGCTTGAATGAGACAAAGGGACAGTCCCTTTGTCTCATTCCTGGTGCCGCCGCTGCATGCCACAACGCTCAAGCACGCCGCTTGAAGCTAAGGGCGGGGCCGGTGTTTTCCCAGAGGGCGTGTCCTTGATGTACTTCGCCCTCAGAGGGAAAGCCAGCCCCCGCCCCACAGCTACGTACGCCTACCTGAGCGTCGCGTACATCACGGCCTTTATCGTGTGCATGCGGTTCTCGGCCTCGTCGAAGACGCGGGAGCGCGGCCCCTCGAAGACCTCGTTGGCGGCCTCCATCTCGGGAAGGCCGAACTTCTCGTAGACGTCCTCGCCAATGGTGGTGTGGCGGTCGTGGAAGCTCGGGAGGCAGTGCATGAAGATGGCGTCGGGGGCGGCCTTGGCCATCACGTCAGCGGTGACCTGGTAGGGCTTCAAGAGCCCGATGCGCTCGGCCCAGAGGCTGTCGGGCTCGCCCATCGAGACCCAGATGTCGGTGTAGATGACGGAGGCGTCGCGCACGCCCTCGTCCACGTCCTCGGTGAGGGTGATCGCGGAGCCGGTCTCGGCGGCAATCGCGCGGCACTCCCCCACCAGCTCGGGCGACGGCATCTGCTCGGCGGGGCCGCAGGCGCAGAAGTCGATGCCGAGCTTGGCGCACACGACCATGAGGGAGTTGCCCACGTTGTTGCCCGCGTCGCCCATGAAGGCGAGCTTGCGGCCGGAGAGGTCGTTGCCGAACTCCTCGCGCATGGTGAGGATGTCGGCGAGCATCTGCGTGGGATGGAACTCGGTGGTGAGGCCGTTCCACACGGGCACGCCCGCATGGTCGGCCAGCGTCTCGACGATGGACTGCGCGTAGCCGCGGTACTCGATGCCGTCGAACATGCGGCCGAGGACGCGCGCGGTGTCCTCGATGGACTCCTTCTTGCCCATCTGGCTCGAGCCAGGGTCGAGGCAGGTCACGTTCATGCCCAAGTCGTGACCGGCAACCTCGAAGCTGCAGCGCGTGCGCGTGGAGGTCTTCTCGAAGAGCAGGACGATGTTCTTGCCCTCGAGGTAGCGGTGCGGCTCGTGAGCGTGCTTCTTGGCCTTGAGGTCGGCAGAGAGTTCGAGGAGGTAGCGAATCTCCTCGGGAGTAAAGTCGAGCAGCTTGAGGAAGTTGCGTCCAGAGAGGCTGACGGCCATGGGATGGTCCTTTCTTCCCGTACGCTGGATGAGGGTATGGTGCCCGCTGCGCAAAGGCAGCATGACAAAGTCTAAACCCTCGCCGGCACGAGAAGTCAACCGTCCGCCTACTTCACGGCATCCCTCCAGAAAGCCATGCTCATGCAGTGCGGGCCACCGCGCCCGCGCGAGAGCTCTGCCGAGGGTATCTCGAGAAGGTTCACGCCGGCATGGTAGAGGATGTCGTTGGTGACGGCGTTTCGCTGGTAGACCATTACCGTGCCAGGTCGAACGGCTAGGGTGTTGGAGCCGTCGTTCCACTGCTCGCGGGCAGCGGCAATTGGGTCGTCTCCGCCACACTTGATGAGCCGCACGGCAGGAAGACCCAGGGCGCCAGCGAGCATCTGGTCTAGCGCCCCCTCCATCTGCGAGATACGGGTCTCGCCCTCGTGCGCGCCCCGCGTGATGGAGAAGACCTTGAGCGTGCCGAGAATACCGGGGTGAACCGTAAAGGTATCGACGTCCACCTGCGTGAACACCGTGTCGAGGTGCATGAAGGAGCGCTTGTGCGGGATCGAGAAGGCGTAAACGGCCCTCACGGGGGATTCCTCGCTCCAGAGCAGGTGGCCCGCCAGCCTGTCTATTGCAGCCGGCTGGGTTCGCTCCGAGATGCCCACGGCAATCACGTAGGGGCTGAGGACGAGAATGTCTCCGCCCTCGATGTGGTAGGGGCTTGTCGGGTCGTACCAGATCGGCGCGTGAGAGTACTCGGGGTGATACGTGAAGAGGTAGCGCCCAAAGATTGACTCGCGGCGCCTCGTTGCCAAGCGCATGCGGTTGAGGCTCACGCCACTCCCGATGATCGAGAACATGTCGCGTGTGAAGTAGACGTTTGGGATGGGGTCCACGAGGATTGGGTTCGCCTCTCCCCCGCCCGCCTCCATCACGTCGGCGAGAGAGGTATCGTGCACGGACGACAGGTCGACCTCGTCGGCGCGTACGCCGGTGATGGCCTTCTCAACAAGCTCGAGCGGGTCGTCGATCGCCTCGAGGTGCTCCCGAACGGCCTCGCGCACGCCCGGGCCATCGATGCCGCATTCGGCCACGTAGTCGCGGATGAACTCCCCACGCGCCAACGGATTGGCCGAGAGAGCCTCAGCAACCAGCTGATCCAGATAGAGCACCTTTACGCCCTCGTCGCGGAGCATCTGGGCAAAGCGGTCGTGCTCTGCCTGGGCGGTCTCCAGAAACGGGATGTCATCGAAGAGCAGGCGTCCGATATTGTCAGGCGAGAGGTTGAGCAGCTCGTCACCCGGCCTGTGGAGCATGACCTTGCGAAGCTCGCCTATCTCCGAGCAAATGTTGAGGCCCGTTGTCATAGCACCCTCCGTAATGTAAGCATCTTCTGGCCATACAGACGATACCCCATGAATGGCCGCTAAGTCATTTTCGGCCCTGCTAGAATCAGGGGCATGACAATCAATCCATCCGCGCGATGGCGCGCACGGGGAGGAATGGGTAATGGCAGACAAAGGGAGAGCTGCATCGGAGGACGCCCAGGCAAAGCTGGCCGCGGCATGTGACAATGCCCTCGAGAAGGCCGCCGCGGAGTTTGCGGACGACGCCACCGAGAGGGACGAGACGGGCGCACGCCGCAAGCGCGACTTCTCCTACACGCAGAACCGCGAGCTCAGCTGGCTGCGCTTCGACTGCCGCGTGCTTGACGAGGCCTTCGACGAGACGGTCCCCCTCTTCGAGCGCCTCAAGTTCTGCGCCATCTTTGGCTCCAACCTCGACGAGTGGTTCATGATCCGCATTGGCGGACTCTCGGACCTCGCCTCCCTCAAGAACCAGCCTCGTGACAACAAGTCCAACAGAACGCCCGCCGAGCAGCTGGACGACGTGTTTGCAGCGCTTCCCGCAGACGTTTCACGCCAGCAGGACGCCCTTGCCTTGGTGGAGGGCAAGCTCGCCAGTCACGGTCTTGCGCGCGTGACCCCCGACGCATACACGTCAGAGGACCGGACTGCCCTCTCCAAGTACTTCGACGCCCATCTCGCACCCATTGTGTCCCCCATGGTCGTCGACCCGCGCCACCCCTTCCCAAACCTGAGGAACGGACGGCTCTTCGTGGCCTGCACGCTCAACGGTCCCGATGAGTCCGGCGTCCTGGGCATCATTGAGGTTCCCGCATCCGAGCCGCGCGTTGTCGCGCTACCCTCCGGCACGCGGACATTCCGCTACACCCTCATAGAGGATGTCATGCGCACCTTCCTCGACCGCAACTTTGGCGACTACGTCCCCAAGAAGTCGGCCGTGCTTCGCGTCACCCGCAACGCAGACATCGACCCCGATGGCGAGGGCGTGGAAGAGGAGGAGGACTACCGCCAGCACATGAAGAAGGTCCTCAAGCTGCGCCAGCGCCTGCAGCCGGTGCGGCTGGAAATCTCTGGGGAGCTTGGCCGCAAGTGGGAGTCGCTCATCGCCCAAGAGCTTGGCCTGGAGGAGCGCCGCATCTTCCGCGCCTCCATGCCGCTCGACCTAGGCTACGTCTACGGACTCGAAGCGAAGATTCCCGATTGGGCCCATGCCGACGTGGTGTTCCCGCCCTTCGAGCCCCAGTACTCCCCCATGGTCGACCCCAAGCTTCCCATGCGTGGCCAGGTGGAGGACCACGACGTCCTTCTCACCTACCCGTACGAGTGCATGTCTCCGCTCCTGCGCCTCGTGCGCGAGGCGTCCTCTGACGACCAGTGCATCTCCATCAAGATCACCCTCTACCGCGTGGCCAAGAGCAGCCACCTCTGCGAGAGCCTCATCGCCGCCGCCGAGGCGGGCAAGGACGTCACCGTGCTCATGGAGCTGCGCGCACGCTTTGACGAGGAGAACAACATCGCCTGGGCGGAGCGGCTCGAGGACGCGGGTTGCACCGTGATCTACGGCTCCGAGGGCTTCAAGTGCCACTCGAAGATCTGCCAGATCACCTACCACGACGCTGCGGGCATCAGCCGCATCACCTGCCTGGGAACGGGCAACTTCAACGAGAAGACCGCCAAGCTCTACTCGGACTTCATGCTCATGACCGCCAACCCCACCATTGGCGCAGACGGCAACACGTTCTTCCGCAACCTCTCGCTGGGGAACCTCCGCGGCTCCTACCAGCTGCTGGGCGTTGCCCCCGCGAGCCTCAAGCCGCTCGTGATGCGCGGCCTCGACCGCGAGATCGAGCGCGCCCGCACCAACCAGCCCGCGCAGGTCTTCCTCAAGATGAACTCCCTCACCGACCGTGACGTCATCGACAAGATCGCCGAGGCGTGCGAGGCGGGCGTGCGGGTGCTCATGATCGTTCGCGGCATCTGCTGCATTCGCGCCAACATCCCCGGCAAGACCGACGGCCTTGTGGTTCGCCAGATCGTTGGCCGCTTCCTCGAGCACGCCCGCGTCTACGCGTTTGGCGCCGAGTCCGACACCATCTACCTCTCCAGCGCCGACATGATGACGAGAAACACCGAGCGCCGCGTCGAGATAGCCTACCCAGTGCTCGACCCAACCTGTCGCGCCCTGGTGACCACCTTCGTGAACCTCCAGCTCGCGGACAACGTGAAGGCGCGCCAGCTCACCTCCGACGGCACCTGGGAGAAGGTCCCGCGCGAGGAGGACGAGCCCCCCATCAACAGCCAGGAGGTCCTTCTCGCCCTTGCCCGCGTGCGCGCTCGCGCGAAGCGCCCCGAGGTCGACGCCCTTACGCCTTTCACGCGCATCGAGAAGATTCCTCGGAGCCTGGCACAGGCGCTCTCGTCCCTGCCGGGAACGGGCGGATACGAGCACCCGGACGTCGCGGAGAAGCTTGTTGCGTCCATTGACCCCTCGTCCGAGACCACGGCGCGCATAGAGGCGCGCGAGGAGCGGCGGGAGGAGGCAAAGCAGCTCGAGGAGGAGCACGCGGCCCAGGCGGCCGAGCGCGTGCTCACAGCCGCAGAGAGCGCGGAGGTTACCGAGGGGGACAACGCCGATGCCAAACCGGCAGAGGTAAAGGCGCCCCCTGAACAGGGAGGCTCGCCGAAGGTGTCCCCAGCAGAAGCGGCCGAGCCCAAACCGGAGCCACAGCCGGAGCCCTCGCCCGCAGCAGCATCTGCCCCCAGGCAGGCCGCAGCGAGCCCAGCTCCCGCGCACAAGAAGCGGAGTCGCGTCGCCACGGCTTTCTCGCTCATTGGACGCGGTTTTGGCGTACTCTTTGGCGGACCAATGGACGAAGACTAGTGCAAGGACCCATGTATGACCACAACAAAGCTTGAGATTGAGCGGATGGGCTATGGCCCCGAGGCAATAGCGCACGACTCAGACGGCAAGACCGTCTTCGTAACCGGCGGTGTCCCAGGCGACACCGTGGAGGTGGAGACCGATGCCGACGAGGCCCGCTTCTCTCGTGCTCACGTGACCAAGGTGCTCGAAGCGTCACCGGACCGCGTGACTCCACCCTGCCCCTTCGTGGACGTGTGCGGGGGGTGCCCGTGGGCGCACATGTCCTACGAGGCTCAGCTCGCCGCAAAGCGCTCCGGAATCGTGGACGCGCTCGCACGCCTTGGTCACTTCTCGCCAGACAAGGCAGAGGAACTTGTCGCCCCGATTGTCGCCCCCGGCGAGCCGTGGGGGTACCGCAACAAGGTCGAGCTTGCGGTTGCAAGCCAACACGGGCGAGCGGTGGTTGGCATGCACGCTGCCGGGTCTGCCGGTGTGGTGAAGGTACCGTCATGCCCGCTGCTGGACTCAAAGTTCAAGAGCGTCGTCAAGGCCGTGCAGGGCTCGATGAACTACCTTGCCGGCTCTCGCGACCTGGGGCTCGAGCGCATTGGCATACGCGCTTCTCGGCGCACCAAGGAGCTTGAGGTTGCCCTTTGGGGGGCTCCCGGCCCCTTCCCTCGGCCGCAAGTTGCCAAGGTTCTTGGTGACGCCACAAAGGTCACCTCGGTCGTGCGCGTCATGCAGAAGGGTCCCGCAAAGGCCAGGCGCATTGCCGGAGTCGAGCGGCTATCCGGCAGGGGCTCCTGGGGAGAGATCGTTGGCCAGGAGGCCATGCGCATCTCGGCACCCTCGTTCTTCCAAGTGAACACCAGAGGAGCCGACAAGCTCGTCTCGCTGGTGATGGAAGGCCTCTCCCCCACCGAGGACGACGAGGCAATGGACCTCTACTGTGGCGCTGGGACCTTTACGCTTCCTCTTGCCCGGAAGGCGGGCTTCGTCTCTGCCGTCGAGTCCTATGGGCCAGCCGTGCGCGACCTGAGGCACAACCTGGATGCGGCAAACCTCACCAACGTCGATCCCATTGGCGGAGACGCCGGCCTCGAGTTCCCCGACGTCGATGCAGATATCATCGTTGTGGACCCTCCGCGCGCCGGCCTCGCGGCCGACGTCGTGGCACAGCTCTCCGACCAGCCCGCGCGAGCCATCGCCTACGTTTCCTGCGACCCGGCGACGCTTGCCCGTGACCTCGCCCGCTTCCGCGAGGAGGGTGAGTTCGAGCCTGTAAGCGTGACTCCTGTCGACCTCTTCCCGCAGACCTTCCACGTGGAGAACGTAACAATCCTGCACAGGGTGGATTCGCGTCAGCGCTGGATGGGAGCTTGAACTTGGATATTCGCGCATATCGCTCGCTTCCACAGGAGGCGGTTCTTGTCCGCACGAAAGTCTTCGTGGAGGAGCAGGGCTTCAAGAACGAATTTGACGAGATTGATGGCTCTGCACTGCACCTCGTTGCCTTCGAGGGCAAGGCGCCGATAGGAACCTGCCGACTATTCTTCTCGGCAGAGCGGGACTGCTTTGTGCTTGGAAGGCTTGCGGTGCTTAAGGCAGGCAGAGGGGAAGGCGTTGGCCAGGCATTAGTTCGCGAATGCGAGAGATGCGTTCGGGAAAGCGGCGGCGATCGCGTTGAGCTGCTGGCTCAGGTAGGAGCCCAGGGCCTCTACGAGAAGCTTGGCTTTCGCACGCTCGACGAAAGGTGCGACGACGAGGGCTGCCCACATGTCTGGATGAGAAAAGATCTTTTAGAGTGCCTCAAAGCGCGCCTTCGTGCGAAGGGGATGTCCGCCGTACCCAATGACCGCGACAGTGAGTGGGCTGCGAGCAGGCTGGATTCCACGCAAAGAGGGGCTCACGCTAGCGGAGCGTTTCGCACGCATCTTGTGTAGCGCGTCTTCCGCTCCCAAATCCCCCCTTACCGCTAGGAATAAATCACAGCTCAATGGGGCTATCGCATGACTCACAGCTCTTTTTGGACCGCAGACAGAATAACGTTGCGAACCGTCCACGAAACGTGTAAAAAGATTAAGACCTTGGGTAAGGGGCCCAGGGACGAGAAGTTCAAGTGAGAGGAACGCAACATGAAGGCTTCTGTCAACGAGGATTGCATCGGCTGCGGTCTTTGCGAGGGCACCTGCCCCGACGTCTTTAGCATCGGCGACGACGGCGTCGCGCACGCTGTCGAGGGCGACGTGCCCGAGGACGCCGAGGACGCTGCTCAGGAGGCGGCAGACAACTGCCCCGTCTCCGCCATCACCGTCGAGTAGCTTTACCGCTCAAACGGCTTTGGCACTGCGAGGGGGTCGTACAAGCGGCCCCCTCGCTTTCTTTATGACGGGACAGCTTCGACATCCGCGCAAACGGCTATGCTACCAATGGATGTTCTAACCCAGCGATTGGAAGCGCATGTACCTGGCATCACAGTCCCCAAGAAGACGGCAGCTCCTCGAACAGGCGGGCTTCTCGCTCGCCATCGCACCCGCAGACATAGACGAGACGCGTCGCGCCGGAGAGACTCCCACCCAGCTCGTCGAGCGTCTGGCCTGCGAGAAGGCCGAGGCAACGCGCAAATCGCTCGAAGGCTCGGCAACGGAGGACATTCTTCTCGCAGCAGACACCATCGTGTGGACTGAGGACGGGGACGTTCTTGGCAAGCCCGCAGACGAGAAGACGGCGCGTTCGATGCTTCGAGAGCTCTCGGGAAAGACCCACCACGTCTCGACGGGCGTTTGCCTCATGCACTTGGACAAGAGGGCGGAGGCTCTCGGCAGCCGCTCGTTTGTCGAGACCACCCGCGTTTCGTTCTTTAACCTCACCGACGAGCAGATTGACGCCTACGTTGCCTCCGGCGAGCCCTTGGACAAGGCGGGTGCCTACGGCATCCAGGGCCGCGGAAGGCTTCTCGCAAGCGGCATAGAGGGTGACTGGGCAAACGTCGTTGGACTGCCCGTTGCTCGCGTTGTGCGCGAACTCGAAACGCTTCTAGGCACGCAGGGTCTGGTTGCCAGCTGCCTAGGCGCGCGCGGTTAGTTACACGAGAGGAAAAGACCATGGCGAGCATCGAGAGCATCACCCAGATTCCGGGAATCTTTGCCGCACACGCGACCAACACGGAGGCAGGAACCGGCTGCACGGTCATCATCTGCCCCAAGGGAGCAACGGGCGGCGTAGACGTGCGCGGTGGGGCCCCGGCAACGCGCGAGACAGACCTTCTCCGCCCCGAGGAGACCGTCCAGACCCTGAACGCCGTGGTCCTCTCGGGTGGCTCCGCATACGGCCTCGCAGCGTCCTGTGGCGTCGCGGAGGAGCTCGAGCGCCATGGCATTGGACTCGACGTAGGCGTGGGCATTGTCCCCATTGTCTCTGGGGCCTGCGTGTTCGACCTTGCCTGCGGAGACCCCCACGTGCGACCCACGGCAGAAGACGGAGCACGGGCAACGCGCCTTGCGCTCGAGAGTGGCGGAGAGCCGCTCGGCTGCGGCAACGTAGGTGCCGGCACCGGCTGCACCGTGGGAAAGGTCGGAGGCCCCGCGCGGGCCATGAAGAGCGGGCTCGGCGAGGACGTCGAGACAATCGGCGCGCTTGTCTGCGGTGCCGTGGCGGCCGTAAACGCCTGTGGTGATGTTGTCGACCCCGTCTCCGGCGAGACGATCGCGGGCCTTCGCACTGCGGACGGCTCGGCTCTTGCAAGCACCGAGGAGGAGGTCCTTACGCTGGCGGCGCAGATGCCGCTCGAGCGCAGGACAAACACGACCATCTCGTGCGTGGTCACCAACGCACGGCTGAGCAAGGCACAGGCAACGAAGGTGGCCCAGATGGCGGCAGACGCCTATGCCCACGCCATCAGGCCCACGCACACCACCAACGACGGCGACACGATCTTTGTCATGGCAACGGGCGAGGTCGACGCCCAAGTGGACGTGGTGGGGGTTCTCGCCACCCGCGCCCTTGAGCGCGCCATTGCAGACGGAGCGCGAAGCGCCACAGGGGCGTATGGCCTCCCAGCCGCCCGGGACCTGACATAGTCGGGTAGTCGGCCCGGGACCTGACGTGGTCGGGTAGGTGCCTGGGACCCGGCGCGGTCGGGTA
>ERZ773013.1367-NODE-1367-length-14492-cov-4.252268_pt1 | contig 14492 bp, 13 predicted proteins | sample MGYA00511670_ERZ773013 | MGnify/ENA primary metagenome ERZ773013 (study PRJEB29015, sample SAMEA2738120) | human oral metagenome | biome: human oral; feature: human-associated habitat; material: saliva | place: China | collected 2257 ...
CAGGGTGATCTCTTCGCCGTCCTCGGTGGTCCACGTCTTGGGCAGGGGGCGCAGTGCCTTGGAAGCGATGGCCCACGAGGCGTCAGGAGCGGGAAGTGCAGTCGGAGCAGCATCGTAGGCGGCTTGGGCCTCGGGAGTGACCTCAGCCGGGGTAGCGAAGATCGACAGTTCACCGCGCTTGGAGGAAATCACGCGACCGTGAACGTAAAGGAAGTCACCCAAGTCAACGTCGTTTTTGTATTGCGCCAGCGACTCTGCACCAACCGAGGCGGCAGAGAGCATCACCTGGATCTTGTTGCCCGCACCATCCATGAGGGTTGCAAAGCAAAGCTTTCCACCGTTACGTGCCAAAACCACGCGACCAGAGAGAGCAACGATGTCATCGGTCTCTTCGCCGGCTTCCAGATGGCTGTACTTTTCACGGACCTTTGCAATGGTCGTGGTGATAGGAAGCTTCACAGGGTATGCGGGAATTCCCGCTTCCATGAGGCGTGCACGCTTGGCAGCGCGGATTTGTACTTGTTCAGGGGTATCGTCAACAGGCGAATCAGTCATGACTTCAATGGTAGCGAAAGTCAGCGATTAGTCACGCTCATGCGTGTGAGCGGATTGAAATTCACACACCCGAGCTCTTCAAGCCCAAGCTTTGGGCGCGGGGCGAAGACTCAGGGACCTGTCCCAGAGCACTCCCCTCCTCGATAATTCGGTTCTGCGCATCGACGAAAACAACACTGGGGGTTATGGAACGAACCTGAGATTCAGGGACCTGGGCATAGGCCATGATGATCACCAAATCATCAAGGTTCACCAGATGCGCCGCGGCTCCATTGAGCTGAATGACACCACTTCCACGCTCACCGGCGATTGTGTACGTCGACAGGCGTGATCCGTTGTTCACATCCGCGATATCTACTTTTTGGCCGGGAACGATATTGGCCGCATCCAAGAGGTCTTCGTCGATGGTAATTGAGCCAACATAATGCAAATCGGCTCCAGTTACTCGTGCACGGTGAATCTTTCCAATCACCATGGTCCGAGTCATTTCACTCATGACGTGCGCCTCCGGCAACAGAAATAACGACATCCGCGTTATCAATCAAGCGAGTCGCTCCAACCCGCGCGGCAAGAAGAATTCGAGCACGAAGGCTTCCCTGCGTTGCCGCAGCTTCCAGGGCTTTCTCGCGGCTATCCTTGTCCACCTGCTCTGCGGCGCTTCCGCTCCCTGCAAGCAGGGTGAAATCGTCATCATCCACGATCGCAACGTAATCGGGAACAACTCCCTCTTCGGCCTCGAGAACAGAGGACGCAGCACGCAAAACTTCGTCAAGGGGAACACCCAAAGCCGCAGCAGCACGGGCTTCGTCAATCGCGCGCGACAGGGAACGCGCATGCACGCGCTCTTCCTCGCTGAGGTACTGATTACGCGAAGACAGCGCAACGCCATCGCTATCGCGAACAATCTCAACGGCCTGAATGCGCACGGGCATATCCAAGTCACGAACGAAAGTGCGAATAACCGCCAGCTGCTGGGCGTCTTTTTGGCCAAAGAGCGCAACATCAGGACGAATCAGATTCATTGCCTTTGAGACGACCAGTGCAACGCCGGCAAAGTGCGTCGGGCGGGTTGCGCCTTCAAGAATGTGAGCAACCGGGCCAGCGTCGATACGGGTGGTTGCAGGAGTTGGGTAAGCATCGGTGACAGAAGGAGCCCATACAAGATCAGCGCCCACCGTTGACAGGGCTTCCATATCGGCGTCCAATGTGCGCGGGTAGGCGTCGTAGTCCTCGCCGGGAGCGAACTGGGTGGGGTTCACGAAGATCGTGACGATGACATGATCGGCAAGCTCCTGTGCCTGCCGGACAAGCTCAAGGTGCCCTCGGTGGAGCGCTCCCATTGTCATGACCAGCGCGCGCGTCCCCTCAAGTTGGGATAGTGCTTGCGCAAGTTCTTCTCGGGTATGCGTCAACTGAGGCGTAGAGTTCATATGACTTATTTTCGCCCGAAAAGCCCCCAAAACGCCATTTCGTGGGGGTCTAACGGATCACTTTTCACCCATTTCGCGCACGGCTGCGCAAATTTCCGAGGCCGCCTGAGAGCTGATCCGTCCCTCGAATTCCAGTAGGTCAACGGTGTGCAGAGTCATTGCCGCGTAGGTCGAGCGCGCATCCTCGAGGCGGTGTGCCCACTGGCCCTCCCCCGCCAAGTTTTCTTCCTTGGCCTTGGTTTCTAGAACGCTCAGGTGCTCGCGAATTGTTCCTACGTCACCCCGTGGAATGGGACCAGAAACCCCGCGGTCTCCCGCTCGCAGCGCACGATCGAGGGCGGCCTCGCACAGGGGACGCAAGAAAGTTCCCGGATCTTCAATTCCGACGGTGGAGAGGATCTGCTTAGACTGCGCAACTACGGTGGCAAGGAAATTTGCACCGTGATTCAAGGCAGCGTGGTACACCCCGCGGTCTTCCTCCGCAATCTCGAAAGGCTCACCGCCCATTTCAACGACTAGCGCTTGAGCGATGGGCAAAGCGATTGCGGGAGCAGTCACCGCAAAGGGTGTCCCCACCAAACGTGGAACGTCAACAGAGGTCCCCGTGAAGGTCATTGCCGGATGAATTGCCAGGGGAATTGCCCCCATAGCCGAGGCGGGGCGCAGAATATCAATTCCGTGCGCCCCCGAAGTATGCACAACCAGTTGCGAGGACTGCCAAGCGCCTAATTCAGCAAGCCCCTTGACCAGGCCTTCCAGCTGGTCGTCGGGAACGGTCAGAACAACCATCTGGCAACGAGAGACAATCTCTTCTACCGAAAGAATGGGAATCCCCGGTAACAGAGCATCGGCGCGCTCCCGCGATTCCTCCGAAGAGGCACTCACCCCAACAATCGTGTGTCCAACCGCGCGCAGGGCCGAGCCGATCACAGGGCCAACATGTCCCATGCCGATAATGCCGATATCAAGTCGACCGCCGCGCATATTCCGCCTTTGCTGTGGTGTCTGATGGATGGCCCTGAGCGACAAACCGCGTCTGAATCCGCGCCCCCCAGATCGGCGCTATCTTCGCAGCTGCGTCATTGGATATTAACTGTGCATCCCATTTTCTACGCGCAGCATCCATTTCTCAGGAGGCTCGCTGGCGCGGTTGGCCTGCCCCTCGATGAGCAAGGTGTGAATATCTGCACCTGCCTGCGAGGCGTCTTGGTGCTCCGCAATCATCCTGAATGCACCGGGAACCACATCCATGTGCAGACTTGCCACACCCAGTTTGCGCTCTAACGGACCCGACTGCACCCGAACCGACTGCAGACGTGCAATAGGCGCCCACAGGCTCTTCCAATTCAACCAACCATCGCGGATAACGAATGTGGTCCGCGTGATTGCTCGAGCGCGGCGATGGTAGGCGAAGGGGTCCAAGCAGCGCGCACGAGGCGACATCTGCACAAAGCCCTGCCCGCTTCCCTTTCCCGCGAGCGCAGCCTCAATAAAGGAAGGAACATCATCGACACCCAGATCGTTGAAAACCATCCACAGTGCGAATTCAACGTCTCGGCGTGTACCTACGGGAATAAGGATGTGAGAACTCTGCTGTTTGTTCGAGTCAGTGTCTTTCACACCGTAACCGGCTTGAAGAATGCTCAGGCGGTACCAACCCAGAAAACGCCAAAAGAAGGGCTGCTGAACCTGAATCGCGTGAATACGCCTCGGCGGAATGGTCTGTGCGCGCGTGCTGAGTAAACCGCGTCGCACGCGGATACCATCTGGGGAAATCGCTAGGCGGAAGTTAGCCTCAGAGGCAAAACGATTCCACTGTGCAGCGACAATCGACATTGCCACAGAAAGGAAACCACCCAATGATGCAATGGCGACAACAATGCCCTCTTGTACAGCGGCAATGCCTCCGGCGACGAGGAATGCAATCAGAAGCAAAATGGCAACGATATTGCCCAAAGACAGCATCTGCGATCCGAGCAGGCGTCCCATTGAGACCTGATAGAGCTCACGCTCAGGTGCAACCGGGATTGAAGAGGGCGCATAGACCTCTCCGGTGTAGCTGTAGTTTCCGGGAGTTTGCGAGGCCGTGGGCTGAGCAGGAGCGTAGGGATCCGCCGTTGCAGCTGGGTACCCGCTCTGGGCGGGGGTGTAAGGCGACTGAGGCATCGTCCCCATTGCCGAGGCCTCGGGGGAAGTTTGTGCTTCTACCCTCAGCCCTGCGGCACGAGCGAGGATTTCTCCGCGTAGAGCTTCAAGTTCGGAGACCTTGAGGTAACCGATGGTGATGTTGGAGGAGGAACCACCAGCAACTTCGACATCTAGCTTGCCCAAGCCAAGAATTCGTGCAAGGACCGGCTGGGAGATATCAACGGCCTGAATACGGTCCAAGCGCGCATGGCGCTGCTGACGCTTAAGAATCCCACGGCGTGACCACACTGCAGTTTCCGTGACTGCAAAGGCCAGGGACCACCACTGGAGAAAAACAAAACCAACCAGGACGGCAATGACAATCAGTGCGCTCCCCACCAAATAAAAGAAACGCTCCGAAAGGAAAGGGAGAGGATACTCAGAACGCAGCATTTCCTGGATTTCACTGAAATTGCGATAAGTAGCAAAGGCAAAACCTGCCACCAGGATTTGCCAGATCTCCAGAAGAGGCGTGATGACGTGGACGCGGCGCCACAGCGAGGGATCAACCCCTTGGTCCGCTGCATACACGTGTTGAGAAGAACTCATGCTCACAGCCCTGCCATCTCAGCGCTTCCACGCTGGGCGAGTTGGTCGCGCAGACGGGCAGCATCCTCAGAGGGGATCCCCTGAACAAAGGCACGAGTAGAGACCGAGGCCGTATGAATGATCACCGTGGAAATACCAAAGAAGCGAGAAACGGGGCCTTCTGAAATATCAACGTACTGAATGCGGCCGTAAGGAACGATTGTCATCGAGCGGAAGAAAGCACCTCGACGAATGAGGAAATCATGCTCACCTTGCGCCCATGCGAAATTACGTACTTGCCGGCCGATAATCCACATCATGTAGAGCCATCCGGCACTTAATCCAGCGATGATCCCAAAACCCCACTCTCGTGGAAAATCTGGTGCCATCACCATGCCAACCGATACCGCAGCAACACCGATGACAAAGTAAACACTGACGTTCAGCCGCCGCACCACGGCAAGCGAGCGTTTAACCGGATTAAAGGTCACGCCTTGGGGTTCAAAAAGACTTTGCGAGCTGGATTGAGTCATGCTTGCATTATCTCCCTTTCAATACCTTTTTCATGCGGATTCTCAGAAAAACAATTTCACACAGCAGGCATTCAGGATACATTCAGCTATCTCACTCAAAATGTTGACTATGACGGAATTTGAAAACACTGGAGAAGCACGACTTCTTGTCGTTGACGATGAACCAAATATTCGCGATCTTCTGGCCTCATCTCTGCGATTTGCTGGCTTTGATGTCATTACGGCAGAAGACGGAGCATCTGCTTACCACCAAGCTCAGGAAGAACGCCCCGACCTGATCGTTCTGGATGTCATGCTCCCCGACATGGACGGCTTCACAGTGACTCGTCGCCTGCGCGATGCAGGTATCACCATCCCCGTCCTTTTCCTGACAGCTCGCGATGATATGCGCGACAAGATCCAGGGACTCACCGTCGGCGGCGACGATTACGTCACGAAGCCTTTTGGCCTTGAGGAAGTCGTCGCACGTATTCGTGCCGTTCTGCGCCGTACGCTGGGCGAGAGCGGCGACGATGGCAAGCTGCGCGTCGCTGACCTTGTCATCGACGAAGACGCACACGAAGTCACTCGCGCTGGAGTACCGATCGACCTGTCCCCCACCGAGTTCAAGCTTCTGCGCTACCTCATGATCAACCAGGGACGAGTCGTTTCCAAGATGCAGATCCTCGATCACGTCTGGGAATACGACTGGGATGGCGAGGTCGCAATCGTCGAATCTTATATTTCCTACCTGCGTCGCAAGCTGGCCGTCGAAGGCGCCAGCGGCGAGCTCATTCACACCAAGCGAGGCGTTGGATACATCCTTCGAGACGATAACTAAAAAATGTACCCACGCGGTGTAGTACGCAGATTCTGGTCGTCACGTTCGTTGACGGCCAGAATTGTTGCGCTCACTGCACTTCTTCTCTCCCTTGGACTTTCCCTTTCAGCAACGGTGATGATCGGCCTCTTGCAGCGCCACCTCATTGCCCAAGTTGATGACCAACTCTCATCAACAGTTCTGTCATTGGCCCCCAAGGCCATTGAGAACCCCCAAGAGCTGGCCCAAGAGCCCAACCTCCCCACCCTCTACTACCTCAACATCCAACGAGCCAACGAAGAAGACGTCACGCTGCTCTCGGCCTCGACACGCGACCACGCAGGTAAACCGCTGATTCCGGAGCTTCTCAAGCCAGGTCAATCCGCGCAGACGGCTACCGGCTGGACTGACCCCGTTACTGTCGAATCAACGAAGAAGGGATCTACATGGCGCGTGATTATTGTTCCCATTACGCGCAGTGGCGATATCACCCCAACGGGCAGGCTCACCGTCGCGCTTCCGCTCAACGACGTAAAATTCACCATTCAAAATATGGCTGGATACGTTGCGACGACGGCAATTGCGATCATCGCCATCGGCACCGGCCTGGCGACCTACCTAGTCCGGCGCGCGCTTCTTCCTCTGCGCGGAATCGAGACGACTGCTGGGAAGATCGCCGCTGGCGACCTCACCCAGCGTGTTCCATTCGCTCCGCCTTCAACGGAAGTCGGTTCGCTTTCGAACTCATTGAACTCCATGCTGAGCCAGCTGGAGCAGTCATTCGCAGCGCGCGAAGAATCTGAGCGCAAGATGCGTCGCTTCGTTTCCGACGCTTCGCATGAACTACGCACTCCCCTAGCCGCGATTTCCGGTTACTGCGAGCTCTACTCAATGGGCGGCGTTCCGGCAGAGCGCACCGGCGAAGTCATGGGGCGCATTCGATCCGAATCAACTCGCATGGGTTCATTGGTTGAGGACCTTTTGACCTTGGCTCGCTTGGACGAGGGCCGGCCGCTAGAAATCGTGGACGTTGACGTGATCGCGATGCTTCGCAATGCTCGCTTTGATCTTCAAGCCCTCGATCCCACTCGCCAGGTCAAGATTCTGGGGATCAATGACCAGCCGATTCCACAATCCGTATGGATTCAGGCCGACCGCGACCGCCTGCAACAGGTGCTCACAAATATCATCGGCAACATTGTGCGCTATACCCCGCGATCAACACCGGTGGAGATTGCGGTAGGGCAGAATCCGACCTCTGTCCTGATCGAATTTAGGGATCACGGACCTGGAATTGCGAAGGAAGACTATGAAAAAGTTTTCCAGCGCTTCTATCGGACCGAAAGCTCACGTGCCCGCTCACTGGGTGGCTCCGGATTGGGACTTTCCATTGTGTCCTCAATCATCTCGGCGCACGGCGGTCACGCAGCGCTCGCAAAGACCACGGGCGGCGGCCTCACCGTCAAGATCGATATGCCAATCGTCCAGTCCAAAGAACGCGCGAAGGCGTAAACTGACGGAATTCAATGTTCGCTGCTTCCTTCCCGAGCCGAATGTCTTGCGAATCTCAACTATCAAAGCGCCACCGTTTTTCCTTGAGAATGACGCAGAAAACCGCTGGGAATTAAGTGATCACGCGCTGCATGGCCTCTGCGAATCCTTCGCTCTTGGGGAAGCTCCGTGCCAAGCGCTCAAAAAGTGGCTAGCATTGCCAAGTAACATTGTCAGACTAGGAGTGAGCGCGCATGGGTGCCGATGCACCTCAGTGGCTTTTTAGTTCCTTCGTGGACGCGATGCAAGAAATCGGGGCTAGTGCTCCGATTCCCCTTTTGGAGGCTGAAGCTCGCGATTTGATCTCGCGCTGGAATGCCAAGGGACGAATCCTTCACAATACCCGCCATCTCATCAAAACTTTGGCGCGTATCGACGAGATTGCCTCGACAGCACACGATCCTGAAGTTCTGCGGGTTGCACTGTGGTATCAAGGAGCGGTTCTTAACCGTAGTTTCGATGTTTTCCAACGCGGAACCGACAGCGATGAACAGGAATTCTCGGCGCTGTACCACGCACGTTCTCGCATGGAAACACTGGGGCTGAGCGAAGACGTTATTTCTCGCATTCAAGAGCTCATGATGGCACTTTTCACGCACCGCGCGGACCCTTCTGACATGGATGCTCAAGTCCTCATTGACGCTGACTTAGGAATGCTGGCGGTAAGCCCTCAGGACTTCAAGCGTTTCCGCGAATCATTGCGCGAAGAATGCCCTGATTTGTGCGATACGGATTACGTACGCGCACGCCGCCTGGCAATTAAGAAGATTTTGGCACGCGAGCAGATCTTTCATTCACCGCTTGCACTTGCATGGGAAGAAACTGCACGCGCTAATCTCGAGGCCGAAAGCGCCAAGCTCGCTCGGGTTCTCAAAGCATGCGCCCCCGATACCGATCTCAATGAGTCCGAAGAAGATTTTGAGCCAGAGGAACACCACGAGACGCTCTCATCGGATACTCCTGCCTCTGGGACGATGATTATCCGGCGCCGTCACCTCAACATTAAGAGTCATGCTGAGCCTTTCGACCCCGTCGATACCCCGAGCGTTCCTGGCGAATCTTTGCCTTCCGCTGTTGTCGAGCTTCCGAAGTCAACCCTTTCCGTTGATTCCGATGAGTTTGCCACTGACGAGGCCGCTGGCGTACCTGTGACGCCCGCTCCCCTTGGCAGTGGGGCTGAGGCTTCAGTCTCCGCTCAGGCTCCTTCCAATGCCGCATCTGATAGCGCGGAAGAGTCCGCGGGGGATACTGTGCCCGTATCACCAACGCTTCCTCCTGAAAACACTGAGACACCTGCTCTGGGGATTCCAAGCGGAGAGGCAGCTCCCACGCCCTCTGGCATGGCAGAACCTTCTTCTCAACATGTTTCTCTGCCCAGCACCGTCCACACCCCTCTGCCGGGTGTTGCAGCAGAAAGTCCTTCGCGTAGATCTGCTGTTGATGATGACGACACTTCTTCTTTGGAGTCAGCGTTGGATGACTTGGACATTCCAACTCCTCCCCCACTGTCCTAAATCCTTAAGGTTGAATCATCGTATTCATCCACCGTGTCAGATTGAACCGTTTTTTGCACAGATCGCCTCATCTGCACGGTGACGTCACTTTTCTCTTCCTAGGCTGTGAACACCCATTCACCCAGCCTAGGAGGGCACAATGACCGCGTTTTCCGTCGACTCCGCACACATCGCTTCATGCGCCTCGCGGATCCAAATTACCTGCGACTCAATTCGAAGCGAAGTCTCAGCACTCATGAACGAATTACTGGCGCTTAAAGATACTTGGCAAGGCGGCGCCTCTGCGCAATTCTCCGATTCTGTTACTTCTTGGCAGCTCACCCAAGCTCAAGTTGAAAGCTCCCTAGACCAGATCTCAGGCTCACTTTCACATGCGGCTCAGGTCTACGCAGATGCTGAAGCACAGAGCATCGGGCTCTTCGCACACTAGAAAACTGCCCTAGTCAATGTGAGCGCCTAATAAATGCCTGTGGGGGGCGCGCACGAAGCGCGCCCCCCACAGGGACATTCGTTAGGAATGTTCTCTAATCCCTAAAGGATCAGTACATTCCGCCCATTCCACCGTCAGCAGGTGCTCCTGCCGGTGCCGGAGGCTCAGGCTTGTCGGCAACAACGGCCTCGGTGGTCAGGAACATACCTGCGATCGAGGCTGCGTTCTGCAGAGCGGAGCGGGTGACCTTGACCGGGTCGGAGATACCCTGGGTCATCAGGTCGCCGTACTCGCCGGTTGCAGCGTTCAGACCGAAGCCGGGCTCCATCTGAGCAACGCGGTCGGCGACAACGCCACCTTCAAGGCCAGCGTTCTCTGCGATCTGCTTGAGAGGTGCGGAGATTGCTTCGCGAACGATGTTGACACCGGTTGCTTCGTCACCGGAGAAGTCCAGCGAACCCAGAGCGGAGGAAGCAGCCTGGATCAGTGCAACACCGCCACCTGCGACCAGGCCCTCTTCGGAGGCTGCGCGGGCGTTACGGATAGCATCTTCGATGCGGTGCTTACGTTCCTTGAGCTCAACCTCGGTTGCAGCACCGGACTTGATGACTGCCACACCGCCGGAGAGCTTTGCCAGACGCTCCTGGAGCTTCTCGCGGTCGTAATCGGAATCGGTGGTCTCGATTTCCTTACGCAGCTGGCGGATGCGTGCCTGGATGTCATCCTTTGCGCCCAGTCCGTCAACGATGGTGGTTTCGTCCTTGGAGACGATGACCTTGCGTGCACGGCCGAGATCCTCAAGGGTGGCGTTCTCAAGAGAGAGGCCGACGGTCTCGGAGATCACTTCACCAGCGGTGAGGATTGCAACGTCCTTCAGCATGGCCTTGCGGCGATCGCCGAAGCCGGGAGCCTTGATGGCGACAGACTTGAAGGTGCCACGGATGTTGTTGACAACCAGGGTTGCCAGGGCTTCGCCCTCAACGTCCTCGGCAATGATAAACAGCGGCTTGCCGGTCTGCATGACCTTTTCCAGGACAGGCAGCAGTTCCTTGGCGTTGGTGATCTTGGTGTCGACCAGCAGGATGTAGGGATCCTCGAGGACAGCTTCCTGGCGATCTGCATCGTTAACGAAGTATGCAGAGAGGTAGCCGCGCTCGAAACGCATACCTTCGGTGGTCTCAAGGGTGGTGTCGAAAGAGTTCGTCTCTTCAACGGTCACAACACCTTCGGAGCCAACCTTCTCGAAGGCCTGAGCAATGAGCTTGCCGATCTCGGGATCGTTTGCGGAGATCGAGGCGGTGGCAGCGATCTGCTCGGTGGTCTCAACAGGCTTGGAATCCTTGTGCAGCTGGGCAACGATTGCCTCAACGGCGCCATCAATGCCGCGCTTCAGGGCAATGGGGTTCGAACCGGCTGCGACGTTACGCAGACCCTCACGGACCAGTGCCTGTGCCAGAACGGTAGCGGTCGTGGTGCCATCACCTGCGACGTCATCGGTCTTCTTGGCAACTTCCTTGACCAGTTCTGCACCGATACGCTCGAAGGGATCTTCGAGGTCGATTTCCTTAGCAACGGAAACGCCATCCTTGGTGATGATGGGGGCGCCCCACTTCTTGTCGAGAACGACGTTGCGGCCCTTGGGGCCCAGGGTGACCTTAACGGTGTCGGCGAGGAGGTTCAGACCGCGCTCCATGCCGCGGCGTGCCTCCTCATCGAAGTGAATGAGCTTCGTCATGTTCTTCTATCCTTCCGCGATGCGGATTGGACCGATGCCCGCGACGGACGACTCAGGTAACTCCTAAGCCTCACCGGCCTTAGTGCTTATCACTCGGCACTCCCGAGTGCTAAATCCAAGTCTGGCACTCTCAGCCTCAGAGTGCAAGATGGGCAGTTTGGAGTTCGCTGAAAAAGAAAAACCCCGGTACCAAGTACCGGGGAGAAGCTCCCGCGACTGGATTCGAACCAGTAACCGTCCGATTAACAGTCGGATGCTCTGCCGTTGAGCTACGCGGGAAAGCGACAAAAAGAAATAGTACCGATGAAGCGGGCCAAGAGCAAATCCGAGAGCATCCTGTGCTCATGGCCTGCCTCACACACCAATCACTTCCATTCGGGTTTGTCAGTATCAACACCGCTCTGACGAGCAACGTGCTCAATTGCAGATGCGAGCCACTGAGCAAAACCGTCAAGCTGCGAGTCGTAGTGCGAGCGGAATCGCTCGTCGTGAATGTAGGAACGTGAAATCACGTAGTGCTTTGCGGGAGTCACCGGGAAAAACTCGCTGAGCAGTTCCCGATGCAAGGCAACAAGAGCTGCCGCCTCCTCACTATCGGGGGCAATGCCCTTGCGAATGGCTGCGATCATGTCCTTCTCGACCTGCTGGAACCGGTCAGCATTTCCCTGCCAGTCCGCCGCGCTCCACGACGCAGTGCGGCGCTGAGATTCCTGCCAGTCGTCACTGTCACCGTAGAGTTGTTCAGCTTCCTCCTGATGCGCGGCAAAGTCAGCATCTCCAAGGATTGCTCCAACTTCTTCCACGCTGAGAGAATTTTCGTTCATTGCGTCCTCCAATAAGGTATCGATTGCTGCGATCATCTTGTCCGTCTGCTGGCGATGGGCAATAAGGCTCTCACGCTGACGTTTGAGGTGCACAATCGCAGAGTCATCGGAATCAAGGAGTGCCTTGATGTCCCCCAGCTTCATTCCCGTCGCTCGATAGATGATGATCCTTTGGACCCGAGCACAGTCCTCGACCGAGTAGAGCCGGTAGTTTGACCAGCTCCGTTCGGCGGGAGCAAGGAGCCCTTGTGCCTCCCAGTGGTGAAGCGTTCGCACAGTCACCGAAAAGCGCTCAGCGACCTCACCAACGGTGTAGAGATTCTTGTCATCGCTCATGTCAATCATTGTGAAGTCTCACGTCACGTCATGGTCAAGTCGAATGCGCGTGAGATTGTAAAGCTTCCGCTTTACGAGGCCACGCTCGGTTGCGTGGCCGCGGGCGACGGCAGGGCCTGGCCGGGCTTCGAGCCGACGCGCCGAGCGACGCTCGCGGCGCGGATGGCGAGCGGGCGGGTGGGCCCGGCAGCGCCCGGGACACCTGTGACACAGCCAGCAGTGACACCGGCAACCCAGCCATCCGGAACACCGCCAACCGGAACACCGACGACACAGCGAGCAGGCCGGCGGCGCCCGGGACACCGGCAACCCAGCCACGACCTCGTCGATTGAAGGTTCGGGCCCGGCACTCCGTCGAGTACCGGGCCCGAATGCGTCCGTGATCTCAGTCGAGCGACACAGGCGTCACGCCGTAGGGCGCCAGGCCTGCCACTCCCCCATCGCGCGCGGTCAGCACGCTCACGCCATCCTCCATGATCGCGATCGAATGCTCCCAGTGGGCGGCGTCGCGGCCGTCGACCGTACGCACCGTCCACTCGTCGGCATCCGTGCTCGACGCGATGTCTCCGCGGGTCAGCATCGGCTCGACCGCCAGAACCATGCCGGGCTTGAGGCGCGCCTGAATGCCACGCACGTTGTAGTTCAGAACGTCAGGAGGCATGTGCATCCTAGTGCCGATGCCGTGTCCCACGAATTCCTCGACGATGCCGGCTTCCCAGCCGTTGATGAGGGCGTTCTCCGCGACGACGGTCTCGACGGCCTTGCCGACGGCGCTGATGCGCTTGCCGGTCGCGAGGCCGGCGAGGGCAGCCCACAACGATTCGCGTGTCACCGCGTCGAGCTCGCGGCGCTCGCGCAGCGTCGTCTCGTCGACGCCGGCGATCGCGCCCGAGGCGCGGGTGCCGGCGGCGAAGTCGGCGTCCTCAATGAAGGGATCGCCGACGATCACGCTGAACGCCGCGTCGCCGTGCCACTGCTTGCCGCCGCGTTCGACGAAGGCGCCGCAGTCGAAGGAGACGATGTCACCCACGGCCAGCTCGTAGTCGTCGGGGATACCGTGGACGATGACGTCGTTGACGGAGATGCACACCGTCGCCGGGTAGCCGTAGTAGCCGAGGAAATTCGACGTGGCACCGCCGTCGGCGATGGCCTGGGCGCTCACCTCGTCCAGCTCGCGCGTCGTGATACCGGGACGAACGGCGGCGCGCAGCGCCTCGTGGATGGAGGCGACGACCAGTCCGGCCTCGCGCATCCAGCGCAGCTGCTCGACGGACTTGAGCTCGATGTGGGGCATCGCTTACTTCGCCACCGAGTCCAGGATCGCGAAGATACGCTCCGTGACCTCGTCGATGGAGCCGCGGCCATCCACGACCTCGAGCAGGTCCTGATCGACGTAGTAGGTCGCCACGGGCTCAGTCTGCTGGTGGTAGACCTCGAGGCGGTGACGGATGACCGACTCGGTGTCGTCCGCACGATTCTGCTCACTCGCCCGTGTGAGGAGGCGGGCGACGACGGCCTCGGAGTCGGCGGTGATCTCCAGAACGATGTCGAGGGCGAGACCGGAGGCGGCCAGGATGGCGTCCAACTCGTGAACCTGCGCCTCGGTACGGGGGTAACCGTCCAGAAGGAAGCCCCGCGCGGCATCGTCGGCCGCCAGCCGGCTCCTGACCATCGCGTTGGTCACGGAGTCGGGCACGTACTCACCTCTGTCCATGTACTGCTGGGCCCGCCTGCCGAGCTCGGTGGCACCGGCGACATTGGCGCGGAAGATGTCTCCGGTGGAGATGGCCGGGATGCTCAGGCGCTCGGAGATCCGAGCGGCCTGGGTGCCCTTACCGGCCCCGGGGGGACCGAGGAGGACCATGCGTGCACTCATGAGAGGAACCCTTCGTAGTGGCGCTGCTGAAGCTGGGAGTTGATCTCCTTGACCGTCTGAAGGCCGACTCCGACCATGATGAGAATGGTCGTGCCGCCGAACGGCAGGTTCTGGGACAGGCCCAGCCACATCACCGCGATAGTCGGCAGGAGGGCCAGGACGACGAGGTAGAGCGAACCCGCCACCGTCACGCG
>ERZ773013.1369-NODE-1369-length-14481-cov-3.520657_pt1 | contig 14481 bp, 14 predicted proteins | sample MGYA00511670_ERZ773013 | MGnify/ENA primary metagenome ERZ773013 (study PRJEB29015, sample SAMEA2738120) | human oral metagenome | biome: human oral; feature: human-associated habitat; material: saliva | place: China | collected 2257 ...
TCGCAAGGAGTGTCATCACGTCGTCCTCTTGAAGGGTTGTCGAGAGTATTTCCCCAGGTTAACGCCTATAGAATCAGCCCCGAAACGGTCTTGTTTCGGGGCTGATTCCTACGTTTCACTCTCGGAAAGTCCGGGTGGCTTCGTCCTAGTCGTGCCAATAGATGCTAACCACTGCCAGCAGGCGGGCGGCTTGCAACTAGATGGAACGAAGGCCCAGCTCACTCCCACTCAGTGCGGACTTCGGTTGCATCAGTGACTCCAAACGACAGTGGCTCTACGTAGTTTACCCAGCTGATACCGACTCCCCCTGATTTGGGAACCAAATGGGAACCAGTACCTATCTTTCCAATGCTTCAGCCAAATTCAGCATGAAATCAGTCAGGGTTTGGATGAGTGATCTCATGTCTTTTATCCAATCGCCCGTAAGGTACTGTGCTTTGACCTTATCGTAGTTTGCGCCTTTTGCATGAGCGGTCCCCGAAGAGCGCAATTGCTGAATTGCCCGAAGTGGGGTCACATCAACATTCAGGCCCTTTGATTCGAGGAATGCAGAGAGTTTATTGATGCTTCCGGACTTCCCGCAGTCGGGCAATTCTGATTCATCGATATAATCGATCAACAGTCTCGTAAGACACTGAACTATTGTTTCGAATTCTTCCTGGCTTTCTTCAGATGGAATCCGAATTCGAGTTATCAGGTTCCTGTCGTCCGGATGCATCTCTCTAAACAAAGGGAAGCCAAAGCTCTTGTTCCATGCCTTGCTGAGTTTTTCATACGCAATTATGAACGAACTAATAGGGCCTTCCGTCTCGTCAAGCCAAGCATTGAAAAAATCCTGAGCAATGACCTCTTCTGAGATTGCTTGGTCGGTTGGAGAAATTTCGTAGTTGAGAAAGTGCATCCTCTCGGATTCGGGAAGATCCCTTCCAAGATCTCCCAGATAGACCATGACTCTATCGGGGTTGATATTGTCAATTTCAACACTCCACTCCGATCCGCACGTAAGTCTCCTCTCGGTGACCTCGAAGTTCTCGAGCTTTCGATAGCGATCAAGAACTGATGGTTTGAAATACACCGGCGTAAGATAATGCGGCGCATTAGGGTTGTCTCCAAAATATGTACCTAGTTTTGACTCATCGCAGGTGAAACGTTCATATGTCCCATCCGGAAGCTCCTTGATGATGAACTCTGGATAAGTCTCAACATGGTTGTCGTAAGGCCAGATATCGCATTTCTCAACAGGTTCGGGACGCACAATACTTCGAGCGTAAATCATCGAAAACAGGAAGTCTTGTTCGCTGTTGGTCTGGTAGGCAAGAAAATAGTTGTAATCTGCCCCAGTAATAACCTCGTACGAAATTTGCTCATCGCTATGCTGGTACTCTTTCGAAGAGGCGACCCTGGAGTCAACGAACTGGACGTAAAGCAGCTGTTTAGCGCTTGCGTATCTCATGAGATAGCTGGTTCTTATACGTACACGGTCATCAAGTAGCTCAACAACAAGATGTTTCTCGCCAGATTTATCTACGTCGTAGTAGTTCCCATCTCCATCTCGGTACAGATTGAATAGCAGAACGAACTCTTGGTTCACCAATATTTGGCCAACGTTCAGGGAATGGAAAAATACCTCTGCGACGATGTATTCGAATCCGTCGGATTTGGGACCCTGGTATTCAGTGCCATGTGAAGAAACGACAAATCCCGGGGAAAATTCGCCAGCATGCTTCATCCAGTTTTGCCCCGATAAAATTTCTTCTTCTAAGCGCTTGTCCGCAAAACAAGAAAAAATATGCAGGGAGTCAGGTAGCTTTTCGTCGCAGCTATAGACATCAGTCCATGGTCCGCTGAAGGGGTTCTCAATCACAGATATCGCCCGTCGCTGAGATAGTATCTCCCAATCACAACCTATCTTCTCTGCAATCTCTTTTGCTGTGTCCATCGCCCACTCGATTCATTAATACGAATGCTTATCTCTCGTAGTGATCCTGCCAGTACTGGTACGCGTCCGCATCGCCGGTCTCCTGAAAGTCGACGCGGGCGAAGTGCCAATCCCCGAAGAGCTTGTCGAGGCTCGGGCGTTTCGGCAGGCCCTCCATGTACATGTCGTTGCGGGCGCATAGCACGATAACGTCGCCGATCCTCCTCGGCGCCAGGTAGTAGATGTGCGCGGCCTCCATCAGGAAGTGGAACGCCTCGTTTGGATTGGAGATGCCGAAGTCCGTGAGCGTCTCGAACGGCACGCCGAGAGCCTTCGCAATCGCCGCGCGCTGCTCCTCGTTCGGGGTGCGCCTCCCCTGTTCGTAGGCGCGGACGGTGAAGACGCTCGCGCCCGACTTCTTCGCCAGCTGCCCCTGCGTCATCCCGGCGGCCTTCCTGAGCCGCTTGACGGTCTCGCCGAGCCTCGGCGGACGGTTGGGATAGTCCCCCTCGTCGAACGGCGCATCGTAGCCCAGCTCGAACCTCTTCAGGGCCTCCGTGGCGCGCTCCTCTGCCGCTTCCCGATTCGCGCGCTCGTCCTCAGTCAAACCGTCCTCACAGGCGGCGAGGACGGAGTTTCCCATCTCGTCGCTCGCGTCTGCCCACTGTGCCATGGCGTACTCGATGTAGCCGCCGTCGCCCCTGACGCCGAGCACGCCGCCCCCGAAGTACGGGACGAGGTCGTACGCGCCGGAAATCTGGAACAGGAGCTGCGCGACCACCGCGACCTCGTCGGTTCCCTCCTCGAAAAGGCGGTCCCTCAGCTGCACCGCGAGAAACGCCGCCTCGGACGCGCCGAGCGCGCCGGCCAGCTTCTCGACCGTCTCCTCCCTGGCGAGGCTCTTGGCCTGCTCGTAGTTCTGGATCAGCCCGACGTCGACGCCCGATTTCTGGGCCAGCTCGTCCTGCGTCATACCCCCGTTGAGCTCGCGCAGCGCCTTCAGCATTCCGGCGAAACCCCGTCTGCTCGGTTTGGGACTTCCCATATCGCTCCTATGCCCGTTTCCGAGCCCGCCTGTCACGTGCGGGCACTTTCAATCACGAATTTTAACCTAGTAAAAATCGTATCACAACATATTGACTCGTAAATTACGTACTACTACACTGCAGGTCAGATAGTCGTAAATATCGTATTAGTTAGGAGATGCACATGGACGACTACAGACTTGTCGGCAAGGACGAGGTCCGCCAGATCCTCGGAGGCTGCTCCGACCAGATGGCCTACCGGGTGATCCGCCAGCTCAACCGGGAGCTCGAGGAGAGGGGCGTCATCACCGTGCAGGGGAAGGTGAGCCGCAAGTACCTCATCGAGCGCTTCTTCGGCGCCACAGACGAGGAGGGAGATGGGCAATGTCAGTGAAGCAGGACGGGAACGGGACCTGGGAGGTGAGCGCCTGGTACCGTGACCGGCAGGGAAACCGAAAGCGGAAGCACAAGCGCGGGTTCGCCACCAAGCGCGAGGCCAAGGCGTGGGAGCGCTCGTTCCTCGCCCGACAGGAGGGCGCCCCCGACATGACGATGGCCGACTTCTTCGAGATTTACCGCGACGACCGCATGCCCCATCTGAAGCTCAACACCTGGAGGAGCAAGGAGCAGGTAATCGTCGGCAAGATTCTGCCGTACTTCGGGGAGAAGAAGCTCAACGAGATCACCCCGGCTGACATCCTCAAATGGCAGTCATTGCTCCTCAACCACCGCGACAAGCACGGCAAGGGCTATTCGGACACCTATCTCCGAACGGTGAGCACCCAGCTCTCGAGCATGTTCAACCACGCCGTGCGCTACTACGGCCTCCCGGCCAACCCCGTGGCCAAGGCGGGCAAGATGGGCAGCGCCAAGGGCGGCGAGATGCGCTTCTGGACGAAGGACGAGTACGAGCGCTTCTCGCGGGAGGTCATGGACAAGCCGCTCTCCTATCTCGCGTTCGAGGTCCTCTACTGGACCGGGATCCGCGAGGGCGAGCTTTTGGCGCTGGCGCCCGACGACTTCGACTTGTCGAAGGGGACGCTCTCCATCACCAAGTCCTACCAGCGCATCGACGGCGAGGACGTCGTAACGTGCCCGAAGACGCCCAAGTCGAACCGGGTGATAGCCATGCCAGACTTCCTGACGGAGGAGGTCGCTGACTACCTCCGCCTCAACGGGACTAGCCCCGACGAGCGCATGTTCAAGGTCTCGAAGTCGTACCTCTACCACGAGATGGAGCGCGGCAGCAGGGCCGCCGGCGTGAAGCGGATCCGCGTGCACGACCTGCGCCACAGCCACGTGTCGCTCCTGATCGAGCTGGGGTTCAACCCGCTCGCCATAGCCGACCGCATGGGGCACGAGAGCGTGGACATCACCCTACGCTACGCGCACCTGTTCCCGCACGCGCAGGGGCAGATGGCCTCAGCGCTCCAGAAGGAAAGGGGGATATGAGCATGTCGGAGAAGCTATTGGACCCGCAGGGCCGGCAGCGCAGCAAGACCATCTCGTTCAGGATGTCGCCCGAGGAGGCCGAGGTCCTCGACAGCCTGGTCGCCGCGAGCGGGATGACCAAGCAGGACTACATCACCAGCTGCCTCATCGACCACCGGATCACCGTGATTCCCCACACGCGCACCTACAAGGGCCTCTACGACGAGATGGGGCTCGTCTACCGGGAGCTGAGGCGCATCAAGCGCGACGGCCACGTGAGCGCCGACCTCGAGCGAATCATCGGGGCGCTCGCGGAGGAGTTCTCCGGGCTCGGGGGCGAGCCGTCCGAGGTGGAGAAGGAAGACGCCGCCATCCGCGCGCTGAGGCGCTGACGGCGGCGCCAGGTAAACGGGCGCCGGGAGTCCCTGGAAAAGATTGCCCGGCGCCCAGGAAGGCCAGTCTATCACTGGCGGAAAGGAGGGCATCGATGCCTTCTCGCAACAGCTACTTCAACAAGCTGGTAGACAGGAACAGGTCGATGGCGGAGCACGGCTTCGACCATTTCCCCGACGAAGGGGAGCTGCTCGATTACCTGATAGAGACGAACGACAAGATCGACCTCCTGGCGGAAAGCCTGGGGGTGCGGATCGAGAAGGACGCGCGCGGGCGGCTCCGCGCCGCGCCCGGAAGGGAGTACATGCGATGAGGAAGCTGGAGACGGTGGATGCGCAGTGGCTCATCCAGCAGCCCTTCACGAGCCCCGCATGGGTGATCGAGGACCTGCTCACCGCCGGGCTTTCGCTCCTGGTCGGCTCGCCTAAGTCGGGAAAGAGCTGGATGGCCCTGAAGATGGCCCTCTGCGTGAGCACGGGAGCCCCGTTCTGGGACCTGGAGACGCACGAGTGCGACGTCCTCTACCTCTGCCTCGAGGACACCAAGAGCCGCGTGCAGCAGAGACTCTGGAAGCTCACCGACGAGGCGAGCCCGAGGCTCCACATCGCCACCGCTGCCGACAAGATCACGGGGGACCTCATCCCCCAGCTGCAGGACTTCGCAGAAGAACACCCTGACACGCGCATGGTCATCGTCGACACGCTGCAGATGGCGAGGAAGGCGTCGGGCGACAACGCCTACGCCGCCGACTACAGCGACATGAACGCGCTGAAGAGGTTCGCCGACGAACGCGGCATCGCTGTGCTGTGCATCCACCACAGCCGCAAGATGGGCGATTCGGACGTCTTCAACACGGTGAGCGGTACCAACGGCATCACGGGCGCCGCCGATTGCACCATGGTGCTCAGCAACCTCAACCGCAGCGCGCACAGGGCGACGCTCTCCGTCACCGGAAGGGACGTCGAGTTCCAGGAGTACATGATCCGGATGAACGACTGCGTGTGGGAGCTGATCGAGAAGACCAGCAGGGAGGAACTCGAGGAGCGAGAGGTGCCCGACGACGTCCTGCGGGTCCTGGACTTCATGATGACGCGTCCCATCGACTGGCAGGGAACGACCACGGAGCTCTACACGCAGGTCGGCCTGGAGACCGTGAGCGTGCCGGCCTTCGGCAAGCACCTCGCCCAGAACAGGGACTTCTTGGAGGACCGGGGGATCGCGTTCGAGAGAACGCGCACCCGTGAGGGAAGCATCATCAGCCTCTGCAGGACCGACGAATGATGTGGCACATGTGGCAGGAGTGGCAGCACCCGAGGGATACGGGGATGCGCTGTCACATCTGCCACAGCTGCAACGGCTCTCACCCTCGCTCGGCGCTCAGCGCGACGAGCGAAACGAATCAGCCCGGCCTCGGAAGCAGCAAGAGCGCCACTCGGAAGAGCCGTCGGCAAGCAGCCTAACCTGTGCGCACAGCGCTCAAATCAGGCGCCCGCCGCGTTGTAGCTTGCTGCGGGATTGCGGGGCAAACAGCACAGTAGTGTGCTCTTCTGTCCCGTGATTTCCATGCAGCAAGCTACCTATTATGTGACACAAATCGCCACATAATAGGGGTCGCATCGTTGATAGCAAGCTTCCTATTGTGTACGCACAAAGCGCGCGCACAATCTCCGCTTGTCCGAAGGCCCGGCGGCTCCCTACGTCCCGTCACCGATGGCGGGTGGCGGAGGCTCGCCGGGCCTCCTCTCGCTTCGGCGATGCGATGCGGGGGAGCCCCCGCGCCCCTGGGATCGAATCTCAGCTGCGAGCTAATGTCCATACATGAAACTTTATGTAAAATGTGAGCATGTCTTAACCACCCGAAAGGTGAACAGCCATGGCAATCATCCGACCCGTATCCGACCTGCAGCGCAAGGTCGGCGAGCTAACCCGGCTCGCCAAGGAGACGAAGGAGCCCGTATACCTCACCAAGAACGGCGCCGAGCATATCGTGCTCATCGACTTCGACGAGTTCGAGCGCCTGGCGAAGCTCGCCGGAAGAAGCGAGGCGAGGCGGCCATGAGCGAAACCTACGACTACTCATTCGTGAAAATGAACGAGGAGGACACGAAACTGAAGCTCATAACGCCCGCCGTCGAGAAGGCCGGGTGGGACAAGATGAGGCAGATGTTCTGCGAGTACTCCTACACCGACGGGGAGATCATCGTGCGGGGCAAGATGACGACCCGCAGCAAGCGCAAGAAGGTCGAATGCACCAGCGCGACGTCCCCATTGCGGTCATCGAGGCCAAAGACACGCAGCACGCGGTCGGGGCGGGCATGCAGCAGGGCATAGGCTACGCTGTGGACCTGCGCGTGCCCTTCGTCTATAGCTCGAACGGCAAGGGCTTCCTCGAGCACGACATGATGACGGGGGCCGAGAGGGAGCTCCCCATGGACGGGTTCCCGAGCCCAGACGAGCTTTGGGAGCGCTATTCGAGGCAGGACGGGCTCACGGACGAGGGCGAGGAGATCGTCGAGGCCCCTTATTACCACGACTACGGCACCCTAACCCCGCGCTACTACCAGCGCAACGCCGTCAACGAGACGATTAGGGCCATCGCGCACGGCCAGCGCCGCATCCTGCTCGTCATGGCGACGGGCACTGGGAAGACGTTCACCGCGTTCCAGCTGGTCCACCGCCTCCGCGAGAGCGGCGTCGTGCGCAAGGTGCTCTACCTCGCGGACCGCAACGTCCTCGTAGACCAGACCATCACCGGCGACTTCAAGCCCCTGGAGAAGGTGACCACGAAGGTCAAGGGCCGCACGCTGGACAGCGCCTACGAGGTGTACTTCAGCCTCTACCAGCAGCTCGTGGGCGAGGACGGCGAGGAGATATTCCGCGCCTTCGACCCGTCGTTCTTCGACCTCGTCATCGTGGACGAGTGCCACCGGGGCTCCGCCAAGGCGGACTCGGCTTGGCGCAAGATCCTCGAGTACTTCGGCGGCGCCATCCAGATCGGCATGACCGCCACCCCCCAAGGAGACCGAGGAGGTCTCCAACATCGACTACTTCGGCGAGCCGGTCTACACCTACAGCCTCAAGCAGGGCATCGAGGACGGATTCCTCGCCCCCTACAAGGTCATCAGGCCGAAGCTCGACATCGGCGTCTACGGCTGGCGCCCGGCAAAGGGCCAGCTCGACGACAACGGCGAGCCAATCGAGGACCGCGTGTATCCCATCACCGACTTCGACCGCAATATAGTCGTGAAGGAGCGCACGGAGACCGTCGCCGCCAAAATCACGGAGTTCCTGAAGGGCACCGACCGGTACGCCAAGACCATCGTGTTCTGCGTCGATATCGACCACGCGGAGCGTATGAGGCAGGCCCTGGTCAGCTGCAATAGGGAATACGGATGGGCAGTTGCGGATAGCCATGTGACCGTCATAAGGACAATGGAAAGTTGGCTAAATTTCCGCTTTGCCTATTCGCACTTCGCGGGGCCGTCGGTTCAATTAAGGATAAAGAGTCAAGCGAGCGGCAGCACCAAGCAGAAGGAACTGGCGCAGGAAACAGTCCGCAATTATCTCGTCCCCATACCGCCCCTCGAAGAGCAGCAGCGCATCGTCAAGAAGGTAGACCAGATCATGAAACTGATAGGAGCCTAACGCATGGGCAAGGAACTGTTCGACAACATCCCTAGCAAGGTCGAGGACCTCCTTCGCGACGTGGAGCTGGGAAAAATAGGCCTGCCCGACCTGCAGAGGCCCTTCGTCTGGCCCGACAGCAAGGTGAGGAACCTCCTCGACTCGATGCTCAAGGGATATCCCATCGGCTACATCATGCTCTGGTCGTCACCGGACGAATACGACAACGCCAAGCAGATCGGCGGCAACGAGAAGACCTACAAGGAGCCCGACGACCTGGTCATCGACGGCCAGCAGAGGCTCACGGCCCTGCTGGCGGCGCTCCATGGGACGAAGGTTCGGGACAAGAACTACCAGGAGCGGACGATAAGGATATCGTTCAACCCGCTCACCAGGGAGTTCGCGGTCTGGACGCAGGCATACGAGAAGAACACGGAGTGGATCAGCTCCGTGAGCTCGGTGTTCGAGGCAGACTGGGACCACTCCGTGTCGAAGTTCCGCAAGGCCTTCATCAGGCAGGCCAACGAGGGACGGGAGAGGAACGGTAGGCCGGCGCTGACCGACGAGGAGGAGGACCTGATCGAGGAGAACCTCAACGACCTCCTCAACCTAGGGATATATACGCTCCCGACGCTGAAGATCAACTCGAAGGCCGACGAGGAGGACGTGGCGGAGATCTTCGTCCGCGTCAACTCCGGCGGGACCAAGCTCACCGAGAAGAACTTCATCGAGACGCTCCTAGCCGTGTTCGACAACGAAGTGCACACGCGCATAGACAGATTCTGCGCGGAATCTCGCGTGCCAAAGGACGGGACCGCCTACAACCAGATCATCGAAGTCGACCCGTCGCACCTCATCAGAATCGCCGTCGGAGTCGGCTTCAGGCGCGCCCGTCTCAAGTACGCCTACATGCTCCTGAGAGGCAAGGATCTGACAACCGGGATCACTTCGGCAGAGACGCGCGAGGAGAACCTAGGAAAGTTCAAGGATGCTCTCGACCTCGCTCTCAACCTCAACAACTGGCACGCCTTTCTCAACCTGTTCGGCAAGGCGGGGTACCTGAAAGGAAGCATCGTCGCCTCGACCAACGCAGTGGTGTTCAGCTACGTGCTGTACCTCATCGGCAAGTACGACTACAAAGTGCCGGCTTTCGAGTTGAACAAGATCATCACCAAATGGATCTTCATGGCCACCATCACCGGCTTTTACACCGGGTCGACGGAGTCGGAGGTCGAAAAACAGTTCGCAGACCTAAGAGAGGTCAAGACGGCAGAGGGATTCGTGTCCTACCTCGAATCGACCATCGCGACCAGGTTCACCGACGACTTCTTTGCCTTCAACCTGCCGAGCAGCCTCGAGGGCTCTTCTGCAAGTTCTCCATCATGGTTCGGCTACATTGCCTCGCTCATCGTCCTGGGCACGCCCATGCTGTTCAGCACGTCGCCGCTTGCCCAGTACTTCGCCATCGGAACAAGCGGGAAGAAGAACGCAATCGACAAGCACCACATCTTCCCGAAGAACTACCTGACGAAGATCGGGTACGACAACGATCGCGAGCGGAATCAGATAGCCAACTTCACATACCTCGACTACAACACGAATATCGAGATAGGTGACAAGGCCCCAGCCGAATACGTATCTGCTTACAGGGAGAAGCTGGGTGAAGAGGGATACGCAAAATCTTGCAGGGATAATGCGCTTCCTCTCGATTTCGAGAAGCTCGGGTACCCCGACTTCCTCGCCCAAAGAAGAGTACTCATGGCAAACATCGTGAAGAAAGCGTACGAAAAGCTTTGCGAGTAGTGTCTAGAACCTATCGCCTTGTTTTCTGGTTCCCAATTCCCATACTTGGTTCCCAAACGGTTCCGAAATAGATCAACCCATCGAGAACATCACAAGGTAACAGGCATACTCGCGCACACCGCAAACAAAGAAACGGCTAGGTAGAACCGCTTATCTACCTAGCCGTTTTTGTTATATGAACTGCGGAAATCCGCTTGTTTGCCCTTGCCCCGCAAAAGCTAGTGCCATTGCAGAGCACCTAATGGCAACTCAAATCAAGCAGGATAGCTGATACACTTTTTACTGTATATCACTCCCACTCGATCGTCGCAGGCGGCTTGGGCGTAACGTCGTACACCACACGGTTCACGCCGTCGACCTCGTCCACAATGCGGCTCGAGATGCGGCCGATCACGTCGTAGGGCAGCTTTGCCCAATCGGCGGTCATCGCGTCGGTGGACTCCACCGCACGCACGATGATGGGACGGCGGTACGTGCGCTCGTCTCCCATAACACCAACGCTCTTGATGTCCGGAAGCACGGCGAAGTACTGCCAGCAGGCATGCTCGGAGTTGCGGTCGCCCATCTCTTCAAAGAGGCGCTGGTTGTAGGCATCGAGCTCCTCGCGCACGATAGCGTCGGCGTCCTTTAGGATCGCGAGCTTCTCGGGCGTCACTTCGCCAATGATGCGAATGGCCAGGCCGGGACCCGGGAACGGCTGACGCCAGACGAGCTTCGCGGGCAGGCCCAAAGCGATGCCCAGCTCGCGCACCTCGTCCTTGAAGAAGTGGTCCAGCGGCTCAATAAGGTCGAAATGGACGCCCTCGGGGAACGGAATCAGGTTGTGATGGCTCTTGATGGTGGAAGCCTTACCGCCCGTCTTGCGCGCGCCCGACTCGATGATGTCCGGGTAGATGGTGCCCTGCGCGAGCATCTCCACATCGCCAATCTTCTGGGCCTCGTCGAAGAAGACCTTCCAGAACTCGGTGCCAATGAGGCGACGCTTCTTCTCGGGATCCGTCACGCCGGCGAGCATCTTGGCGTAGCGCTCCTCGGCGTGCACGTGCACGAGCGGCATGTGGAACTGCTCGCGGAAGACCTCCTCGACCATCTCGGGCTCACCCTTGCGAAGCATCCCGTGGTTCACGAAGACGCAGGTGAGCTGGTCACCGATGGCGCGATGCACCAGGGCCGCCACCACGGAGGAGTCGACGCCGCCGGAGAGCGCGAGGATGACCTTGCGCGAACCCGCTTGCTCTCGGATCTCCTCGACCTTCTGGTCGATGATGCCCTCCATGGTCCAGTTCTTCTCGAGGTGACACACGCCAAAGAGGAAGTTCTCGAGCATGCGCGTGCCGTACTCGGTGTGGCGCACCTCGGGGTGGAACTGCGTAGCAAAGAGGCGGCGGCGCGGGCACTCCATCACAGCAACGGGGCAGGTGTCCGTACGGCCGGTGACCATGAAGCCCTCGGGCGCGCGGCTCACGGAGTCACGGTGGCTCATCCATACCGTCTGTCCGCCCTCGGGCGTGCCGTCAAGAAGCACCGAGGAGCCAAGGCGCGTGAGCGTCGCCGGGCCATATTCGCCCTTATCGGTGTGCGCGACCTCGCCGCCAAGCTTGACGGCCATGATCTGCTCGCCATAGCAGAAGCCCAGGATGGGGATACCAAGCTCGAAGACGCGGGCATCCATGTCGGGCGCGCCCTCGGCGTAGACGGAGGCAGGACCACCGGAGAGAATGATTGCAGAGGGAGCCATCTTTGCAAGCTCGTCCGCCGAGATGTCGCAGGGGACAATCTCTGAATAGACGTGCAGGTCACGTACCCTGCGGGCAATGAGTTGCCCGTACTGGGCACCAAAGTCGAAGACCGCCACGAACTGCTTGGGCCTTGCCTCGGACATGCGCGTCTCCCATCTCCGGCTTCTGCCGGGCAAAATTCGTATACGTTCTAGAGGATACTACCGATTTCTATGGTCTGACCTTTCAAGGATTGAGGACACGTTATGTTCGCCAGTGTCGCTTTCCCCTCTTCATGGAGCATTCACGCACGTCACGTATGATGTGAGGGTTATGGCGGTGCCCTGAGCGGCATCAGCAACGAACATAAATCGCACGACGTCCGTTAGGACACGGTTAGGGGGCCCCTTGGCCGAGAGAAGAAGACGCCATCGTCGCATGTCATCTGAGGAGCAGGACCGCTTCTCCGCAGAACGCTACGGCACGGATAACGACCGCAGCGCCGCCGGCTCCGATGCGCATCAGCTCCACAGCACGCCGCTCGTGCAGGGGCGCCACGTCGATGCTAGCTCCTACTCCCACTCCAGTCACGCAACAAACGACACCCATGCTGCCCATCTGCGTGGGGGTGAGCTGGACGAGATGGACCATGCTGCCTCCCGGGCAGATGGCGTTGAGTACTACGTTTCGAAGCGCAAGAAGGCCAAGCGGAGCCATCGGGTGCTCAAAGTCGTCGTTATCACGTTGGTCGCGGTTTTGGCAGTTGCGGGAGCCGCGTTCGCCTGGTACATCAACAACATAAACAGCAAGCTGTCCAAGGGCATTGACTCGAACCTTCTCAACCAACTCGTCGCGACAACCAAGACGGATGACCCCTTCTACATGCTGCTTCTTGGCGTCGATCAGGACGACGAGCGCACGCAGGAATGGGGCGCCGACCAGTCGAACTATCGCACGGACTCCATCATCCTCGTGCGCGTCGACCCGCCCAACAAGAAGGTCACGCTCATATCGATACCTCGTGACACCATGGTCGACATGGACGACCACGGCACGCAGAAGATTAACGCCGCATACTCGTTTGGTGGCGCCTCCTACATGGTCGAGCAGGTCTCCAAGCTTGCGGGTGTGAATATCTCCCACTACGCAGAGCTCAACTTTGAGCAGTTCACCTCCATCGTCGACACGCTCGGTGGCATAGAGGTCACCCTCCCCGTGGCCGTCTCGGACATGGAGTACTCAGACATCGACCTTCCCGCTGGCACCCAAACGCTTGACGGCCAGCAGGCACTCGGCCTCTGTCGCAGCCGCCACGCCTACGACGCCTACGGCGGCGGTGACTACTACCGTTCTGCCAACCAGCGTATGGTCATCGCTGCAATCATCCGGAAGGTTCTCGATAGCGACCCGACCTCGTGGCCTGGTCTTATCTCCCAGCTGGCAGACAGTGTGACCACGGACCTCTCCGCCACAGACATCCTGTCCCTAGCCAACCAGTTCAAGGACCTCGACACCGACAATGACATCTATTCCGGCTCTGTGCCTACGACCTCGCAGTACATCAACAACCTTTGGTACGAGGTCGTCGATGCGGACGCATGGAAGACGATGATGCAGCGCGTCAATGCGGGCGAGGCCCCGTACTCGGACTCCTCGCAGGACTTCACTGCCGGCGTTGCGGGCTCCGTGGGTTCGGGGGCGGATAGCCCTGACTCGTCATCATCCACCACGAGCTCTGGGCCCGTATACACTGGCAGTGTGCTGGTACTCAACGGCACGGCCACCCGGGGCATCGCCTCGAACGCTTCGGATGTCCTGGCCAACGCTGGATTCTCCTCGATTGCGGGCAATGCCGGCTCGAGCACCCACACGACCACGACGATTGTGTACAGCAGCTCGAAGAGTTCTACCGCATACGAAGAGGCCCTTGGTGTGGCCAATACGCTGGGACTTTCTGTCACGCCAATGGAGAACCCCGGTACGTACTCTGACAACTACGACGTAGTGGTTGTGCTGGGAACTGACTACAAGGGGAAGTAGGTGCGGTGCCGCGGGCCGCACGACGAGGTTCGCGGCACCATCTTTCTCGCAGTTCACCCCTTTCCGTAATCGCATCGAATGGCGCAATCTTGTGCGCCAGAACTCGTTGCTGAGGAAGAAACGGTGCCCCGAACAGAGTTCTGGGGGCACCGTAAGGCTCGCGTAGGGGTTAACTCTGCTCTCTACCAGACGTTATACTGACATTTGAACAGGGTTATCTTCCCGTTCCAACCTCTGTATGTACCCGAATAGTAGGCAATGGGGCTCACACCACGATAGGAGAACCCGTTCGTGTAGGAAAGATTCCTGTATGTAACGTCGTACTTCGAGACATACGCCCAATCACCTGAGAAAGCCTTGTAGGTGTCTTCGACTTCCTGATACATCTTAATCACCCGAGCATCTTCAGTCGGGACTTGATACTGATCCAGAGAAAGCGCCTGAGCGGGAATCGGACCAAACCCCGGTACAGCAAGAAGCGCAAGTGCAGCCAGCCAGTACTTAACTCTCATTCCAACCTTCATCTCTC
>ERZ773013.1375-NODE-1375-length-14456-cov-3.176307_pt1 | contig 14456 bp, 13 predicted proteins | sample MGYA00511670_ERZ773013 | MGnify/ENA primary metagenome ERZ773013 (study PRJEB29015, sample SAMEA2738120) | human oral metagenome | biome: human oral; feature: human-associated habitat; material: saliva | place: China | collected 2257 ...
CCTTGAGGTTGACCGCAGCCTTCGTCCCACTACGCTTGACGAATACTGTGGCCAGGAGCGAGTGCGCGACAACCTCCGCGTGCTCATTGCCGCTGCGAAGGATCGCCACGAGACCCTCGACCACGTACTCTTCTCCGGCCCCCCGGGTTTGGGAAAGACCACGCTTGCAAACGTCGTTGCCAATGAGATGGGCGCCCGTCTTCGCACAACCTCGGGGCCGGCCATTGCGCGCACGGGAGACCTCGCCGCCATACTCACGAACCTCGAGGAGGGCGACGTCCTCTTCGTCGACGAGATCCACCGCCTCAACCACCAGGTCGAGGAGGTCCTCTATCCTGCTATGGAGGACTTCTTCCTCGATATCGTCATAGGAAAGGGACCGGCAGCGCGCTCCATCAGGCTTGATGTCCCCCACTTCACGCTCATTGGTGCTACAACCCGTACGGGTCTTCTCACCGGCCCCTTGCGTGATCGATTTGGCATCTCGTATCGCTTGGACTACTACACCGTTGACGAGCTTAAACGTATCGTCCAGCGCTCCGCAAAAATCCTTGGGGTAGAGATTGACGACCAGGGCGCTGCCGAGATTGCCTCGCGCTCACGTGGCACGCCTCGTCTTGCCAACCGCCTGCTCAAGCGTGTGCGTGACTACGCCCAAGTGAGGGCCGGAGGCGCCATCACGTGGGAGGTCGCTGCCGAGGCACTCTCGTTCTTCGAGATCGACGAGATGGGCCTCGACTGGATGGACAAGAAGATTCTCACCGCGCTCACGGGTACCTTCAGGGGCCGTCCCGTGGGGCTTACCACCATTGCCTCGGCTGTCGGTGAGGATCCGTCTACCCTTGAGGACGTATACGAGCCCTACCTATTGCAGCGTGGTCTTATCGTGCGCACGCCGCAGGGACGTCAGGCAACCCCTGCCGCATTCGAACACCTGGGGGTACCGCTTCCACCGCAGCGCTAGAATCTTCGTTGCGGCAAGCACACGCAGAGGGGATGACGCCATGCTTGAGAGGGACTACATCACCGAGCTAATCTCGCAATTTGTCGAAGCCGTCACAAGAGCGCTGAGACTTGCCGTCGAAAAGGGAGACCCGGTCTCTTGTCAAGCTGTGGAGCAGCAGGTGGCAGACCTCGCCGATCTTGATGTCCAGACCGCCATGGCCCTCTCGCCAGACTCGCTCGTTACGATGCTCGTGCTTTCTGGCATGGGAGACTCAGTTGCTTCCTACGTCTGCTACGCCCTAGACCGCGTCTCGCGCGTGTACGAGGCACATGGAGAAGAGGAGCTCGGAGGCCTTCGGCACCTTCAGGCGCAGGCGGTCGCGGAAAGCTTTGGCTGCGATACCGCCACGCCACCGGAGGAGCTCGCTTCACTTGACGCCGAGCTATTTGGCTCTTCGGACAAAGGCGAATAGGCTACGGCAGACCTAAGTTCCAACCGTGTTCATATTATCGTAAACATCTGCTTTAAGTTGAACATTCAGCTTACATTTGGCATACTGAAGCCTAATACAAGGGCTCTGGTATGTCGGAGGTGCCATGGCACTCTCAAGAAGCATGTTCAAGGTGCTCGTCGCGCTTGCACAGTCTGAAGTTCGAATGACGCAACGGCAGCTTAGTGTTGTGTCTGACCTATCCCTTGGAACCGTAAACGCCGTTCTGCACGACGCAGAGGATGCGGGCCTCGTCGAAGAGGGGCGTCTCACGCTTGATGGCCTTAAGTCCCTGAGGCCTTATGAGGTTGGGAACGCCATCATCATGGCAGCCGGGCTCTCCTCGCGTCTTGCCCCCATCTCCTATGAGAAGCCCAAGGGACTTCTTCGCGTTCGCGGCGAGGTCCTCATTGAGCGCCAGATTCGCCAACTTCAAGAGGCTGGCATCACAGACATCACCGTGGTGGTGGGACACAAGAAGGAATACTTCTTCTACCTTGCCAGCAAGTTTGGCGTACACATCAAGGTCAACCCACAGTACGCCACGAGGAACAACAACTACACGCTGTGGCTCGTGCGCGATCGCCTAGACAACACCTATGTCTGCTCGTCTGATGACTACTTCGAGGAGAATCCCTTTGAGCATTACGTCTACGAGGCCTACTATGCCACGCAGTATGTAGGTGGCCATACTGACGAGTGGTGCGTCTCGACTGGCTCGGGTGGCCGCATCACCGAGGTGAGCGTGGGTGGCTCCGATGCTTGGGCAATGCTCGGCCATGCTTACTTTGACAGGGCTTTCTCCACCGCATTCGTCCCTCTGCTCGACGACGCCGTGCGCAAGCCAGAAATGGCGGACTATCTCTGGGAGGATGTCTTCCGGTCACACATCGGAGAGCTGCGCATGGTTGCCCGCAAGTACTCGGGAGCGGGGATCCATGAGTTTGACACTCTCGATCAGGTAAGCGGCTTCGATTCCGCATTTATCGAGAACGTCGACTCGAACATCTTCGACAACATCGTTTCCGTGCTTGGCTGCGACAAGTCGCAGATTCACGGCTTCTATCCGCTCAAGCAGGGACTAACCAACCTCTCGTGCCACTTTTCGGTGGGCGAGGGCCCTGACGAGCAGGAGTATGTGTATCGGCATCCCGGCTTGGGCACCGAGAAGTTGGTTGACCGAGCCGCCGAGGAGGCAGGTCTTCGTCTTGCGCGCGACTTGGGCCTCGACAATACCTTTATCTACGAGGATCAGCAGCAGGGATGGAAGATCTCGCGCTTCGTCCCCAACGCTCGCCCTCTCGATCCGCATGACCCCGAGCAGCTCAAGCGCGCCATGCAGATGTGTCGCAGGCTACACCAGAGCAATGCCACACTCAACAGAAGCTTTGACTTCGTCGAGGAAGGCCTTGGTTACGAGAAGCTCCTCGCAGAAAAAGGCCCCATTGGGATACCGGGGTACAACGAACTCAAGGAAAAGGTTCTCCGCCTTAAGGGCTATGCCGAAAATGATGGGTTCGCTCGTTGCGTCTCGCATAACGATTTCTTCTACCTTAACTTCCTTATCGACGAGCAAGACCAATACAGCCTCATCGACTGGGAGTATGCCGGCATGTCAGATGAGGCGAGCGACTTTGGAACGTTCACGGTGTGCTGTGAGCTCTCCAACGAGGAGGCGGAAGAAGCCCTGCAATACTACTTTGGTCGCACGCCAACTTCGCTCGAGCGTCGCCATTTCTGGAGCTACGTGATATTTGCAGGATGGTGCTGGTACATTTGGTCACTCGAGAAGGAAGCCGAGGGTGACAACGTGGGGGAGTGGCTGCTCGTCTACTACCGCTATGCCCAGGACAACGTGGACCGCGTGCTCTCTTGGTATGAGGGGGACGGGCGGAGAGGTAAACGCGAGGCCTCATAGCCACTCCTCCTAGGCAGCCGCTGTCCTCCTCATCTATTCTTGCATTATTCGTTCAATGATATACGCATAATGATGTATTATGAACGCCGCACATTGCTTACACGCAGATGACTTGCTCATTACATAAAAGCTCGGCGGTGGTGGAATGGCGCGACACAGGAAGACCAATGCAGCACCACCTGGGATATCCAGGAGGGGGTTCCTCACGCTTGCCGGCGGCGCGGCCGCCTGCTTGGGGCTGGGTGCCTTTGCGGGGGCAGGAGGAACCTTAGAGAACTCCGTCGTTATCTACTCATGCGGCGAGGGAATTCGCAACGAAACGCAGATGACTGCCCTGCGCCAAGTGTTTCCCAGCTACGACATTCGCATGCACTACATCACGACGGGCAACTGCGCGGCGCGTCTCCGTATGGAGGGCACCTCTTCCGAGGCTGACATCGTGATGGACCTCGAGGGCGGCTACATCAACCAGATCTCTGACAGCCTAGAGGTTCTCTCGGACTTCGACGAGTCCATCTTCTGCGAGGACCTACGCGACCCCGAGGATCGCTACTTTCCCTTCTCGCGCGAAAGCGCCTGCATTGCGACGAACGATGATGTTCTCTCGGAGCATGGCATACCTACTCCCACCTCGTACCAGGATCTTCTAGATCCCGCGTACGCTGGCGTGGTCTGCATGCCCAACCCCAAGACCTCGGGCACTGGCTACAACTTCCTCAAGAGCCTTGTGAACGCCTGGGGCGAGGATGCCGCATTCGACTACTTCGATGCGCTCGCGAACAACGTCTACCAGTTCACCTCGTCGGGCTCCGGTCCCGTAAACGCTCTGGTGCAAGGCGAGGCGGGGGTTGGCTTTGGAATGACCTACCACGCCGTCTCCGAAATCAACGAGGGTGCCCCGCTTTCTGTCCACTTCTTCCAGGAAGGCTCTCCCTGGGACGTGTACGGCTCCGGAATCATCCAGGGGAGGGCAAGCCGAAAGGCCGTCCACGACGTCTTTGGGTGGCTCTGCACCGAAGGGGTGCGTCTCGACAACGAGACATACGTTCCCGACCAGGTTCTGGTAGGCGTGGCGCCCGAGATCCCCAACTATCCCAAGGGCATTACGTATGCCGACATGACCGGCATCACCGATGTGGACGAGAAGATGCGCCTGCTTGAGAGATGGAGCCACTGATTGCCATGACACAACAGCATGCAGATTCGCAAACGGAAGCCAAACTCTCGGCCCATGGCATCACGAAGTCCTTCGACGGTCGCGAGGTGCTTCATGGGGTGAGCTTCGACGTGCGCGGCGGAGAGTTCCTCTCGATACTCGGTCCCTCGGGATGCGGAAAGTCGACCATTCTCCGCATCCTTATAGGCCTTGAGCAGCCAGATGCTGGTCATGTGGTTCTCGATGGCAAGGATATCACGGATGCAGCTCCCAGCAAGCGACACATGGGGATCGTCTTCCAGGACTATGCGCTCTTCGAGAATATGACCGCCTTGGAGAACGTCGAGTACGCATTGCGCTTCGACCCGGCCCGGCGCGAGCGTCGTGCGCAGATTGCGCTTGACGCGCTTGCGAGCCTTGGCATGGGGGACTATGCCAACAAGCCCGTTACCGGTCTCTCTGGCGGTCAGATGCAGCGCGTCTCCATTGCCCGCACGCTTGCCCTGAGCCCCGAGGTGATCCTTCTCGACGAGCCCACGAGCGGACTCGACGCCGATGCGCGGCTGGCGCTTCGCTCGCAGCTCAAGGACATCCAAAGCGACCACGGGACCACGATGATTTTCATCACGCACGACCAGGAGGAGGCATTCGCCCTTGCCGACCGAGTCATGGTGATGGGAGATGGATCCATCCACCAGATGGATGAGCCTCTGAGGATCGTCGAGAATCCCGCCGATGACTATGTCCGCGACTTCGTGGTGGCAAACCTCAAGACCAAGTATGACTCCCTCGCGAGGTTCGCCTCGCCGTTGAAGTAGGAGGCGCCATGTCTCGCAACAATGGCTCACGCGGAACAAGGCCGCTTGAGGCAGTGCTTCTGCTCTTCTTCTTGTTTGCGGTGGTGCTTCCCCTTGTGGGCATGTTCTCTCGACTTGCCGACCCAGAGGTCAGGGAGGTCTTTGGAACAGAGGCGTTTGCGACGGCCTGCACCAACTCGCTCGTGGTGGCGGCCGTGACCACGGTTATCTCGGTGCTTGCTGCCCTTCTCATGTCGTGGGTGCTCTGCAGGACTGCCATCCGGGGGAAGGGCGTGTTTGCCGTCCTCCTCACGGTGCCCATGCTCGTCCCGTCGCTTGCCCATGGCATGAGCCTAGTGTATCTCCTGGGGTCGAATGGCATACTAACGAATCTTCTGCATGGCTCGTGGTCAATTTACGGGTTCCCGGGAATTGTGATGGGATCCTTTCTCTACTCGTTCCCACCGGCGTTTCTCATGCTCTATGACGTAATGCGCTATGAGGACGCAACGCCCTACCAGGCGGCGGACGTCCTGGGTATCCCCAAGTCCAGTCAGTTTGCCCGTATCATGCTGCCCTTTTTGAGAAGGCCTCTCATCTCTGCCGTCTTTGCGACCTTTGCCCTGGTCATTACCGATTACGGCGTGCCTCTCATGGTTGGCGGCAAGGTCACGACGCTGCCTGTCCTCATGTATCAGAATGCAGTTGGGCTTCTCGACTTTGATACCGGCGCTGCCATTGGCTTCGTCCTTCTCATCCCCGCTGTCATCGACTTCCTTGTCGACGTGCTTGCCCGAGACCGAGCCAACGCTCGATACGTGTCGCGTGGATTCGACCTTAAGCCAAGCACGGCGAGAGACGCCTTGGGCTACGTTGCGGCGGTGCTGGTGACGGTTGCGCTGCTCCTTCCCATTGCCACCTTCTGCATGGTTGCGTTTGTGACGAAGTATCCGCTTGACCTCACGCCAACCCTCGCTAACGTGGGGCGTGCCTTCACCATGGGCACGGGGTCGTACTGGGCGAACTCGCTGTTCATAGCCATCGTGGTGTCCATCTTGGGGATCATCCTCGCCTATCTCGTGGCCTACATTACGGCGCGCGCCGGGGGCGTCTCCGCTCGTCTTCTTCACCTGGCTTCCGTCACAACCCTTGCCGTGCCAGGCATAGTTCTGGGTCTATCCTTTGCCCTTGCGTTTAAGGGATCTCCCATCTATGGGACGTTTTTCATTCTCATCTTGGTGAACCTCGTGCACTTCATTGCCTCGCCCTATCTCATGGCATACAACTCTCTCTCAAAGGTGAATAGAAACCTCGAGGCAGTTGGCCAGACCATGGGTGTGGGACGCGCCCGCATTGTGCTGGACGTCCTTGTCCCAGCGACGGCAGACACCATCGCCGAGATGTTTTCGTTCTTCTTTGTCAACTGCATGGTGACTATCTCTGCGGTATCCTTCCTCTCTACAACGCTCGATATGCCGCTCGCTCTCCTGGTGACCGACCTCGATGCGCAGCGTCTTGTTGAGTGCTCAGCTTTTGTGTCCGTCCTCATCCTCGTCACCAACGTCGTGGAGAAGGTGGTTGTTGCTGCCCTAAGGCGCCACCGCCATGCTTCGACGCCAGTTCTCCAATAGCGACCGGAGGTTAGTAAGCTATGACACACAGAGAGTTCCTCGTCCTTTCCACCATTGCCACGGCGCCCTCGCCACTTACCCAGCGGGCCCTGGCGGCGCAGACCAGAATGTCGGTGGGGAGCGTGAACGAGGCTGTTTCCAACCTCTCTGACCTTGGCTTTATTGCCAACAGGCGTGTCACCGACGAGGGGCTGGAAGCCCTGGAACCCTATCGTGCGAAGCGGGCGGTGCTCATCGCCGCTGGCTTTGGATCTCGCATGGTGCCCATTACGCTCAATACGCCAAAGCCACTGGTGCGTGTGGGCGGGAAGCGCATCATCGATACCATTCTCGATGCCGTCTACGCAGCTGGCATCACCGAGGCCTACGTTGTTCGCGGGTATCTCGGCGAGCAGTTCGACCAGCTCCTCTACAAGTACCCCACCATCAAGTTCATTGATAACCCCCTCTACAATGAGGCAAACAACATCTCGAGCATGGTTGTCGCCAAGGACCTTCTCCAGAACGCCTACGTATTTGAGTCGGACCTTCTCTTGAGAAACCCTAACCTCGTCACTCGCTACCAGGATCGTTCGAACTACCTCGGTATTCCCATGGAGCGCTCTGACGACTGGTGCTTCCAGGTCAAGAATGGCGTCATCAAGCATATGGGAATTGGTGGCGAGGGCGGCGTCTGGCAGATGGCGGGCATCTCGTACTGGACGCCGGAAGATGGCGCAAAGCTCGCCGATGACATCCCGGCTACCTTCGCTATGCCAGGCGGCAAGGAGCGCTTCTGGGACGAGGCACCGCTCACATATTTTGCCGACAGGTACAAGGTCCATGTTCGCGAGTGTTCTCTCTCGGATGTGACGGAGATAGACTCGTTCCGCGAACTTAAGTCGATTGATCCCTCCTACGACTGCTAGGCTAGTCCCATGTCGCTAACGTATGCCATCTTCTCTGCGCAATACCTCCCACACGTGGGAGGCGTGGAGGTGTTTACCGCAAACCTTGCCCACCAGCTCGTCTCCGGTGGGGATCGGGTCTGCGTGGTGACGTCTTCGCGCGGGGGAGTGCCAGAGGTCGAGACCCAGGCGGATGGCGTGCGTGTCGTGCGGCTCCCCAGTGTTCAACTTATGGGCGGGAGGCTTCCCCTCTCACGCCATGGTGCACACGAGCGCTCGCTCCTCTCAGCCGTCTCCAGCTTGGGCGTGGGCCGCGTCCTCGTGAACACCCGCTTTTACGGCACCTCTGTCACCGGCCTCCGATTTGCCAGTGAGCACGGCTTGCCCGCAGTCCTTCTCGACCATGGTTCCGCCTGGCTCACCTTTGGCCGCGGTGGCGCACTTGATGCTGCCGCCCATGCGTGGGAGCGCCACATGACTGCTCGCGACGTGAGCCTGGGAGCGACCTTTGCTGGCATTAGCGAGAAGAGCGCCGCATGGCTCTCGACCTTTGGCATCAACGCGTCACTTGTCATCCCCAACGCCATTGATGCTGCATCGTTTCGCGCCGAGTCTTCGGGAAGGAACTTTCGCGTCGAGCTTGGCATCCCCGATGAGAAGAACCTCGTGGCCTTCGTGGGCAGACTCGCCCCAGAGAAGGGCCCCGAGCGGCTCGTCGAGGCAACGCGCAAGCTTGGCGAGCATTATGTGGCTGTACTGGCGGGCGAGGGAGCGCTTCGCCCCCAGCTTGAGCGAGACCTTCCCGCTAACGTCCACCTGGCTGGCAACCTGAGCCACCCGGATCTTTCCGCTCTGCTCTCGCAGACAAACGTCTTCTGTCTTCCCACCCGCTCGGAGGGATTCTGCACCTCGCTTCTGGAGGCAGGTGCCTGGGGCGTGCCTTGCGTTGTGCCGGATGTAGGCGGCGCACGAGAGGTGCTTTGCGGGGGCGGGGAAGCCTATGGCCGCATCACGCCAGACCGCGAACCCGCGACGATTGCCACCGCGATTCGACAGGTCGCTGAATCATGGGTTCCCGCCCGCTCCCAGGAGCTCCGCGCCCATGTCGAGAAGGACCTCTCGTGGATGGGGACTGCGCAGGCGCTCGAGCGAGCGTTCGAGCTTGCCGAGAAGAGCTAGCCCCTTCTCGGCAAGTGTTTTGGGCGCTAAACCATCCGCTGCCTAGAGCCAGCGTGCGTCTACATAGTGAGGCGTTCTCTGGTCCTCGGGTGGTGGCGTCATGTAGTCGCCATACCAGCGGGTAAGGCAGAAACCGAAGTCACGTGGCCCATCAAACTTCTCGCCCTCGAAGTCGTAGGGGCAGGTATCCGTAATTATGGAGCGAGGCAGGCGCTCGCTCGGCCCAAGGGGCCACGCAAGCTGCGCGACCTCAGCGCTTTCCTCAAGGGGTGTGGCACAGGCGATGCCATCGACCTGTTGGGCAATCTGATAGATGTCCTCCTTGGGCATCACCGCCTTGAGCACGCGCTTCCCGAGGAGGCTTATGGCCGAGGAACCCTCATGGACGTTGGCTGTGAGGTAGTCGTACTTGTGCCTGAGCTTTGCTATCTCGTCGAAGGGCTTGTCGCTTGATCCAATTCCGTCGACAGGAAACACGTCAACCCATACGCCCGTACGGCACCATCGCTCGTCGACGTAGTGCTCTATGACTTCCGTGCGCGTGTCAACCACTTTGATGAAGGGGTAGATGGAGGAGCGGTCGCGGTACCAGATGATCTTGTAATATGGCTTAGACGAAAACCGCTCAAACGCCCCGGGCAGGCGCTCGTAGTCATCTCGCGGCATGAGAAGATCGATGTCGTCGTCCCACGGGATGAAGCCATGGTGGCGTATTGCGCCCAGGAGCGTGCCGTAAGCCATTATGCAGGTCAGGCCGTCCTCGTGGCACACCCGATAGAGCTCTCGCATGATGTCGAGCTCAATGGCTTTCATCCCGTCGATGTCTATGCGCTTCTGTCCCATCTCGTCCCCGTTCGGATGACTTGCGAGCGTCTGATAGATTGTAAGCTCTCGGTTATGTTTGACTGGGCGCGTCGGGGTACTCTCTGGTTATTTTCCGCTTGGGGGCGGTCATGCCCTTGGCGTGGAGCCGTCAGTGCAAAAATGAGCAGACGCCCATGCTGACTACCCGTTGCATTTCGTCACCCGACCGGAGCATCCGCATGAAAACAGTCTGCGTGTTCACGCCAACATACAACCGCGCCTACATTCTTCCGGCGCTCTATGAGAGCCTCGTCTCGCAGACCTCCCAGGACTTCATGTGGCTCATCGTGGATGACGGCTCCACCGATGACACGTGCTCGCTGGTGGATTCCTGGAAGCAGGAGGGCAAGGTGGACATCACCTATGTCAAAAAGGAGAACGGGGGAAAGCCGCGCGCCATCAACACCGGCGTTGAGCTTTGCGAGTGCCCGCTGTTTTTCTGCGTAGACTCAGACGATCACCTGGTCCCAGGCGCAGTTGCGCGCATCGTCGAGGATTATGCGCCAATTCGCGATGACGACCGCATCGCCGGCATCGTGGCGCTGAGAGGCACCGACGATCACACCCCCATGGTCACCTGGATTCCGGATGGCCTTACCGAGGTCAAGTACTGGGACCTGTTCGAGAAGTATCACTTTGCCGGAGACACGTCGCTCATCCACAAGACCGATGTGTTGCGGAAGTACCCCTACGACGTTGCCCCGGGGGAGAAGTTCATTGCCGAGACCTCCGTCTACTACCGTCTCGACGAGCACTATCTCATGAGGACCGATAGCACCATCCTCACCATCTGCCATTACCTCCCAGACGGACTTACCAAGAACTTTGCGAAAAACGCTCGCGAGAACCCCATTGGCTACCGCAAGCACAAGCTCTACTGTGCGCAGCGTTCGCAGACGCTCGTCGGGAAGTTCCGGGAGACCACGCTCTACCTTGTAGGTTGTCGCATGTCGGGCGAGAAGAACGGCCTCTCGAAGGCCCCCAGCAAGGTCATCGGCGTACTGTGCGAGCTTCCTGCGTCTCTCGTCTATCACACAGTATTCGGAGGGAAGAAGGTCAATGGCTGAGGGTCTCTCACTCAAGAAGAACATCGCATGGAACTCTGCCGGTTCCATCGTGCGCTTGGGCTGCAACTACCTCGTCACGATTGCCGTGGTTCGACTTTCCCATGGCTTTGACGCAGCCGGTGCTCTCTCGCTTGCCATGTCTGTCTCGAACCTCGTCGCCCCGTTCGCAGACTTTCGCCTGCGCACGGTTCAAGTGACTGACGTTCGCGGCGAGCACAGCTCTGGCGAGTATGTGGGACTTCGTCTCCTTACGAGCGTTCTCGCCTTCGTGGCGGGCACCATCTATGCAATCCTCACGTGCTCATTTGACGCTGTGCCGGCGATCATTGCCTATCTCGTGTCATCGCTCGCCGCCAACTTCATCGAGGGCCTTCATGCAATAGACCAGCGCCATCTTCGTATGGACTACATCGGTCGCTCGTATATGATGCAGGGCATCTCAAACCTCGCCCTCTTCTCGATAGTGCTGTGGTTCTCGGACTCACTGGTGCTCGCCTGTGCCTCCATGGCTGTCTCGACTCTGGCAATCTGCTTTGCCTATGACATGCCGCGGGCATCTGGCTTTGAGCCCACCAAGCCAGTCATCGACCTGCGCTCTGCCGCCCGCACGCTGGCAACGCTCCTGCCTCTCGTTATAGCCCAGGTGTGCTCGAGCGCCATCCTCACCGTGCCCAAGCAGTACCTTGCGGCCAGCGTGAGCACGGCGGCCCTGGGCATCTACTCCTCCGTAGCATCCCCTGCGACTATCGTCCAGATGGGCGCCACCTACATCTACAGCCCCCTCCTGGGTGAGTTCGCCCAACGCTTCAAGAACGACAAGTCTTCTGCGCTCAAACTCTTCAGGCGCACCATTGAGGGAATTATTGGCATTACCGTGGTCTTCTCGGCTCTCTTACTCATCTTTGGGCAGTGGGTGCTCGGCCTGCTCTACGGCCAGGAGATTGTTGAGTACAGCTACCTTCTTGGGCCAGCCGTGCTCTGCACCTTTGTGACTGCCTTCGCCTGGTTCATGAATGACCTGCTCCTCTCGCTCAGGGACTATAAGGCGAGCTTCCTCGGGAACGTGATTGCTACCGTTGTCTCGCTTGTAATCACCGTTCCCATGGTGGATCTCTTCAGCATGAACGGCGTAAGCTGGGTAGGCGTTGGGTCCTACCTCACGGCAGTCCTCTCACTGGTGGTCTTCTTCGTGCATGACTGCAAGAAGCTCGACTCGGAATGAGACAAAGGGACAGTCCCTTTGTCTCATTAAGGAAGGGAAGAAGATGGACGAGTTTCGGCCATATCCTGAAGGTGCCCTTGAGCGCCTGCAAGAGGCGGAGTGCAAGATTCTTGCCGTGGTCGACGCGCTCTGCCGCGAGAACGGCATCGACTACTTTGTTGACTCGGGGACCTGCCTTGGTGCGGTGCGTCATGGTGGCTTCATTCCCTGGGATGACGATACGGACATTGGCATGCCCTTTGAGGATTACCGGCGCTTTCTCGGGCTTGCCCCCAAGGCGCTGCCTAAGGGTTACTCGCTCGCGACGTGCGAGACCACACCAGGCCTCACCTCGCTCTGGATCAAGGTGTTTCTCGACGGCACGCGTTTCATAGACGAGGTCTCCAGGGAGGCCGGGTGCAACCAGGCAATCTTCCTCGATGTCTTCCCGTACTTTCGCGAGGAGCAAGACCCCTCTCGAGCTCGCACGCAGAAGGCAACGTGCCTGAGGCTTCAGCGCATGAGCTACCTGCATGGCATTGCCCACCCCAAGATTCCCTCAAACACGTCGCTCCGGGGCCTCAAGGCCACGGCGTGCTCCGTCGTCCATCACACGCTTGCGCATGCATGGCAGCCGCAAGAGCTCTCTCGTCAGCTCCTCGAGGCTGCCCAGCCCACGGTTCCCTCAGAGAGATGGTTCAATGCAACATATCCCATCGCTGGAGTCTTCGATACGGTCACGCTCTTCCCCACAAGAGACATCGCCTTCGACGGGATGACCCTAAGAGCGCCCCACGATTGTGATACCTACCTGCGTACCCTCTACGGCAATTACCATGAACTCCCGCCTACGGACGCGCGCTACACCCATCTTCCCCGAGTGCTCGACTTTGGGGATGGCGTGAACGTGATGGGGGAGTAGGCGCAGGGCCTCCCGCGGTGCCCTAATCCTTGTCGCTAAGCTCCTTCTCGCTGAGCGCGATCTCCTGCGAGAGCTGCTCGACCTTATCGGTGAGGCGCGAGACGTCACAGGCAAGGTTGAAGAGCTTGAGCAGCATGAGGGCTATCACCACAACGAACACAAAGTTGCTCGGTGAGAGAAAGCCGAGGAGGCCCGAGAAGAAGAACGCAATTCCCGGAAAGATTGCCAGAACCAGCAGCAGCGTCGCGGCGCAGACCCAATAGACCGAGTCGGCGATGCGAATCTTGGACTTCCTCACCTTGCGAACGACAATCGAAAGGGCGAGGAGGGCACCAATAATGAGGACAACGCGGAGAATTGGGGACATGACAGGTCCTATCTAAACCATTGGAAGAGCAGGATGGAGAGGCATGTGCGCGCCATGTAGGCAATCGAGGACATGAAGTGAAGGTAGCTTGTCCCACCTTGGCGCTCGCGCATCTTGGCGGGAATCTCGATGACCTTAGCACCTCTACGGATGAGAAGGGCAATGGTATCTGGCTCCGGGGCGAGGTCGAAACCGTGGGCGAGCTTCTCGATCATGGCGCGGTCGTACATGCGCATCCCGGATGTTGGGTCGGTTATGGTAGCGCCGGTCGTCTGGCGTATGAACGCGGTGATGAGTTTGGCGCCAACGCCGCGTGCTCCCTCAGCGCCGCCGCCTGCAAGGTTGCGCGAAGCTATCACGATGTCGGCGCCCTCATCCTGCATGGCCTTTGCCATAGCGGGGATGTACTCGGGCATGTGCTGCCCGTCTGAGTCTATCTGCACTGCGGCGTCGTAGCCATTGCGTAGGGCATACTTCATGCCAGCTTTGACCGCGGCGGTAAGCCCGCAGTTCACCGGAAGGTCTATGTGACTTAGGGCCAGCTCGTCACAGATGCGGGGTGTCGCGTCGCTTGAGCCGTCGTTGACGATGAGGTAGTCCACGTCCGGGCAGGTGGCAGTTAGCTCCTGCACGGTGTTTGCAAGGCACTCCTCCTCGTTGAAAGCGGGGACGATGGCGAGAACTCTCACGGGCCGCCTTTCCTCTCGTACGTTCGTATTACGCATTTCATATCATGGTATAGCAGCCGGTCGTTGTCATGGTCAGACCACGGGGCTGCTCAAAAAAACTCCCCCGCAAGCAGCGGGGGAGCCAAGTCCCACAAATCCCCAGGAGGGGTATGCGTTGGGCTATGAGCTAGATCTTGCGGACGTTGGAAGCCTGGAGCTTACCATTCTGGCCGGTGGTGATGTCAAACTCGACAGCCTGGCCCTCCTCCAGGGTCTTGAAGCCGTCCATCTGAATCTCGGAGTAGTGGACGAACAGATCGTCGCCATCCTCACGAGAGATGAAGCCGTAACCCTTGTCTGGAT
>ERZ773013.1378-NODE-1378-length-14424-cov-2.775837_pt1 | contig 14424 bp, 5 predicted proteins | sample MGYA00511670_ERZ773013 | MGnify/ENA primary metagenome ERZ773013 (study PRJEB29015, sample SAMEA2738120) | human oral metagenome | biome: human oral; feature: human-associated habitat; material: saliva | place: China | collected 2257 ...
CGCCAACGGAACGACGGCCCTGGCTGATTGGCGGAAGAGATGTATCATAACCGTTGACAGCAGTATATCAGCTTATTGTGGAAAAGGGTTCCCAGGCTTCAGTTCTTTTGTTGACAGCCGTGGCGGCATTTGGCTATGGTCAACCATTGGTACCTGGCATTATGATGCCAGGTCGCATTCGTGGAATCCTATTAAAAACATATTGGTCCGTGGTGTGGCGGAAGACTCAGACCATCGCATCCTGATGGCCACCGACCACAACGGATTGGTTATTGCCGATCTCTCAGGAAAAATCATCACACACATTCTCAATAATCCTTCTGATGGACAGTCGTTGCCCGACAACACGCTGCAGTCCATTTATGTCGACAGCCTTGGCGTGGTGTGGATAGGCATGTATCGTATGGGCCTGGCTTATTTTTATCATGGTCAGCCCCGTTCCCCACTTCTTCCTTGGGGTGATATCTGTACGATGACTCAGACATTAGACGGCAACGTGTGGTTCGGTACCAATGACTCGGGCTTCGGGCGGGCAGCGGGACTGACGGGTAGTGTCAGCATGTTTGACCAGCGGCAAACCGGACTGGGCAGCAATGTCGTGGTGTCGAGTTTGGCTGCGCGTGATGGCAGTCTGTGGCTGGGTACGTACCAGGGCGGTCTTGTAAGAATGCAGGATGGTCATTATACCGTCTATCGGCAGGCTGGTAGCGGATTGGGGTCCGACGATGTGTGGGCGCTGGCTGAGATGCCTGACGGGCGGATAGCTGTCGGCACGCTCGGCGCCGGCTTGCAGCTCCTGAACCCTTCAACGGGGCACTTCACTACGTTCAATACCTATAACAGCCATCTGACGAGCGACTATATAGCCAGCCTCTCCCTGCTCAGGGACGGGCGCCTCGTCATAGGCCATTCCCAGGGATTCTCCATCCTCAATGTACAGACACGCAGGGCTGAGAACATCGGTCCTGCACCCGTTGACGGTGCCCGGTTGTCCAGTCTCTCTGTCAACCAGGTCTATGCCGGCAGCCGTGGACTGATATGGATAGCCACGGGCTCCGGTCTCAATGTCTATGACCTCAAGGCCGGGAGGCTCTATCCTGTCAGCCTCTCAGGAAAACGGGAGCATGCCGAGGTATGTGCTGTCGTGGAGGACCATCATGGCGTGGTGTGGTGCACGACGGGCAATGAGCTGAAGAGCATCCAGTGCAGACGTAATGGTGACGGCTGGCTGTTCACGACCGGCACCTATAACGCTACAGACGGCTTGCAGCTCCGTCTGTTCAACAAGCGCTCCATCCTCTGTCTCCGTGACGGCCGGCTCCTCGTGGGCGGTGTTGATGGTGTTAATGTTATCAACACGTTGGTAACCCGTCGCAAACCTATGGTGGGGAAAGTCCTCTTCAGTGGCTTTACGCTCTTTGACCGTCCTATAGAAGTGGGCGACACCATCAACGGTCATGTCATCTTGTCTTCGGAACTCAATGCCTTGCGCCGCCTCACTTTGCGTAGCGATGAGAACACATTCTCTATCCAGCTGGCATCGAGCGTGATAGGTCTTCCCGGGCACGTCCGGTTTCTTTACCGTCTTCATGGAGCTGGCGATGACTGGTCCATGACACCCGAAGGTACACCCCAGGTACAGTTTGCTAATCTCGCACCGGGCAGATATGAGCTTGAGGTTCGCGCTACCGACAACAGTGGTAATCCCGTGGGACAGTCGACGGTGCTCGCTATCAGAGTCAAGCCGCCGTTCTATCTCTCTGTCTGGGCCTGGTTGCTTTATTTTGCCGTGGCTATAGCCGCCGTGCTTTATAGCTTTTGGCGTGTGAGGAAGACGCAGAGAGAGCGGATGGGGAAGCTTGAACTGATGAAGCAGAAGGAGGTGGAGGAGATGAAACTCACGTTCTTCACCAATCTCAGCCATGAACTTCGCACGCCGCTCACACTCATCCTCTCTCCTTTGGAGAGCCTCATTGCCAGAGAGATCGATCCCGGCATCTCACAGAAATTGCGTCTCATGCAACGCAGCGCCACGAATCTGTTGAAGCTTGTCGATCAGATGTTGGATCTCCGTCGGATCATGCGGGGCAAGGAAGTGCTCAATATGTCTGACGGTGACATCGTGGCGCTGGTCCGCGATGTCTGTACTTCATTCTCAACATTGTCCGAGAAGAATATCACGTTGACTTTTGTTACAGACAGTGAACGCCTGATGACGTCACTGGACAAGGACAAGGTCGCCAAGATAATGACAAACCTCTTGGCCAATGCCTATAAGTTCACTCCCAAGGGAGGTCGCGTGAAGGTAACGGTCACACACGATGCCGCTCATGTGAATCTCATTGTGGCAGACAACGGCAAGGGCATCAGTGATGAGGACAAGGAACATCTCTTCGAGCGCTTCTATCAGAGTAAGTCGAACGATGAGACGGGCGGAAGCGGTATTGGACTCAATCTCGTCTGCGAATATGCGAGGATGATGGGCGGCGGTGTGGCCGTCTGTGACAATCCTGGTGGAGGAGCTGTGTTCACAGTCTCTTTGCCCTATAAGCTGACCGACGGAGCAGCAGACCGCTCTGAGCCTGTCGGGACCTATCCGGAAGTGTCGGTGCTTTCTTTGGGAGATAAGAAAGACCTTTCACTGGCTACGAAGAGCCCTTCCGATCCTCACGGTACCATTCTTCTTGTCGATGACAACGACGACTTCCTCAACTTCCTCTCGGATGAGCTTTCGGCTTATTACACCATCCGTACGGCTTCTGACGGCAAACAAGCGCTGGAGAGCATCCGTAAGGTCAAGCCCGATCTTGTGCTCACGGATGTCATGATGCCGGAAATGGACGGCAATGAACTGTGCCGGCGTATCAAGAGCGACAGCGGCCTGAGACAGCTGCCCGTCATCATGCTTACCGCACGCCTCTCCGACGAAAACGAGATAGAGAGCCGCGAGTGTGGAGCCAATGACTATGTGAAGAAACCGTTCAACATGGAACTGCTGCGGTTGCGCATCAACCGGCTCCTCGACAGGGGACGTGTCAGCGGGGAGGGAAAACTCAAGCCTGTCATTGCCCAGCCGGAGATAACGCCTGAAGATGAGAAGTTCGTCGATAAGGTGACAAAGTATATCGAGGCCCGTCTCGATGACACGGACCTCTCTGTGGAGCAGATGGCTTCCGACATCGGCATGAGCCGTGTGCAGCTCTATCGCCGGTTGGTCAGTGTGACGGGAAAGACTCCTTCCGAGTTTATCCGGCTCATCCGCCTGCGCCATGCCGAGCACCTGTTGGCAGAGAGCCAGCTGACGGTCTCGGAGATAGCCTACCAGGTGGGCTTCTCGTCACAGCGGTACTTCTCCAAGTGTTTCAAGGACCTCTACGGCTACATGCCGTCGCAGTATAAGAGAAGTATGTAACATCTGTGTACATGGCTTGTAACGCCATTTCACCCCTTATAGCATAGTTTTTCATAATTTTGCAGCAGACTTTGGGAAACAAGTCCATGTAGTATATATGAAACCAATCTTAAATTAAAACTATGCGTAATTCTATCATCTGTAAATTGGCTTTGATAGCCTTATTGCTCTTCCCTGCGATAGGGTTTAGTCAAGCCTCGGCTCTTTACGCGAAGATCGTAAAGGGTACAGTTGTTTCCGCATCTGATGGGGAGCCGCTCATTGGCGCCACGGTCAGAGTACAGGGTTCACAGACGGCGACGATCACCGACCTTGACGGTCACTTCTCCATCAATGCCGAGGACGGTCAGACGCTCAAAGTATCTTATGTAGGATATATTGAGAAGAACGTCAAGGTTGCTGGCAATGATCTCAAGATAGCTCTTGATGAAGAAGCCAACTCCCTCAACGATGTCGTGGTCATCGGTTATGGTGTCCAGAAGAAGAAACTCTTCACCGGTGCCAACATTGACATTAAGGGCGACGACATCGCCAAGCTCAACACCACCAACCCCTTGCAGGCTCTGCAAGGTCAGACACCGGGTATGACCATCATCTCTGAGTCGGGTCAGCCGGGTGAGGGACTGAAGGTGAACATCCGTGGCATAGGTACTACCGGCTCTTCTTCACCTCTTTATATTATTGATGGCGTGCGTGGCGATATCTTTACCTTGAACCCTGCCGACATCGAGAGCGTGGATGTGCTGAAGGATGCAGCATCCGCCGCTATTTACGGTTCACAGTCAGCCAACGGTGTTGTGCTTGTCACCACAAAGAGTGGTAAGGAAGGCCGCACGGTTGTCGGCTATGACGGCTTTGTCGGGTGGCAGAACGCTATTCACAAGGTTGACATGCTAAATGCACAGCAGTACATGACGATCATGGATGAGCAGAACATCAACTCCGGAAACGCTTCTTACAATTGGGACGGCTACAAGTCGGTCGTTGATGACAACGGCAATGTCACCACATGGGGTATTACTGATCCCAAGACCGATCAGTATTATGATACCGACTGGGTAGATCGGATGTTCAAGAAGAACGCTGAGACACAGAGCCACACCATAGGTATCACAGGTGGCAACCAGAAAGGCAACTATGCCATGAGCATGGGTTACATGAACCAGGAAGGTATCGTAGGCGGTAAGGACGTGTCTTACTACAGCCGTTACAACTTCCGCGTGAACTCCGAGTACAATGTCATTGACAACTTCCTTAAGGTAGGTGAGCAGGTCTCTGCCATCTATTATAAGAAACGTGGTGTGCTTGTCGGCAACCAGTACAACAACTCCCTGCGCTCTGCTTTCGCTACTTCTCCGTTGGCACCAGTCTACAGTGACAATGGGCAATATGGTATGCCTTACAACGATACCTCCAACAGTCCCTGGTGCAACTCTGACGGCAACCCTTACGGACTGATGATGGTCAACAACAGCAACAAGACCAAGAACGTCACACTGACTGCCAATGCTTATGCTGACTTCCAGATTATCAAGAGCCTGCATTTCCGTACGACCCTCGGTGTGAAATACGACAGTAACGACTATCGTAGTTTCAATCCTCTCTATCATTTCTCAGTATACAGCTATAACGACACACGTACCTCCGTCAGTCAGAGCAAGAGTGACGGTTGGGGTATCACGTGGACCAATACCCTCACTTACAACTGGAACCTTGGCAAGCATGCTTTTGATGCTATGCTTGGTACAGAGTCGTATCGCTCCGAGGGCAGCAGTCTCTACGCTGCTAACGGCAGCCTGCGCACAGGCTTCGACTCATGGCCCTATGCATGGATCAGCAATGGTACTGCTACCTCCAATGAGACTGGTCTCTCTGCCAGTGGCTCGCCTTGGGACGAAGAGCGCATAATGTCTTACTTCGGTCGTCTGTCCTGGAACTACAAGGAGACCTATATGGCTACCGCAACCTTGCGTTGCGATGGATCAAGCCGCTTCGCACGTGGTCACCGTTTCGGCTGGTTCCCCTCGGTGAGTGCCGGTTGGGTGATGAGCAATGAGAGGTTCTGGAAACCGTTGTCAAGCGTGGTCGACTACTTCAAGCTCCGTGGCAGCTGGGGTCAGGTCGGTAACCAGAATATTGGTAACTACATGTACACTGCTCCGCTGTCGTTCAGCAATGTCTATTACAACTTCGGTACGACAACAGGTTCTGTCGGCGATGCCAATGGTCAGGGTGCCCGTGTGACGCGTCTTGCCAATGAGAACATCACTTGGGAGACTTCTGAGCAGCTCGACTTCGGTTTTGATGCCCGTGCCTTTGGCAAACTCAATGTCAACTTCGACTGGTATTACAAGAAGACCAAGGACTGGTTGGTTCAGCCTCCTGTGCTTGCCACTGCAGGAACAGGTGCTCCTTATATCAACGGTGGTAACGTGAAGAACACCGGTGTCGAGCTCGGCCTCGGATGGAACGACACCCTCGGCAAGGACTTCAACTATTATATTAATGTGAACGGTTCCTACAACCACAACGAGGTGGGTGAGATTCCTAATGAGGATGGCATCATCCACGGTCAGACCAATCAACTCTACGACAACTCCACTGAGTTCTATCGTGCCGGCAACGGTGAGCCTGTCGGTTATTTCTGGGGCTACAAGACGGCCGGCATCTTCCAGAACGAACAGGAGATCAAGGACTGGATTGCCAATGGCAACGGTGTGCTGCAGGCTGACCCGCAGCCCGGTGATGTCAAATACTATGACGTTGACCACGATGGAAAGATCGATGATAACGATAAGGTTAACCTCGGCAATGGTATGCCAGACTTCACCTTCGGCTTCTCTGTCGGTTTCAACTGGAAGAACTTCGACTTCTCTGTACAGGCCAATGGCATGACGGGTAACAGGATCGTGCAGAGCTATCGTAACTGGGCTAATACAAAGGCCAACTATACCACAGAGATTCTCAGTCGTTGGACCGGTGAGGGTACGTCGAACCGCATCCCGCGTGTGACAAACACGAACATCAACTGGCAGTTCTCTGACCTCTTCATCCACGACGGTAAGTTCCTGCGTATCTCCAACATCACGCTGGGTTACGACTTCACGAAGCTCTTGGCCTGTAAGTACATCAGTCAGTGCCGTCTCTACATGCAGGTGCAGAACGCCTTCACTTTCACTCACTACAATGGCATGGATCCGGAGATCGGTTATGGTACCGATGGATGGGTATCAGGTGTAGACCTGGGTTATTATCCGCGCCCGCGCACCGTGCTCGTAGGTTTGAATCTTAAATTCTAAGTGTTAGAATACATAATAATCAGACAACAATGAAAACACATATATTATATAAAGTCATATGCAAAGTCGCTTTCGTCGCGATGGGCTTACCTCTTCTGCTGACGTCTTGCGGCAACGACTGGCTCGACGTGTCGTCGAAGACGGATGCGTCTACAGGAAACTTTAACCAGACTGCTGCGCAGGCTGATATTCTCCTCAACGGCTGCTACGACGGCTGGCAGGGGACGGTGTCGAAGGGCCCAATCTTCTCTTTTCAGATGGCCTCGGAGTATATGAGCGATGAGTGCTATGGTGGTACGGGTGCCAACGATGCGCGCAACAGCCAGGTCATTGACCGCTTCGATCGGTCGCAGGATGTGTCGCAGACTGACCTTTACAACGATCTGTGGACCTATTATTATGCAGCTATCTACAACTGCAATGAGCTTCTGTCAATGGAAAGCAACTATACCTGGACAGAGAAGGAACATGGACGTATTATCGGTGAGTGCCGTGCTATCCGTGCCTTGTGCTACTTCGACCTCGTGCGTATGTTCGAGAATGTTCCTTTGGTGACAGAGCCTGTCAACGAGAATGTCCCACAGGCAGCTCCCGACAGTGTCTATGCCCTCATCGTGCGCGACCTGAAGTATGCAGCAGAAAATATTCCGGCTGATGCTTACCCTAAGTCAGAGGCATCAACTAATGACGGTCGTATCACAAAGTGTGCCGCTGAGGCAATGCTCGGTCGCGTCTACCTCTTCTACGATGGCGTCTACAACGACAACAGGCGTGGCACAATGCCCGGTGGCTTGACCGCTGCTGAGGCGCTCGCTGCCGAGGAGGATGTCATCAGGAGTGGAGAGTTCAGTCTTATCTCTAACTTCAAGAACCTCTGGCCGGCAGCAGCCAACTGCACAAGCTATAAGGGCTATTGGCTCGGTGATGTCGAAAGTGGCACGAAGTACAGCAGTTATGCCGGAGCAGGCAATGCTGAGACAGTACTTGCCATAAAGCTCAACTATACCGGTGACTACAATGGCAACAATGCCGGCAACCGCAGTATCGTGATGTTCGGCATCCGTAGTGGTAAGTGCATTCAGCCGCCTTACGGACAAGGATGGGGCGGTGCTACCGTGATCCCGAAAGTCTGGAACTGGTTTGGGACGGGTGACATGCGTCAGAGCGCTTCTATCATCAACCTCGCACAGGAAGGCATTGCCTCCAACAAGGATTATCAGTCGGTCCTCTCTGACCAGCGTGAGTACACAGGCTTCAACATCAAGAAGTACACACCGCTGTCGAAGATTGCAGACGATGGCAGCATCAATCACTACTATCAGGAGGTACAAGCTGGTGACTTCCAGATCTCTCAGCCTCAGGACTATGTGCTCATGCGCTACTCCGATGTACTGCTCATGGCAGCCGAGCTCGGTAGTGCCAATGCACAGGAATACTTCGACGAAGTGCGTAAGCGTGCTTACACACAGGATGATGGCACACTGAGCAATGGTTACAAGGAACTTCCTGCTACGGAAGCCAATATCCTCAATGAGCGCAAACTCGAGTTCGTAGGCGAGGGCATCCGTTACTGGGATCTGCTCCGTCAGGGCATCAACGTAGCTGCTAAGGCGATTGCTGCAAGCAGTGGTACCGTGGAGACAGGTGGCAGTCAGGAGACAGTGACTATCACGGAGACCAATGTGCGCAACAAGCGTGGCTTCTCGCAGATTCCTCTGACACAGATTCAGCGCTCCAATAATGTACTGAAACAAAATAAGGGATGGAATTAAAAGAAAGACAACTATGAAAATCAATAAATACATATACAGTCTCGCTGGCGTGCTGCTCGTGCTCTTAGGCTTTACTGCCTGTACGCCCGACGAGTACGACTTGGGCGACAAGGATGTTACCTCAGCCGACCTGATAGAGGGTAGGGGGTTCAGCATTACCCACGACAGCAACAACCCCAACATCGTCTACCTCAAGAGCCTCATGGCGGATAAGTACCAGGTGAGCTGGATTGAGCCGCAGGGCCGATCCCAGGAGAAAGAGGTAGAACTCGACATGCCGTTCCCCGGCACCTATGATGTGCTGTTCGGTGTGGAGACGCGCGGAGGCGTAGTCTATGGCGACACAGCCCACTTCTCCATAGATAATTTCTACGCAGGCTTCGTCAACGATGAGCTTTACACCTATCTTACGGGTGGCGTAGGCAAGTCAAAGACCTGGATTCCGGACAACGGCAACTACGGTCTCTGCCCGGGTGAGCTTTCTTATGGCGACCCAAGTGCAACCAATGCCGGATGGAACAACTTCACCTCTAACTGGGATCCGGATTATGGTGGCGGTGGTATGGCATCAGGCGCTATGAGCCAGTATGCCAAAACCACATGGACCTTTGACTTGAAAAATGGTGCTAACGTACGGTTGCACAATGTCGATGATAACGGTACGGCTACAGACACGAAGGGTTCGTTCCTGCTCAATACCGAGAACCACAAGCTGAACCTCACTGACATGCAGATTCCTCACACATCGGCATGGGCTAACCGTGGTGATGCTACTGACTGGTCGAAAGATATCCATATCGTGACACTGACCGAGAACCAGCTGCGTGTGGCCATGCTTCGTAACCCGGGCACCTCGAGCGAAGGCAAGTGGTGGCTGGTCTTTAACTTCGTCTCTAAAGATTATGCAGACAACTACAAGGCACCGGAGGTCGAATACACCCCGGAGCTTGAGGATGGATGGCGCGACTTCGTGGAACCGAAGAACGATAAGATCGTCACTTACAAGCTTACCGGCTTCGACTGGTATGGCAAGGATGAGAACACAACCGGGAAGAATGTATCGGGTGTTGATGCTATCGACAATCTTGAGGATATCTCCATCACGCTCAACAGCAGTAAAAATACTTACTCGTTCACGAAACCTGATGGCACTACTTCAGAGGGTACTTACAAGCTCAGCGGTGACGGTATCTATACCTTCACTCCGGCTCTGCCTACTGTGCAATTGTCTAAGGACGGCCGTGCCGTATTAATAGGCAATGAGGGTCAGCTGCGTCTGCTCGGCTTCTCTCAGGCTGCCAACTGTGATGCACAGACAGGTGCCCTCGATAACATCACCTGGGGCACCCGCGAATATGACGATCAGGACAACTTCTATCAGTATATCGGTTATCAGTGGAAGGTCGTACGCGCCGGTGTTAAGACAACCTTCGCTTCCAGCCTCCATTTCTTCGATACGGGCTGGGCATTCCAGCAGAGCAATGATGTCTTCATCACTGATGGTCAGGATGGCACTTACACATTGACTCTTAATGGCTCCAGTTCCAGTCCTTATGGTCTGTACCTCGACATGGCAAAGATTCTGAAGAGTCATCCTAATTGCGATATCGTCGTGACGGATATCAAAGTTGATGATAAGAGCATCGGGTTCAACGATGCAGATATCGATCGCGGTACTGGTGATACCTACAAGCCGACAGATGTCTGCGCCCGTCGTTATATCCTCAACCCGTGGGGTGCTACTGCCGGTAACGCATCGAAGTTCAAGTTCTCGAAGTCGATCGCTGTCACGATCAATGTGAAGATGGATACGGGGTCTCCGTTCATCAAGTCTTCAGCTAAGAGACATGCTCGCAGAAGATAACTGGTGTGGGGGAGCCCCATGGGATCTCCTCCCTAAAGATCTTAATAGGAAACAAATATTAATGGAAAACGCTATGAAAATCAAATATCTATCGGGTATCTTGTTTCTCACGGGAGCACTTGCGCTGACAGCTTGCTCCGATGAGGACGACTACTCTGCTTCAACAACGCCACTGATCACAGAGATCACGACAGGCGATGCCAGTGTGACGGCTGTCAGTGCTTCTATCGACGGTACTGTTAAAGATCTGAGCCATGCCAACAGCACCTCTTATGAGGTCGGTGTGGTCTACAGCACTTCTTCTGATCCTACCAATGGCGGAACGAAGGTTGCCGGAACTTATTCCAACGACACAATCAAGGCTCAGCTCACAGGGCTGCATACGGGTACGACCTACAACTATGCTACCTATGTCTGCCTCCAGAACAAAGTTTATAAATATGGTGAGACAAAGACTTTTGTGACTACCAACGCCAAGGCCATCACGAATGATGCCCAGGATGTGTCTTACACCAAAGCAACATTCACAGCTGACTACATTGGCCTCGAAGGACTTAGCAATCCGGAGAAGGGCTTGAAGATTAGCATGAGCAAGGACAACCTTGCCGATGCGCGCGACTTTGACCTCACGACTGTGGGCGGTCTCCTTCCCGGCACGAGGTATTACTATGCTGCTTACATGAAGGTAGGTGACGGCTATGTCTTCGGTGATACAAAGGAATTGACCACCAGGACCCAGACGATGGAGTATGTAGATCTCGGACTTTCTGTGACATGGGCTAAATGCAACCTTGGTGCTGAGAGTGAGGAAGGCGTAGGATCTTACTTCGGCTACGGTGATGCCACGGCAGAGAACTATTCGCAGGACAATGTCGACTTCCCTTCAGGAAATATTGCCAACGGTGAGTTTGATGTCACCAATGGCGTGTCTATTGACGGCAGCTTCCCTTTCTTGAGTGAGATGCCGACTCTGGCTCAAGTGAAGGAGCTCATCAACAGGACCACGAAGAAGATAGAGACCATTAATGGCGTGCAGGGTATCCGCTTCACGGGTCCTAATGGCAACTCTATCTTCTTGCCTTATACTGGCTACCGTGATGGTAAGAATATCATCAACGATGGCAAGGCTTTCTATTGGACAGGTACACAGAGCGAGGTAAACTCCGACTATGCCAACACGCTGACGTTCGATGTGCAGGGCGTTGTGAAGAACGGTAACTCGTTGCGTCACTATGGTGTCCCCGTGCGCACGGTAAGACCATACAGTCATTAATTGTTTATTTCACAGGGACACATGCAATAATTGCGCCCCTGTGATAGTTCATATTTAATATGAGGAAAGTATATCTCACATGGTTGTTGGCTTGTGGCTTAGTCACCGCCAACGCGCAGGATAACCCCCGCTTGGCGGCTTGTGGTCTCAATGCGGCGGAGACAGCCTATTATATGGCACCGGGCTGGAACCTCGGCAACACGTTTGAGGCTGGTTCCAGTTCTGACAACTTCACCGATAACGGTGGAACGGCTACAGAGACATTGTGGCAGTCGACAAAGACGACGCAGGCCATCATTGACCTCGTCAAAAGCAATGGATTCAAGACCGTGCGCATCCCTTGTTCCTGGGTCATGGGGCATCTTAAGGATTCCGTGACGATGGCTATTGATCCCGACTGGCTCGCAAGAGTGAAGGAGGTAGTAGACTATTGCATTAAGGACGGCCTCTTCGTCGTCTTGAATGATCACTGGGACGGTGGCTGGCTTGAATACGACGGCTTCACCACGGGTGTCGATGTTACGAAGAAGAAGGAGCAGTTGCGTCTGTTGTGGACGAATATCGCTACCGCTTTCAAGGACTATGACGGTCACTTGCTCTTTGCCGGCATGAATGAGCCGGGTGTAGGCGGAGCCGGTCCTTCGGCCCGGGGCTCACTGATGGTGAACCAGTATAATGATGACACGGATGCCAACGAGATCGCCTTTGTCAACCGTATTCTCGAGTATGAGCAGGTGTTTATTGATGCCGTCCGTACCACGGGTGGCAATAACACACAGCGCGTGCTCATTGTCCAGGGACCGAAGACCAGTGCGGCAAAGACCGTGAGATATATGGATGCGTCCAAACTTGTGGACAGTGCCGGCAAACGTATCATGGTGGAAGTTCATTGTTATGACCCGTACCGTTTCTGTCAGATGACAGAAGACGCATTATGGGGGAAGATGGAATACTATTGGACGGGCCATGCTCCTGCCCGTGCTTCTTCGGACCGTGTGGGGACGACGAGTGAGCAGCAGGCTATACAGTCTGCGTTCAACAGCATGAAGACTGCATTTGTCGATAAGGGCTACCCTGTCATTCTCGGTGAGTATGGTGCTGCGGCTCGTACGCTCACCACGACACAGGGCAACCAGGCGAAGCACGATGAAAGTCGTCAGTATTGGTTCAACTTTGCTACCAATTATGCTATGTCCGCGGGCATCGTTCCTATTTGTTGGGACATCAACAATACCGGTTTGAAGATTATCGATCGGGCGAACGTGAAGGTCGGTGACGATTGTGACCTCAATGGTATTAAGGAAGGCGTTGAGACTGCACAGGCAGCCTATAACGCCATCTATCCCGAGCCGTCATCAACAACAGATATCAAGACAGTGATCTCTCTAAAGGGAGGTACGGATAATGTCTATGATCTCAGTGGACACATCGTGAAAAAGGGAGTGAAGAGTTTGAATAATATCAGTCTCCCCCATGGAGTCTATATCTATAAAGGAAAAAAGGTAATTAAATGAACAGACGTACAATATTTTCCACTTTGCTGTTGGCGGGTTTCTTGACGGCTGGTGCCGTAGGCTTCACGCGTCAGCAGAACTTTGTTACGATACCGTTGACCAGTCCTTATGCCAATGGTCCTAAGCTCGTTCGCTTGGAAGTGATGGGTCCGGAGATCATCCGTGTGGAGGCCACGGCAGAGCCGGCTTTTCCTCAGAAGCAGAGCCTTATCATCGTGCCACAGACGATCACGACACAATATGAGGTCACGGAAGATGCTGACAACGTGTATGTCACAACGAAATCGCTGAAAACACGCGTGAGCAGGTCGACAGGCCGCGTCGTGTTCTTCGATGCCAAGGGCAAACAGCTCGCTGCGGAGGATGCAAAGGATGGCAAGACCCTCACACCGTTCACCGTCCCTGCAAGGGAGATCGGTGTGGACAGTCTGAAAGTGCCGGCTGCCCAGCGTCACGGCTGGTCGTGGACACTGCAGTTCGATAACGACGGCACCCAGGGGTATTATGGTCTTGGTCAGCACCAGGCCAATGAGCTGAATATGAAAGGTAAGAACGAGGAGCTCTACCAGTATAACACCAAAGTGTCGGTACCTTTCGTGGTGAGCAACCGCAACTATGGCATCCTGTGGGATTCGTACAGTTATTGCCGCTTCGGCAATCCTGCTGACTATCTGCAGCTCAACCGTGCCTTCACACTTTACGATGCCGATGGGGTGAGAGGTCACCTCACAGGAACCTATACGGCTGCCGACGGCAGGACCATCAGGCGTGATGAGGACAGCATCTATTATGAATATCTCCTGCCTGATATCCCGCAGAAGAAGACGGGCGACCTCGGTGAGGCAGCGCTGCCCCAGGGCTTCAGACTCAACGGATCACACGTGACCTATGAGGGTTATATGGAGGCTCCGGCCGACAACCTCTACCGTTTCCTGCTTTACTATGCGGGCTACACACGGGTGTTCATCGACGGGAAAGAGGTAGTGACTGAGCACTGGCGGCAGGCGTGGAACCCGAATTACTGCAAGTTTGACGTGCGCTTGGAGAAAGGCAAGCGCCATCATCTGCTCATCGACTGGCTTCCCGACGGCGATGTGTCCTATTGTGGACTGCGCGTGGCAGCACCGCGACCGGAGAGCGAGCAGCAGAAGCTGACGGTCTGGAGCGAGATGGCAAAAGATCTTGATTACTACTTTATTGCCGGAAACAGCCTTGACGAAGTCATCAGCGGCTACCGCACGCTTACAGGTAAGGCACAGGTTGTGCCGAAATGGGCGATGGGTTTCTGGC
>ERZ773013.1381-NODE-1381-length-14404-cov-19.609938_pt1 | contig 14404 bp, 7 predicted proteins | sample MGYA00511670_ERZ773013 | MGnify/ENA primary metagenome ERZ773013 (study PRJEB29015, sample SAMEA2738120) | human oral metagenome | biome: human oral; feature: human-associated habitat; material: saliva | place: China | collected 2257 ...
ACAGATGAGAAAGGCGGACTGAAGACAGTATCGCCCACCGCCGAGCATGAACAGAGCTTCCTGAAGTTCGACAAGCACAGCAATGTGCTGGAAAACTTCCTCTCCAACTTCATGCGTCAGTTCAAGCATCCCACACCGCTGAACTTCTTCAAAGTCCCCTTTGAGAGTGCCGTTGCCAGCGCACGGGTTCTCTCCGAGATGCTCAAAGCTCCGGAAGTCCCCTCCAATAAAGAGATGCTGGATTCCGCCCGTGTCAATCCTTCGGACTATGCAGGGGAGCAGAAACAGCCGTTTCAAGGTATTGATCCCGATAAGGTGAAGTGGGAGCAGTTCGAGCAGATGGGCGTAAGCCGTGAGAGTCTCGAAAAGGGCAAGCATCTTGATGACCTGCTTCAATATCGCAAGACTCCGCTTGTTCCCATCAGCATCAAAATCGGCGAAGTCTCCCTCTACACCGATGCCCGTCTTTCCCTGAAAGCCTCCGGAGACGGTATGTTTATCCCTGTCGTCCACGCCATCCGCAAGGAGCCGCAATTGGAGCGCGAGTTCTTCGGGCATACCTTCACCGACGAGGACAAGAAAGCCCTCAGGGAAACGGGTAATCTCGGTCGCACCGTGGAGCTGACCTTCCCCGGCAAAGATGAGCCGACCCGCAGTTTCGTGAGTATTGACCGCCTGACGAACGACATCATCGCCATGAGTGCCGACCGGGTACGCATCCCCGATGAAATCAAGGGCGTGAAGCTGAGCGATGAGCAAAAAAAGGAACTCTCGGAAGGCAGAAGCATCTACGTGGAGGGCATGACTTCCAAAACGGGAAAGCACTTCAATGCCAACCTTCAATTCAATGCCGACAAGCGGTCGATTGAATTTCGTTTCGGCTCTCTCAAACAGGAACAACGCCAAAGCCAAGCCTCCGAAGGACAGGAACAGGCAGAGCAGAAAGAATTGCGTGTCCCCAAGAAGATGCTGGGACGCGACATCTCTCCCGAAGAGCAAGCGAAGCTCAAAGCAGGTCAGACGGTCTATATGACCGGACTTATCGACAAGAAGGGAGAGCCTTTCAATGCCTATGTACGCCCGAACTTCGAGAAGAACAAGTTCGACTTCCTCAAATGGAATCCCGACAAGTCCCAAGCCAAGGAGGTTACTCCCGACAATGCTTCCCGCACACAGGTCGCCGTCAATTCCGAAGGCAAGACCAACGAGGCTACCAAGCATGTGAAGGAGCCGCTCAAGCAGGGACAGACAGAACCTACCGCTCAGCAAGAGCAGAAGGAAGAAGAGAAGAAGCGTTCCAAGGGAATGAAAATCTAATCCGCCACCACTAACATCCAAAAAGTAAGAACAAATGAAAGTCATCATAGCAGAAAAGCCGAGCGTCGCTCGTGAAATCGCCCGTGTCGTTCGGGCAACCAACAAGAAAGATGGTTATATCGAAGGAGGCAGCTATGCCGTCACGTGGGCATTGGGACACCTGATAACGGCAGCCATGCCCGAAGCCTACGGCATCAAGGGTTTCCACAAAGAGAACCTGCCGATTCTTCCTCCCGTCTTTACCCTTATTCCCCGTCAGATTAAGGAGGGCAAAGGTTATAAAGCCGATGCTGCGGCAGTCGCCCAATTGAAAGTCATCGAAAAACTCTTCCGAGCGTGCGAAGGTATTATTGTAGCCACCGATGCCGGAAGGGAAGGTGAGTTGATCTTCAGGTTCATCTATGAGTATCTCGGCATCGCCAAACCCTTCGACCGCCTATGGATCAGTTCCTTGACGGATAAAGCCATCAAAGAGGGACTTGCCCATCTGCAAAGCGGAGCGGCGTATGACAATCTCTATTATGCCGCCCGTGCCCGCAGCGAAGCCGACTGGTTGGTGGGTATCAATGCCACCCAAGCCATATCCATTGCGGCAGGAAGAGGCACTTACTCCTTGGGTAGGGTACAGACTCCGACTCTCTGTATGGGCTGTTCCCGTTTCTTGGAGAACAAGAAGTTCGAGCCGCAGCCATTCTGGCAACTCAGCCTTACTGTAAAGGAAGGTGATGAGAGTTTCCGTTTTTCTTCTGCCGACCGCTGGTTTGATAAGACGGAAGCCACCGCCCTGTATGATAAACTCAAACAAGCTCCTTATGCCACCGTGGAAACGATTGTGCGCAAGGAGACCAGACAGGAGCCACCGCTTCTGTACGACTTGACCACCCTACAGAAAGAAGCGAACAGTCGGTTCGGCTATTCGGCGGAACAAACCCTTTCCTTGGCGCAGAAACTCTACGAGAAGGCGTATATCACCTATCCACGCACGGGCAGCCGTCATATCCCTGAAGATGTGTTTGCCGAAATACCTGCCTTGATAGCCTTTTTGCACGACCATTCCGTTTGGGGTCTCCATGCCCGCCGACTAACCGAATTTAATGCGCATTCGGTGGACGGCAAGAAAGTGACCGACCACCACGCCCTGCTCATTACGGGCAAGAAGCCGATAGACATGTTCGGAGAGGAGGTAGTCATCTACGATATGATAGCCGGACGTATGCTCGAAGCCTTTTCCGCCCATTGTGTGAAAGATGTAAGTACGGTTACTGCCATTTGTAAAGGTATAAAGTTCATCCTCAAAGGTGAAATCATCAAGGAAGAGGGTTGGCGTGCCGTCCTCAAAAACAGCAGGAAAAAAGACAAGGAGCAAGCAGAAGCCGAAGAACGGGAAAGTCGGGAGAATGGAGAAAGTATCATCATCCCCCAATGGGAGGAAGGCGGACAGCTTCCGCTCTGTGCCTGTTCGCTGGCACAAGGAACGACCAAGCCCAAGCCCCTGCACACGGAAAGTTCGCTGTTGGCAGCTATGGAGACGGCAGGTAAGGAATTGGAGGACGAGGAATTGCGTGCGCAGCTCAAAGATTGCGGTATCGGCACACCCGCAACCCGTGCCGCCATCATCGAAACCCTCTTTGCCCGTGAATACATGGTGCGCCAAAAGAAGTCGCTCGTCCCTACTGAGAAAGGACTTGCCGTCTATTCCATCGTTAGGGAAATGAAAATCGGCAATGCCGAGATGACTGGACAGTGGGAAGCGGACTTGGCGAGAATCGAACGGGGAGAGTTGAAAGAGCAAGAGTTTCGCAAGGGTATCGAAAACTACGCCACACAGATTACCGACGAACTGCTCTCCTCCAAAATCCTCTTCCCCAAGAAACAGAGCGACATCCATTGCCCCAAATGCGGCAAAGGCTCATTGGTCTTCTATCCCCGATGTGCCAAATGTTCTGATGCCGATTGCGGTCTGACGCTTTTCCGCAGCGTGGCAGGCAAGAACCTCACGGACGAGCAACTGACGCAGTTGGCGGTGAACGGGGAGACAGGTATCATCAAGGGCTTCACCTCCAAAGCGGGCAAGAGCTTCGAGGCTTCGCTCTCCTTGGACGGGGAGTTCAAGACGGTCTTTGTCTTTCCCGAACGCAAGAAAACGGGCAAATCCCGAAGGTAAATCCCCGTAAATTGCTAATTTTGCCACTGAATGATGCGGTCATAAACAATCCTGTTGTTTTTACTGCGGATTTTAGTGGTGGCACTCGGCGGGGACGTCGAGTGCCTTTGCATTATAATGTCATGCCCTAAAAGACACCGGAGAGCCTCTCTTTCCAAACCGGACGACTGAAAGGCAAAAAGCTTATAAGCTTTCTCTCAATTACTCCTAAGCTTTTGCCCAATTACTTAGGTGCTTTTCAGGGCAACTCAAAACATTCACTAAAATCATAGATATGACAGCCATTCATTTTTCATACTACGAGCTATCCCTGCTCTCTTTTCTTCGGGAAAGCCATCCCGAGAAAGCCGATGACATTCCTTTTATTAAGGAACGTGCGGCAGCCGCTTCCGAAGCCTATGCCGAAGCCTTCGATACGGGAGCCTCCCTCGCTGAACGTATCGGCATTGCCAATAAGACACTCTATGCGGGTCTGCACTTTTCCCGCCACGATACCATCTCCTCTGTTCTTTGGAATGAGTTCTCTGCCGAAGTGCCGCTTGAAGCGGTCAGGAAGACTGCTATCCGCCTGCGCCCACTCTTAGAAAGCATTTTCGCCAAGTATCCGATTTCGGACGAGTTCGCCTATATGCCCGAATACAACTCCCTCTATACGGAGATTACGGGTTTTGTCCAACTAAAACTCGAAGAAGATGGCAAGCTATAACAAGAAGGAGCATCTAAGGGCGAACATAGAAGCCATCAAGACGGTCTTTGCCCTGCATCGGGAACAACGCACGGCAACACCCGAAGAGCGCACGATATTGGAGGCCTACACGGGCTTCGGGGCTTTGAAGTGTATCCTCTCTCCCGCCAACACGATGGAGGACATCGCCCGATGGAACAAGTCGGAGTTGGAGCTGTTCCCCTTAGTGATGGAGCTGCATCGCATCATTAGGGACAACACCGCCTCCGAGTCGCAGTACAAGAGCTATATGCAGAGCCTGAAAAACTCCGTGATGACCGCTTTCTATACTCCTGCGCCCGTAGTGCGGGAGATTGCCGCTTCCTTACAGGAGGCAGGCATCGTCCCCAAGCGTATCCTCGACCCCTCGGCGGGACTGGGCGAGTTCATCCGCTCTTTTGACGGCATTGCAGCCGAAGGGCATACGACCTTCGGTTTTGAGAAAGACATCCTTACGGGACAGATGCTCTCCGCTCTGCATCCCGAAGACAAGATACGCATCCGAGGCTTCGAGGAAATCGAATCCAAGCTCGGAGGTTATTTCGATGTGGTCAGCAGCAACATTCCTTTCGGAGATGTGGCCGTCTTCGACCCTGTTTTCAGCAAGACGGCAGAACCTGCCCGAAAGATCGCCCGCATGTCCCTGCACAATTACTTCTTCGTCAAGGGGGTGGATATGCTCCGTGAAGGCGGTGTGTTGGCATTCATCACCTCGCAAGGCGTTATGAACGCCACGACGAACGAACCGGTACGGGAGTGGCTGATGAACCATACCCGCCTTGTTTCGGCAGTCCGTCTGCCCAACAATCTCTTCTCGGAAAATGCAGGGACGGAAGTGGGCAGTGACCTTATCGTCCTGCAAAAGCAGAGTGGGAAAAAGGAACTGACCGAAGAAGAACAGCGTTTCATCAAGAGTGAGAAACGCCCCAGCGGAGTGCTATTCAACACCTATCTGCGAAGTATGTCGCAAATCGTGCATACCGAGTGGAAGCAGGATACCGACCCTTACGGCAAGCCCGCCATCCTGTTCCATCACGAGGGTGGAGCGGAAGGCATCGCCACCGATATGGGAAAAATCCTGCGGGCGGATTTAGCCAAACGCTTGGATATGGCGTTGTATCAAAAGCACCTCTTTATTCAGGAGCAACCCAAAAATTCCGTCTCCGTTCCTCCTGAAGTCAAGCAGCAAAAAGCAACGCTTATGCCTGCTGCTTCGAAAGAAGAGCAACCGCACCAAGAAGTGGGGCAACCGAGAGAGGAACAGCCGACGGAGCAATCCCGAAGCAGTGTCGCTCCACAGGTACAACTGCTCGACCTTTTCGGCAATGTTATCCCGGAAGAAAAGCCCAAACGTAAAGCTGCCGCAAAACTGAAATCTGTCGTATCACCCTCCATCTTTTCCGAGACTTCACAAAGCAATTATACGGCACTGGGGCTGAAAGATACGGGAGAGCTGTGGTGGCAGCAGGACAAGGAGAAAGGTATGCAGCAACGTCCCTACGAGGGGGTATGGCACGAACATCTCAGAGAGGGTTCATTGCTGGCTTCGGACTTTCAAGTCGGAATGCTTGTCCGTGATATGGAGGACAACCGCATGTTCCAGCCCATAGACCTCCCGTTCCAAGAACGACAGAAAATGTTGCTCTACATAGACCTGCGGGATGCCTACCACGCCCTCTATGATTATGAAGCGGAACGCAAGGTGGCGAATGAATCCCTGCGACAGAACCTCAATGAACTGTACGACCGTTTCGTGCGGCAGTACGGGTATCTGAATGACCGCAAGAACCACGAGCAGATCCTGATGGATGCCGGTGGCAGGGAAATCCTCTTCTTGGAACGGAAGGTGGATAAAGAAACGCTCAAAGCCGATATTTTCCATCAGCCCGTTTCCTTCAGCCTGCACGAAGTGACAGAGGTGGGCAATGCCCAAGAGGCGCTCTCGGCTTCACTCAATAAATTCGGAGCGGTGGACATCGAGTATATGCTCTCTTTGCTTCCTGACATCTCCGAAGAAGAGATGCTCTTCGAGCTGCACGACAGGATTTACTACAATCCTTTGGAGGGAGAGTATGAAATCGCCGAGAAGTTCATATCGGGCAATGTGGTTGCCGCTTCGGAGCGTATCGGACAATATCTTTTGGAGCATCCGGAAGACACAAGGGCGCAAGCCTCCTTGCAGGCACTGAAGGATGCCATCCCCGAACCAATTCCTTTCGTGGACTTGGATTTCAACTTCGGGGAGCGATGGATTCCCGTAAATCTCTACTCAGACTATGCCTCGTACCTCTTCGACACGGAGGTGATGATACGCTACAATTCAAGTGCGGACGAATACTCTGTGGAGGCACGGATGCACAATGCCAATATCTGGGACAGGTTCTGTGTGCGGGGGCAACATCGTCGCTACGACGGCATTGCCCTGATGAAGCACGCCCTGCTGAATACGACGCCCGACATTACCAAGAAAATCATGGTCGGCGACAAGGAGGTCAAGGTTCGGGATACCGAAGCCATACAGATGGCAAATGCCAAAATCGACGAGATCCGAAACGGCTTTACCGATTGGCTGAACGAGCAGAGCGATGAGTTCAAGCAGCGGTTGGAGAAACTCTACAATGACACTTTCAATTGTTTTGTGCGTCCCCAGTATGATGGTTCCCATCAGACATTCCCCGACCTCAACCTGAAAGGCTTGGGCATCGAGAGTTTGTACGGCAGTCAGAAGGATGCCGTTTGGATGCTCAAACTCAACGGGGGAGGTATCTGCGATCATCAGGTGGGAGCAGGAAAGACGCTTATCATGTGTACCGCAGCTTATGAGATGAAACGGCTCGGCTTGGCGAACAAGCCGATGATACTCGCTCTCAAAGCCAACGTGCAGGAGATAGCACAGACTTTCCAAACGGCTTACCCGAACGCCAAGCTGCTCTATCCGGGGAAGAACGACTTCACCCCCGACAAGCGGCAGCGGATTTTCCACGACATCAAGAACAACAACTGGGACTGCATTGTCCTCACGCACGACCAGTTTGGCATGATACCGCAGTCGGACGAGATACAGCAAAAAATCCTTCAGGACGAGCTGGACAGCGTGGAAGAGAACTTGGAGGTTTTGCGTCAGCAGGGACGCAGCATCTCCCGTGCGATGGAGAAAGGGCTTGTCAAGCGGCAGATGAATTTACAGGCGAAGCTGGATGAAATCAAGTTCAAGATAGAGAACCGCAAGGACGATATAGTGGATTTCAAGACAATGGGTATAGACCACCTTTTCGTGGACGAGTCGCATACGTTCAAAAATCTGATGTTCAACACCCGCCACGACCGTGTGGTAGGGTTGGGTAACAGCGAGGGCAGCCAAAGAGCCTTGAATATGCTCTTTGCCATACGAACCATTCAGGAAAGGACGGGGAAAGACTTGGGAGCAACCTTCCTTTCGTGGACGACCATATCGAACTCACTTACGGAGTTGTACCTGTTGTTCAAGTATCTGCGTCCCCAAGCCCTCGAAGCACAGAACATCAAGACCTTTGACGCGTGGGCTGCCATCTTCGCCAAGAAGTCGGTGGACTATGAGTTTTCCGTCACTAACGAAATCGTACAGAAAGAGCGTTTCCGCTATTTTATCAAAGTGCCGGAGTTGGCAGCGTTCTACGCTCAAATCACTGATTACCGGACAGCGCAGGACATAGGCATCGACCGACCGGAGAAACGGGAGATTATGCACAACATACCGCCTACGCCCGAACAGGAGGTTTTTATCGGCAAACTGATGGAGTTTGCCAAGAGTGGCGATGCCACAATCTTGGGACGTGCACCTCTGAGTGAGAGCGAGGAAAGAGCAAAGATGCTTATTGCAACTGATTATGCCCGCAAGATGAGCCTTGATTTACGCATGATAGATGAAAATGCTTACTCAGATCATATCGACAACAAGGCAAGTCACTGTGCCAAGATGCTCAATGACTATTACCAAAAGTACGATGCACAGAAAGGGACGCAGTTCGTTTTCTCTGATTTAGGTACTTATAAGCCCGGTGGAGACTTTAATGTCTATTCGGAAATCAAGCGTAAGCTGGTAGAAGACTATCATATCCCGTCCTACGAGATACGCTTCATTCAGGAGTGCAAGAACGAGAAGGCAAAGAAAGCGATGGTAGATGCGATGAATCGTGGTGACATTCGCATTATCTTCGGTTCTACCTCTATGTTGGGAACAGGCGTAAACGCACAGCAGCGTGCCGTTGCGGTCCATCATTTGGACACGCCTTGGCGGCCTTCGGACTTGGAGCAGCGCAACGGACGAGCTGTGCGCAAGGGAAACCTTATAGCTAGGGAATTTGCGGACAACAAGGTCGATGTGATTATCTATGCCGTGGAACGTTCCTTGGATAGCTACAAGTTTAACCTGCTGCATAACAAGCAGCTCTTCATTAATCAGTTAAAGACAAACACGCTTGGTAGTCGTACCATCGATGAGGGTTCGATGGATGAGGACAGCGGCATGAACTTCTCAGAATATGTAGCGGTGCTTTCTGGTAATACCGATCTTTTGGAGAAAGCCAGATTGGATAAGAAGATTACCACCTTGGAATCAGAACGCAAGAACTTTCTTCGGGAGCGTGATGCTGTAAACGGCAAGTTGGCTGAGATTGATAGTTCTGTATCCTTCCATACGGACAAAATCAAAGAGGCACAGTCTGATTTAGCTCTCTATGAGACGCGTGTGGAGCGTGACAAGGAAGGACTGCCCGTCAATAAACTGACAATCAAAGGTGTGGAGAACAACACCGACATCAAGATCATAGCTGCACGTTTACAAGAAATAGACGAAAAAGCTCGCACCAAAGGCGAGTACAACAAAATTGGAGAGATTTACGGCTTTTCCATCATGGTCAAGACGGAGAGCACTTCCAAGGACTTGTTCGACTGCTCGGTGAACCGCTTCTTTGTGAAAGGTCAGGAGAGTATTTACTATACCTATAATAACGGTAAGTTGGCAACAGACCCGAAACTTGCTTGCCAGAACTTTATCAATGCCTTGGAGCGTATCCCGAAGGTAATAGAGTCGCACGAAAAGGAGATGGAAAAGGTCGCAGCCAACAAGGACGTTTACACCAACATTGCGGGCAGCTCTTGGAAAAAGGAAGAAGAGCTTCGCACGCTCAAAGGCGAGGCAGCCGAACTGGATAGGCGAATTGCACTTACCCTTGCTCCACCGGAGGAGGAAAAAGAGGATATAGGGCAAGAGGCACAGCATGGTGCCATACAGCAAAGTAAATCAGTAGATGATATATCAGAACCCCGTTCTTATAAGAATTCATTCTCAAAAAACACAGACAACATACCTTTGCCCACATCTCCCAAGAACAATAGTCAGCAGAATGTATCCGACAACAATGACATTACGAGCAAAGTTATTATCTCAAAACCAAAGTGGAAGATGTAGAATGTCTTATTGTATCGAAAAGCGCCAAGTACTTGAAATAAAGTGTTTGACGCTTTTGAGAAACCGTATCAGAGAATTTGACAGATTCATTGTATAATTTCTATTCTGACAACAGAGCTGTCGTCATCTACCAATGTTGGAGGTGTCTGCTCTTTATGGTGAAAACAATGGGGAATATCATGAACTTTGTAATAGCCATCACTACAAAGCAGCAGAGAATCACCCATGTTCAATGGCAAACGTTGAACCTGAATGGGGTTTCTAAAACCTCTTCCCGCAATGCAAGTTGTCAGATAAGTGTCTGCTCCTTGCATAATGGTATCATCGTTTGTTAGTTGAGTTACTTCTCCTTGTTTGTCTCGATAGTATAGGCGCACATCTCCCAAAGATGTGTAGAAGAGCATAGCATCACTGATATATACAAGAAGTAAAGCCGAACCCATCTTGGATTTCTTCTCCTTGCAAAAAGCAGCCAAACGCTCATCAGCATATTTGATGCTCCTGAGGATATGTTCCGTACAATCAATTATATCGGTTTTTACAAAATATTCTGAGATAGCTTCGCAAACAATTTTTGAAGCACTTTCCGGCAACGACAAACCACTCATCCCATCTGCAAGTAGAATGAGTGTTGCTCCATTAGGCAATTCTCGTTGGAGAATGTAATCTCCATTTTCTTTACCAGCCGGAATACTTAAGCTTTCAATCTGAATCTTCACCATGCAAAACTTTATCAAATACGGCAATCATTTTTTGAAATGCGAGGAGCAGTTTCTCATAAGAAAAAACACTGCTACTATCTATAACCTGTTGTATCAGCCTGCTATTTTCTCTTTTCTCTATCTCATTCCGCAGACATTGCTCATAGTGGAAAAGATGCTCTTTTGATAGAAATCCGACAATGTCATAAGCAAGCCAATAAGCTCCGACAACAATCTCATCAAAGTCTTCCCAATCATACACTTCTGCATGCAAGTTCCTATTCAAGTTAGCAATGAAATAGTTTTCCAGAATGAATGCCATATCTACGGCATCTTTATTCGTTTGGATATTCCTGTCTAACCAAGCATTGAACTTCAATACAAATAATCCATGCAACGATGCTATCTTGATGTCGAATTCATTGTCAATCGTTACGGTAATAGCACCACTCAGCACATCAGCAAACCCCTTAACGGACATAGCTATATCCTCCTCAGGAGGCCAGTATATGTATCCATCTTCTCTTTCTATATCTCCGTATGGTACTATGTCCATTTCGTAGTCGCCATCATAGAACCGTTGATACATCTGTCCGTCTTTTTGAAACCCTTGTGCTAATAATGCCCGCTTAATCTCTTCGAATGCATCCCAATCGGGAATGGCTATGGCGAGGTCTAAATCCCTCGTCTTTCTCCCTGAACTTATACCTACTAACTGCCGAATTAAAATATCTCGCGCAGTAGCCCCGATAACAAAGAAATCCTGCCCAATCTCAGCAAAACAATGACTGACTTTTCTTAGCAGTTCAACCAACAGGGGGTTGCCAATCTTCTTACTCGAAATCTGAAAGTTCATCTTTTAATAATTTATTTGCAGCTTCAATACAACGGCTGTCTCCGCTACTTACTAAATCGGCATATATCAAAATGCAGGGCATTACATCGCCTTTCCAAAACTTCTGATATACATAAATAACTCCTTCGGTAGTCCGTGTTGCGCCAGTCTTCATCAGATTGGAGAAAGATGTCTCTGTATAGAGTTCAAAAAGTTCCGGAGTAAGGTAACCATTCAATAAATTAGATGCACACTCTCCACCCCATAACATACCATTTGGCAATGCTATTTCTTCCCATTTTTCTTTTTGTTCCGGTGTCCGAAAATCCAGCTGCTTCAACAGCAACTTGGGCTTTAATATCTGATGATAGTTTTCCGACCATAAATCGAGCAAAAGACGACGTTTTTTCAGAACTCTTTTCTTCTGAGTTACGAGAATAAACTTACGGACTTCCAATTCATCAATCACATTTTTGACAGTACCTATCGAAACTCCACTATACTCCTTGATTTCCCGAAAAGATTTGCCCACATTCTCAGGAGCTTGCAAGAGATAAAAGATTACCTTCAGGCCTGCTTCTTGGAATATAGGATAGTTTTTGTTGTTATTCACAGGGGCTTTCTCCCCTGTGTGAGAAAGGTGGAATATCACTTTCCTGCCCTTCGTGTACTGTATATTGTAGTTACCTGCCGTGTCAGCAAAGTTAAGTTCCATTTTACGCAAAGTTCCATAGACAGATGGCTGTACATATCTTGCAACCAATATGACAGGTCCCTTGTAAGTCCCCATACAGCTCTTTGATTTTTCTTCAATGCGCAGGATATTTGTTCCATTTATCTCATTTTCAACAAGGCATCGGAACTCTATGCCCATAATTCTGACGTATTGTTCCATCGAAGGCGTTTCCGGCTGAAGCGCATCGATTATGACATCTTGAGAATCCTCCCACTGTCTCCTTATCGCACTAACCGCCTGATCTATAATCTGTATTCCGTACATATCTTGTTCAATATTTATAGTCGTTCAATAGGATTGAACACTGCAAAGATAGTGAACAAAAATCAAACTGCAAATTTTTTCGTTCATTATTTAATGCTTGTTCAATTTTGTTGAACAAGCATTAAATAATGAACGGGTGCCTACCAGTTCCCTTGTTTCCGTAGCATTTCATCTATCTCTTTCCGAAGGAAAAGTAATCTGCCATTGGCTTTAAGATAAGGAATTTTTCCAGCCCAAACCCAGTTGTAAATGGTCTTTTGTTCCACCTTCAAAATTTTGGAGACATCTATGATATCCAAGTATTCGGGTTTCAATGGAGGGTGAATGGTCGTATCTACTTCTTGTTCCCGTAGGACAAGCAGACGGTCGAGCTTGTCTTCCATATTCTTCAGTTTATCAAACAGGCGTTTCTGCCATGTATCTTCTGGCTGTTGATCTAAGTATGGCATAATTCTCCTTTTTGATAATTCCCACTTGTATCTTGTATCAAAATACGCTGCTCTTTCATATAGGCAATATATTTCTTTGCGGTCCTGTCCTTGATTTCCATCTCTCGCATCAGAACCTCACAAAGTTCTTGGTAAGTGAGCTTGAAAGAATTTCGGAAGGCTTCTTTGACAACGGCAATGAGTTCATCAGTCTTGCGCTTTTCCTTGTCCTCTTTAGATTTCTCGCCACGATAGACGTGCATGTCCTCAGCCTTATCCCAGCCGAAAAGCATCATCGGTACGTCCAACGGACTTCCGTCACGGACTTTCAATGCTTTTACGACCGAGTATTCGGGATTATCATCTTTCTCTATGGAAAGAATTCCCGCTGCTTTGCGCTGCAATTCTGAGCCGATATGCCCACGGAGTTTAATACCATTCGGTACGAAGTGTAGCACGCATATGATACAGGTATTATAAATCCCCGCCAAGCGATAAAGCTCGTCCACAATGGCAATACTTTCCGTTTCATCGTTGGCAGAACGTATTAAGTCGGCTATTCCGTCAATCACCACAAGGTGGATGCCTCCATGCCTGTGATGGAACAAGTCTATACTCTCACGGATAAGGTTCAGTCTGTCCTTACGAGACAGAGAGGCAAGGTACAGAGAATGGCAAAACTCCGGTACTGCCGTCAAAGAAGCCCTACGCAGTGTCTTACCCAAGTTCTTGTGCAACTGTGCCTCGGACTGTTCCGTGTCATAGTGTAGGACCGCCAAGCCTTTGGGATTGGGGGTAATCTCTAATCCCAAGGTCTTCTCTATCGGCAATCGTTTTTCTCCCAACGCTCCGGCAAGGATGGCACCCACATAGTTGCTCTTGCCTGTCCCCTCACCTCCAGTAATGCAGAACAGGTTATCCTGTGTGCCGAGTGGCACACCGTTTACTGCTACTACTGATTTGGAAATGTCCGGTGGATTCTCATAATCAATCTCACAGGAACGTAACATCATCATGGTTTGGCTATATAGATCTGAGAACATCTTGGCAAGCAGCTCTTTCAGTTCCTTTGCCCCGTTGCCCAAGGCAAAGAAATCAGAAATATCTTTTTCAGACTTCGTACCACTTAGCGGAAGTGAAAGGTTCAAGACTTTGTATTCCACCAGATGTTCAGACTGTTTATGTGCCTCCCGTACACCTGTTTCATCCGCATCATACAAGAGTATTATATGCCTAAAACGAAGCTGAAGGCTCTCAATGATACTTGTCGGTATCTGTGCCGTTTCACTGTTGAAGCAAATTGCATTGAAGCCGTGTGCATACAATGAGAGTACATCCTTTTCACCACCTGTAATGAAAAGCATATCTCCTTTGGCAGGAATCTGCTCCATTCCGAAGCAATACGTGGCAGGCATCCGTCCACCATAAAGAAAGCGGATTTTTGGACTGTGAGGTCGGTATATCTTTACATAGCCATTTCCGATATAGGCAAACATAGGTTCCGTAGGTGAGCTATAAAGTTCAAATTTCTTACCTTCAGCAGATACACTTTCATAGCGTTTAAGACTCCGTACACGAAAGCGACGGAGTGTATCCCTATGGATGCCATAATGTGTCCAATAGTTCAGCAGACCATCGTCAAATGGCTGTATCTCGAAACTATATGGACGTTCTTCCGTACACTTGTTCATATCAGCCTTAGGAGTGGGAACAATAGTTTTTTTATATGCAGACGTGATATGGCTGCTATGCTTTTCACCATCACATAAAGAATACAATCCAAGTT
>ERZ773013.1382-NODE-1382-length-14401-cov-63.336191_pt1 | contig 14401 bp, 6 predicted proteins | sample MGYA00511670_ERZ773013 | MGnify/ENA primary metagenome ERZ773013 (study PRJEB29015, sample SAMEA2738120) | human oral metagenome | biome: human oral; feature: human-associated habitat; material: saliva | place: China | collected 2257 ...
CACGCCCCGAGTGGCAGGATGACGTTCAGGCTAACCACTTCACCGGTTCGGCTGCTGACGATTCCCGCCCGCGTGGTGAGGAGCTGGGCGAGGCAATCAAGGCGTTCATGGCGTCCCCGAACATGTGCTCCAAGTCCTGGATCACTAACCAGTACGACCGCTACGTTCAGGGCAACACCGCCCTGTCCATGCCGGATGACGGCGGTGTGGTGCGCGTGGATGAGAACACCAACCTCGGTGTTGCTCTGGCGACCGACGCCTCCCCGCGTTTCACCTACCTGGATCCGTACGAGGGTGCTCGCGCGTCCTTGGCTGAGGCGTACCGTAACGTTGCGACCGTTGGTGCACGCCCCGTGGCTGTGTCTGACTGCCTGAACTTCGGTTCTCCCGAGGACCCGGACGTCATGTGGCAGTTCGCTGAGGCTGTTCGCGGCCTGGCTGATGGCTGCATGGAGCTGGGTGTTCCGGTGACCGGCGGCAACGTGTCCCTGTACAACCAGACCGGTGGCAAGGCTATTAACCCGACCCCCGTGGTGGCGATGATGGGCGTGATGGATGACGTCACCCGCCGCACCCCTTCGGGTTGGGCTCCTGAGCATGACGGTCAGGCTATCTACCTGCTGGGTACCACTCGCGATGAGCTGGACGGCTCCGAGTGGGCTCGTTTCAAGGGTCACCTGGGCGGTCAGCCGCCGAAGGTTGATTTGGCCCTGGAGCGTCAGCTGGGTGACATGCTGGTGAACATGTCTCGTGACGGCATGATTGATGCCGCTCATGACGTGTCTGCTGGTGGTCTGGCTGCGGCTCTGTCGGAGGCTTGCCTGCGTTTCAACACCGGTGCCCGCATTGGTCTGGGAGAGGTTGCTGAGCGTGACGGCCTGGATTTGTTCACCCTGCTGTTCTCGGAGTCCCTGGGCCGCGTTGTGGTTTCGGTTCCGCGTTCTGAGGAGGTGCGCTTCAAGGATATGTGCACCGCTCGCCAGTTCCCCTTCGCACGTATTGGTGTGGTGGATGCTGAGTCGAACGCTCTGGACTTCCAGGATGAGGTTTCTATTGACCTGGATGAGCTGCGTGCAGCTCACGAGGGTACTCTCGCTTCTTACTTCGGTGAGGTTGCGAAGGGCTAGTCTTCGACTAGTTTGAGACGAACGCCGAAAGGGGCGGATGCTTGTGAAAGCATCCGCCCCTTTTGTTATGCCCGCAGGCTTGTGCCCGCGAACTTGTACGTTGGGCGTTTAGCCGTTGAGTGTTGAGCCGATGAGCGTTGAGGCGTTCAGGTTTATGCCTCGGCGACCTTGCGGCCCAGCTGCGCGAACAGGGAGGCGTTGATGCGGAAGCCTTCGATGCATTCTTCGATGAGGGCTTCGCGCTGTTCGTCGGTCATGGGTGCATTGTCGAGCAGTTCGCGGTAGCCGTCCTTGAAAACCTTGGGCTTGGGCAGTTCGGTGAAGCGGTACATGCTCAGTGCTTCGGCGGGGATGCCGTAGTGGCGGCTGACCAGCGCTGCGACTGCCTGGCCACCGGAGAGATCGCCGAGATAGCGCAGGTAGTGGTGTGCGAGGTAGCGTTCGGGGGAGTTGACGGTAGCGCGGATGCGCTCTACGTATTCTGCGGTTGCGGGCAGGGGCGCGTCGATGTCGCCGTCCCGGCCGAGTGCGCGGATGTCTGCGCGGATGTATTCAGCGCGGTCGAGGCCGGGATGGGTGAAGGGTTCGGTGATGGGGTTGGGTTCTGCACGGTAGTGTGCGGAGACTGCTTCGAGTGCTTCGTAGATGTGCACGTACTGGTTGATGAGGCGCAGGTATGCCTCAGTGTTGAGGGAACCGCCCATGAGGTCTTCCATGAAGGTGGAGTGTTCGGCGTTGTCGTGGACGTACTTGGTGCTTTCCTTCAGGCGTGCGGAGAAGCGTTCCTTGGTGGTTTCGGGGGCGATCACGGTCATTGTGAGTTCCTAAAGTGGGTTGTGGGTGAACAATAAATGTTTTAGTGACATCATGTCACCAAAACCTGACAATGACATATTGTCACCAAAAACCGGTTTTGGCAATAGTTTTCAAAAACTTTTGCTAAGGTATACCTCATGCACAAGTCACCCTAGGCATTAAGTTACACAAACATAAGCTAATAAGGCTAGACTTGATACGAACACCACAATCACAAAATTCAAGGAGACACCGAATGTCTACCCCCTCTCTCACCAAGCGCACCTGGGCGTTCTTGGCTTCAGCAACCATCGGTCTCAGCGGCGTCGCCGGCGTACCCGCGGCCTTCGCAGCTGAAACCAACTCCCACATCAGCGCCGGTGAGGTAACCGCAGCCTCAGAGCAGAGCCTGCAGGACGTCACCGTCAACTGGGGCCTGAAGAAGTCCTTCCGCTCCTACATCAACGGTCCCTTCTCCCAGGGCTCCCAGAAACTGACCGGCGTCACCACCAACGAAGACGGCTCCTACCACTTCACCTCCGCCGAAGGCACCGTAGCCAACGGCGAATACTCTGTCACCTTCACCGGCTCCTCGATTCACTACACCGCACACCACGGCCTGCTGGAAGTCATCATCTCCGACCTCTCCGTCACCATTAAGGACGGCGTGGGCACCGTGCGCGCCAACGTTCAGTCGCGCCCCTACAACGGCAACACCACCCCGAACGACCTGGTCGAAACCAAGAACATGACCATTGGCACTTTCAACGCCTCCGGTCTGAAGGTTGAGGGTAACACCATCACCCTGCCCAGCGTTGACGAGGAAAATGGCACCCGCGTCAAGCTTTCCGAAGAGGCAACCGGCGCCTTCGCGGGCTTCTACAAGGCAGGTCAGGAGCTGGATGCACTCAGCTTCTCCGCAACCATCGTGACCAAGGAAGCACCCGCACCGAGCCCTGAGCCCAGCAACGAGCCGACCGCAAAGCCGACCGCAGAGCCCAGCAGCGAGCCCTCCTCCGCGCCGACCAGCGAGGCACCCAAGCCCGCCGACCCGACTTCTGCAGCGCCCAAGCCTGCAGAGCCCACCTCCGCGGCACCTTCCTCCCCCGCTACAACCACCGAGCCCAAGCGTGACGAGAAGGTCACCGGCAACGTCGTCGAGTCCGGCACCCTCAGCTGGGATATCCGTGAGTCCTTCCTGAAGTACCTGACGGGCTTCGCGCACGGCTCCGTGAACGTTGAGGGCATGGAGAAGACGCCGGCTGGCGGCTTCAAATACACTCAGGCATCCGGCGTGTACAACCCCGAGACGAAGACCGGTCAGATCAACTTTGCGGGCACCGCAGAGTTCACCGGCCACAACGGTCAGCTCAAGAGCACCATCAAGAACATGCGCCTGGTCGTCGTTAACGGCAAGGGCACCCTGGTCGCTGACGTGGACGCACTGACCCGCGACGGCAAGTCCGTTTCCAAGACCGGCCTGGCAATCGCTGAGGTGGACCTCTCCGGCGCGAGCGTGAAGGACGGCGTCTTCTCGGCGCAGAACGCGGCAGTCACCCTCACCGATGAAGGTTCCACTGTGCTCTTCGCGGGCCAGTACCGCGGTGCCGACAAGGCCATGGCACCGCTGAGCTTCTCCGTAAAGCTCAGCGAGCAGACCGCGGAGAATACCGTTGAAGTTCCCCGCGTCTCTGAGAGCAAGCCCTCCGACAACAAGGGTTCTGAGAACAGCTCTTCCGATAACAGCTCCTCGAACTCCTCCGGTAACTCCGGCGCTAACGGCTCCGGTTCTAACGGTTCGGCAGGCACCTCCGGCAGCGTTTCTAACGGCGGTTCTTCCTCGAACGGTTCTGTCAGCAACAACCCGGCACAGCCGGTCTGCGTACCCGTCACCCGCAGCCGCGAGGTGCAGGAGCAGGGCGCATCCGACGGCACCATTAAGAGCGCAAACCTTGGCTGGGGCGTGCGTGATTCCTTCCGCAACTACGTGCGCGGCGGCATCGCGAACGGTAGCTGGGAGTTGAACGGCACCTCCTACTCTTCGGATGTGTTCAACTGGTCTAACGGCACCGGCACCTTCAAGGGCGGTAAGGGTTCCATCTCCTTCAGCGGTTCGGTTCGTTTCACCGGTCACCACGGCATTCTGGACACCACCATTGCGAACCCGCGCCTTGAGATTAACGGCAATTCCGGTACTCTCTACGCGACCATGACCAGCAATGACCCCTCCGGCAAGGCAACTAACTACGGTGAGGTGGCGCTGCTGAAGGTGGACCTTTCGGGTCTGCAGAGCTCCGCTGACGCTGTGAGCGTCAACGGTGCGGCAACCACCCTGACCGCTGAGGGCGCGAAGGCGTTCGCTGGCTTCTACGAGGCCGGTAAGGACATGGCTCCGCTGAGCTTCTCCGCGGCGATTAACGGCGCGAAGACCACCACCAAGACCGTGACCGAGACTGTCTACGAGGGTGAGGGTTGCGACCCGGTCACCGGCAAGCCTCTGGCTTCCACCGGTGCCTCCGGTGTTGAGGGCACCCTGGTTGCAGGCTTCATCGCTGTTGCAGCCGGTGCGGGTACCGTCGTGTACACTCGCCGCCGCAAGAAGGCATAACGGCACCTCACGAGGATGCCCACACTGTCGGCTCGCCCGTGAGACTCAACCATGAGGTTCACCGGTGAGCCGACACGGCCCGTGCGGGGGTGCAGATTTTCACTGCACCCCCGCTTCAGGTGCCAGGTTTTACCCCGGCGCCTACCCCAGTTTTTCTAGCTCCCTTTTTTCTGTGAGACGACGATGTTTTCTTCCCTTTCTTCTTCTGCCCTGAACCGCCGCGATGCAATGAAGTATGCGGCGTTCTCCATCACTTCCGCGTTCCTACTGAGCTCTTGCGGTGTGGGTACTCAGAACCCGGCTGCTTCTTCAAGTACTTCGCAGGCTGTGGTGGATGAGCAGAGCACCCGCACCGTTTTGGAGAACCTGGCGGATCAGCTGCGTTCTTCTATTGCCCCTGATCAGAAGGCTCTGCGCGGCCCCAACAGCGCCGCGGACACCCCCGAAATTCAGCCGATGGTCGACACCCCCACTCCGGCTTTCCCGGTGACGTTCAAGGATTTCAACGGCACCGAGGTGACCGTTAAGTCCGCTGACCGTGTGCTGGCGCTGGATCTGTACGGCACTCTGGCTCAGCAGATGATTGCGCTGGGTCTGGGCGGTCGCCTGGTTGGTCGTGTCACTTCCTCGACCGAGCAGTCGCTGGCTCATCTGCCGCTGGTGACGCAGAACGGTCACGACCTGAACGCTGAGGCGATTCTGGCGACCTCCCCGGACCTGGTGCTGTGGGATAAGAGCAACGGCCCGATTGAGATTGTGGATCAGCTGCGCGCTGCGGGTGTGACCGTCGTGGCATTCGATCATGAGCGTCGTATGGATAAGATCATTCCGCAGCTCAAGGCTGTTGCGCAGGCGCTGGGTGTTCCGGAGGCGGGCGAGCAGGTTGCTGCCCGCGTGCAGAAGGACCTGGATTATGCCCTGCAGGTGCTAAAGGACGTTGCCCCGAAGGGTGAGCAGCAGGTTTCGTTCGCGTTCCTGTACGTGCGCGGTACCGCTGGCGTGTTCTTTGTGCTCGGTAAGGGCTCGGGTGCTGATGATCTGATTCAGGCTATTGGCGGCAAGGATGTGGCGTCTGAGCAGAACGCGACGAATATTATTCCGGCGACCAGTGAGGCGCTGGTGAAGCTGAACCCGGACGTCATTCTGACCATGAGCGGCGGCATTAAGTCCACCGGTGGTTTGGACGGTTTCTTGGCTCGCCCGGGTGTGGGTGAGACAAATGCCGGTAAGAATAAGCGCATTATCGATATGGGTGACGGCCAGATTCTGTCCTATGGCCCGAATACTCCGGCGGTTTTGCTGTCGCTGGCTAAGGCTGCGTACTCGACTCCTGCGGGAGCCCAGTAGTGGCTGCGGTGAAGAGTGTGGCGGGTGCCCGGGATTATCGTGCTTCGCGTCGGCGTCGTGCCGGTCTGACGTTTACGTTTTTGGCGGTGGCTCTGTGCGCTGTGATGGTGCTGTCTGCGGGTTTGGGTCAGTACTATATCCCGACTGATCAGGTGATTGCTTCTGTGGGCCGCCGCCTGGGTCTTGCGCCGGAGAACCCGGCGATGCAGCTGGCGGATAGCACTCTGTGGAATATCCGTTTCCCGCGTGTGCTGTTGGGCGTGCTGGTGGGTGCCGCTTTGGGTACTTCCGGTGCGGTGATGCAGTCGGTGTTTGGTAACCCGTTGGCTGAGCCGGGCGTGATTGGTGTTTCCTCGGGTGCGGCGGTTGGCGCGTGTTTGTCGATTGTGTTGAACCTGCAGTTCTTCGGTATTTTCACGACTCCTGCATTCGCGTTTGTGGGTGCGTTGGCGGCTACTGCGCTGGTGTATTTCCTGTCGCGTTCTTCGGGTCGTGCGAAGGTCCTGTCGATGATTTTGACGGGTATTGCGGTGACCGCGGTGGCGAATGCGATTATTGCGTTCCTCATGTTTATTGCTGATACGACGAGCCGCGATCAGATTGTGTTCTGGCAGATGGGTTCGCTGAACGGCTCCACGTGGAAGGCTGTGGCGAGCGTGTGGCCGGTTATCCTGATCGGCTTGGTGGCGTGTTTCGTGATGGCTTCTTCGCTAGATGTTCTAGCGTTGGGTGAGCGTGCGGCGCAGCATTCTGGCGTGAACGTGGAGCGTCTGCGTGCGGTGTCTATTGCGGCGACGGCTTTGTTGACGGGTGCTGCGGTGGCGTATGCGGGCATTATTGCGTTTATTGGTTTGATTATTCCTCACCTGTTGCGCATGATTTTGGGTCCGTCGAATCGTGTGTTGTTGCCGGCTTCGGCGTTGGGTGGCGCCCTGTTGATTGCGCTGTCTGATTTGGGTGCGCGTACGCTGGTACCTTTTGCTGATTTGCCGATTGGTATTTTTACGGCTTTGGTGGGCGGCCCGACGTTCTTCGTGTTGTTGCGTCGTTCCCTGGGTCAGGGCGGAGGTGCTTCGTGAGCGAGTTGTTGAGCCTGTCCGGTGTGTGTTTTAACGCTGGTGGGCGTCAGATTTTGAATGATGTGTCCCTGTCGGTTTCTGCGGGCGAGGTTGTTTCGCTGATTGGCCCCAATGGTGCCGGTAAGTCGACTCTATTGGGTGTGATTGCTGGTGATATTGCGCCCAGTAACGGTGAGATTCTGCTGGATGGCGCCCCTCTGGGTTCGATTCATGCCCGTCAGATGGCGCGTCAGCGTGCGATGCTGCTGCAGAAGTTGAATGTGGCGTTTTCGTATACGGTACACGAGGTGGTTCAGATGGGCCGCACCCCGTGGAAGGGCACGGAACGCGCTGAAGAGGATGACGCCGTGGTTGCTTCGATGATGGAGCGTACGTCGGTGACTCATTTGTCGGATCGCGATATTACGACTCTGTCCGGTGGTGAGAGTGGTCGTGCGCATTTGGCGCGTGTGTTTGCTCAGCAGACTCCGCTGATCCTTTTGGATGAGCCGACTGCGGCGCTGGACATTACGCACCAGGAGCAGACGTTGCGGGTGAGCCGTGAGTTGGCTGCTGAGGGTGCTGCGGTGTTGACGGTGCTGCATGATTTGGATGTGGCGGCTGCGTATTCTGACCGTATGGTGTTGTTGCGTGGTGGTGAGGTGGTTGCTTCGGGCGCCCCTGAGCAGGTGTGTTCGGCGGAGTTGTTGTCTGAGGTGTATCAGCATCCGATTGAGGTGTTGAGGCATCCGGTGACGAATCGTTTGTTGATTCTGCCGGAGCGCTGATTCTGCCAGCGCGCTAACTCTGTTGGTGCGTTGGTTCTGGTATCGTGCTGATTCTAGGGGGCGTTAGCGAACTGTCCCGCATACACTTTCTACCTCAAAATATGCCAGTATTCGCATATATTAAATCTCCGCTCTGGAATGGCTGTAACTATCAGCTCATTCCAGGGCGGAGATTATCTTTATCCCCTTCTTCACGGATACACTGAAAGGTAGTGTCCGCAATACTGAACTCTATTCAGTTCAGCATTCCATCCATTCGAGAAAGAGACCCCTGCATGGATCCTCAGCAGAAAACGGCGACGTCTGCCGTTGCCGGCTACATTCCCGAATATTCTGAAACACCGCATAGCGGATCTTTCGATATTGCCCAGCACGGTTTGAGCAGCGATGATGTTGCTCGCCTGACTGCTGAGGGTAGGGTCAATACCCAGAACAATAAGTCTTCTCGCACGCTGTGGAGCATTATGCGTGCGCACCTGTTCACGGTCTTCAACTTTGTGTTGGGTGCCTGTGGCGCTGTGGTGATTATGTACCAGCGTTGGGCTGATTTGCTCTTCCTGGGAGCCGTGATCGCTAACGTGGTGATTGGTTTTGTGCAGGAGTACAAGGCGAAGCTTGAGCTGGACCGTATCTCCTTGCTGGATCGCTCCCCCGCTACTGCCGTACGTGACGGTAAGAGCGTTGAGGTTCCGATGGAGCAACTGGTTGAGGGTGACGTGGTCATCCTCAAGCGCGGCGATCAGGTTCCTGCGGACGCTATTGTGCTCACCTCCGATTCTTTGGAGCTGGATGAGTCTCTGCTGACCGGTGAGAACGACCCGATTGCTAAGCGCCCCGGCGATATGGTGCTGTCGGCGTCGAGTGTGCTGGGTGGTACCGGCCGCGTCCTGCTGTCTCATGTGGGTGCGAATTCTCGTGCAAGCAAGATTTCTGATGAGGCGCGCCAGTTCTCGCGTATTCAGTCTGAGCTGCGTGATGCGCTGAACCGTGTGGTCCGCTGGATTACGGTGGGTCTTGCGGTCATTATTCCTGTGGTGTCGTGGGGTCAGATTCAGGCGGCTGGCGGCCTGGAGGCCGTGCAGCAGAACCACCTGTGGGAGCAGGTTTCTATTGCTGTGGTGTCCTCGGTTGCTTCGATGATTCCGCAGGGTCTGGCGCTGATGACTACCCTGGCGTTTGCGGCGGCGGCTGTGGCGCTGGGTCGTAAGCACAACATCCTGGTGCAGGAACAGCCTGCGGTTGAGGTTCTGGCTCGTGTGGATGTGGTCTGCTTTGATAAGACCGGCACCCTGACTGAGGGTGGCGTGATTTTTGATTCGGTGCGCCCGCTGGACACCGTTGCTGAGGCTGAGGGCCCGGATGCTGACTCTGCCGAGCACGCTTCTTGGCGTGCTTCTCTGCCTGCCGGCTGGGATGAGGCGCTGGCGTGGTTTGGTCACGATGAGAATGCGAACCCGACCGCTGCGGCTCTGACCGGTGGTTTCTCGGAGGCTTCCTCGGCGTCGGTGAGCGGTATTGTGCCGTTCTCCTCGGCTCTGCGTTTTAGCGCGATTGAGTTTAAGGATTCGGGTGCGTGGCTTCTGGGTGCTCCGGAGGCGCTTCTCGCCAAGGGCACCGCCGAGCGTGAGCGTGCCGCTGAGCTGGCGGCGCTGGGTCTGCGCACGATGGTTTTGGCGCATGCTTCTGCAGTGGTTCGCAATGAGAAGGATGAGCCGGTCCAGAAGATCCCGTCGGATGCTACCCCGGTTCTGTTCGTGATTTTCCGTGAGAATGTGCGTGCGGATGCGCCTCAGATTGTTGAGTATTTCCACCGTCAGGGCGTGACTTTGAAGGTCTTCTCGGGTGATAACCCGTTCACTGTGGCTGCGGCTGCGAAGACTGCGGGTATGGATACTTCTGCAGGCGCGGTTGATGCTTCGACTCTGCCTGAGGACGGTCCGGAGCTCGCTGAGGCTGCGGCTACTCACAATATTTTCGGTCGTGTGTCGCCCGAGCAGAAGAAGAACATGGTGATTGCTCTGAAGGAGCGCGGCCATGTGGTGGCGATGACCGGTGACGGCATTAACGATGCTTTGGCGCTCAAGCATGCAAGCTTGGGTATTGCGATGGGTAACGCCGCTCCGGCGACGAAGGCTGTTTCTCGCCTGGTGCTGTTGGACGGTAAGTTCTCGTCTCTGCCGGCTGCGCTGGAGCAGGGCCGTCAGGTCATTACGAACATTGAGATGGTGGCGAACCTGTTCTTGACGAAGACTGGTTTCGCGATTCTTCTGGGTGTTCTATTCAGTATTTTTGGTTTGACCTTCCCGTTCTTGCCGCGTCAGTACTCGACTGCGGACTTCTTGATTGTGGGTGCGTCGTCCTTCGCGTTGACTCTGTTGCCGAATTCGCGCCGTTACGTGCCGGGTTTCTTGCGCCGCGTGCTGAATTACACGGTTCCGAACTCGATTATTGTGGTTGCGATGCTGTTGGCGGTGACGTTCACGGCTCGCGGCATGGGTGTTGAGGATATCCGTCAGATTCAGACGGCTTCGTTCATTACTTTGGTGATGATGGGTCTGTGGAACTTGGCTGCGGTGGCTCGTCCGTTCAACCGTGCTCGTGTTCTGCTGTTTGGTGCGTTGTTGGCGGTGTTCTTCGCGGCGCTGTTCGTGCCGGTTCTGGTGGAGTACCACCAGTTCGTTACTGTGCTTCCGCACCTGCTGTGGACGGCTCTGGGTGCCGGTGCTCTGGGTGCCGCGCTGATTGAGGTGAATGCGCATCGTAACCGCCGCTGGCAGAAGCGTCATTACCCTGAGCTGGAGGTTGCTCCGCTGAATTTCTTCCCGGCTAAGAAGTAGTTAGTCGGAGGGTAGCTGCTTCGGTAGCGTGTGGGCCCCGTATCCTGTGGATGCGGGGCCCTTTCGCGTCTTCGGAAAGCTCCCCGTCCGGTGCGTGTCGGGGTGTTTCAGTGCGTGTTGGAGTGTACCGGGGCACACCAAAGTCCTGCCGAAGTCCTACCGGGAGGCTCCCTACACGCGGTGCTGAGAGCGTATCTCAGCTATCACTTGGATGAAACATTTAACAGCTTCTGATAGCTTTTGCCTCTCACCTTGCTCTTAACCTGGGAAAACCCTTAGAGTTACAGGGAACTATTTGAGAAGGGAAACCTTCTTCAGGGTTGTTACTGGTTTGGCAGGCAAGACCTGAGTTACTCAACACCGTATGGGACGGCAGTATTTACCTGCCGAGAATCCCCTCTATTTGCTGTACCGAAGCTCCATAGTGGGCACGAGTGTAGTGCTTCCGGTGGTCGAGAGACTCGGGTCTTTTGTGTTTTCTGGGTTTCCCCGCTTCTGGGGTTCTCTCAGCGAGCGCAGCCTCCGGCAACAACCATATAGACATTGACCGCATATCTAAGGAAGTATCGTGAATAACCGCGAACTTGGCGAGAAGATTCTTGACGGCCTGGGTGGCCCCGAGAACATCGCGCACATTACTCACTGTGCAACCCGCCTTCGTGTCACTCCTGTGTCTAACGATGCAGTGCAGAACAAGAAGATTGAGGGCCTGCCCGGCGTTCTCTCTGTGATTGAGCAGTCCGGCCAGACTCAGGTGGTGCTGGGCGAGCGCGTTGAGGCTGTGTACAACGAGATCAACGCTCTGCCTTCTATGTCCGGCCACGCTGAGGGTGACACCAAGGTTGAGGCTGAGGGTAAGAAGTCAGGCTGGCTTACCAACGTCTTCGACGTTCTGTCTGACTCCTTCCGTCCTCTGCTGTGGGCACTTCTGGGTACCTCGATGATTCTGACCCTGATTGTGTTCCTGCAGCAGCTGGGCTTCTTCGGCCAGTACACTGACTTGACCGGTCAGAGCGTGAACATCGACATCATTAACGGTGCTCGTGTGGCTGACCCGGAGGCTGCTAAGGCCCTGAACACCCAGTGGATGCAGCAGTTCGCTTTCTGGTACATCCTGAAGGCTGCTTCGCTGTCGGTTCTGAACTTCATGCCCATCATGCTGGGCGCTACCGCTGCTAAGCGTCTGGGCGCGAACATGTGGGTTGGTGCGGCTATCCCCGCTGCGCTGATGACCGGCACCTTCACCGATCTGACCGCTCTGGCTGACCCCGCCACCAAGATTCTGAATGTTCCGTTCTTCGGTCTGGATCTGCCGCTGTACGCATTCAGCTACACCGGCCAGGTCTTCCCCCCGCTGCTGGCTGTTGCTCTGCTGGCTCCGTTTGAGCGCTTCCTGAAGAAGGTTATTCCTTCGATGCTGCAGATGGTGTTCGTGCCGATGATTTCGGTCATCGTTCTGGTTCCGGTGACCGCGTTCCTGGTTGGCCCCATCGGTATCGGTGTTGCTATGGGCATCTCTGACTTCCTGAAGATGGTTAACGACCAGGCTCCGGCTCTGGTTGGTGCTCTGATTGCTGGCCTGTACCTGTTCATGGTTCCGCTGGGTCTGCACTGGCCGCTGAACGCTGTCATGATTAACAACCTGCAGACCATGGGTACTGACTTCATTCAGTCCCCGATGGGTGCTTACAACTTCGCTGTGTTCGGTGTTGTGACCGGTGTGGCTATTAAGGCTAAGCACGACCGCGAGCTGCGCCAGACCGCTGTTGGTGCGTCGATGTCCGGTCTGCTCGGTGGTATTTCTGAGCCGTCCCTGTACGGTGTTGTGCTGCGTTACAAGCGCGTGATTCCGATTATTCTGGTTCCCGCTGTTATTGGTGGCGCTACCATTTCCTTCCTGGGTGTTAAGTCTTACGCGTTTGCGTTCACCTCGCTGCTGTCGATTCCTGCGATGCAGCCTTCTCACCTGTACGCGATTGGTCTGGCTATTGCGTTCTTCGGCGCTATGACCGGTGTTCTGCTGTTCGGTTACGAGTCGAAGGCTGATGCTGCGAAGCATGCTGCTCAGCGCGCGGCTGAGGCTGCTGAGGAGTCCGCTCCCAAGGCTGAGGCTGTTGCTGCTAAGGCTGCTCCGGCTGCTGCCGCTGCTGCGACCACCGCCGCCGCTGCTCCTGCGGCTTCCGCCGGTGAGGTTATTGAGCTGCACTCCCCGATTGAGGGTACTGCTGTTGCTCTGTCTGATGTTCCGGACCCGATTTTTGCCGCAGGCAAGCTGGGCGAGGGTGTGGCTATTGAGCCGACCGGTACCACTGTAGTTGCTCCCGCTGCCGGTAAGGTTGCTGCAACCTACCCCTCGGGCCACGCTGTGGGTCTGAAGCTGGAGAACGGTATTGAGCTGCTGATTCACGTTGGTCTGGATACTGTGAACCTGGACGGTAAGGGCTTCAGCGTGAAGGTTGCTAAGGGCGACGTTGTTGCTGCTGGCGACGCTCTGATTGAGTTCGATCCTGAGATTATCAAGGAGGCGGGTTACCCGCTGATTACCCCGGTTATCGTGACCAACACCCGCAAGTTTGCTGAGGTTAAGGGTCTGCCGGGCATTGCTCACCAGAACCTGAGCACTGTCCTGAAGGTGACCACTAAGTAGTTCGCTTTCTAAGGCTCCAAGGGGCCCCACCGTTACGGTGGGGCCCCTTTCCTTATGCCCTGTTTCCCTTATGCACTACTTCCTTATGCACTACTTCCTTATGCGCTGATTCTTTGGGCAGGGTTTGCTTGAGCGTATCCACTAGCCGGGGGGTATTTCTGCTAATGTGATAATAAGCTCAACAAGGAAGTTCTCAAGTGATAGGGAGTACGATGATGTCTTCTGATACTAGGATGTGGGATACCGGGGTGTGGGAAGAGCAGCAAGAAGAGCTACGCGCTCTTTCCCCTGTTCGGCGGCTGATGCGCCGGCTCAATCTTGAGGCGCTCGTCTACGAGTCCGCGCCGTTCCCGGTTCTGTTGCGTAAGCTCTCCGCGCTGATTCCAGCGTGCCTTCTGTGGTGGGTTATCTACAAGCCGCACCGGCTTGCTTCCTCCACCCACCTCCCCGAAGGTACTCACGCCATTACACTGCTCCCCGGAGCCTGGGGTGACCCCGCTACGGGGGCTTATGAGGGTCTTCCTGAGCTGCCGGGGGTCCTCTTGCGCTGGGTACTGTGCATCGCGGCAATGGTGGCTGTCGTTCACCTCTGCGACGTCAAGGCGAAGGGCCAGAGCTTCACGATTCCTCACGATGCGCGTTCACGGTTGATTGCGCTCATGCAAACTCTCGGTATTTTCGGTGCCTTTGCGCTGGTCGTCTGGATTGAGTACATGATGACTCCGCTGACCCTCATGTTTGAAACTGTGTACGCGGGCCCCACCGCAGCCTATAGCGGCGACGGCATGATTCCCCTGCACCTGTTCCTATCCTCGTCGTTGAGCGCTATTTTCTTGGGCTATTTTTGCGTAAATATTCTTGCCTCGCTGAATATCCCCGGGTATTTGGGCATCCCCGCAATTATTTATGTGGGGGCGCTCCCTTGGGCGCAGGCGGAGCGGCACCAGTTCACCTTGGCACTGGCGTGGGTCATTGCGGTGACTCTGGTGAGTTGGCTCGTGCGCGGCATGTGGGGTACTCTGCTGGCCTGCGTGGGCTATTCTCTGTGGATTGTGTTGGTGGCGACCAGCGGCGATCCTTTTGATCTGTCCGCCAATATGAGCCGCGTGCTCGTAATTTTGGGTTTCCCGCTGGCTTTCATCGTCGCTGGAGGCGGCATTTACCGCATCTTCTACCTGCGGCAGAACCCGAACC
>ERZ773013.1385-NODE-1385-length-14388-cov-3.935394_pt1 | contig 14388 bp, 24 predicted proteins | sample MGYA00511670_ERZ773013 | MGnify/ENA primary metagenome ERZ773013 (study PRJEB29015, sample SAMEA2738120) | human oral metagenome | biome: human oral; feature: human-associated habitat; material: saliva | place: China | collected 2257 ...
AGTCGGGGCTTTGTGCATAAAAAAGAGGATGTGTACATTTTGACACACCCTCATTCTACCTATCAAGAATCATGCAATCAATAATGACTTACTATCTTCACTGAAAACACCTCAATACTCTCAAGAATATCCTCGTGGTTGTGGTTGGTAATGGTCTCTGTGAGCCTCAGTCCGTGAAAGCTATCGCCCTCCACGCAGTCCATGGCTGCGCGAATTTGGGCAATCAAGGCCCAAGCAGCTTCTTGTCCGCCCTCCAACCAGTCGGTTACGACGTGTAGCCTTACACTGCCTTCACCACGATAGCCACCACCCACGTAGGGTTGCCACGCAATCGGGCCAAACTCGACAAATACGGCAGGACGTGCCCAACTGTCTTCCTGCTCGATGAACTCAACATTGTGGTTCCACAAATCGACGTGCTTCACTGCTTCAATCTTTTCCATTGCCGCCTTGATAGCTGCATAGAGTTCCTTTCTCATTGTTTTATCCTTGTTTTTATTGTTGTTAGTATACGTTCAATCTCATCACAGGTACTTGACAGTAATAATTTTCCGTCTTCGACAGGGCAGCCGTCATCAGAGAACATGAGTATCTCTATCCTGCCATCGTAAAGTCGGCTGCGGAGTACATCAAGTTCTTCAGTTACAATACGACTCACTTTACTTCTTCTGATAAATGGGAATTTCATATTTTCACTTTTTTAGTTTAAATTCGTTGTTAAAATATTCCTCTAAGTTTTGCTCGATGATTTCCGTCACAGCTTTTTCAACTTCTGCCGACGCACCGAGGAACTGCCGCCGAGGTATCTTGATGCTGCTGCCCACCTTCATCAAGGCCATGAATTTCCAAAACGCGGCCTCACTGCTCAGCTGTCGGGTACGCTTATCGCCTCGCAGTTCACCATTTTTCTTTCGCCCGAAGCCACCCACAGCTGCATAATGTCGGGCCCAAAAGTAACGCTTCATACGGGAGGTTACTTTAATTTCGCCACCCTCGTTGTGTATGTCAGCTGCAGGGTGGGCAGAATAAAACGTCACGCCACCGCTGGTGATTCTGCTCTGAACACTGCGCCGCAAGCCACCTGTGTCGACCAATGTGGCGCGCCCGGGGCGCAAGGGGCTGCGGCGGCGTGCCCACCTTTCAGAAAAGAAGCCCTGACGTTCGAAGTTCCTGTCGAACTCGTCCTTCAGTTCTATCTGTATATCCCGCAATATCCGAGCGAACACATCTACCAAATCATTCTTACTCATCGTCGAAATCAAACAACAAAAGTGGACGGGGCGAGGCGGCGTTGTCGCGTCTCACCTTTACGTCTATCTTGAGCATTTTATACATGGTGCGCTCACTGATACCGTACTCGGGATAGATATATCGGCGCCAGATCTCTCGATTGGAAAGACCCGACCTTGCCCATTGCTGATAAACTGCATTCACGTCCGCAACGCGTTTCAGATAGCTCACCCCACGACGGCGCTCATTGTCCACTTTCATTGTTTATAAAGATTGTTTTTGTTATTAATTCATTTAACCGCAAAAGCATGACAGCCCATTTGCTGCCATGCCGTCATATCTTACCATCATATCTCCGGGACTTACATCCTGCAGAAACTCGGCTCTATCCGACGCCATACATTCGTCTCCGGATTGCGCTTTGAAAAGTAGTAGTTGACCGCGTTCTTCTGTACCACGTTTGCTTCTTTGAAAAGCCCCATGATTTCACTGTACTCGCTGTCGAACTTATCCTCTAATTCATAGAGTTTCGAAATGCTCTTGTAATCAAGATCACCAGCCTTGTTGCGCTCAAGAAGTGTCATGGCCATCTGGTACATCGGGTCGTCGGCCCCTTTTTCGCTCTTCTTCATATAACGTTTTAGATAGTCGATAAGACGCTCTGCTGCAAGATCGGCGCGTTCGTCAAAGCCTTTCACCTTGTTACTTGCTATCTCCAGACGGAAGTCGCCGTCAGTGATGGTGTAGCTGCGCTGGTCGCTCTTGCGCAGTTGCCCATAATCGCGCATCACGCCCACAAAGCCTTCAATCTCACCCTGCAACCAGTCGTGAAAACTTTGCACATCTGTGGCCACTATTTGCAGACGTTCCTCCACGCCATGCAGCAGTTCTGCACGCAGACTCTCGTAGGTTTCGCGCCGTGCAATGCGACTTTGTTTCTCTTCGTTTTGTAACTCGGCGAGTAGCTGTGCCCGTTCCTCTTTACTTAAATTTTTGATGTTTAAAGTTGTTTCCATATTCTTGATGTTGAATTAAAAATTAATTTTCTGTTGAATGGTTTACGGATAGCATAACAATGGTTCCCCTGCTTTCAGAGGAACAGGGGGAAGCTTCCTTTTTACGCTTTATCGCCCGCAGCTTCACGGCAAGGACTTCAAGCTCATCTATATTGATGTGGCGGAAGGCTTTGCCGGCGATGCGTGCATCTTCGCAGAAAGCATTCACACGGTTCCAGTCTGTGGTGTCAATGCCGAGCTGCTGCATCAGTTTCAGACACACGCTGCGCTTGCGTCGGAGCTGCCTCCTGATGCCTTCCACAAACTCGTCGTAGCCTGTTTCACGCTCCATGTCGCGACACATACGGTTATACTCCTGTCGTGTAGTTTCGCGCAGCGAGGTAGTTCGCCCGTCGGTGTATTGCGACACCAGCGTTTCCTTATCTGCGCCCGGCATTTTCTTGAGCAGGGTGTAAAAGCGGGCGTAATTTCTCTCGTTTGCCATAGCTGTTTTATTTTTGAATGTAATACACTTGCAAAGGCTTCCCATTGCGTTTGATAAGCAGACGTGTCTCTCTGTCTTCGGTTAGCAGGTCTGCCGTCACCTCGCTTCTTATCTTGATGTCCCGACGCATGTATAAACTGCGAATGAAAGCGTCTATGAAATCCTGAAGGTCCAGCCAGTCCTCGGGTGTGTCCTCTATACCATGCAGGGCGTAGTGCTGACTGACTTCAAACTGCAACCGCGACAGCCACTCGGGTTTGTCGTTCGGTGTCATCGAATAGTGTCTTAATTGTCCCATTTTCGTTTTGTTTTTATGATTTTATCTATCTCCTGCCTTCCACTCAATCGTTACCACGGCATCGAGCCGTCCGCTGCCTTTACACACGGGGCATCCTTGCATGTAGCGTTCACGATAGCAGTTTTCCTGCCAGTGATAGCCGTTGCCCTGACAATAGGTGCACACGTGCCCACGGCTCAAAAAGCGCTCTCCCATGCGCCCTCCTGGGCTCATCGTTCCTGGAGCGATTTCAATAATCCGTTTTTCCTTGCTCATCTTAATATTAATATCTAAAATTTGTAAAATGAATGATTGCCAACGGATTTGATAAATCATAGTTTCTGAACCACGCTTTCCAATCTTTGAAAGAAAGGCCGTCATTTTTTGCAAACATGTATCTATCGATCGATTTGAATTCGTTACCTGACCCATATTCAATAACAGGTAGCATGATATTATTGTCGATAAATATTAATTTCTGAATACCGACACCCTCATTTGCAGTCAGCTGTGCAATTTCAATCTGCTTACTCCTATACGCTTCGCCCACCCATTGCCGGATAGATAATACACCTTTACCTGCTTGTATTTCTGCAATACGGTGTTCCCACAGGGAATAATTTGCACGAATAGTATGCAGTTTGCTTATACCGAGCTTCTCCTCAAAAAAAGTTTGTTCTCCAGCATGGAGATGCCCTTTTGGAAAGGTTTTTGATAACATTAAAATATAAGTATTCATTTGTCTATTGTATTACTAATTGTACATTGAAATGAAACTCCCGGCACAGCCGCCTTATCTGCCTTATCTTGAACGGCTCGCCACCCACGACGAAGAAGATAACGCGTTCGCGGGTATTGGCCTGCACGCCCTTCTTCCGTAACCTGTAGAGCAGGTTGTCTCGCTTGTTTGCCATAATTTATGTTTTTTATCCTTTTACTTTTCCTCATCACCATATACCAGCCGCGCTCTTTCCTCCCATATCGTGTAGTAACCTTTTGTGCCGAAGTAGCGGCCCTTACTGATAGCACGGTAGCCACTGACGAATATCTTCAGGGCGGCGTCGTACATCACGCTCACAGCCGTTCGGCCTGCCGGTTTACTGCCGTCGGCTTGACTGATAAAGATGAGCAGCTTGTCGGCGTGGCGTTCTTTGAAGGCCTGATAGTCACGAAAGGTCATACCCGTGTACTGAAAGCTATCGATAACCACGATATCGGGACTTTTGCGCTTGCCGAGGCGTGCGTCGAGCAGTTCCATGTCCTCGCGGTCGAGGAGTACGAAGCGGCGGGCCACATCTTGCATGCCCATCTTGACGAAGGCATTCTGCATGGTGAGCGATGCACCTTCTTCCAAGCTGTCGTAGGCTACACGACCGAAGCGTGAGAGTTCTTTGCAGAGCTGCAGCACGAAGCTCGTCTTGCCATTGCCGCTGCCGCCCCATACGAACCACACACCATTCTGTTCCGGCTGACCGAAGGCTTCGGCCCAAGCACCCTCAAAGGCATAGGTCTCGCGCTTGAGGCTCAGCATGTCACTTACGCTCAAGGCGCGACGGAGCACGGGGTGGTCTCTTTTCCACAATGCCTTTTCAAGCCCTTTTATTTGCTCGCGCAACCCGGCATTCGTCGCCGTGAGTTCGGCGATTACCTGTGCGCTATCTTTCGGTGTCATCGATGTTGCCATTTTATCAATATCTAATCGTTGTTCAAACACTACTTAACCACTGTTCGAACTTCCATCACCTTCACCCGGTGTATGCTCTTCTTTACCCGACGCAGGTCGAAATCATACGCCTCGGCATCTTTTACGACCTCTGAGATGCGGCTTTTGTCGGTCACACCGTTGGCCATACAGACGGCATAGACATCGTGGGGGGCAGTGGGTTCTAATTCGTAGAACTTGCGGCCGATGCGCGAGTGGATTTCGTTGTAGCCGCATTTGTTGTAGCGCAGCCCCATGGTCATACGACGCTTGATGTAGCTCGTTGAGAAGAAGACGATGCCGCACTTGTCTTCCAGTCGATTGTACAAGTCAATGAAGTAGTGGAATACTCTCTCAGGCAGTTTGTCGGCTTCGTCGAAAAGTAGCAGCGGTGCCTGCATCTGAATGAGGTCGTCGATGATGCGGTCGAGCAACTCTCTGATGCTGTAACCCTCGGTGCGCTGACCAATGCGGCGTGCAATCTCACGAATGAAGTCGCTCTTCTTCATATCTTCAGAGCACAAGATGTAGAACACCTCGCTGTTTTCAGCAGCATAGAGGCGCGCTGTGGTGGTTTTGCCGCAGCCAGCCTCGCCCACGATCCACGTGACATTTCTCACGGTTTGGGCATCTTTCATGACGAGTGTCATCTCCTGAAAGGCCTTTGTCTCAACCACCTGCCAGTCGGTGGCGGCTGTGGTACCGAGCTGCGATGCGAGGTTGCGCCACATGTCGTCGGAAATATTCTCCCACTTGCCTTGCAGAATGCTGCTCACCGTTGCACTGCTCGTGCCCGTGAGGCTCTGTGCAGCCTTGTTCTGACTGGGATATTTGCTGACGTATTGTCGCAAACACTCTTGGATTTGTCCCTTCTCGTTTGTTGTTAGTTTCATAATTTCTTTATTTTTACGATTTTACTTTTCAATACTTTCCTGCTACCGAAGCCATGTCGACCACTGCTGTCTCAACCTTTGACCAGTCTTCAAGGCTCACCTGCTTGGTTTTCCTGCCTATCTTGTACTCCTCGGGCTCTCGACTGTAGATGCCTGTACGCCGTTCTATCTGCCGGCGCTCAGCTGCTGTCATTCCCTTTGGCTTTGGACTACGTAGGCCGTGCTGTTCCGGCATTACGCCGTGAGCCTTTTCAATCTCACGTCCTGCAACGGTGCGCTCAATGCGGTCTGTGGTATTCGCAGCCTGCTGCTGTCTGATGAATGCTGCTTCGCCTTCTGTTTGCTCTTGTATCGCACGATGTATCACAATGTAAGGTTCTGCTACTCGTTCAAACCTCAGACTGCCGTCAGCTTCCTTCTTGTAGAGTCGGACGCTTCCGAAGTCGTAAGGATCATACTTGACAACAAAGCGTTCATAAGTATGCTGTCTTCGCCACTCATGATCAGGAACACCAGGTTCACTCATCACTTCGTATTGTCTCTTCTCCTTCTTGATAGTTACGCTGATACCCTGGTCGGTGAACGTGCTCATACGCTTAGCTGTCACCCAAAACATATCCACCATATCGTGTGCCGTAACTTCCTGTGTTTCCTCGTTTACGCTGCCCTCATAGGCTTCTATCCGGCTCGTGCCGTAGGCAGGGTGCCGCATCTCGTTCCATTCCTTCGTGGCAAGGGTATATGCGTCCTTCAGTTCGGCAAGCGTGTAGAGGCTGTCCTTGTTTTCTTCGACGAATTCAAGGTTCGGGCGGCTGCTCATCTTCTTGGCGGTGATGTTCTGCCCAGTGAAGCGCCAGTCCTTGTGCAGCACCTGCTGCTGGAACCTGCCGAATACGGACTCAATCGTCTTCGACTCGCCGTTGTAAGGCTGTGTCGTTCTGTGCACCTGACAGAGTTTCCTGAACAGTCCGTCAGAGTCCAGCTTCTTGTGCCCGCCCTGATTATCGTGCACTATCTCGTAAGGCTTGTGCCCAGCTGTCTGTATGGCCATACGGTAAGCATGGTATTGCGCCTCGTAGTCCTCCGAGTCGCTGATGTGCCAGCCAAGCATCACCTCGCTCATCGCATCAATGACCACATAGACCTGCGTGGTCCGCACCTTGCCTTCATCGTCCTGGTAGTATAGGTTGAGTTTCGTACCGTCACCATACCACAGAGCGTCGCGCTTCGTTGGCAAGGCTGTGCGGTGCTTACGACCGAACTTCTGTCGTGCTGCCTGCTCACCATATACAGCGTCGTACCACAATGGCTCAATTGCTGCACTGTACAACCATCGTTTCATTCCGCTAAGGCTCTTTAGGGACTTCCAGCCGTTTGCTTCTGCCTGTCTGTTTCCCTCTTCAAAGAGTTGCGCATCCGTATATACAGGAACCCGGCAACGTTTCAAGGCTATAAGCAGCTGTCCGAACTCGGGTGTAATCTTAATTGTATTCTGATTACCCACCTTACCACTAATCAAGCTACTATACCCACCAGCCTTGAAAGCCTTGAGCTTTGCCTTTAGGCGTGCTTCATTCTGCGGAAGTGTGTGCTGATATTCTTCACGCATAGCTTCAGAACTCTTATAGATTACCTCCCAGGCTCCGCCCGTACTACCATTCAGGCTCTGACGGATAGCCCTGCGCTGTGCCATCATCTTCAGCAACTCTTTCAGTACGCTGGCATTGATAGTGTACTCCTCAATAAGCTTTTCAGTGAGATGTTCCTGCTTGCCGTTCTTCTCGTATGTGAACGCTTCATACCATTCGCGGGCCTCGCCGTCAAGCCTGATGCGGTCTTTCAGCATAGCCTCCTTCATCTTCTGTTCAGGGTCGCCGTAACGTTCCATATACCGATTCCTGTATTTCTCCGGAATGGAACTCCATGCATAAAGTGCCTGACTACCCTCGCCACCGCCGCGGTGAACGCTGACAATATTGCCACGCTTCATGTTCTGCCTCAAGGTGGCAGCCTTGATGACAGCCTCACCTCCTCCTGTCAGTTCCGCGTAGGTCACGCAAAGAATTTTATTGTAATATTCCATCCCGTTAAGATTTTACAGGCTCATCGCCATCATTTCCACTTCATTCTGCAGCACTATGAAGCCCGGTACGTCAAGGTCGTGCTCCACACGCGCCTCTTTGCCGTCAATCAGAACATGTGTGCTGCCGTCCTTGCGGTCGAACACTAACTTCACACGCTCACCGAAGGTCTGTGTCATTGTCTGTTCGATTTCCTCATGCGTTGTCTCCACGTCAGCCTGCTTCCAGTTAGGTGTACCGTTCAGTTGCATCAGTGCCGTGTAGCGTATCTTCCGTGCAAGGTCGCTGTCACTCCTGAAGTTCAGTGCCTTCCACACCATCATGGTCGAACAGCCAAACACCTCGCGCAGGTGGGCCTTGTTCTTTTCACTTACATAAATCTTCTTTTCCATATCTATTGTTTTACTTGTTTCTTTTTGGCGGGCACAGGGAATCGAACCCTGCGGGAGCGACCCGGCAGTCCATGCTGCCCGCTTTGTCATCCTACAATCTATTCACCTTTAACTTTCAAGAACTTTCAATAGGTCTGCGAACTCTCGCCGCAATACCTGTTTGGCTTTCAACCCAACTAAGAGCGCAATATTTGTCATTGGGTTATTACTGCATTTTAACAGTTCTCCCTCAAGAAGTTCTGTTGTGAAGGTCGCGATCTTTTCTTTCAAATACAGCCGCATTTCTTCCACGTCTCCCGTATTTGTCAACATTAGCTGTGTGTAATAGTTCTTGCGGATATGGAGCGTGTACAAATTGTCAGCATACCACCTGAAGAAGTACTCATAGTCTCTCCGCATCCTCTCATTGTAATTTTCAATATCCGTATTAATGATGTCCAAGCGGTATTTCACACGCGAGGCCATCAGTTCCAGTTTACTTGTACACATGCTCTTTTTCTCTTTCTCCATGAAATAGGCTTAACCGTGTTGCGATAGGGCTGAAATAGTTATAATGTAAAATATTCAGGGTATTTAGCTACCGCTTGACTGAAAGTCAAAATTTCGAAAAAAAGCGGAAGCTCACCATTGTACTGCTTTCTTTCAAGTGTTTTTTTAGTACCCACCTTGTATTCAAGCTGTCCCAAGCTGTCAACAAACACTGCAACATGTGTGTAATTGTAACCGTTCTCTTTGTATGTGCTTAATCTCATATTCTTTGCCCGTCATGCCGGTAGCGCAGCGTTAAGTTTATTATATTTTTTAATTAAACATTCTTGTTTCTCGCCCCTTTTTTGTACTTTTGGCGCGATGTTTATATGTTAAACACGTTGCAAAGATAACATTTATTTTTGACATAACAAATAAATTGGCATTTATTTTTGTCATATAGCAAAAAAATATGATGGATACGATTAAAAATAGACTAAAGCAACTTGCTCAAACCGAGGGCCTTTCAATGCGAGCCTTTGAAGAAACGTGTGGGCTTGGACGTGGAAACATAAGTAACATGAGTCAAGAAGGGGGAATCGGCTCTGATAAGTTGACAAAAATAATTGACGCATTCCCAATGGTGGACTTATATTGGCTTCTTACAGGCGAAGGTGATATGCTCAAGTCCGACAAATATGAGCCTATTGTGGAAGTCAAACCCATACACCACCCACGAAGTATAGAGAAGGAAGAAGATACGCAGGTGGTCTATCTCTACGACTTTGAGGCGGCTGCTGGCCTGAAGACACTCTTCGACAACAAGAGAAACAATATTATTGATACCATCAAGATACCCAAACTTCCAAAATGCGATGGAGCCATACATATTGTTGGAGACTCGATGTATCCTCTACTCAAGTCGGGTGACATCATTCTTTATAGGGAAATCTCACCTTCTATCGAGAATATCATCTATGGTGAGATGTACCTACTTTCCTATGACATCGATGGTGATGATTATGTTGTTGTGAAGTATATTCGTAAGTCCGAAAAGGGCGAGCCATTTATCACGCTCGGCTCAGAAAATCCCGATTATGCCTCACGCGATATAGACTTTCACCGTATCACGGCTATCGCCATCGTTAAGGCATCTGTACGCATTAACTGTATCGTTTGAATACATAATTATTATTTACCTTAGTATTATAGATATGAAAGAAAACAAAAAATGGGAGGAGATGACTCTCAAGGAAAAAGCCACTGGATGTATTACTTTTATTGTACTTGCTTTTATCTTCATTGCAGCGTTAGGTTGGCTGATAGAGAAGTGCAGCGCACCTTCAGAAGAAGATATGTTGCCTCACACAAAAATTGAATTAAAATCGAATGGCACTGTTGTTCCTGTTGCAAACTATCTAAAAAACAACCTGAATGACCCTAATAGTTACCAGCCAATTGAGTGGAGCAGAATTATAGAAACCGATAAAGGCGTATATTCTGTAAGGCACAGATATCGCGCTAAAAACACTTTTAATGCACTTATAGTCTGTGACCAAGTATTCTCAATAGATAGCCTTGGGAACATCATTAATGTACAAGATTACAAAAGGTGATTGATAGGATAAATACGTACGAATGTTCCCCCTTAGCAGGCAGATCTAAGAATGCCTCACGCACGCTTTTTACGTATATTTTCTCTTAAGATTGCTTGAAAACCCCGTGTTTATCGGGGTTTTATAGCAAATTATCATCAATCAAGATGGTAATAAGCCCCATACTTGTGGAATAAGGGGAGGGTGTAAACGGCGAAAAATGGGGGTAATCTGTCTTTTTTCGTCTTTATCAGGGGGGTGAATGTGGTCGAAACTATGTTAAAAGTGTCACCCCAAATGTCACCCCAATCGATACATTTCGTTTTATCATGTCACCCCAAACGTCACTCCAAGTGTCACCCCAACCCCATTTCTTACCCTAAAATTGCCCATTTTTAGAGCTTGCAAAACGGGAAAACGGCTTCCGACCGTTTAAACACGTGTCGAAAACCGTTCAACTATCGTTCAATCAGCGTTTTAGCTGTTTGAATAGCGGCTTATTTTGCCATCTTTGACCGTATCAGTTCACCCGCCCTGATGCATGCCTTTTTGTTCAATACTACGCCCCCTTTGCTCAACCCTACACGCTCCAGCGAGCATTGCTTTATACCTATCTCTTCAGCCGTCAGAACGCTATAAATTGCAGGAATAGAACCGAAATAATAATTCTTCCGTCCCTGTATCAATTGCACATGTATTACCTTTGTCATAACCTTACTTGTTTTTCCTGCAAATATACAAAATAATAATTATATACGATATTTTAATGAATTATATTTTATTCTTTAGAACAAAATAAAAGGCAGAATGCAACTGCTTCTGCCATGCTTCAAGCGTTCTCAAATCACCCGATAAAGCCTTTTCCTTCACCTGTGCCGTCCTCTATCGTATTCATGTTACAAATTACCCGTCTTCAATCAAAATCCCGTCTCATGTAGCCCTATTTTTCAACCATGTAACATTTATGCTTCAAACAGTGTTCAAATAATCCCTTAAATGTAACACGAATGTAACGCAATGTAACATTTCGTTTTGCAAGTCGCCTTTCTCTAATTTTTTCATAACTATTTGAATATCAACATATATGGTCTTTTTCTATCATCTTCTATTTTGTTACATTTCGTTTTATGCCCCTTATGTTCCATATTCAAGTGGACAGCAAGTAAAGCGTTCTATTTTGCAAATGGTTGTTGATGAATTAAATGTTCCAATGGCTCCTGTTACATTCAATTATAATATAAATACAAAAAAAGAATTAGAAAATAAAGAGCCATGGTCGCCTTGTGATCCAACTTATATAGATCAGTTGTTGGGTGGTTGGATGAAAGCTGCTGGAGATGGGCCTACATTAAAACGTCGTAGCCCATTATCTATATCTTCAATGCGGGCACTTCATCCCTTGTTGAGTGGTTTATATAAAGAAAATCTTACATTTGATAGAAGTGATCGTCCTGATTATCATCCTGTTAATGTACGTGTTGCTGGTAGTGATAGAGTGTTAACCGAAGAAGAGGTGGAAAAATATCTACAGGATTATAACCGAACATTGCCACGTAGAAATTGGATTCCTGACAATAAGCGTGCAAGCGGTTTGTTTGTTGCAGATGTAGCTATAGATTTAAGAACACTTTTTTGTGTGTCGGTCAATCAGCACGAACCAGAATTAACTAAGGAAAAGATAGAGGAACTAAAAGAGAACGGTTGGATTGAGAGTGAAAATATCTTTGGTAGATGTTTAGTTTTACCAAAAGATAAGAGAGATGAAATTATTCCAGCTTTAGCACATGGTCTTATTAACTGGCGTATTACCTCCAATCAATCGAGGACGTTTAGCCTAATGGAGACTTTGGCTGTCGCCATTAGTGATAATGCGAGCAGTATTCCTGCATCAATTCGAGCAAAGTTAGTTGATAATGGTGAGAATCCCAAAGCTATACCTATTATTGATGAAGCAACAGGCGCAGAAGTCTTTGTTACATTACCTTGTGCGGCCTATATACAAACAGAGTCTGAGAATGTTGATGCTCTTAAGAATGCAGAACAAAGACTAATTGAATTGATGCGCGCATTTGATTACGAAAAGCAACTTTGAATTCGATTCGCTGGCAGGTATATAAGAAATGCCTGCCAGTCTTAAAGTATAAATTTTATGTTCATCACCGGAACTCATTTTAATTACTATCAGCTTTGTAGGCGAAAGCTGTGGCTATTTGCTAATGGCATAAACATGGAACATAATTCGGACTTGGTGTATGAAGGCAAGCTGATACATGAAGATAGTTATCCACAACGTTCGATGAAGTATGAAGAAGTTGCGATAGATGGCATAAAAGTAGATTACTATGATGCTCGGAATAAAGTTATTCATGAGATTAAAAAGTCGAATAAGGTTGCTAAGGCGCATGAATGGCAGCTGAAATACTATATGTATGTTTTCGAACAACATGGTATTAATGGGGTGAAAGGAATATTGGAATATCCTGAGTTTAGAAAGACATCGGAGGTTGTATTGACAGATGTGGATCGCGAAAATATTGCTTTAGTTCAGCAAGATATCTGTAAGATTATAGAACAGGAATTATGTCCACCTATAGTGAAGAAAGGTCTATGTAAGAATTGTAGCTATTTTGAGTTCTGTTTTTCAAATGAAATGGAGGAGGATTTATGAAGAGGAGTTTCTATTTGTTTAATCCAGGATTGATGGAACGTAAAGACAATACATTGAAGTTTACGCCTATTAGCATAGATGAACAAGGAAATGAAACGAAGCAACCATCTCGTTTTATTCCGATAGAGGATGTTGCTGAATTGTATGTTTTTGGTAGTTTGAAAGCGAATAGTTCTCTATATAATTTTCTGGGACAACGCGATATTCCTGTTCATTTCTTCGATTATTATGAGAATTATACAGGGAGTTTCATGCCTCGTGCAGGACTACTTTCGGGAAAGGCTTTATTAGCACAGGCAAAAACATATCAAAGTTCGAAAAAACGGGTAGAGCTGGCAAGAAAGTTCATTCAAGGTGCGGCATGGAATATGGTGATGAATTTGAACTATTATAATAGGAGAGGAAAAGAACTTGAAGGGCAGATTGCCGAAATGAAAGAATTTGCACAAACTCTTCCTGAAGCGAAAACTGTTGAAGAAGTGATGGGGATAGAAGGAAATATTCGTAGAAATTATTATTCTGCTTTTGATATCATACTTGATGATTTCAAGTTTGGCAGTCGCACGAAGCAACCTCCAGAGAATGAAGTGAATGCTTTAGTTTCTTTTGGTAATATGATGTGCTATACAGAAACGCTGCGCGCAATTTATCAAACACAACTGAACCCTACGATTAGTTTTTTGCATAAGCCAGGAGAACGCCGTTATTCTTTATGCTTAGATATATCTGAAATCTTCAAGCCAATTATTGTTGATCGAGTTATATTCAAAGTACTCAATAAGCGTGCGCTTCAAAAGAATCATTTTGATTGGAAGTTGAATAGTTGCCTGTTAAATGGTAAAGGGAAAAAGATTTTTGTTGCAGCCATGGAGGAACGTTATAATGAAACATTTCGTCATCGTTCCTTGGGGCGAAATGTGAGTTATCGTCATCTGATAAAACTTGAGTGTTATAAGCTCTTGAAAGATATACTCGGGATAGAAGAGTATAAACCCTTTAAGATGTATTGGTAATTGTATGTATGTTATCCTGATTTATGATGTGGCTGAAAAACGTGTTGGTAAAATGTTGAAACTGTGTCGGCAATATCTTTGTTGGATACAGAATTCTGTGTTTGAAGGCGAACTGTCAGAAGTTAAACTGCGGGAGTTGCAGTATAAGATAGGAACCTTAATTGATAAAAAAGAGGATAGTGTGATAATATTCTCTAATAAAAAGGGTTATCATATGAGTAAGGATATTCTTGGCAAGGAGCGAATGTCAACAGAGAACTTTCTGTAAAGTTGTCGATGTGTAGGAATAGCTGTTCTTTCCATTTTTCTATGGATACTCAAATTGCTCTTTGACTTCTTGAAATACCTTATATAAAAGGAAATGTCGATGCTCTATGGAAAATATATCATTGGGCATCGACATTTTTTCAATGATTTTTATTACCTTTGTATTGCTGAAAACATTAGTGTTTATCCGTCCTATCTCTTTTAAAAGAGTGGGGGGTTATAATTGAACCTTATTGGAATTGAAACAGTGCACCATATCCGTGTAGCCTACCTGTTTCCAACGTTATAATTGAACCTTATTG
>ERZ773013.1387-NODE-1387-length-14385-cov-13.864271_pt1 | contig 14385 bp, 12 predicted proteins | sample MGYA00511670_ERZ773013 | MGnify/ENA primary metagenome ERZ773013 (study PRJEB29015, sample SAMEA2738120) | human oral metagenome | biome: human oral; feature: human-associated habitat; material: saliva | place: China | collected 2257 ...
AGCCCTCGATTTCGGTCGTGCCGGTCGCGAGCGAGCCGAACATCACGGCGCGGTGCGAGATGGATTTGTCACCGGAAATGACGAGAGAGCCGCGGAGCGGCGTGGAAGCGGATAAGTGCATGGAAAACTCCTTTCTCTGCGCAGAGCAGATCAGCGGTTCATCTCGAGTTCAAAGCCGTAGCCGTTTAAGAGAGTGGCAGCCTTCTGGCAGCTGTCGGCATCATAGAATTGCGGAGCGCGCCTTCGCCGCTCTCCCGGTTGTGGTTGATGCCGATATTTTTGACATTTACGTTTCCGGCGGCGAGAATCGCGGCGATGATTGAAATCGCACCCGGCTTGTCGGCGACATGCACCGAGAACGAGTACTGCGCGCTGAGTAAGCCTGCGGCGTCACTGAACTGGTCGCGGAACCGTCCGGATTTCAGAAAGAGCTCGTGAATTGCCTGCATATTGTCGTCCCGCAGGGCAGTGCGGATTCCCGCGAGCGCATCCATATAGCGGTCAAGGACGGTGAGCACAGCGTCCCGGTTGGCAGAAAAAATCTGCTGCCACATGATGGGCGAAGAACTCGCAATGCGGGTGATGTCCTTAAAGCCGCCGGCTGCGAGCGAGCGCATGGTGTGCGCCTCGTTGTCCGTGTCCTTCACGAGGTTTACGAGCGCAGCCGCAATGAGATGCGGGAGATGGGAAATCGTTGCGACCGCGCGGTCGTGTGTCGCGGCGTCAATCACATACGGGTTCGCAAGCATACGGTGTACGAGCGCTTCCATTCGCTTAAGCATCTCCGGGCGCGTCTCGGCGGTCGGGCAGAGCAGATAAAAGATGTTTTCGAGGAGCAGGGCATCCGAATAGATATAACCGCTCTTTTCGGAACCGGCCATCGGGTGACCTCCCACGAATTGCGCGCCGAGGCCGAGGCGCAGCACTTCCCGTTCTATGCTCTGTTTGCTGCTGCCGACATCGGTAATCAGCGTGTCCGCTGTCAGAATGTCGCGGAGTGCGGTGAGATAACTGCTGTTGGTCTCCACCGGCGCGCAGAGAAATACCGCGTCACAGTCGGCGAGGCAGGGCTCGGTGCCGGTGAGAATGCGGTCTACCGTACCGTCCGCGCGCGCCTCTTCCAACATCTCCCGCGAGGGCATGTAGGCATAAATTTGACAGTCCGGTTCCCCCGCTTTCAATGCCTTTGCGATAGAACCTCCGATGAGTCCGAGACCGATGAAACCGTAAGTCATATGTAACCTCCTGGCAATTCTTCTATTTTATCGGCTCTGACTTTGACTGTCAACAAAGGCGAAATTGTGCGCTATGCTGTAAATGCCTTGCAATTTTCTGTTAAAATTAGTAGAATAATCAGAGATAAAAGCTCGGCCAAAACAGCTGTTATCGGGATATCAACGAATAGGAGGAGCTGTTCACAATGAAAGTTTACGAGACTTCACAGATTCGAAACGTTGTGCTCATGGGACACGGAGGCGCCGGTAAGACGACGCTCGCAGAGGCTTGCGCCTTTGTCGGCGGTGCGATTAAGAAAATGGGAAGCGTTCCGCAGGGCACAACGCTCAGCGATTACGATAAGGAAGAGCAGCGCCGCGGCTTCTCCATCAGCACAGCGCTCATTCCGGTCGAATATACGGATCAGGACGCAGAGCCGGTTAAGATCAATTTCCTTGATACCCCGGGGTATTTCGATTTTGTCGGTGAGGTGGAAGAGGCGGTCGCAGCGGCGGATGCAGCCGTGATTGTCATTAACTGCAAGGCGGGCGTGGAGCCCGGCACCATCAAAGCTTGGGAACTTTGCGAGAAACTCCGCCTGCCGCGTATCTTCTTTGTGACCAATATGGACGATGACAAGGCGAGCTATCGCGAACTCCTGTTGAGACTGGAGTCCCGCTTCGGTAAGCGCGTTGCACCGTTGCACCTTCCCATTCGTGAGAATGAGAAGTTTGTCGGCTTTGTCAATGTCGTCAAGATGAAGGGACGCCGCTTTGCGACGAACAGCGCAGAGTACACGGATTCGGATATCCCGGATTACTCCGAGCACAATTTAAAGATTGCGCGCGAAGCTTTGCTCGAGGCAGTCGCGGAGTCCAGCGAAGAGTTCATGGAGCGCTATTTCTCGGGCGAGAGCTTTACCGAGGAGGAGATTTACAGCGCACTTCGAGAGCAGGTTGCGACCGGTGATATGGCGCCGGTCATGATGGGTTCCGGCGTGAATGCGCAGGGCGCAAACGCGCTGATGAATGCCATTGTCCGCTACTTCCCCTCGCCCGAGAGAGCGGCACGGGACAGCGGCGTGGATTTGACGACCGGTGAGCACTTTGTTGCCAACTATAAGCCGGACGTGAACCTCTCGATGAAGGTCTTTAAGACCATCGCGGATCCGTTCATCGGCAAGTACAGCCTGGTTAAGGTGCTGACCGGCGTGCTCCGTCCGGACAGCGAACTCTTCAATACCGGCAAGGAAGTCGAGGAGAAGAGCGGCAAGATTTATGTGCTTCGCGGCAAGGAAGCAATCGAAGTCACCGAGCTTCGCCCGGGCGATATCGGCGCGATGGCCAAGCTGAACGAGACCGAGACAGGCGACACGCTCGCGAAAAAGCAGGCACCGATTCTCTACAATCCGCCGCAGATTTCGAAACCCTATACCTATAAGGCGTATGTCGCAAAGAATAAGGGCGATGAGGATCGCATTGCCTCCGGTCTCGCGAAACTCATGGAAGAGGATCGCACGCTTCGCACCGAGGTCGATGCGGAAAATCGTCAGTCCCTGCTCTACGGCATCGGCGACCAGCAGCTTGAAATTGTCGTGAGCAAACTCGCGAGCCGCTATAAGGCTGAGATTGTGCTCGAGAAGCCGCGCTTTGCGTTCCGCGAGACCATACGGAAGAAGGTTGAGGCGGCGGGACGCTATAAGAAGCAGTCTGGCGGTCACGGCCAGTTCGGTGATGTCAAGATGAGCTTTGAGCCCTCGGGCGACCTTGAAAAGGCCTATGTGTTCGAGGAGCAGGTCTTTGGCGGCGCGGTTCCGAAGAACTACTTCCCGGCGGTTGAGAAGGGCATTGCGGAATGCTGCAAGAAGGGACCGCTTGCGGCATACCCGGTGGTCGGCCTGAAGGCGGTGCTGCTCGACGGTTCTTATCACCCGGTCGATTCCTCCGAGCTTGCATTCAAAATGGCGGCGAGCATCGCGTTTAAGAAGGGCTTCCTCGAGGCAACGCCCGTGCTCCTTGAGCCCATTGTTGCGCTCACGGTGCGCGTGCCGGATGCAAACACCGGCGATGTGATGGGAGATTTGAACCGCAGAAGAGGCAGAGTGCTGGGTATGGAGTCCGATCACCACGGCAGACAGCTGATTCACGCGGACATTCCGGCGTCCGAGCTCTACGGCTACGGCGCAGACCTCCGCTCCTTAAGCGGCGGTCTCGGCGAATTCTCCTATGAGTTCAGTCGCTATGAGCAGTGCCCGGGCGATGTGCAGAAGCGCGAGGTCGAGGCGAGAGCTTCGCTTTTGAAGGGCGACGAAGAGTAAAAAGAAGCGCAAATCCCCGGCACCGAAAAGTGCCGGGGATTTTTCTTTTTGAGAAAATTCATCGAAGTCATAAAAATGTAAGCGCCTTCCGGCTGGAGTTTCGCGCTGCTTCGTGCGAAAATAGAGGCGGTCACCGGTGGAAGCAACCACGGATTCAGGCACCGGTGTGACCGGACGGAGGAAAGAATCATGCGAAACAGAACAAACGGAATACAGGTTTTATCGGCCGCGGCGCTTGCGACTGCGCTCCTTTTTGCCGGCTGCGGACAGAAGGCAAACCGGCAAGGGAGCGCAAACAGCGGTGAGACAGCGCAGGCGGAGACGCAGGCGGAGAGCGCGAACGAGGCGCGCGAGACTTATGCTTATCAGTCGGAAGAGGCGGACAGTAACGGTCTTCGTCACTTCAAGGACGCCGCGGGACGCGATGTGAGTGTCAAAAAAGATCTCACGAAAGTCGCGGTGCTCTCGACCGATGCGCAGTCCTACCTCTATATGATTGCGCCGGAGAAACTTGTCTCGGTTTGGCAGGAGCCGAAAGCAGAGGACTATGTGCCCTCGGCCTATGCAAATCTCCCGGCAATCGGAAAGAACAAGGCGAGCGACCAGAAGGCAGCGCTCCTGTCTTACCAGCCGGAAGTCATCCTCTATATGTCGAACGGCAATGAGAAGGAAACCGGAACCGGTGCGATGGCGGACAAGCTCCAGGCGGATTTCGGTGTGCCGGTGGTCGAAATCGACTCGAGCTTCGCGGGACAGGGCAATGCGTTTCGCATGCTCGGCGATCTCCTCGGCAAGCGGGAGCGGGGCGAAGAGCTCGCAGCCTACACGGACGATGTATACCGGCGCGTGACGGCTGTCGCGGAGAAGGAAAAGAAGAAAGAAAAGAAGCTCATCTGCTTCCGCGGGAGCATGGAAAATGAAGTGCTTTTAAAGAGCGCCAAGACGAGTGAGGTCATAAATCTTCTCGCGGACAATGTCGTCGAGATGCAGGGAACCGAAGCGCAGCAGCGCGGCGGCAGCATGATACTTGAGGCGGCCGATGTGAAGCAGCTGAATCCGGATGTGATTCTGACGGACACGGCGAATTTTTTGAATCAGATGAACAGCGACAGCAGCTGGCAGGAAATTCCGGCCATCAAAAACACGCAGGTCTATCTGATTCCGTCGCGGCCGCATTCCTGGGTCCTTTCGCCCGCGCAGTATCCGATCGGCGCAATCTGGCTCGCGAACACCTTATATCCGAAGCAGGCGAACTTTGACCTCGAGAAAGAAATCCGGCAGTACTTTAAAACCTGTTACGGCAAGGATTTGAGTGCGGAAGAGTATCAAAACTTACTGAGCCCGCAGGAAAACAGGCAGTGAGACAGGCGGCGGAACAAGCGACGAAAAGCCGAATACAGTACAGTTGTCTATAAAAGAATGTAAAATCAAAGTAAAGAAGATAACTTGCAATTCTGTCTGAAAAAAACTACAATTCAGGTTCGGAATCATATAGCACAACAAGGAGAGAGACATGAAGAAAATTGTAGGGATGCTTGCGGCGCTCGGCGTTGCGGCGGCAATGCCTCTGACAGCATGGGCATCTGCCTGGCAGCAGACCAACGGCAGATGGTGGTATCAAATGGACGGCGGCAAGTACCCTGTCAACGGCTGGATGTGGATTGACGGTGACCGGAACGGAATTGCGGAGTGCTATTACTTTGATCAGAACGGCTGGCTGCTCACGGATACCACAACGCCGGACGGCTATCAGGTGAATGCGGACGGACAGTGGATTACCTACGGACAGATTCGCCGCGTGTACTCGACGGCGGCGTACATCATCGCGGCCGGCGTCGCCCTGGTCCTGTCGATGCTGCCGAAGTTCGGCGCCCTCATCGCGACGATTCCTCCGGGCGTCCTCGGCGGCGCGGGCACGGTCCTGTACGGCATGATCGGCATGCTGGGCGTTCGCATCTGGGTGCAGAACCGCGTGGACTTCTCCAACCCGGTGAACCTGAACACCGCCGCGGTCTCCCTGATCGTCGCGATCGCGAACTTCACGTGGGTTGTCGGCGACATGACCTTCGGCGGCATCGCGCTGGGCACGGCCGCCGCTCTGCTGATTTACCACGGCATGCGCCTGATTTCGAAGCTGCGCGGCACGAACCTGGAGGCGGCGACGCCCGCGTCCGCGCCGTCGGGTTCGGAGCTGGAGGGCGAGGCGTACTCGAAGCGCCACCGCTCCCCCGCGCCGCAGGCTGACGCCTGATCTGACGCGTTCATTGACGAGGCCGGGGCTCGGCCACTCGCTCACCGCACGGTGAGGGGTGGGTCGGGCCCCGGCCTCGTTCGTACCCATAATTCCGCACGTAATTCCCCCAGCGCGCCACGCCCCTCGTCAGCACAATGCCCGGAATTCCAACGTTTGTAGGCACACCTACAAAGTGACCAGATGAGAATTACGTGCGACTTTTCAGAGGAGGGCGCTGGCAGCACGGATGCACGCTGCCACAAAAGTCCCTGCACATCAGTCGCTGACGCCGCCACCGCGCAGCTCGTCGAGCATGCCCGCCGTGATGATGCCCGAGGGCAGGGCGACGACGGCGACACCCATCAGCGAGGAGATCATGGCGATCGTGCGCCCCACGTCTGAGGAGGGGTAGAGGTCGCCGTAGCCGACGGTCGTCAGGGAGACGACCGCCCAGTACACGGCGTCGAAGAAGGTGTTGAAGGTGTCCGGCTCGACGTTGAAGATGACGAAGGCGCTGACGAGGATGTAGCCGATCGCCAGGCAGAGGACGGCCAGCAGCGCCTCCCGTTGCTTCTCGAACACGGCGGCGATGGCGGAGGTGCTCTTCGAGTAGCGGATGAGCTTGAAGGCCCGCAGCGTGCGGAAGAGGCGGAGGACTCGCAGCGTGCGCAGCGCGTCGTTGAGGGCGTTGAAGACGGGCAGGATCGACGCCAGGTCGATGATCGCCATCGGCGTGAAGGGGTAGATCAGGAACGACAACGCGCCTTTGCGTAGCTTCAGGTCCGCCGTCGCCCAGCGGGCCAGGTAGTCGACGATGAAGACGAGGACGCACGCGTACTCGATCGTTTCGAGGATGGGGCTGGATCCTTTGAAGCACAGGGGAAGAAGGCTGGCGATGATGAGCACGGTCATGACGCGCCCGTACCACATTGCTGCTCTCCCATCGCCGTTGAGCAGAGAGTAGAGACGTTTTCGCACCGTTGACACTCCTCATTGATAGACGCCTGACGCGCCAAGAAAACTCACCCGCCACTGGAAACCGCCGCACACCAAGCGAGGGGCACGACGCTTGTCAGTCGCCGACACCACGCACTGTAGCACCGCGCCGAGGCCCGCTGACGACGCCCGCACGCGGTTCGAGAGCCGTTCGACAAGCACACAGTAGCAACCGATTTCGCGAAAGCATCAACGAGTCCCCCCTCACACTCACTATACATATCAATTATTTCCACGTAATGTGTTGACCATGGCAACGGATGCATCATCGCTGTTTACGGCCCTCGTGAGCGCGGAAATACGCGCCTGGAACGCGGTCGAGTCCGCGCTCTGCGAGGCGAACAACCCACTGTCACTGGGCCGCTTCCTGGTCCTGCGCGCCGTGCGCGACACCCCGGCCTGCCGCATCCAGGAGGTGGCCGCGAGTCAGGGCATCACCCTCGGCGCGGCTTCACGCCTGGTCGACCGCCTGCACCGCGACGGCCTGCTCCATCGGACGCCGTGCGAGCACGACCGCCGCGCCACGATCCTGACGGTCACCGACACGGGCATGACCCACCTCGCCAGCGCCGAGGCCATCGTCACCGCCGAGCAGGAACGACTCCTCGCACCCCTCTCCCCCAACCAGCGCGAACGCCTCGCCCACGCGCTAGCCCTCATTGACGAGGCCGCGGACCCAACTGCCGGAAACGCGCAGGGACGCGGGAAGGGGCGCGCATGATCCGCTTCGACCACGTCTCGAAGACCTACCCGGGCGGAACGAGGGCCGTCGAAGACTTTTCCCTCACCGTCGAACGAGGCTCGACGACGGTCCTCCTGGGAACCTCGGGCTGCGGAAAGACGACGCTCATGCGCATGGTGAACGCGATGGTCACCCCGACCTCGGGCGCGGTCTTCGTGCGCGGCGCCAACGTCGCGGACGAGGACCCGGTGCGCCTGCGCCGTTCGATCGGCTACGTCCTGCAGGAAGGCGGCCTGTTCCCGCACCGCACGATCGCGGACAACATCGCGACCGTGCCGCGCCTGGAGGGCGCCGGCAAGAAAGAGTCCCGCGAGCGCGCCCTCGAGCTCCTGGAGCTGGTGGGCCTGGACACGCAGATGGCCGATCGCTACCCCTCCGAGTTGTCGGGCGGGCAGCGTCAGCGCGTGGGGGTCGCGCGGGCGCTGGCGAACCGCGCGGACATCCTGCTGATGGATGAGCCTTTCGGCGCGCTCGACCCGCTCGTGCGCGCGGATCTGCAGCGGGAACTGAAGGAGATTCAGCGCTCGCTGGGTACGACGATCCTGTTCGTGACGCACGACGTGGACGAGGCGTTCACGCTGGGAGATCAGGTCGCCGTCCTCTCCACGGGCGGCCGCATCGAGCAGGTGGGCGCGCCCGCGGAGCTGCTCTCCTCCCCCGCGTCGCCTTTCGTCGCGGAGTTCGTGGGGGCCTCGCGCGCGGCGCGCCCCGTGCACCTCGCAGGCTCGGATGGTTTGATCGTCGACGAGGCCGGAACCCCCGTGGGCACACTGACGACCGACGAGGCCGGGGAGCGTCCGTGACCTGGCTGTCCTCGAATTGGGGGATCATCGGCTCCCTGACGCTCTCTCACCTGTGGATCGCCCTCCCAGCGATCGCACTGTCGGTGCTGTTTTCCGTCCCGATCGCCCGCTGGGCTGCATTTTCGCCCCGCGGCGGCTGGGTCCTGTCGGCTTTGTCGGCGCTGTACGCGGTGCCGTCGCTCCCCCTCCTGATCGTCATTCCGGTGATCGTGGGGGTGGCGCTGCGCTCGCCGATCAACATGGTGATCGTCCTGACGCTGTACGGCGTGGCGGTGCTGGTGAGTCAGGTCGCAGAGGGCTTCCGCGCGATTCCGCGCGCGACCCTGCAGGCGGCGAACGCGTGCGGCTATTCCCTGCTCAGACGCTTCGTCGAGGTGGAACTGCCCCTGGCGACGCCCGTCATCGTGGCGGGCACGCGCGTGGTCGCCACCTCGACCGTGTCCCTCGTGACGGTGGGCGCGTTTATCGGGGTGCGCTCGCTGGGCACGCTGTTTACTGACGGTTTTCAGCGCGGAATCACCGCCGAGGTCGTGGCCGGCCTGGTCGCGACGGTCCTCCTCGCACTCGTCATCGATGCGCTGATCCAGGGAATCGGCTGGGCACTCACCCCGTGGACGAGGAGGGGGCGGGCTTGAACATTCTCCTCGACGCCCTGAGGTGGCTGGCGGTGCCCTCGCACTGGCTGGGCGCCTCCGGGATCCTCGTGAGGGCCACCGAACACTTGGGCCTCACACTCCTGATTGTGGCGCTCGCAGCCCTGATCGCGCTGCCGCTGGGCACATGGATCGGGCATACGGGCAGGGGCCGCTGGCTGGTGAGCGCGACGGGCGGGGCCCGCGCGGTTCCCACCCTGGGCGTCCTGACCCTGGCCGGACTGTGGCTGGGTATCGGGCTGGCGGCGCCGACCCTGGCGCTCTTGATTCTGGCGATCCCGCCACTCCTGTCGGCGACCTACTCGGGCATTGCCTCGACGCCGCGTTCGACCGTGGATGCGGCACGCGCGATCGGCCTGACCGAACCCCAGGTGCTCGCGCAGGTCGAGGCCCCGCACGCGGCCGGCCTCGTCGCGGCGGGCGTGCGGTCGGCGACGCTCCAGGTGATCGCGACGACGACGCTGGCTGCCTACACGGCGAACTACGGCCTCGGCCGTTTCCTCTACGAAGGGCTGAAAACCCGCGACTACGCGGAGATGATCGGCGGCGCGATCATCGTCGTCGCCCTCGCGCTGGCGACCGACGCGCTCCTGGCGCTGGTGGCGCGACGCCTTCGCGCCCGCACCCATTCTTTTTCGGACAATGAAGACAACTCACCCAAGGAGTCACTATGAAACGCACGATGATGACGGTGGCCGCCATCGCCGCTTCCGCCCTGGCGCTGGCCGCCTGCGGTTCCGCAGAGTCGGTCGGCGGCAACGCGAGCACCGGAAGCTCGGACAATGGCAAGACGACGCTCGTCGTGGGGTCGCAGGACTACTACTCGAACGAGATCATCGCGGAGGCCTACGCGCAGGCCCTCGAGGGTGCCGGTTTTGCGGTCGACCGCCAGATGCGGATCGGCCAGCGCGAGGTCTACATGCCCGAGCTTGAGGCCGGGTCGATCGACGTCTTCCCCGAGTACACGGGTAACCTCCTGCAGTACCTGGATCCCGATGCGACCGCACGCTCCACGGACGAGGTGTATTCGGCTCTGCAGACCGCGCTCCCCTCGGGCCTGCGCGCCCTCGAGCAGGCTGGCGCGACCGACCAGGATTCCTACGTGGTGACGGCCGACTTCGCGCAAGCCCACTCGCTGACGTCGATCGGCGACCTCGCGAACGCGGGCACGCTGACGCTGGGCGGTAATTCAGAGCTGCGCACGCGCCCCTACGGCCCGACCGGACTGTCCGACGTCTACGGCGTGACCGTCAACTTCACCCCGATCGAGGATTCGGGCGGTCCCCTCACGGTCAAGGCCTTGAAGGACGGCGACATCCAGCTGGCGAACATCTACTCGTCCGACCCGGCGCTCGCGGACGGGACGCTCACGGTCCTGACGGACCCGAAGGGCCTGTTCCTAGCCTCGCACGTGGTGCCCCTGGCCTCGTCGCGGGTCAACGACGACGCGACCGCGGTCATCAATCGGGTGAGCGAGGCGCTGGACGCGCAGGATCTCATCGAGATGAACCGGGCGTCGACGGTCGAGCAGAAGTCCGCCTCTCAGATCGCCCACGACTGGCTGGTCTCGGAGGGTCTGCTCTCCTGAGTGTTCTTCGATGGACGAGGCCGGGGCCGGGTGTGTGCGCACGCTCGACCCCGGCCTCGTCGCATGAATACTTGGTCACAACAGGGCCCCTTTTATGTGACACACACCATTATTTGACCTTCTTTTTACGTTTGTAACCAAAATGTAATGCGCACATGATGGACATCTTTCGTGTCTTCCAGGCCTCAGGGGTTACTCTCGGACCATACCTGAGGGCACCGCCCCCAGTTCCACCCATCAACCAGGAGGAAGAATCCATGAACCTGAAGAAGGCATGGCTCGTCATCCCCGCGGCTGCCGCGCTCGCTCTGACCGCCTGCGCCGGCGGCGGCAACACCGCCTCGTCGTCCGGCTCCGGCGACAAGGTCGTTACCGCGAACGGCTCCGAGCCCCAGAACCCGCTCCTGCCCGGCCTGACCAACGAGAACGGCGGCGGCAAGATCCTGTCCGTCCTGTTCAGCCAGCTCGTCCGCTACGACACTGACGGCAAGGCCGTCCTCGACGTCGCCGAGTCCATCGAGCCCAACGCAGACGCGTCCGAGTGGACCATCAAGCTCCACAACGACCGCAAGTTCTCCGACGGCACCCCCGTCCAGGCTCACAACTTCATCAAGGCCTGGAACCTCATCACCACGAAGAACCAGCAGCAGGCTGCATTCTTCACCATCTTCGAGGGCACCGACGACGAGGGCAACGGCGAGATCACCGGCCTGACCGAGATCGACGACTACACCTTCACCGCGAAGCTGAAGAACCCCACCTCGGACTTCATGTCGCGTCTGGGATACGTCGCCTACGCACCGCTCCCGGATTCCACGCTGGCTGATCCCGATGCCGGCGGCCAGGCCCCCGTGGGCAACGGCCCCTACAAGATGGCCTCGGCCGACGCGTGGGAGCACAACGTCAAGTTCACCACCGTTCCCAACGAGAACTACGTGGGTGACACCAAGGCCCAGAACGACGGCGTGACCTTCGTCTTCTACTCGAGCCTCGACGCGGCCTACCAGGATCTGTCTTCCGACTCCGTGGACGTTCTCGACGCCATTCCGGCCTCCGTGTTCGCCACCTACGAGTCCGAGCTGTCGGGCCGCACCGTGAACCAGCCCTACGCTGGCGCCCAGTACTTCACGATCCCGCAGTACCTCCCCCACTTCTCCGGTGAGGAAGGCCAGCTGCGCCGCCAGGCCATCTCGATGGCCGTCGACCGCGACACCATCGTGAAGACCATCTTCAACGGCACCCGTACCCCCGCCAAGGACTTCACCGCTCCGACGCTTGAGGGCTACGACGCCAACGTTTCCGGCAACGACGTTCTGACCTACAACCCCGAGAAGGCCAAGGAACTGTGGGCGAAGGCCGACGCCATCTCCCCGTGGGACGGCACCTTCACCATCGCCTACAACTCCGACGGTGGCCACAAGGAATGGGTCGACGCGACCGCCAACTCCATCAAGAACACCCTGGGCATCGACGCTGAAGGCAACCCCTTCGCCGACTTCAAGTCGCTGCTGGATGCCGAGGACAAGCACGAGATGACCGGCGCGTTCCGTAACGGCTGGCAGGGCGACTACCCGGCGCTGTACAACTTCCTGCAGCCCCAGTACGCCACCGGTGCCGACGCCAACAAGGGCGGCTACTCCAACAGCGAGTTCGACTCCCTCGTGACGCAGGCGTCCTCCGCCACCAGCTCCGCCGAGGCCGCGAAGACCCTGGAGCAGGCTCAGACCATCCTGCTGCGCGACATGCCCGCCATCCCGCTGTGGTACACCAACGCTAACGGCGCATGGTCCAAGAACGTTGACAACGTCAAGTTCGACTGGAAGGGCCAGCCCGTGTTCTGGCAGATCACCAAGAAGTGATCGCACGAGGTTAACCTCTCCCGCGGGGCGGGCGGCGCGAGCCGCCCGCCCCTCGCGTATCTCCACCGGCCTTCCAGCCATCAGCACAGCTCAACACCACGACCCCTCGCCGACATTGACGCGGCACACACTTTCATCTCAAAAAAGCATCACAGGATTGAGACGGCAGACAAATTCAGAGACTGATACGCCATTTGCCCATTCTTTACCCTATGATGAGACCATAGTCGGCCTCGCCCGCGAGGCTCCGCCAGGGATCGGAACCTCCCCTCCCACGACACGAACACTAAAGGATTGTCCATGCTCCGCTACATCGGACGGCGACTCCTCCAGACCATCCCGGTCTTCTTCGGAGCCACCTTTCTGATCTTCGCGATGGTCTACCTGATGCCAGGTGACCCCGTCGCCGCACTCGGTGGCGACCGCGGCCTCTCCGAGACCGCCGCCGCGCAGATCCGCGCCCAGTACAACCTGGACAAGCCCTTCTGGATGCAGTACCTGCTGTACCTCAAGGGAGTCTTCACACTCGACTTCGGCACCGCGTTCAACGGCCAGAAGGTCACGTCCATCATGGCGACCGCCTTCCCGACGACCGCGAAGCTCGCTCTCTACGCCCTCGCCATCGAGACCTTCCTCGGCATCGCCCTCGGCGTCGTCGCAGGCATGCGCCGCGGCAAGTGGTTCGACTCCACCATCCTCGTTGTCTCCCTGCTGCTGATCTCCGTCCCCACCTTCGTCCTGGGCTTCGTCCTCCAGTACGTCCTGGGCGTGCAGCTTGCAATCCTACCGACCACGGCCTCGGCCTCCGTCGACCTCAAGAGCCTCACCATGCCAGCCATGGTGCTCGGCGGCGTCTCCCTGGCCTACGTCATCCGACTGACCCGCCAGTCCGTCTCCGAGAACGTCTCCGCCGACTACGTGCGCACCGCGCGCGCCAAGGGCCTGTCCGGCGGCGTCGTCATGACGCGCCACATCCTGCGTAACTCCCTCATCCCCGTCGCCACGTTCATCGGCGGCGACCTCGGCGCCCTCATGGGCGGCGCGATCATCACCGAGGGCATCTTCAACATCCACGGCGTCGGCGGCACCCTGTGGAGCGCCATCATCAAGGGCGAACCCCAGACCGTCGTGTCGGTGACAACAGTGCTCGTGCTGGTCTACATCATCGCGAACCTGATCGTCGACCTCCTGTACGCCGTGCTCGACCCGAGGATCCGCTATGAGTGACCAGATTCCTTCCGCCAACATCACCCGCACCCGCGCGGGCCAGGACCACTACGTCTCCGACATCGACGAGACCGGCCTCGGCGCCGTCGACGCGGTCGCCGACGAGGGTGCCCCCTCGTCCATGTGGGGCGAGGCCTGGAAGCGCCTGCGCCGCCGCCCGACCTTCTGGATCGCCGCGTGCATCATCACGCTCGCAGCGCTCCTCGCCCTCTTCCCGTCGCTCTTCACCGCGACCGACCCGAAGTTCTGCGAGCTTTCCTCGTCCCTGGCCGGCCCCTCCGCGGGTCACCCCTTCGGCTTCGACAAGCAGGGTTGCGACATCTACGCCCGCGTCGTCTACGGCGCCCGCGCATCCGTGTCCGTCGGCATCCTCACGACCATCGCGGTCGTGCTGATCGGCGGCACCATCGGCGCACTCGCCGGCTACTTCGGCGGCTGGTTCGACGCACTGCTCTCGCGCATCACCGACGTGTTCTTCGCGATCCCGCTGCTCCTCGCAGCCATCGTGTTCATGCAGATGTTCAAGGGCTCGCGTTCCATCCTCATGGTCGTCATCGTCCTGTCCATGTTCGGCTGGACCTCCATCGCGCGTATCACCCGCGGTTCGGTCCTGAGCGCCAAGAACGAAGAGTTCGTCACTGCGGCCCGCGCGACCGGCGCATCCCGCGCGCGCATCCTGCTGAGCCACATCATCCCGAACTCGATGGCCCCCATCATCGTGTACGCGACCGTCGCGCTGGGCACCTTCATCG
>ERZ773013.1390-NODE-1390-length-14360-cov-9.879832_pt1 | contig 14360 bp, 11 predicted proteins | sample MGYA00511670_ERZ773013 | MGnify/ENA primary metagenome ERZ773013 (study PRJEB29015, sample SAMEA2738120) | human oral metagenome | biome: human oral; feature: human-associated habitat; material: saliva | place: China | collected 2257 ...
CCGGGATGGACGAACCTCTGGTGTGCCAGTTGTACCGCCAGGTGCATGGCTGGTTGGCTACGTTCGGAAGGGATAACCGCTGAAAGCATCTAAGCGGGAAGCCTGCTTCAAGATGAGGTTTCCACGCCCCCCCGTGGGGTGAGAGGCCCCCGCCAGACTAGCGGGTTGATAGGCCAGAGGTGGAAGCACCGCGAGGTGCTCGTGAGCCGACTGGTACTAATGGGCCAACACTAAACAACCACCCAACCAACAAGGTCGGGTGAAGCAAAACAACAGTGAACACACTGCCGCAACCACTATACAAACCACGATCAACCCACACCCCACCAAACACGGTGAGGGGAGTGTTGAACACCAATCTTGTGGTGGTCATAGCACCGGGGAAACGCCCAGCCTCCATTCCGAACCTGGAAGCTAAGCCCGGCAGCGCCAATGGTACTGCAACCGCCAGGTTGTGGGAGAGTAGGACACCGCCACAACACACTTCATCGAGAGGGACGGACCGCGATAGCGTGCCGTCCCTCTCGTTTTTGCGGCCCCATGCCGCTGACAAGCCACCCGTCGTCTACTATTGGGTGGTTGAACGCGCACGATGCGCACCATGAACAAGAGCGCGCCTGTGGCGCAGGAATAGAGGATAGACACCATGGCAGAAGAGACTCGAGGACGCGGCGAATTCGGCCGTGGTGGATACCAGAAGCGTGAGCCCCAGTGGCGTGATCGCCAGTCTGATCGTTCGGACCGTGGGGATCGCGGTGGTTTCCAGCGTCGTGATGACCGTCGTGGTGGCTACCAGCAGCGTGACGATCGTCGTGGCGGTTTCCGTGATGACCGTCGTGATGGTGATCGCCGTGACTTCCAGCGTCGTGACAATGATCGTCGTGAGTTTGGTGGCCGTGATGATCGCCGTGGGGATCGCGGTGGTTTCCAACGTCGTGATGACCGTCGTGGTGGCTACCAGCGCCGTGACGATCGTCGTGGCGGTTTCCGCGATGATCGCCGAAAGGATGCTTCCTATAAGAGCTACTCGTCCACGGATGAGTACGTGTCGCCGAACGGAAACGAACCGACGATTCCTGCAGGTGTCAGCGCCGATGAACTTGATCGCGACGCTTCGCGCGCGCTGGCCACACTCTCCGGTCCTAACCGCGACATCGTCGCGCGTCACCTCGTGATGGCGGGGCAGCTGATCGATCTCGATCCGGAGGCTGCCTATCAACACGCACAGGCCGCGGTTTCCCGCGCTGGCCGCGTCGACGTTGTCCGTGAGGCAGCCGCTCTGACCGCTTATGCGTCCGGACGTTACGAGGAGGCGCTGCGAGAGGTCCGCGCGGTCCGTCGTATGCGCGGCGATTCATCGCTGCGCGCGGTTGAGGCAGATGCCGAGCGCGGTCTCGGCCATCCCGAGAAGGCCGTTGAGATTATCGACGCTACCGATGCCTCGTCGCTCGATCTTGCTGAGCAGGTTGAGCTCGTCCTCGTGTCCTCCGGTGCACGTGCGGATCTCGGACAGCCCGACGTGGGACTCGTGATCGTCGATGATGCTCTCGCAGCGTTGCCGTCGTCGGTTGATGACGAGCTGCGTCGTCGCCTCATGGAAGTGAAGGCCCAGCGTCTGACCGAGCTTGGCCGTGATGATGAGGCCGCTGAGGTCATCGCCTCTATGCCTGTGATTGCCGAAGACGCTGAGATCATCGACGTCGCGCTGTACCAGGATGCCGACGTTGACGGCAAGCGGTCGCCGCTGCGTGGCACTGGCAACGCCCTCGCCGAGGACTATGATTGCGCTCTTCTTGACCTTGATGGGACCGCGTGGGCGGGGGACGAGCGTATTGAGCATGCTGCTGCGTCTGTCGTCGAGGCGCGTGAGCTTGGTATGGCTTCCGCGTTCGTCACCAACAATGCGATGCGTACTCCTGCGCAGGTGACGGAGAAGCTCAACAGCATGGACTTCGATGCGACGCCTGACATGGTGATGACGTCTGCCATGGATATCGCAGCGATCATGGCTGAGGAGCTTGAGGAAGGTTCGAAGGTTCTCGTGATTGGTGGCGCGGGCCTGCGTCTCGCGCTTGAAGAGCGCGGCTTCGTCCTCGTTGAGAGTGCGGACGATGAGCCCGCTGCCGTCGTGCAGGGCCTCGACAAGGAAGTGAATTGGGCGCTGCTGTCCGAGGGCGCGTTCGCAATCGAGCGTGGCGCAGCCTTCTACGCCTCCAACCTGGACGCGACGCTGCCCGTTGAGCGTGGGCAGGCGCTGGGCAACGGTTCGCTTGTGCGTGCGATTCAGCACGCGACCCACAAGCGTCCCACTGCTGGCGGAAAGCCTGAGCCTGGTATCTACCGTCGTGCAAGCAAGCTCGTGGGTGCACAGAACCCGCTCGCCGTGGGCGACCGGCTCGAAACCGACATCATGGGAGCGGTTGCCGCGGGCGTTCCGGCGATGCACGTTCTTACCGGTGTCCACCTGGCCAGGGACGTCATCCGTGCACCGCGCGGCCAGCGCCCCAGCTACCTTGCCATCGACATGCGTGGCCTGCTGGAGGCTCACCCTGCACCCAAGCACCATCGCGACGGGACCTGGACCTGTGGTGTCTCCCAGGTCGCCAAGGCCACTCGCTCCGGCGTGCTCACGCTCGATGATGTCGAGCTGACCGAGCCCGTCACGATCAGCATTGACTCTTACCGTGCACTCGCCGCCGCTGCGTGGGAGTACGCGGACGGCGCAGGGGCCGCTCCTTCGTGCCCGGAGATTACCGTTGTTGGCAACGACGATCCTGCGGGTATCGTCACCGCTCCCGAGCCGACCGTGGCGCCCGCAGATGACGACGACTTCTGCGACGTCGCCGCGAACGCGGACAGCCTGCCGGAGCCAGGTGCGCAGACGCCGGCTTTCCTGCCCGGTGAAGAGGAGCTTGAGGAGCTCCTCGAAGCGACAGCGGATTTGGACGACGAGGCCTGATGGCCCTACGCGAACAGACGGAGGCTTGGCTCGTCGGGTTCGATGGCCTTCCAGCGTCGGAGCAAATTGCGACGCTGGAAGCCATTGAGTCCGATTTGCGCCGGGCCTTGTCTGCCGATGTTCCCAGCGGCGTGGCCGTCCCTGGCGAACAGATGCGCGTCTGTCATGAGGATCGGAGAGATACGTGAAGCTTCGCCGTATTGATTCTGAACTGGTCCGTCGTGGGCTTGCGAAATCGCGATCTGCCGCTGCTCAGATGATCGAGGACGGACGCGTGAAGCTCGACGGTCAGATTGTCCTGAAGCCGGCCCGTCAGATGGATCCTGCGCAGGCGATTCTCGTTGAGGAGTCAGATGATCCCGAGTACGTTTCGCGCGGCGCGCACAAGCTCGCAGGAGCCCTTGACGCGCTCGGTGATAGAGCGCCGGTGATCGAAGGACGCCGTGCGTTGGATGCGGGTGCCTCGACGGGTGGCTTCACCGACGTTTTGCTGCGTCGCGGCGCCGCCTCGGTCGTCGCTGTGGACGTGGGTTACGGTCAGCTGGCCTGGAAGCTGCAGTCCGATCCTCGCGTCGAGGTTCACGATCGGACGAACGTGCGTACCCTCGATCCTGCCTCGGTCGCACCTGCGCCCGAACTTGTCGTGGGGGATATGTCGTTCATTTCGCTGACCCTCGTGCTCCCCGCGCTGGTTGCAGCGGCCGCTCCTCACGCTGACTTCCTGTTAATGGTCAAGCCTCAGTTTGAGATCGGAAAAGACAGGCTTGGGCACGGGGGAGTGGTGCGCAACCCGGAGCATCACATTGAAACGGTCGACAAGGTTGCGCGATGCGCCATTGAGCTGGGTCTCGACATTGCAGCTATTGCCGCGTCGCCGCTTCCCGGCCCGAGCGGTAACGTCGAGTACTTCGTTCACATGCGGCGCGATTATCCAGAGCCCATCGATCCGTGCGAACTGACCGATTACATCCGTGCGGCTGTCGCTGCTGGTCCTGCTGGAGGCCACTCATGACCCGTGTATTGATGGTGCGCCATCGTCACCGCCCGAACGCAGTGACCAGTGCCGTGAGCTTGGCGGAGGCGCTCAGCGCGCGCGATATTGAGGTCGTCGAAGACGCATCTGGGGGCGGCATCGACATGGTTCTATCGATCGGCGGTGACGGAACATTTTTGGTGGCAGCGTCAAGCGCGCGTGCCCTCGACGTCCCCCTGCTGGGTATCAACGCTGGCCACATGGGTTTCTTGACGGAACTGGGTGATAAGGGGACCGGTGACCTTGCACGCAAGATCGCCGACGGAGATTTTTCGGTCGAACGTCGCATGACCCTGGATGTGACGATGGAGCGTCCCGACGGTTCCAAGGCTGACGACTGGGCGCTTAACGAAGCGGTCGTTATGCACACGGACGTCGCTCATCCCGTTCATTTTGCCCTCGTCGTCGATGGACAGGAAGTGTCGACGTACGGCGCCGATGGCATGATTTTGTCGACGCCGACCGGCTCAACTGCCTATTCTTTCTCCGCTGGCGGGCCCGTCGTGTGGCCGGATACGGAAGCAATCGTTGTCGCTCCGTTGGCGGCGCACGGGTTGTTCACGCGTCCGCTTGTCGTTGGCCCGTCGGCGTGTGTGGAGATCGTGGTCCTCGATGATATGTGGACTGCCCCGGAAATGTGGTGTGATGGCCTGCGCCGTATGACTGTCCCGGCCGGTGGCGTCGTGCGTGCACGCGTGGGATCGTCTCCTGTGCAGCTGGTGCGTGTGGACGATACGCCTTTTTCTGCGCGTCTCGTCCGTAAGTTCAATTTGCCGGTACGTGGATGGAGGGACGCTGCGCGGTGATTGAATCTCTCGATATTTCCAATCTGGGTGTCATTGCCAACGCGCACGTCGACTTTGGCCCTGGGCTCGTTGTTGTGACCGGTGAAACTGGTGCCGGTAAAACGATGGTGTTGTCGAGTCTGCAGCTTCTTCTCGGGGCTCGCGCTGACGCTGCGCTCGTGCGTAGCGGTACGGAACGTCTGTCGGTCGATGGCATTTTTTCGATCACGCCTGATATTGGGTCGCGCGTGGAGGATGCTGGTGGTCTCGTTGAAGGCGATGAGCTGATCGTTGGTCGGTCGGTTCGTGCGGCGGGGCGCTCGCGTGCGCACCTTGGTTCCCGTCCCGTTCCGGCTGCCGTATTGGCCGATATCGTCGGGTCGATGGTGACGATCCATGGTCAGTCGGATCAGATTCGGCTGACGGGGGAGGCCGCTCAACGACGTGCGCTGGATCAATTTGGTGGCAGCGAACATGGGGCTGTCCTGGAGGAGTATCGCGCAGCTTTTCGCGCAGCCGTTGATATCAAGCATCGTCTTGATTCCCTGCGTGGCGACGCGTCTGAGCGGGCCGAGGAGATCGACGATCTGCGTGCGGCTATCGATCAGATCGAGGCGCTTGATCCGCAGCCAGGCGAAGAAGAGGACTTGGTGCGAGAGGCCGCGCGCCTGACGAATGTTGAGGATCTTCGCGCCCTGATGGGGGCTTCTCTCGGTTATCTCAAGGGGGATGATCGCGGCGACTACGCGGGTGCGGTGGAGTCTGCGCGCAGTGCATACGCGCAGCTGGACGAGGCATCGCGCTTCGACGAGGCCGTGGCTGATTTCGTCGCCCGCGCCCGCAACCAGGCGCTCGAGTTGGATGCTCTCGCTGATGACGTGTCGTCCTATCTGAGCCGACTCGACGCGGATCCGCAGCGCCTGGCGCAGATTCATGCCCGTCGGGCTGCCATTAAAGATGCGTTGCGAGGCCGCGCGGCCGATGTCGAGGGCCTGCTCGCGTGGGTCCAAGAAGCGCGTGTTCGGCTCGCCGAGCTGTCGGCTCCGGCCTCGGACCCCGCCCTCGTTGAGCAAGAACTGCGCGCCGCGCAGGAACATGTGCTCGCATGCGGCTCCCGCCTGACGGCCGCACGCACCACGCTCGCGGCAGAGCTCGCCAGCGGCGTCAACGATGAGCTACATGCCCTGTCGATGCCCGACGCCACGCTCCACATTGACCTCGATGCAACCAAGCCGACGTCCCACGGGTGTGAGACCGTCGTCTTCCGCCTGCAGCCGCACCCGCATGCTCCCGCGCGTCCCCTCGGTCAGGGTGCCTCCGGCGGCGAACTTTCGCGCGTGATGCTCGCCCTCGAGCTGATGCTCGGGCGCACCGAGGCTTCCTCCACGTTTATTTTTGACGAGATCGATGCGGGCATCGGCGGGCAGACCGCAACGGAGGTCGGCGCACGCCTGAAGAGACTCGCTGCGTCGCGCCAGGTCATCGTCGTGACGCACTTGGCCCAGGTCGCCGCTTTCGGGGACCAGCATCTCGTCATCGAGAAAAACGACGGGACGACGCAGGTTCGTGAAGTGCGGGGGGAGGCACGCGAAGCCGAACTGACGCGCATGATGGGTGGGGATCCGCACTCGGCTGCGGCGCGCCGCCACGCTTCGCAAGTCTTGGCTTCCGCCGTGTCACAATCGCAGGGATGAGTGAAACACTTTCAAAGGAATCGAAGGGCCAGGTGGGGCGTGTACGCGTCGACGACCGTCCCAAGCACCTGGCAACGCGCCTCGAGCGTGGAGAGATCGCCGTTATCAACGTCGCGGACTTGGACCGCGAAAGCGCAGCTGCGCTGGTTGAAGCCGCGCCTATCGCGGTCCTCAACGCGCAGCCTTCGCTGACGGGTCGAGCCGCAGCTCTCGGTCCGCGCCTCATTCTCGACGCCGGTATTACGCTCGTTGATGACCTTGGCCAAGACATCATGTCGCTGCGCGAGGGACAGGAAGTCGCCGTCACGGGCGGCAAGGTCCTCGTTGATGGCGGCATCATTGCGACCGGTCGGGCGGTGTCAGCGCAGGACCTGGACGTTGAGGTCGCCGACTCGGCCACTTTATTCGCCGGGTTTGAAGGATCTGTCGAAGACTACCTGGCCAAGGACGGTGCGACCGTTCTGCGTGGTGAGGGAGTGCCTTCTATTGATGGCCTCGGCAAGCGTCCGATTCTGCTGGTGAGCGCCGCGAGCGAAGCAGCGAGCGATTGCCGCGCGCTCGCCCGGTGGCGTTCGGAAGCCGCTCCCTTCGTCATCGCTGTCGATGGGGGAGCGGACGTCGCGCTTAAAGCTCATCTCACCCTTGACCTCGTTGTGGGTGACGCGGATTTGATGAGCGAGAAGGCCATTCGCCGTGCACGTGCCTTTATCGTGCGGGTCGGCGGCGACGGTCTCGCACCTGGCGCCCAGCGGCTGGATCGTATGGGTATCGTCTACGAGCGTGTGGCCATGGCCGGTACGTCTCTCGACGCGGCCCTCGTTGTCGCCGCTCACTCAGGGGCAACTGCGGTTGTCACCGCCGGTGTTTCCTACGGGGAGGCTGAGCTTGTGGACGCTGGACGAGCGCTCGTTGCCCCTGCGTTTTTCTCTCGGCTTGCGGTTGGTTCACGACTTATTGGCGCGCAGGCAGTTGCGGCCACATTCCGCCCGCGTCCTCGCGGCTGGACCCTCGTTCTTCTCGCCCTTGTCGCTCTCGGGCTGATGGGCGTCGCACTGTGGTCGACCCCGTGGGGAAATGACCTGTTGCACCCGATTACCTCTTTCTTCGTCTCGCTGATGCATTCCGCTGGAGGAACCCAATGATTAACTTTCGCTATCACGTTGTCTCGATCATCGGGATCTTCATCGCTCTCGCCGTCGGAGTCGTCCTCGGTGCCGGCCCGCTACAGAGCCGTATCCACGCTGGGGTGAACGCGTCGTCGACTTCCACCGCGACCGATCCCCAGCTGAGCGCGCAGGCAGAAGCCGAGGCGGCGGGCCTGAAAGCTCTCGCTTCCTCGACGCTTACGGGTTCGCTGACCGGTGCTAAGGTCGCGCTTGTCGTGCTCCCCGGTGCGTCGGACGATGACGTGACTGCTCTCCGTTCGACGCTGACCGACGCCGGTGCAAGCGTCGTCGGCCGCGTGACGCTGAGCGACAACTGGCAGTCCACGTCCATGAGCCAGTACCGCACGACTCTGTCGACGACGCTTGCCTCACATCTGAGCTCCGGTGCGGCCAAGACGGCTAGTGCGGATGGCGTGGTCGGCTACTCGATCGTTCAGGTGCTCACTTCGACCGGTTCCGAGACTGACCTGCTGCGTCAGATCCTGACGGACGCGTCTACCCCGATCATGACGATCGACGAAGATCCGGCCGGCGCCGCTACCACTATCGTTGCTGTCGGACCGCGCGCCCAGGCCGTCGCCTCGAACGGCGCGAGCCCTGCCGCAGTTTCCGCCAGCTCCGATGCCTGGGTTGGTTTGGCCCAGGCCGTCGGTTCGACGTCCGGTGTTCTCGTGGGTGATGCCTCGACACGTGACGCGATGATCACTTCTGTGCGCGCGAGCGGCACCGCGGTGACGACCGTGGATTCGGTCGGTACGACGCTGGCCGCCGTCGATACGGCGCTCGCCCTGTCCACGCCCGCCACCGGAGCCCGCGCCTTCGGTGTGGGTAACGGAGCACAGTCTGTCATTCCCAGCGCCAAGTAAAGCGCGTCAGGACGCAATTTTGCTCGTCGGCCCCCGGTGATCTGCCCAGATCCCGGGGGCCGATTCATGCCAGGGGTGTTAGGCTGAAGTTCCATGGTGAGTACTTCAATGCGCACGGCGCGTGCGGAAAATTCCATGACCAAGCATATTTTTGTCACGGGTGGCGTTGTGTCCTCGTTGGGCAAGGGCCTGACCGCCTCCAGCTTGGGTAGGTTGCTTCGCTCCCGGGGACTGCATGTGGTCATGCAAAAGCTCGATCCCTACATCAATGTCGATCCCGGCACGATGAATCCCTTCCAGCACGGCGAGGTTTTCGTGACGGAGGATGGCGCGGAAACCGATCTTGATATCGGCCACTACGAACGCTTCTTGGATGTGAACCTGTCGGGCGCTGCAAATGCGACGACAGGCCAGGTGTACTCCACGGTTATCGCTAAGGAACGCCGTGGCGAGTATCTGGGCGATACCGTTCAGGTTATTCCGCATATCACTGACGAGATTAAGAACGTGATGCGTCGCCAGGCGCAGCCCGACGAGAACGGCAATCGCCCCGACGTCATCATCACCGAAATTGGCGGCACGGTTGGTGACATCGAATCGCAGCCCTTCCTCGAGGCAGCCCGTCAGGTGCGCCACGACCTCGGACGCTCGAACGTCGCCTTTGTGCACGTGTCGCTCATTCCGTTCTTGCCTGCGGCCGGTGAACTCAAAACGAAGCCGACGCAGCACTCCGTGAGTGCGCTGCGGTCGATTGGTATCGCGCCGGACGCGCTGGTGCTGCGCACTGATCGCGCGCTGCCCGAAGGGATCAAGTCGAAGGTTGCACTTATGTGTGACGTTGACCGCGACGCGGTTATCGAGTGTGCCGACGTGCCTTCGATCTACAACGTGCCGCTGACGCTGCATCGCGAGGGCCTCGACGCCTACCTTGTCCAGCGACTCGGACTGTCCTTCCGCGATGTGGACTGGAAGGAATGGAAGGAACTGCTGGAGCGCGTTCATTCCCCGAAGCACCGCCTCGAGGTTGCCCTCGTCGGTAAGTACATTGACCTGCACGACGCCTATCTGTCGGTGTCTGAGGCGATCAAGCACGGCGGCTTCGCGAACAATGCGCGGGTCGATATCCGTTGGGTCGCATCGGATACGTGCGAGACGCCCGAAGGGGCTGCGCGTGAGCTCGCCGGTGTGGATGCAATCGTCGTTCCCGGTGGATTCGGTATTCGTGGCATTGAAGGCAAGCTCGGTGCGCTGCGCTGGGCACGCGAGCATCGTGTCCCGACCCTGGGCCTGTGCCTGGGACTGCAGTGCATGGTGATCGAGGCTGCCCGTCACCTCGCCGGTATCCCGGGAGCTTCGTCGACTGAGATGGACCCCGATACGACCGAGCCCGTCATCCACACGATGGCTGACCAGCACGAATTCGTCGATGGGGGTGGCGATATGGGTGGCACGATGCGTCTCGGCGCATACCCCGCACGCCTCGTCCCGAATTCGATTGTCGCCACCGCGTACGGAACGACCGAGGTGAGCGAGAGGCACCGTCACCGTTACGAGGTCAACAATGCCTACCGCGACCGCCTCGAAGCGGCGGGCCTGAAGATTTCCGGCACCTCTCCGGATGGTTCGCTTGTTGAGTTCGTCGAGCTTGATTCGGCTGTGCACCCCTACTATGTTGCAACGCAGGCGCATCCGGAGTTCAAGAGTCGTCCGACGCGCCCGCACCCGCTGTTCGCGGGACTGATTGAAGCTGCGTTGAAGCGTCACGTGGGACGTTACTCTTCGCGCTCTGACGAAAAGGAATGAGAGACGACATGCATTTTCTGTCGAGCGACCAGGTCCGGGCGATCGCGGATCAGCCGAGCCCTCACGAGGTTGCTGCGAGCGATGTCGTGTGGAGCGGCCGTATCGTCGACATGGTCGAAGATCATGTCGTTGTCGTGAAGGGGCAGGACCCGGTGGTGCGTCAGTACACCCGTCATCCGGGTGCTGTGGCCGTCGTGGCGATGCGCGGCGAGGCGGGGGCTGAGGAGATCCTCATGGAACGCCAGTACCGTCATCCGGTGCAGGCCAATCTGTGGGAGATTCCCGCTGGCCTCCTCGATATTCCTGGCGAAGATCCGCTGATTGCCGCCGAGCGTGAGCTCGCGGAAGAGACCGACATGAAGGCTGGCCGATGGGAGGTCCTCGTCGATTTCTTGACATCGCCCGGCGGCACGAATGAGCCTCTGCGTGTTTTCCTCGCTCGGGACCTCGAGGCGACCGGAACGGTCTTCGAGCGCGAGGATGAGGAAGCGACGATGCAGTATGCGTGGGTCCCGCTGGACCAGGCTCTCGACATGGTGCTCGCGGGCCGCCTGCATAGCCCTTCTGCCGTCATCGGTATCCTCGCGGCGCATGCAGCTCGCGGTCGCAATTGGGAGGGATTGAGGGCCGCCGATGCTCCGTGGATGCGGTAGCTAACTAGCACTGGGTCCTAAGTCCCTCGACTTGTGGGCTGTCTGACACGCCGATCCGCTTTTCGCAACGCCGATTTATCTAAATTGGCGTACACTCGTTTCCAGAGAAAAGCACACGGAGACGCACGCGTGAAGCGTCGGAGCGGAGGACAGGTGGCAGAGGAATCAGACGCCACAACCCGACAGCAGGTGCTCGATCTCATCGTCGAAAAGGGGCCGGTCACGGCCTCGTCAATTGCGAAGGTCTTAGGGCTGACAACCGCTGCCGTTCGGCGCCACATCACGTTGTTGCTCGAATCCAAAGAGATCGCGGAACACGAGCCAGGCGCACCGTCCAAGCGAGGACGGGGGCGTCCCGCCCGGCATTACGTCGCAACGGAACGCGCTCATGTCCACCTGGCTGACGGTTACTCAGACCTTGCTACCAAAGCGCTGGGATATCTTGGGCAGCTCGGGGGAGAGGAAGCGGTCGAATCGTTCGCTGCGGCACGTTCACGCGAGATCGAACGGCGATACGCCCCGATCGTGCGCGATGCCGGGACGGATCCTCGCGTGCGTGCGCAGGCCCTCGCTGACGCCTTGACGCAAGACGGTTATGCCGCGACCGTGCGCGATATTGGCGGAGGCACGCTTGCTGTCCAACTCTGCCAGGGCCATTGCCCCATCCAAAACGTTGCGGGCGACTTCCCGCAGTTGTGTGACGCCGAGACAATCGCTTTTGGCAAGCTCCTCGACGTCCATGTGCAAAGACTTTCCACGCTCGCCGGTGGTGGACACGTGTGCACGACCCACATTCCCGTGGGTATGCCCGTGATTCGCCCCGGAGCGCGGAACGTGCGACGCAAGTAGCACACAGGTAAGAACGAGAGGTTGATACAACAATGACGCAGGCACCCGCCTCGGGCGCTGAGGACCGTCGTATGACCGATGACGAGATCATCGAGTCGATCGGCGGTTATGAGTACGGTTGGCACGACTCCGACGACTACTCCAAGGACGTCCCCACCGGCATTAACGAAGAAATAGTCCGCTTTATCTCGGACGTGAAGGACGAGCCGCAGTGGATGCGTGAACGTCGTCTGAAGGCGCTTGAGCTCTTTGAGCGCAAGCCGATGCCCGCGTGGGGTCCGGATCTGTCCCACGTGGATTTCGATGCGTTCAAGTACTACGTGCGCCCCACTGATCGCCAGGTCAATGACTGGGAAGATCTGCCCGAAGAAATCCGTGACACCTACGATCGCCTCGGTATCCCGGAGGCCGAGAAGTCGCGTCTGGTGTCGGGCGTTGCCGCGCAGTACGAGTCCGAGGTCGTCTACCAGCAGATCCAGGAGGACCTGGAGCGCCAGGGCGTCATCTTTACCGACACGGACACGGGCCTGCGCGAACACCCCGAGATCTTCGAGGAGTACTTCGGCAAGTGTGTGCCCGCGGGCGACAATAAGTTCTCCGCGCTGAACACGGCCGCCTGGTCCGGTGGCTCGTTCGTGTACGTTCCCAAGGGCGTGCACGTGACCATTCCGTTGCAGGCGTACTTCCGCATTAATACCTCGGCGATGGGGCAGTTCGAGCGTACGCTCATCATCGCTGACGAAGGCTCCTACGTGCACTACGTGGAGGGCTGCACCGCCCCGATTTACGATGAGAACTCGCTCCACTCCGGTGTCATCGAGATCTTCGTGAAGAAGGACGCGCGCGTGCGTTACACGACCATTCAGAACTGGTCGACGAACGTTCTCAACCTGGTGACTCAGCGTGCCATCGTCGAAGAAGGCGGAACCATGGAATGGGTCGACGGCAACATGGGTGCCGCGATCACCATGAAGTACCCCGCTTGCTTCTTGATGGGCGAACATGCTCGCGGCGAGACGCTGTCCATCGGCTTTGCCGGCCCCGGCCAGCAGCAGGACACCGGCGCGAAGATGGTGCACATGGCACCCCACACCTCGTCTTCGATTGTGTCGAAGTCCGTGTCGCGTGGCGGTGGCCGCACGTCCTACCGTGGCCTCGTCCAGGTCAACGCACGTGCACGCCACTCCAAGTCGAACGTCCTGTGCGACGCCCTGCTCGTGGACAAGATCTCGCGTACCGACACGTACCCGTACGTGGACGTGCGTACGGACGACGTCGAGATGGGACACGAGGCGACCGTGACCAAGGTGAGCGCCGATCAGCTGTTCTACCTGATGAGCCGAGGCCTCGACGAGAACGAGGCCATGGCGACGATCGTGCGTGGCTTCGTTGAGCCGATCGCTAAGGAGCTCCCGATGGAGTATGCCCTCGAGCTCAACCGCCTCATTGAACTGCAGATGGAAGGATCCGTCGGCTGATGACGACCCCCAACACTATTGTCGAGACCATGAATAAGGCCCACTCGCACGGGGCTGACGCCGAGAGGGCACACCCGTCGCGCGCGGATCGTCCCACCTCGTTCAACCTGAACGACATTCCCGCCCCTCACGGACGCGAGGAAGACTGGCGTTTCACCCCGATGCGCCGCATCGAGCGCCTCTTTGAGCCGGCGAACTACGACGCAGGCGACGCGCCCGTTGCGGTTGACGCTCCTGATTCCGTTCTCGTCGAGTCGGTGTCGCGCGATGACTTGCGCCTCGGAACCGTGCTCGCGCCCGGCGACCGTACTGCGGTCGTCGCGTGGAACGGTTTCGAGCGTGCGACCGTCGTCGAGATCCCGGCCGAGGCCGAGCTCGACGCCCCCGTGCGCATCAACGTCGCAGGCGTCGAAGGCACCCGTGCACAGCACCTCGTGATTCGCGCAGGCGCTTTCTCCAAGGCGACGGTGATCCTCTCGCACAGCGGTTCCGCGCAGGCTGCGCTCAACCAGACGGTCGAGGTCGAAACGGGCGACAGCGCGAACCTGACCGTCGTGTCGCTGCAGGAATGGGACGACACCGTCTTGCACGCCTCGAACCAGCGCCTGGCATTGGGACGTGACTCCAAGCTGACCCACATCGTCGTCACCTTCGGCGGCGACCTCGTGCGTCTGTGCGCGGACACCGACTTCCGCGGTCCGGGCGCCGAGCTCACCATGCTGGGCATCTACTTCGTGGACGGCGGCCAGCATCTCGAGCACCGTGTCTTCGTGGACCACTCGCAGCCGAAGTGCTTCTCGCGCGTCACCTACAAGGGCGCCCTGCAGGGGAAGGACGCGCACTCGGTGTGGATCGGTGACTGCCTGATCCGCGAGGCTGCAGACGGTACGGACACGTACGAGTTGAACCGCAACCTGGTGCTCACCGAGGGTGCCAAGGCCGATTCCGTGCCCAACCTCGAAATCGAAAACGGCGAGATCGAAGGCGCCGGACACGCCTCCGCGACCGGTCGTTTCGACGACGAGCAGCTGTTCTACCTGATGAGCCGTGGTGTTCCTGAGCACGAGGCACGCC
>ERZ773013.1391-NODE-1391-length-14347-cov-6.736846_pt1 | contig 14347 bp, 12 predicted proteins | sample MGYA00511670_ERZ773013 | MGnify/ENA primary metagenome ERZ773013 (study PRJEB29015, sample SAMEA2738120) | human oral metagenome | biome: human oral; feature: human-associated habitat; material: saliva | place: China | collected 2257 ...
GCCAACGACAGCGCAGTTGCCGTGCGCGTGCGTGACCACGGGGTTGGGATGTCCCCGGCAACCGTTGAGCGGGTTTTCGACCGCTTTTTCCGGGCAGATCCGGCAAGAGCGCGCACAACCGGCGGCACCGGCCTCGGCCTCGCAATTTCTTTGGAGGACGTTGCACTTCACGGGGGCACACTGCGTGCATGGGGTGAGCTAGGCACTGGCTCGTCCTTCATGATGACCTTGCCCAGGAAAGTGGGTGTTGCGATCGACGCAGAGCCCCTTGAATTATGGGGACAGGAGTGAATCGATGAAGTCCAGAATCCTTGCCCCTCACAAGCTCTCTTGCTTCAAAATCGCCGCGGCCTGCCTGACTGCTTTGATGTGTGCGAGCGCCTGCACGTCTCTTCCGACTTCGTCTTCCCCCGAAGCCTTCGATGTCGATGCGCCCAACGCCTCGCCGATCGAATTGTCTGCAGGCGGGCCGATCGCAGACGCGGACCCCGAAACACTGCTCAACAGCTTTTTGCTTGCGTGTGCTGCCGGAGCCTCCGATGACTACGCGACCGCGCGCCTGTTCTTAACGTCGTCCTCGGCGCAAACATGGGATCCTCACAAATTAGTGACGATCTACTCGACAGATTCGACCCCCAAGGTTGCATATTCCTTCGATCCCTCGAAGGCCGATACTCTCAACGCCTCGATCACGGCGGTCGGTGTTGGTTCCGTCGATCAAAATGGAGTCTTGTCTCCCGCCGAAACCTCATCCCTCGAAGCACGTTTCCACTTGGTCCACGAAAACGGTCAGTGGCGCATCGACGCGCCGGCTGATGGCGTTGTGGTATCGCAGGCTTCCTTCACCGCCTCCCACGAGCTTGTTTCCTTGATGTTTCCCTCCGCGACGGGGGACGCGCTGATTGCGGATCCTCGCTGGTATCCGACGCGTCGCCTCGAAACGCACATGGTTGAAGGGCTAATCGCTGGGCCCCAATCGCATTTGGGGGATGCCTTGGTCAATGCGATTCCATCGGGAACATCGATTTCAAGCGGTGGTATCGAACTTTCGGACCACGTTGCGAAGGTTTCCTTGAATGGGTCGCTTCCCGCAGACGAGCGCGCAAAACGCCTTCTTGCCTGGGAGATTTCTCAGACACTGCAGCGATCGGGACGTGTGAATTCGGTGGAAATTGCGATGGGAGGGGAAACGCTGGAGACGAATCATCTTCCCACACAGCCTTCCTATGATCTCGACACCGCGGTTGCTTTTAGTTCCGAGGGGCTGGTTCGCCTTGACGGGCGGACGACGTCTTTGCGTTCCCTGCCGGTTGCTCCCTCGTCTTCTGCTTCTCTTCCTGCGGTTTCGCCGGTGTCTTTCTCTCTTGTTGCTTGGCGAGAGGGTGACCGCATGATGATTGTTGATTCTGCTCTTCCTTCGATGCGCGCGGTTGATGGATCGGTGGGGAATTATTCGCCTTCTGTTGATCGCTTCGGTTGGGTGTGGGATGTCTCCCAGAATGGGGGAGCGCGTGCGTCTCGACTTGAGGGGCAAAGCCTTGCAGTTGTGCCGCCCAATCAATCGCTCAATGACGTTTCCGAGATTCGTGTTTCTCCCGACGGGGCGCGTGCGGTGCTTCTGCGCTCATCGGGTGGCACTTCGAGCGCGTGGATTGTTGGGATTGTGCGCCGAGGCGATGGTGAGCCGACAGGGTTTACGGATCTTGAACCCCTCACTGGTTTGTCGACGGGAGTTGACGATATTTCTTGGGCTGGGCGCTCGACCTTGGTTGCGGTGCGTCAAGGTGGCGCGCGAGGCAGTGGCGACCAGGCTGACGAGGTATCCTTGGTGACTCTTCCTGTGGGTGGTTTCCCCTCTGTTTTAGCTCTTCCAACGGGAACTGAGCGTTTGAGTGCGGGTTCTTCTTCGACAACGATGGTCATTCGCGGTAAGGATGGAAGCTATCAGGTGCGTTCGGGTGCTTTGTGGCAGTTGCTCGAGGGGAAGCTGCGCGATATTTCCTATCCCGGCTGAATCGTTTTTTCCACAGATTGTGCGTTCCTGAGGCCGCGCCTCAGCTTGTGTGCTGTGCTTCCCCTATGGGTTTTCTTCACGAGGCCGCACATGAACTTGTGAGTGTGTGCATTCCCAGTGCGTGCGTGGGGTGCGGGAGATGGGACTACTCTGTGTGCCCACGATGTGCAGCTTTGTCTTATTCGCTGCTGCCGCAATGGGAATTGCTAGACGCGGGAAATGTGGAATATCCGCTGTGGGAACTGAGTGATTATTCGGACCCGATGCGCTCGATCATTGTGGCAGCAAAGCACTCGTCTCGACTTGACCTGTCGGAGTTTCTCTTTGATTGCGGAGTCAATATTGGTCTATCGATTGCGCAAAGCGGGATGTTGAGCGTGGGGAGTGATGCGACATCGCTTTGGGTAGTTCCTGCTCCTGCCAGCTGGAAGAGGCGACTCTTTGGGCAAGGAATTACGATCCATGTTGCCCGCGGAGTAGCAGCAGCGGTGGGAGGACACAGCGAGGTGGCATGTTGTGTGCGCGATGCCTGTCGCCTTGACCCGTGGGTTTCTTCCCAGGCAGGAAAGAGCTCCGAACAAAGGCGAGAATCCCGCCGCGGTCGCATGTATATGACGGAAGAAGTTCCCCGGGGAGTGGGTGTTATTGGCGTTGATGATGTTGTCGCAAGTGGCGGAACGATGAATGAGATGTTTCGCGTGTTTGAGAGTTCGTGGGTGGCTGGGGCATGCATCGCGCGATCGCGACAATAAGCCCCAACTCCTATGACGCAGATCACCGTATTCTGCTATACTCGATGCATCTCTTCCAATGATGGCTCGCCATCGGTTGCTGATAGGGGGTGGTAGTTAAAGACACTCCGGGGCAATGACGTCGCCGGGTTTTCAATCGCGGCTCAGTCCGCATACATGATGTGGAGAGAAACCATGGACATCACAGTTGCTGCACGTAATGCAGAGATTCACCCCAACTTCCGCGAATACATTGAGGAAAAACTGGCAAAGGTGACGCAGTTTTATCCTCGCGCGCAGCGGGTTGACGTTGAACTGACTCACCAGAGGAACCCACGACAGGCAGATACTGCCGAGCGAATCGAGCTCACCGTCTTTGGCAAAGGCCCGATCATTCGCGCCGAGGCAGAGTCTGCGGACCGCTATGCCGCAGTCGATATCGCGGCAGGAAAGCTCTTTGAACGTTTGCGTCGTATGCGCGATCGCGCGAAGGACCACCACCGTAGCGAAGAAATTCTTCCCCCCGATTTGGACGTCCTTCCCGCAACGGTTCCCCCAGTTGAGGAAGTGGAAGAGGCTACTCCTGCATCTCTCAAGAGCGCCGGAGACCTTAAGGTCGGTGAAGCTCGCGAGGAGCAGCTGGGAGACACCCCGATCATCGTGCGGCAGAAGGTCCATGAGACTGTTCCGATGAGCGTTGATGAAGCGCTTAATCAGATGGAACTGGTCGGACACCCCTTCTTCCTCTTCGTTGACGAAGAAACGATGCAGCCCTGTGTGGTTTACCACCGTCACGGATGGACCTATGGCGTGCTTCGTTTGAATGCAACAGTTATTCAAACTGGCGAATAGAAAACTCGCCTATCTTGACACTTGGGGGCGGAACTTCTCAGTTCCGCCCCCAAGCTTTGTCTTTTTACGCTTGATCGTTTTCGCTGCGATTGGCACTCAATGCGTCGCTGAGCGGGTGATAGTGAGCGAAGACCGCACGTCGGTAGCCCTCAAGGTCACCATTTTCTGCACTCACCAAGATGGCCTCGTGTGCGCGAGCAGTTTCCAGCAAACCTTCGAAGCCGTTGTGGACCGAGGGAAGAGCCATCATGTGAATCATCCACATTGCATTGACCAACTGCTCCGCAAGAGGGTTATTGATCCTCTTAAGAAGTGTCGTGTGGAATTCGATGTCTTCATCCATAAAGAACTCGCACTTTTGCGCTTTAGTGATCATCGTGTCAACAAGCTCATGAAGGTGCTCGTCGTGAGTTCCCTTCAAGGATTCGATCGCTTCGTATGCCAAGCCAAGATCCAGAACCTGGCGGACCCGCAAAACCTGAGAAAGCGCCTCGGCAGAATCGGGGGCAGTGGATGAGCGCAGGAAAACGGTCTTGATCAATGGGCGGAGGGTCATGTCTCCCACGAATGCGCCGCGTCCTTGTTGTACAGTGACGATCTCGAGGGCCTTGAGCTGACGAAGAGCTTCCCTCACCGAGGAGCGCGAAACTCCAAGGGAATCGCACAGTGCTGATTCTGTGGGGAGGGGATCGCCTGGCTGGAGATGATTTTTCAGGATGTACTGCTCGATCGCGTCCATCGTGGTCTCGGTACGCGAAGGGAACATGTGCGATGTCGGTTGTAATGCACCTCGATGGGTAAATACTCCGGCGTCCGGGGAAGGTGATTCAAATTCGGGCATAATAACCGAGCTCTCTGACTCCTTGAGACCATGACTTTTCAGCAGATCAAAAAGATCGGGGAGATAGCGCTACACAGAAGTTCTTCCATGAATCGCTGTGTCCTGACGGTGTACAGAGTAGCATTTTTTGCACACAAATTTGTCGGATATCTGTTGATGAGACGGACGCATGCCCATTCATCGCGGTGAAGAGGAAAGATCGGCTGACAGAGAAAAAAGACACGGCGGAGCCAAAGAAGTCGAAAGCAGAGTCGGAAATTCGTAGACTAGAAACAGTGTGCGCGACGCACGCCCGGATCATCCGGTCACAATCCCAGGAGCCCTCGTGTCCATTATTGACAAAATCCTTCGAGCTGGAGAAGGACGTACCTTGCGTCAGCTCGACCGGCTTGCTTCCCAAGTTGATGCTCTTCAAGAAGATTTTGAAGCCCTGAGCGATGAGGAACTGCGCGGTAAAACGGACGAATTCAAGGAGCGCCTCGAAGAAGGCGAAACTCTGGACGACATCCTCGTCGAGGCCTTCGCGACCGTGCGTGAAGCCGCGTGGCGAACCCTGCGTCAGCGCCCCTTCCACGTTCAGGTCATGGGCGGCATTGCCCTGCACCGCGGCAACATTGCCGAAATGAAGACCGGTGAAGGCAAGACGCTGGTTGCCACCATGCCTTCTTATCTGCGTGCGCTTACAGGCAAGGGCGTTCACGTGGTGACCGTGAATGATTACTTGGCTAAGTACCAATCAGATCTCATGGCGCGCGTCTACAACTTCCTGGGAATGACCGTGGGCTGTGTGTTGGTTGGGCAAGAACCTGCCGAACGCCGTGAACAGTACAACGCAGATATCACCTACGGAACGAATAATGAATTCGGTTTCGACTACCTGCGCGACAACATGGCACAGCGTCCCGAAGACATGGTCCAGCGCGGGCACAACTTCGTCATCGTCGATGAGGTCGACTCGATTTTGATCGACGAAGCGCGTACCCCCTTGATCATTTCCGGCCCGGCCTCGGGTGACGTGAACCGCTGGTACACCGAGTTCGCGCGCATCGCCAATATCTTGGTACGCGACGAGGACTACGAGGTCGACGAAAAGAAGAAGACTATCGGCGTTCTGGAACCCGGCATCGATAAGGTTGAAGATCAACTTGGCGTTGAAAACCTTTACGAGGCTGCAAACACCCCGCTTATTGGTTTCTTAAACAATGCAATCCGTGCCAAAGAACTCTTCCACCGCGATCGCGATTACATCGTCGACGGGGGAGAAGTCCTCATCGTTGACGAGCACACCGGGCGTGTTCTTCCGGGTCGTCGCTACAACGACGGAATGCACCAGGCCATCGAGGCGAAGGAAGGGGTGCAGATCCAGGCTGAGAATCAGACCTTGGCGACCATTACCCTTCAGAACTACTTCCGCCTCTACCCCGAAGGCTCGCGTTCGGGCATGACCGGTACCGCCGAAACCGAGGCTGCGGAATTCGCATCGACCTACAAGATCGGTGTCATCCCCATTCCGACGAACCGTCCGATGATTCGAAAGGACCAGCCCGACTTGGTCTACCCGACCGAGGCCGGTAAGTTCCGTGCAATCATCGATGACATTGAAGAACGGCACGCGGCCGGCCAGCCTGTCTTGGTGGGTACCGCATCGGTTCAAAAGTCCGAGCTCTTGTCGAAGATGCTCAAGGAACGCAAGATTCCTCACCAGGTCTTGAATGCGAAGCAGCACGCTCGCGAAGCTCAGATTGTTGCGATGGCAGGCCGAAAGGGCGCTGTGACCGTTGCGACAAATATGGCTGGGCGTGGTACTGACATCATGCTGGGTGGTAACTCTGAGTTCCTCGCCCAGGCTAACTTGGCAGCTCAAGGTCTTGACCCGAAGACGGACGCAGAAGAATACCGCCGCGCGTGGCCTGAAGCGCTTGCCGAGGCCGAGGCCGCAGTTGAGGCTGAACGCGAAGAAGTTCGCGAGCTCGGTGGCTTGTACGTCCTGGGTTCCGAGCGCCACGAGTCCCGTCGTATCGATAACCAGCTGCGAGGCCGTAGTGGTCGTCAGGGCGATCCCGGTGAGTCGCGCTTCTACCTGTCGATGCAAGACGACCTCATGCGTCTCTTCTCCTCAGGTTTGGCGCAGCGCATCATGGCCTCGGGCGCGTACCCCGAAGACATGCCGCTGGAAAACCGCGTGGTGACGCGTTCAATCGCCTCCGCTCAACACCAAGTTGAGGCACGAAACTACGAAATTCGTAAGAACGTCTTGAAGTACGACGATGTGATGACTGATCAGCGTGAACTCATCTACGCTGAACGTCGCCGCGTTCTGGAAGGCGAAGACTTGAAGCCCCAGATGAAGGGCTTCATGGAGTCTTTGGTTTCCGGAATCATTGCGGAGAAGACCAACGGTCTATCGCCTCGTGAATGGAACCTGAAGGAGCTGTGGGATACCCTGCGCGGATACTACCCGCCGTCGGTCACCGCCGAAGAGGTTGCAGAGCAATACGGCGGCGTTGGCTCGCTGACGCGCGAGGATCTCATGCGCGAGGTTCTGGGCGATATTCACACGCAGTACGAAGAAGCCGAAGACCAGCTCAATCAAAATCCTCTGGCAATTCAACAATTGGGTGATGAACCCATGCGTACGCTTGAGCGCCGCGTGGTGATTGCAACGGTTGATCGTTTGTGGCGCGAGCACCTCTACGAGATGGATTACCTGAAGGAGGGCATCGGCCTGCGTGCGATGGGTCAGCGTGACCCGCTCGTCGAGTACAAGGACGAGGGCGCGCAGATGTTCCAGGCGATGGTTGAGCGCATCCGCGAGGAGTCTGTCCAGCAGGTGTTCTCCTACGCCAAGCAGTTCGAGCGCGCGCTGGCCGCCGCCGAGGAGGAAGCCGGTGGCTCAATTGCCTCCGCGACTGTTGCTCCCGAGCAGGCCCCCGCCTCGTCCGAGACCGCTGAGCCCAGCATCGAAGAGGTTGCCGCCGCCGAGTCCGCCTCTTCCGAGGCCGCGCGCGAGGCTGTGGCCCACGCCCGCTCGGTGATGGGCAACGTGGGTCGCGCGAAGGCACCGAGCCGCGTGAGCTACAGCTCCGCCGAGGGCACCGCGTCGGCTGGATCGTCGCCCAGTGGCAACCGCGCCGAGCGTCGCGCGGCCGCCAAGAAGCGTCGCCGCCGCTGATCGGTACACGTCACGGGTGAGGGGTTCCTGCGGGAGCCCCTCACCCGTTTCTGTACCGAAGGCCGGGCCTCGTCAGCGAGGTTAGGCGAGCTCGAGTGCCGTCATCATCCAGCGCCCGCGGTATTCCTCGAGGCGCAGGGCGAGAGCGTACGTGCGAGCCGCGGTGGAGATGATGACGGCCGCCTCGGTGGTCGCCGCATCAATCGAACACGTGCGCACGTGGATCGGCCGAGTGCTGCGCGCACAGGGGGAGAGGTGGACGGTCGTGAGCGCGCCGTAGAGCTCCGGGAGAAGCCAGCGTCGCAGCTGCGGAGCCTGGCGCGCGCCCGTGACCACCTCGATGATTGCGCGCGCAAGCGTGGCGGCCCACTGCTGGGCATCGGGCAGATCGCGCGGCGTGGGTGCGTCCGCGCGCTGCGGTTCTTGAGGGAGTGAGTGACCGTGGGGGAGTGCCTCGTCGCGACTCCACCGGAAGGGAGCGGGCTGGATCGGACGGGTGGGGGTGGGCCTCGTGCTGATCTGTCGTCTGGGGGCCTCAGAGGCACGAGGCCGGGGCGTGATTTGTGTGCTCATGGCAAGTCCTGAGGGAGTGTGAGTTGCTGTCCTGGGTGGATGAGGTCCGGGTCGGGAATCGTGCCCGCGTTGGCCTCGTGAATAGCGCGCCACGTTGCGTCGATGTGGGCTTCGTCAGCTCCGGGATGCAGGGACGCGGCAATGGACCACAGGGAATCGCCCGGTGTGACCGTGATCGAATCGGGGGAGGTAGATGCCGGTGCTGCGGGAGAATCCTGCGATGGGTTGGCCAGCGCCGCCGGCGAGGTGTGCGTTGGCTCCGGGGTGGGTTCTGAGGTGTGTGGGCTATCTGCCCACGTGAGTGAGAGCCCCGGGGATGAGCTTCCCTGAGGTGCCGCTAGCGAAGCGGCAACAGGTGCGGCGCTCACCAGCACGGAGCCGATGAGTGCGCTGGCACCCGCCCGGGCCAGCATCGAGCGCGACAGCCTGGTTCCGCAGCGCGCGACGAGCGTGTGCGCGACGCGGCGCACGGCTGGTGGGGCCCCACGCAGGAGCGCGAGGTGGGCGCACGCCGAGCTGAGAAGGCTCCAGATCAGCAGAAGGAGCGCAAGGGCGCCAAGTATCCGCAGGATCAGAGTCTCCGGGTGCTCGGGGTCGAGGGATGGGGCGAGTCTGGTCAGGTAGAGCGCATCAAGGATGGTCAGCGGGGCACCAACCAACCAGAGAAAGGCGTCGGACAGGTGTTCCTGCCCCATGGGAGCGAGTGAATCATCAGTCATGGTGAACTCTTCATTGAGTGAGACGGATTCGTTGCGTTTAACTATCCGCTTCGTTCCAGTATGTGTCAATACGTTTGGCAAAATGATATGAAAATGTGATGTGTAGCGCTTTGTGAGTGAGGGTGTGGCATCGTAGGGACATGGACATGTCAGCATTCATTGCCGAGCTGGAAGCGCGCTTCGACGAGCAGCGCGTGCGCGACCTCGAAGAACTCATCGATGAGCTCACGGATGCTGAGCGTGCGTCCGTGACCCTGTCAGCGCGGCTCGCTGGTGCCTCGGGCGTCGTTACCCTCGCGTTGCGTGGTGGACGGGTCGTGTCGGGTCAGATCCTTGATTCGACACGAACGTGGGTGCTCATGCGTGGAGAAAGTGGCGACAGCCTTGTGATACTGTCTGCCGTCGTCGGCGCCTGGCCTCTGGGTCGTAGCGTTGCCCGTGAATCATCGATCAGGGGTGGGGTCGGTGTTGGGCACGTGCTACGAGAGCTGAGTGCGCGTGGAGTCGGTGTCGCCATTGAGTCCGACGGTGGTGACCACAGGGGAGTCATCGACGCGGTCTTTGCGGACCACGTCGATGTCGCCCTCAGTGGGGCAGCCGTCAGCTATGACGGCCGCGATGAACAGGAAGGGGTGACTGTCTCGTTGGCGCTCGCGGGGCTTCGTCGACTCCGCGTCATCGGCCAGCGATGGTCGACCGATTACTGAGCGTTTTCCGCCTTCTGACGCTCGCGCGTCGCGACGTATTGGTCCTGAATGAACTGCTCCAGGACCGATTCTTCGATCCTCCACACGTGCTTGCCGCCGACCTGGATGGCCGGGAGCTCGCCGGAGGAAACGAGGGCGCGGGTGGCTGACATCGTGAGATTCAGGGTCTCGGCGACATCAGCGAGAGTGAGGAATCGTGTTGCCATGGCAACATGCTATCAGTTGAGATTGCTTCGTTTGATTGGTTTGAGTCGGCAATTTTTTGTCCGACATATGACCGATGTGCTCGGTTGGTTCTGATGAATAGTCGGCAACCTACCGCTTTTCCGGTCGATCGTGCATCATAGAAGAGTGAAACGCGTCTCAGCTTCAGTGTCGATTCCGGCGCGCGCCCCCGGCAAGATAGACCGCCGATTCATTATCGGAGTGGTCCTCGTCATCGCGTCCGTGATCGCTTTCAGTGTCCTCAGCGGCTTCCTTCGGGGCGGATCCCGTGTCTACACCGTGACGAGTACGATCGCGCCCGGTGAAGCCATCACGGCCGAGAATGTGCGAGAAACCGACCTCCGCGTGGATAGTTCCGTCTATGCGCCCACGTCCGAGGCGCCCATGGGATCCATTGCGACGCGCCAGCTCGTGCCCGGTCAGATCATCATGCGCTCCGATATCGCGCAGAGCGCATCGGAGGGCGGCGACCAGACGGTGCGTCTCGCGGTGACCGTGACAACCGGCCTGCCCGACGGGGTAGCCGACGGTACCAGGATCCAGCTGTGGACGGTTCCCACGCGCACGCAGGCCCAGGGGGCGGAGCAGGCACAAAAAATCGAGGGATCCTTTACGTTCGTGCGCGCGATAGAAGCATCCTCCTCGTCTCAAACGAGGAGGGGCACGCGCATCGAGATCCTGGCGAACTCCTCGTCGCTGCCCGTCCTGCTGGCCGCTCAGAGCTCAACGGATGGTCTCGCTGCCGTGCCCGTCGGTGCGCCATGAGTACCGTTCACGGGGTCGTTATCCTCGCCGAGCAGCGATACGAAGCACCCCTTATCCAGGCAATACAACGCCATGGGGAGACACTCGCGATCGTTCGTCGCTGCGCCGATCTCGCCGAGGTCATTGCCGCCGGCCGCGCGGGGGTCGCGGACCTGGCAGTCATCGACGGCTCCGACCCTGACCTGACGGCCGAGGCCGTGGATGCGCTGCGCTCGTGCGGCATGGCGGTCGTTGCGCTCGGCTCGCATGCGCTCAGGGCTCGGCTTGTCTCCCTCGGCGTCGCCTCGGTCGCAGCTCCCGGCAGCCCCGAACAGGTCGTCAATTCGCTGATAGCGGCGACACGTAACGTTCGCCTCCAGTCCTCCATCGCGGATGTACAACCCCCGCCACCTCCACCGCCCTCGTCCCCGGGCACGGTCATCGCGGTGTGGGGGACCAGCGGAGCGCCCGGGCGCACGACCCTCGCTGCGGGTATCGCGACGATCCTTGCGCGCACTGCGCCGACGCTCCTCGTCGACGCGGACACCGCGAACCCGACGATTGCGCACCTTCTCGGAGTGCCCGTCCAGGCCTCGGGCCTGTCCATCTTGGCACGCACCGCCTCACGTGGGCCGCTCACGCCCCAGGACGTCCAGTCCGCTGCGGTCCAGCGATCCGAGGGGTTGCGCGTCATCACCGGCCTTGTCACCGCGCACCGGTGGCGCGAAGTGAGCCGTCCGAGCATCGAATCGATCATCGGAGCCCTGCGACTGAGTGCCCGCTACAGCGTCGTTGATATCGCCTCCACGTCCCTCGAAAAATCCAGTCGCGGGGCCAGCAGGGACGACGCCGCGCTCGGGGTGCTCGAGCGCGTCGACCGGCTTGTGATCGTCGCGCGCGGGGACATCGTCGGCATCAACCGCCTCTCCTTCCTGGCCAGCTGGTGGGCCGAACACGGTGTCGATTGCCCGATCACCCTCATCGTCAACCGCGTCAGTACGGATGCGATCGGAGCCCGCCCCGTCGCATCCCTGCAGGACGCGATCGGCGCCTTCATGCCCGACCAGGTCTTCCACGTTGTCAGCGAAGATGCGGGCGTGCAGCGCGCTGCCCTACGCGGCAAAGCGTTGGGGGAAAGCGGCACGCATTGCAAGGCCTCCGACGAGTTGGAGGCGATTGTCGCGCAGTGGATGCCTACACTGTGAGCATGCGCGTCTACGTTCCCGCCGTCCTGTCCGACCTGTCCGTTCCGCTGCCGCCCGTGCGCAGCGGCGTCCTGTGCGTGCCCGAGGCCGCCATGAGCGGGGAGGACATTGAGGTCCTCGAGGATGATGCCATCACCGAGGCGGCACTGTCCTCCCTCGAGCTGGCGCGCGAGACGGAGGGGGCCGGGACAGCGCGTGTCGTCCTGGCCGTCGACACACCCACCTCGACGACGCTTGCCCCCGGCGAGCAGATCGAGCCTCACATTTTCGAGGCCGCGGCCTTCGAATACACCTGGTCGGACGTGGCGGCGATCCTCGCGGACCTGCCCGACGCTGCGCCCGCGGTGGAGGCCGTGCTGAGCGCCGAGACGCAGGAGGAAGCCGACGAGGCTGTGGCCACCCTGTGGGAGTCCTCCCTCGCCTGGTTCGACCGCTCCGAGCGCCCCGCAGTCCTGGCCCTGCACAAGGGCTGACGCTTAAGCGCGCACACTCAGGGTCGATCCTCCTTCCGGCAGCGGCCGCACCTGGATCTGGTCCGCAATCTGGGTCGCCATCTCCTCGACGTGCGAGATCACGCCGACCGTGCGTCCAGCGCTACGCAGCGCCTGAAGCTGGGCCATCACGAGGCTGAGCGTGTGCGAGTCCAGCGACCCGAAGCCCTCGTCGATGAACATCGTGCGCAGTTCGACGCCCCCGGCCTCGGCTGAGACGACGTCCGCGAGGCCCAGAGCCAACGCGAGGGACGTGTAGAACGTTTCCCCGCCCGACAGAGTGCGTGGGCTGCGCATCGCGTCCGTGTCATGGTCGATGATCGCCAGGCCCAGCCCGGACTTGCGCGAGGCGGTGCCGTCGTCGGGGACGGAGGCGAGCTCGTAGCGTCCCGATGAGATCGCTGCCAGGCGCGGGTTTGCGGCCGCCAGCACCTCCTCGAGGCGCGCGATGAGCACCCACGCCGACAGGGGAGTGGACGCCAGGTTCTCTGGCCCGGAGGCCGTCGCAATGTCGGCCAGTCGTCGGATCGGACCCGCTTGCTCGCGGGCGCGTGCGAGCGCGTCCAGCGCCTCCTCGAGGGATGCTTGGGCCGCATCCAGCTGCGCGCAGTGCTGCTCCAGGATTCCCGAGGCCCGGGCGGCGCCGGCTGCGTCCGCCTCGGCTTTGCGGGCGGTTTCAGTGAGAGCCTCGAGGTCCGGCGCGGGCGCTGCTGCCGCGTGGGTCAGGCGCTCGGAGGCGAGGGCCTCACGCACCGCGAAGAGCTCCTTGTCGTGAGCCGCCGCGCGCGCCTCAAGCGCCTCGACCTCGGGAAGCGGGAGGAGGAGGGACCGCCAGGAATTGGATTCGAGCCCCTGTTCCTCCAGCGCCTCCGCGAGGGAGTGTTGCGCCTTCACGTGCGCAGCGCGGGCACTGTCCCAATCGGCGCAGGCTCTGGCTAGCAAGGCCGTCCGGTGCGCCCGCTCATCCAGGGCTGCGGCGCGCTCACCGAGGGACACGAAGTCGGCGCGCTCGGTGTCCACGCGGGTCAGGGCTGCACTCAGCGCCGACTCGCGCTCCTGGAGTGTGGACGCGAGGGACGCGGCGGCCTCGCGCGCACTCGCGAGGCTGTCCGTCAGGCCGCCCAGACGCACGCGTTCCTGCCCCAGGGCCGCCTCGATCTCGGCAATCTGAGGGCTGAGGGCCTCAAGCTTCGCGACGATGTCGGCGGCCCGATCCCGCTCGGTCTCGAGCGTCGGTGTCGGGGCGCCGGCCACCTCGTTGAGCTGGGCGATACGGCGCACGAGGTCCTGGTGGCGCGCCTGCGCGTCGCGCAGCGCGTTCTCCGCGCGGTCGCGCGCCTGGTCGAGCTCGGCGACCTGCTCGCGCGTGATCTCCCCATGGGTGGCAGGCGCCGGGCTGGGGTGCTCCGCCGACCCGCATACGGGACAGGGCGTGTCCTCCTTGAGCTCACGTGCGAGCGCCGAGGCACTCTGCGCGATCCACAGGTCGTGCCCGTCCGCCGCCGCGGCATTCGCGAGTTTCGCGGCGACGGTTGCCTCGCGCAGCTCGTCCGACGCGCCGAGGAGGGCCGAGCGCAGCAGGTCCGCCTGCATGGAGGCATCGAGACGCTCGTTGAGGGCGCGCAGCGTGGATGCAGCCTCAGGCAGCGTGTCGGCGTCCGCTCGCATGCGACGCAGGGACTCGGTGGCCTGCTCGATGCGCTCGGGCAACGCCTCGCGCTCGGTCTCGATCGACGCGATGCGCGCCAATGCCTGCTCGTGGCGGGAGCGCAGCGACTCGATCTGCGCGCGTAGGTCTGGCAGTGAGCGCTCAAGGGCGAGAGCCTCTTCCAGGGAACCCCTCGTTCGCGATGCTTCGTCGCGCTGGGCCTGTGCCCGCTCGCCGAGAGCGGAGACGGCCTCGGGCGTGAGGGATTCCGGGGCGACCGAGGCCTCGTCTCCGAGGGCGGGGGACAGAGCCGTGACCTGGTCTCCGGCGGACTCCATGCGCGCCGTGGCCTCGGTGACGGCCGCGTCAAAAGGCGCCACGGCCAGGGCCCGGCGGGCTTGGCGCGCGCGCTCGCGGTCGGATGC
>ERZ773013.1393-NODE-1393-length-14327-cov-2.456278_pt1 | contig 14327 bp, 9 predicted proteins | sample MGYA00511670_ERZ773013 | MGnify/ENA primary metagenome ERZ773013 (study PRJEB29015, sample SAMEA2738120) | human oral metagenome | biome: human oral; feature: human-associated habitat; material: saliva | place: China | collected 2257 ...
TGGACTTCCCATCCGTAGGCGCTACAGAAAATGTCATCATGGCAGCCTCTATGGCAGAGGGTAAGACCATTATTGAAAATGCCGCGGAAGAGCCTGAAATTGTTGATTTGGCAACCTATTTAAATTCTATGGGGGCCAATATTAAAGGGGCCGGCACTAATGTGATTCGTATTGAAGGGGTGCCAGAACTTAAAGGTGCTGTTCATACGGTTATTCCTGACCGTATCGAAGCCGGTACTTATCTCATAGCAGCGGCTATGGCCGGTGGTGATGTGTATGTAGAAAACGCTTTGTCTGAACACTTAAAGCCGGTGGTGGCCAAGCTTAAAGAAGCCGGTGTCCATGTAGAAGAAGATGTGGATGGAATCCGGGTAATTTCCGATGGTACAGGCATGAAAGCTGTGGATATTAAAACCCTCCCTTACCCAGGTTTCCCTACGGATATGCAGGCGCAGTTCATGGCTTTTACAACTATTTGCCAAGGGACCTCTACAGTTACAGAAACAGTCTTTGAAAATCGCTTTATGCATGTAGCAGAGCTTCGCCGCATGGGCGCTCATATTGATATTGAAGAACGGAAAGCCATCGTAGAAGGCGTTGCAGGTCTTCATGGGGCTGAAGTTAAAGCTACAGACCTTCGAGCTGGCGCAGCTCTTGTCTGTGCAGGTCTTTGTGCAGAAGGACAGACTAAGGTTAGCAACTTGCACCACATCGATCGTGGCTATGATAATTTAGTAAGTAAATTAGAAAAGTTGGGTGCGCACATTGTTCGGGTTGACGAATAAAAAGAAAAATCGTAAAAGTGAATCACCTAGACGGGTGGAAGGGCTCAAAGGACAACCGCGGGCTCGCAAGGAGGGACGAAAGTCAGAAGTCCTAACTAAGGAACAATTGGTACAGAACCGGATTGCCCGTCGTCAAAAGCGGACTAAGACTATCGCTAAGTTGACGCCGCAAATGAAGCTTAAGAGGGAGGCTGCCCATAAAAAGGCAGGCTCCTTCTTATCTGGTCTCAATTGGAACATGACCTATGATATAGGAATCGATCTTGGGACAGCCAATGTTTTACTGTATGTAAAAGGACGTGGCTTAGTTCTGGATGAGCCTGGTTTTGTAGCGCGTGATACTAAGACTCAAGAGGTGTTGGCCGTAGGGTCTAAGGCCCGTCGCATGTGGGGGCGCACCCCTGTAGGTATAGAAGTTATCCGCCCCTTGCAGGAAGGGGTCATAGCTGATTATGATATGACGGAATTTATGCTGCGCCATTTTATCCGGGCTGTAGTTCCTGCATCTGTCTTGGTGAGGACGCGAATTGTGGCTTGTGTCCCTTCAGGCATTACTCCTGTTGGGAAACGGGCTATTTTAGAGGCTCTGCTTCGGACGGGTGCTCGTAAGACGGTTCTTATTGAAGAACCCCTGGCTGCGGCTATGGGGACAGGTCTCGATAAAGCTCGTGATGTAGGAGCCATGGTCGTCGATATGGGCGGTGGCACTACTGATATTGCTGTGGTTTGCGATTCAGGGGTAGTTGTGTCAGAGTCCCTGCCTGTAGGCGGAGATTGCTTTGATGAGGCTATTGTCCGTTATATTAAGCGGAAACGACGCTTGGTTATCGGCTATCCTACGGCAGAGGAGATTAAGATTTCCATTGGGACTGTAGATCGTAAGGCTCCTAAGCAAGATATGGTCGTCAGAGGCCGTGACTTGGGAACAGGTCTTCCTAAGTCTACTCTGGTATCGTCTCAGGAAATTCAAGAGGCCATGGAGGCTCATATGGTCTCCATTTTGGAAGTCATAAAAAATATCCTCGAAAAAACGCCGCCAGAATTAGTTGCAGCGATTGCGGACCATGGCATCATCCTAACGGGAGGAGGTGCTCTTCTGGATGGGGTAGACCGAATCATAACAAGAGTGATTGGTATTGCTGCTTATTTGGTAGAAGCACCTCGTTATGCAGTAATTCGAGGGACTGCCAAGGCTCTTGAAGAAATGTCCTCCCTACAAGACACCCTAGAAGAACTTCAGTAGAGCTGGCATTTTTCCGTGCTGTTAAAGGTGAAATTTATAGTAGACCTCCTAGGATGAATCCGGTTATACAGTGAATACGGTACATAACCTCTGAGCAAGATGAATAAAAGCTAAAGCTTTTATAAATTCTAGACTCAGGGGTTTTCTGCTCTCTAGGCTAGGTGTGATATAATAAATAGTAAATTATTCTGGAGGATTGGAGGTATTAACCTATGAAGTGGAAGGCAATAGTCACAGTCTTAGCCCTAACGAGTCTATCTATCAATGGAGCTTTGGCTGTCACAGTGACAGGTTTACGGGCTAATGATACGACTAATCGTAGTCGCCTTGTCCTAGATTTGTCAGCAAAACCTGAAGGCTGGACCACATCCTATGATGAAGCAAACCATGAGGTAACTGTGAGCCTTCCTAAATCGTCCAATCAAATACAAGAGGGACACCTCAATGGAGGCAAGGAAAAAGGCGTCCTTAAAGGGATTGCCATTGAAGAGAAGGACCCTCTCAAGTTCATCTTCCAAGCTGACACACCTGTTCAATACCATGCCTTTGCATTGGAAAATCCCAATCGTATCGTAGTAGATATGTTTGCGGCTATATCCAATAAGACTAGCAAAAACTTAGATTCCTCCCTTAGCTTGATCAAATGGAATACTACAGGCCAAGAGGGCCCTGTGCAAGTGACAGCACTGACCGCTCCAGCTGGGGTAGCTATGAAGGTCTATAGCAACCAAGCTGGGAATGATGTGGCGGAGGTATCCTCTGTTAACCGGGCTGCTGTTGGCCTCAAGCAAAAGGGGAAGTACATTCCCGTATCCGTAACGGATACAGCGGGCCAAGGGATTGTGCCTGATTCCTTAACAAAGACGGCCCAATTAGTTTATGGAGCGGGCCGTGGCTATACCATTAATAGCCAAAAGATAAGCCTTCAAGTGTCCGCTGGTAAGTGGATCCTGCCTGTAACTGGCATTAATCAGGCTCGTATGGCTAATGATTTAATTCTCTACACGGATACCTTTGGTTCTTCTACAGGGACCAATGCTTTTGGGCGAGAGGTCACTGTTATTAATGGCAAGGTGACAGCTCTAGCAAAGGCTAATTCTCCACTGACTAAGGGGGCTATGGTCTTGTCAGGCCATGGGACTAGTGCGGATAAGCTCAAGTCTCTTAAGGTGGGGGATTCTCTTTCTATTCGGACTGCTCCAGCCTTGGCTAAGGTATCTACAGAGGGAGCCATTACCTATGCTAAAGGGAGCCCACTTCTCGTTGGCGGGGCGTATGTGGGGCCTAAGTCCAATAGCCGTTTGGCTCGGACCTTTATCGGTACCACTAAAAATCGGGGGCTCATAGCTATGGCTGTGGATCAAGATGGCAAGACCTCTATGGGGGTTACCTCTAAGGAGGGGGCCAATCTTATCAAGCAACTAGGGGCCATTGATGCGCTTGAGCTCAATGGGCAAGGGGCAGCAGATATGGCCTATAAGGGTAAGGTAATCCATCAAGATCAAAATCAAGAAAAAAATTATGAAGATATATTAGTACTGAAATAAGTGATTGATTATAGGAGTAAGTAATCAATTGACCAAGGAGTTATGTATGACGATGAAAAAAAGCTTAGCAACTGTGTTAGTAGCAAGTGCTATGTCCACAGGATTGGCTATGGCGCAACCATTAGAACACCACACCGTTCTTACGGGAACGGTAGCCTCTGTAGTGCCTCTAGGAGCTCAAGTGCAAGAAGGAGATACCTTAGTTACGGTAGAAACCTTAGCTGGCCCCATGGCAGCTTCTAAAGCCGTTGTAAGCGGTCAAGTGACAGCTGTAGAAGTGCATGCAGGAGAGTCCGTACAACGGGGGCAAGCAGTGGTTGTAGTCGAGTCCAAGTAAGATAGGGGAGATACTGATATGAGCAATAGAATATGGCGCCGGTCCAAGCGGGCCTTGCTCGCAGTATGCTTCTGTTTAGGGGCTATGAACTTAGCCCAAGCGGTTGATTTTATGCCTGTGGACCAAGTGAAAACAGGTATGACTGGGACGGCTAAAACTGTACTTGTGGGGGACCAAATTTCCTCCTTTGACGTGAAGGTTTTGGGCGTTATGAAGGATCGAGGACCCTCTGGAGACCTTATTTTAGCTAAGTTTTCTGGACCGGTTATGGAGGAGACAGGGGGCATTGCTCATGGTATGTCCGGGTCACCTGTCTATATAGACGGCAAACTAGTGGGTGCTGTTGCCTATGGTTGGGGCTTTGCAGATGGCACTGTGGGTATGATTACCCCAATCCAAGATATGGTTAAATTATGGCATATCCCTTATGAAAAGGACCTTAATAAGTCCTGGCATGGTCAAGGAGATGGGCAACTCATTCCTATGGGGACACCTCTTATGGCTTATGGATTTGATCAAGGGGCCTTGTCCTACCTGAAAGAAAAGCTACCTAGCTATAAGTATGAAACGTATGATACAGCTGCTGCTACTGGTGATGATGTAGTCAAGCCATTGGTGCCAGGCGGATCTATTGCAGCTCTTTTGGTTGATGGCAACCTAAAATTAGGTGCTATTGGTACGGTCACTTATGTTGATGGGGACCGTCTTGTAGCCTTTGGACACCCTTTCTTGAAACGGGGATCCTCTAATTACTTTATGCACAATGCTTCCATCTTTACGGTGGTAAAATCCTTGGACTCCGCCTTTAAATTAGGGTCTATGGGAGCTGAGGTGGGGTCTGTTAATGAGGATCGTGGTGCCGGTATCGCAGGCCAAATGGGTAAAAACACGGGAGGAATTCCCATTCAATTCCATTTGCGCGATTTGGACACAGCCCAAGAAAAACAGGCTTGGGTTAAGGTGGTAGAAAATGAGGAAATGACGCCGACATTGGCTGCTACTTCCCTCTATTCCTTCCTCAATAAGCTTATGGACCGAACTGGTGAGGGGACGGCTAAGGTGACCTACACCATCCGCCCACGGGATAATGCTTATGAACCATTGACGCGAACTAATATGTTCTACTCCTCTAATTCTATTTCTGAAAAATCTGTCGATGAATTCTATAAGGTTATCGATGTGTTGATGAACAATCGTTTTATCAACTTTGAAATTCAAGATATCGATGTTAAGGCCGATGTCCAACAAGGAAAGAAGACAGCTAAAATCGTAGATGCTACGGCCTCCCCTGTCTATGTGGCACCAGGGGATACCATCGTAGTAGATGTGACGATTGAACCCTTTAGAGGGGAAAAGGAAGTAAAGGAAGTTTTCTTTACCGTTCCTAAAAACCAAAAACTGGGTGACGCCACCTTAGAAGTTCGTGGTGGCGGTGTCGTCCCATTGCCTTATGTATTTGAAAAACAAAAGTATAACTTAACCGATGAAATTATTCGCCGCCTTAAAACCTATAAAGATTTCAAGGATCTTTATAAGGAATTAAAGGATACAGATCAAAACAACCAGATCGTTGTAGAAATCTTAGAAGAGGGGATTTCTATGGTTGACGATGAGGGTGGAAAAGGGGTTAAGAAACCTAAAATTGATGGGATTGAATCTAATCCACTCCCTGGAGATATTAAGAAAAAAAGCCATTCCAATTCCTTAGATGATGCTATTGATGAAGACAATAAAAAGGAACCAAAAGGCCTCTATTGATACGGATTACATCATCCAAGGGGATGGGCAGTTCAAAATCCATGTTGTTAGCCCTGCTAGACGGGATAAGGAACGGGCTAAAGAAGCGCGCAATGCAAAGAAAAAGGGGGCTCATCAAGAAGGGGCAAAAGCGAGTCTAGAAAAACCGTTGCCTACAGATGATAAGGATGCTTCTAAAGAAGAAGGGGCCAGTCAGGATCTAGGTGGGGATAGAGAGTCTTTAACATAGCCTGATTGAGATAGGCAAGACATTGATAGAGTATTAGATGGAGAGACGTGTATGAACTGGTTAGAAGCTATAGGGGCCTTTACCTTGAGCCGCTTGATAGAAATTGGGCGGGCCATGATTTTGGTCGGACAGACAATTAAACAATTGCCTATGATTAACTTCTGGCATGTTTTACAGCAGATGGCCCATTTGGGCGTTGATTCACTACCTATCATTTCTATTACCCTCCTCTTCGCGGGGGGCGTTATGACGCTGCAAATTACGGATGTCCTCATTACCTATGGGGCTCAATCTACAGTGGGGGGGCTTATGGCGGTTGCCATGGGACGAGAACTGGGACCAATTTTGGTAGGTGTTGTTTTGGCTGGTCGTGTAGGTGCTGCTATTACAGCAGAAATTGGGACCATGAAGGTAACGGAGCAAATTGATGCTCTTCGTGTGATGGCTACTAACCCTATTGGTTACTTAGTTGTGCCTAGGGTGGTTGCCTGTATGATCATGGTGCCGATTTTAGCCTTTTACGGCGTGGTTATCGGCATTGCAGGAGGCTATTTTGTAGCAACTTCCATTAAAGGATTGTCGCCTCAAACCTACTTGGACTCCATTCAAATGTTCTCTACTGTATCAGATTTTACCTTGGGCCTTCTAAAAGCTTCTGTTTTTGGGGCTGTTATTGCTCTAGTGGGGGCCTATAAGGGGATGAATACTAAAATGGGGGCAGAGGCAGTTGGATTCTCCACAACTTCCTCTGTGGTTACCTCCATTATTCTCGTATTTATACTGAATTACTTCTTGTCATCTGTCTTGTTCTAATGAGGGGCCTATGATTGAATTGAAAAACGTCACCGTTGCCTATGGTAGCCGCGTTATTTTAGATAATATATCCATGACCATCGGTGATGGAGTGACCCTTGTTATCTTAGGAGGATCGGGATCTGGTAAATCAACCCTCTTACGTCTCCTCATAGGCTTACAAAAGCCTACCTCAGGCCACATATTGGTAGATGGTGTTGATATAACAAGCTTGTCAGAATCGGAGTTTAATCAGGTCCGTCGTAAGATGGGCATGGTCTTTCAATACTCTGCCCTGTTTGATTCCCTATCGGTAGGAGAAAATGTGGCCTTTGGCCTCCGGCAGCATACTAAGCTATCCGATGAAGATATAAAAAAAATCGTCAGCCAACGGTTAGATTGGGTTGGCCTAGCAGGCTATGAGGATTATATGCCAAATGAATTATCTGGAGGCATGAAGAAGCGGGTCTCATTGGCGAGGGCCATTGCGGAAGATGCATCCATCCTCCTCTATGATGAGCCCACCTCTGGTTTGGATCCTATTACGTCCATGCAGATTAGCCATTTAATTCGGGCTATGCAAAAACGCTTGGGATGTACATCTCTGGTTGTCACCCATGATATGCGGTCTGCTTTTTTTGTGGGGGATGCGATAGCCCTCCTGGATAAGGGAAATTTCGTGGAGGTGTCGCCGCCAGCGCAATTCCAAGAATCGAAAAATAAGTTGGTACAAAGTTTCATTCATGGCCAAGTTGATGGTGTGTAAAGAGGGATTAACTATATGAAATGGACAACAGAAGCTAAGGTAGGGGCCTTCACCCTAGTAGGGATTATCGCCTTTATCGCGGCTGTTTTATTTGTGGGGAATGTCAATTTATTTCCTAAGGCGCAGATGGCCATTACCGGTCAATTTGCCTCTGTTAATGGCTTGAAGGTAGGAAATGCCGTTAAGTACTCCGGCGTACAAGTGGGTAAGATTAAGGATATAGCAGTGGATAACCCACATTCCGTACGCGTTTCTATGGACTTGGACCAAGATGCTAAGATTCCTAAGGATTCTACCTTCTCTATCTCCTCTGATGGTTTTTTAGGGGATAAGTTCATTTTGATCACCCCAGGCACCTCTAACGAGTACCTCAAGTCCGGTGACTATGTTAATGGCAAGGGGGGAGAGATAGACCAGGCTTTTGACTCCGCTAAAAAACTCATGGAGGGGACGGAAAAGCTCCTAGAATCTATGAATAATATTATCGGTGATCCTAAGACCCAGGATGCCCTACGCCATACACTCCAATCCACCTCTACAATGGCAGATAACACCGTGGCTATTACCGGTAATTTAGCGGCTATGACGGCGCAAATGAACGCAACAGCCCAACAATTTAATGCGGATGGTAATGCAGGTAATGACATGCGGGCCATTTTGATCAACATGAAGGAAACTACTGAAAGGGTAGATTCCATGGCCCGTTCTATGGAAACTACTGTTACGGATCCGCAAGCTGCTCAAAATATTAAGGAAACCCTTCATAACACAGCACAAATTTCATCTCGTGTTAATAAAATATTAGGAGGTAAACCCTACCCAAAGTCCTCTACTGAGGCTGTAAATACTGGAATTGAGGCCTCCGATTCTAACGAAGATGTAAACAAAAGTAAACAATTAGCTACTGAAATGTCAGGTGAATTATTATATAATAGTCATCAGAACGAATATCGTGCCAACGCGCATCTTCGCTTATTTACCAATAAAAATCTTATGGAATTAGGCTTTTCTAATATAGGAGATGGATCTGATTTTGATCTCAATGCAGGGAGGTACTTAACGGATAAATGGTCTGTTAGGGGAGGTTTCTTTGAAAGTAAATTGGGCCTAGGTCTTGATTATGGCCTAGGTGGTCCATTCTCCTTGTCTGCAGCGGTCTTTGACCTCAACCATCAACGGTATAGAATCCGCTCTGAATTCCGCTTGAAGGGGGATACCTATGGTGTCCTTCAAACGACGCGTCCATTCTCTTCTGATAATGGGGGCACCTATTTTGGTATAAAACAAGTATTCTAAATCCCAACTTTTGGAGGTTTTTATCCATGAATAAAAAGACCTTGTCCCTAGCCCTTCTCTTGGCTATGACTACGAGTGGTGCTTTGGCTGCATCTACATCAACTACGGTTCCTATGACCGTGAAAGCAGTGAATGCTAATCTCGTGTCAACTACGGTTAACAATCAACCTAAATTATCTAAATATCAATTAGAAGCGGTTAAGATGACTCAGGAGGCTATGGCGGCAAAAGAGACGTCTGATACAGCTAACTATCCTACAGCCGTATCCTTAGATGCTACTAAGGCGGTTGCTCTTGCCTTGGAAAACAATCGGACGGCTAAGGTTTCCGCTTGGACTTATGAAGCCGCTAAAGCGGGAGTCTCTCAAACGGCTGCAGGCATGAATCCACAGGTGGCTGCTAGCTATTCTGGTGCCCGTTCTAATAGTGGGACGAGTGTTGGTAAAGGTGGTAAGACAAGCTCTTCCATTGGCCTTACCCTATCTGTACCTGTCTTTGATGCCTCTACAAGGGCTTCCATTCGAGGCGCTCGCTATACTCGTGAAGGGGCAGGGGCCGCTTATGAAGAGGCACTACAAACGGCTAAATACAATGCGGTGGCAGGGTACTATACCCTTATCAAGGACCGCAATGCTATCGATGTAGCCAACCAATCTGTCACTGATTACCAAGGTCATTTAACCAATGTAGAGGCCCAATACAGTGTGGGGATTGTTGCTAATTCCGATGTAATGGCTTCTAAGACAACCTGGTCTGATGCACAAACCAATTTGGTAAAGGCTCGCAATCAAGCCAATCTAGCTGAAACCGATCTTAATCAAGTTTTAGCGCTCCCTGTATCCACCAAGATAGATACGGCGGATAAGAGCCTTAATTACGCACCCTATAATGTGACTTTAGAAGAGGCCAAAGCCTATGCTTTGATTCACCGCGCTAAATTGGTAGAGTCTGCCATGAATGTTAAGAAAGCCGAAGAAGATTTGCATGCAGCTAAGGCTGGCTACTTGCCAACGGTTTCTGCTTCTGCCGGCCGCGGCTATTCTGACGATGGCTGGAAGGGCTTTGGTGATGGCAACGATTGGAATATTGGTGCTAGGGCCTCCTGGTCCATTTGGAATGGTGGCGGCACCCAAGCGGCTATTAAGAAGGCACAAGCAGCTTTTGAAGGAGCCAAAGAGACTAACTTGGCTAGTATTGATGCCGTCTTGAGTCAAGTTCAAAAGGCCTTTCTTGATATGAAGGCCGCAGAACAAACCATTACATCCACCAAAACAGCTGTCGACTCTGCGCAAGAATCCTTCCGGATTAACACCTTGCGTTACCAAGCAGGGGTCGGGGCTAATATCGATGTATTGGATGCTGAAACCAAATTGACAGCGGCTCGTAATAATTATTTGGATGCTGTCTATAACTACAACATCGCTGTGGCACAATTGGAACAATACACAGGGGTACCATTGGATACTCCTGTGGGACAAGGGGCTAATTTAATTGCTACTTCTGATGCGGCTAATCAATTAGCAACTATTGCCAATAAAGGGATAAATAAATAAAATATACATAAGAAATAGTCTGTGGCCTTAGGGCTCAGTCCGTGGGTCATTGTAACGCCTTGTTTCAATGACCCCTTTTTATCATAAGAAGAGTGAAACCATGAAAAAGAAGCGCTATATAGCCTTATCTGCAGCTATCATAGCTTGTATCATCGGCTCGGGTATAGCCTTTAAACCGGTAGCAGAATCCTATGTGACGCCGGTCGTGCAAGCACAATTGAATAAGACCATCAACGGCCATATGGCTTATGATTCTATGGAAGTCACTTGGAATGGCAAGGTAGCCTTGTCCAAAGTAATCATTAAAGATACAAAGGGCCAGGAAGTAGGATATGCAGACTCTGTGGTGGTGGGACTCTCTCCTGTAGGAGCCGCCCGCCTTTTAGCCGGTGATGGAGCGGCGGCACTTGTAAGTGAGGTCACCGTATCCCATGGAGACCTTCATGTATGGCAGGATGACCAAGGGAAATGGAATGTGGAAGATTTGATTAAGAAGGATCCATCTAGCAAGGAATCCTCTTTTAAAGGTGATGTTCATCTTGATCAAGTCGACTTAACAGTCCGACCTTATAAGGACCAGGCCTATCGAGTAGAGGCTATATCAGGAGGTCTTAGCCTTTCTGATTCTCCTGTTGTAAAAGGGAATTTAACAGGTTCCTTGGAGGGTCAGGCTCTATCCGTTTCTGGTACTCTTAACACGGATAATACTAAAGAATTTACGGCTCATATTAAGGCAGATCGTTTAGATGCATCCCTTGCGAATATGGCCTTAGCGGGCCATAAAGATATAAGGTTGGAAGGTGGTTATGCAAAAAATATTGCCCTTACTATATCTTCTGATAATAAGCATGGTCTCACTTGGGAAGGGCATGCGGCTATCCGAGATGTATCAGGAACTTACAATTTTGGTGGGCAAGGATTTAGATTTGATAAAGCCCAAACAAATGTGGCCTTTTCCAACAATAACATCATCATTAAATCCGGATCAGCTTATGTAAACGGCCAAAAGGGTGAAGTTTCCGGTTCTATTGCTATACAAGATGACCGAGCTCGCTTGAATTTAGATGTTATAGCTACTGAGGTTGAGCCTGGGGCTTTGATAGGCCTACCTGTCGGTGGTCGCCTTGCTGGACAAATCCATGTGGGGGGAGATACCCTGTCTCCAACCTTGTCGGGGCGCTTGGTGGGACACGATGTGACCTATGGCGATTATAGTCTGGATAAACTAGGGGCTAATGTATCGCTAAAGGCTGGCCATTTGGTCCTAGAGGATATTCGCTTGGATAAGGGAAATACATCCCTTTCTGGGCAAGCATCATATGATATTAATTCTGGTAATTTTGATGCTGCCATTAGTCCTGATCAGTTTGATATCTCTCAAATAGCTCCTATGTTTGGCTATGATTTGGGTGGAAGCTTATCAGGGCAAGTGTACATCCATGGTCAAGATAAACATATTCAATCCATAATCGGACAATTAGAAGCCCGTAATTTAACCTACCAAGGTATTAGCCTTGATACAGTTTCCATGGGATTCACTTCTGATGGAAAGGCTGTTGATATTTCCTATTTAAATGGCACTATAGGAGAGGGGGCATTTACAGGCTACGGGTCTCTTAAAGAGGGACAGGCTGATATCAGCCTAGCAGGCTATGGTATTCCTTTGTCTATGTTGTCCTCTCGTGTTGGCTATGACCTAGATGGGGGCGCCACCGTGAATGCTCATATTTCAGGATCCCTAGATGATCCTAAGGGGCATGTAACCTTGACTGCAGGCAAAATCGGACTTGGCTCTTATGGGCATTTTGATAGCTTAAACCTTGATGGGGATATAGAAAATCACATCGTTACCATTCATGAGGCTACGATCATGGATCAAGGTGGTTTCTATAAAGCATACGGTACAATCGGTTGGCAGGATAAAGCCTTGGACATCTATGCAGAGGCTAAGGATACGCGGATTGAAAACATTGCTAACAATGTTACCGATATACCTGTAACTGGATGGTTCTATACGCAAAACCATATTACAGGGACTCTTGATAATCCAAATGTAGTAGGGCGAGCCCGCCTTAAAGATGGGTCGATTAATGGCTTCCTTGTATCAGATCTCTATGCCCGCTATAGTTATAAGGATAATCGCCTCAGTCTGTATGATGCTGCCTTAGAATCGTATGGGTCCAAGATTTTTGCTCAAGGGACTATGGATGGTAAGAATCTCAATTTCTCCTTCACCGGGGATGGAATCTATCTGAAACCACTGGTATCGGATGATCGATTTAAGGTAGATGGCTATTTAGCGGCACAGGGGACCTTAACGGGGACCCTTGATAAGCCTATTTTCAATGGCAATGTACGGTCACGTCAGGTGTTGATAAATGGGACTGCTCTCAATGACATTGATGGGACTCTATATGCAGATCCAACGGTCGTTAATGTTGAGTCTATGTCGTTTACAGACCAAGATAATGGTGCCTATAGTTTTGTAGGTGGTGTTAAGCTCAAAGACCCTAAGAATCTCTTTGGTAAAGTCTCAGTATCTAATGCAGATATCAAAAATATGATATCTATATTCTCCCAGGATGAGTCTATTAATGGACGCTTTACAGGCCGTCTCAATGGCACTGTGGGCTTAGGTGGCACAGTGGATAATCCGGCCCTTGATGTAAAGGGGGCCATTTCCTCTGTAGCCTTGGGTGACCAAGTCTTGGGCGATAGTACAATCGATGCTAGCTTGGCTGATAAGAAGATTACTATTAGAAAGTTACAGTTGCCAGTAGACTCTGGTATGATTGCAGCAGGTGGTACCATGGATCTTAATCCTGGTGGACAAACCGCTATGCAAGTGGCAGTTAATTCGGTGGACCTTAAATACTTTAAGGCGCTCTTGCCAGATTCTGTAGATCCGCAAGGGACTCTATCTTCTGTCGTCAACTTATCTGGTGATAGTCATAATCCTAAGGCTGAAATCTCTGCTGATTTGATTAGTCCATCCTATAATGGGGTAGCCTTAGACCATGTATTTATGTTGGCTAACATGGAAGACCAGGTCCTTAATATTCAAGCCCTTATGGGCCAAAAAGGAGCTTATCGTGCTACCGTATCTGGTAAGCTGCCATTGGCTGCTATGTATACCTCTGGCTATCTTGCACCATCAGATGATAAGTCAATGAACCTGACCATCGATTTAAGTCAAGCTGATTTGGCTGTGGTACCATTGATGACACCTTATGTCACAGATGGACAGGGTGCCATTGGCGGCAAAATTAAATTAACGGGATCTATTGAGGCGCCACAGGCTTTTGGCACTGTTACCGTGCGGAATGGCGCATTGCAATTTAAGAATGTAGCCAAACCACTAGAAGCTATTAATGCTGACTTAATCTTTAATGGTAATAAAGCGACCCTACAGGGCGACGCTCAAATGGGTAAAGGGGCTGCTGGCTTTACAGGCCAATTCACTTGGTGGAATCGACAGCTTACTGGTTACCAAGGGGCCTTGCAGTTGGATAATCTTGAGGTTGATAACGAATACATCAAGGGTCCATTAACCGCAGAGCTTTATGCTACTGATGTGGATGGTGTACCAACATTAACCGGTCATGTGGACTTGCATGATACACGCTTTAAAATCCCTCTTTCTATAGAAGGGTCTGACTCAGCTCTGCCATTTGCCTTAGATGTGACAGTCAAAGCGGGCAAGAATGTACGCCTCTATGACCGGACCCTGTATGATATGACTATTGATGGTTCTGTTCGCTTTGCGGGGCATACGTATTGGCCAACTCCAAGTGGAGCCTTCAATGTAAAAGATGGAACCTTTAAGTACTTGAGTCATACTTTCCGGATTACCAAGGGGATAGCTCAGTTCCGTCAAGGTTCTTATATTCCTAGCTTGGATTTGCAAGCAGAAACGCAAGTTAATGACTATGCTATTAATTTGGGGGTAAAAGGAACAGTTGATCAATTGGATTTGTCCTTGTCCTCGAATCCAAGCTTGTCGAGAAAGCAGATTATATCT
>ERZ773013.1403-NODE-1403-length-14283-cov-5.897034_pt1 | contig 14283 bp, 13 predicted proteins | sample MGYA00511670_ERZ773013 | MGnify/ENA primary metagenome ERZ773013 (study PRJEB29015, sample SAMEA2738120) | human oral metagenome | biome: human oral; feature: human-associated habitat; material: saliva | place: China | collected 2257 ...
AGCTGTGTTTTTACGCTGATTTTTATACCTCACCCATCTTTTGATATGTTTCTCCCCTACTAGGGTCGAGCCACTGCATGACGGAGATCTCCTGGTCCCAAAGCCCACCCTACTTGTTGTTGAAATATGAATGGTAGCATCAATTTATTTAGATGTAATATATATTATTATATCATTTCAATATCTCTGTTACACTGTTGAGATGCAATAAGCAGTGCTGCTTAGGGGGCGGACCTATCACATGAATGCACAGGATTGTTTGGACGAGCTCAGATCAATCAAAGATGTGTCCTTCTCAACCGTCGATGAGCAAGGTCTTCCTCACAGCCGCATCATCGACATCATGATTGTAGGAGACAACAAACTGTACTTCTGCACGGCACGTGGCAAAGATTTCTATCAGCAGCTTATGCACAACCCTCATGTTGCGGTTGTCGGGCTCAACAGGAATTGGCAGATGATCCGTCTCACAGGTACGGTTCAGCATCTCGATGACCAAAAGAAATGGATCGATCGCATCTTCAACGAGAATCCTTCAATGAAGAACGTGTATCCAAAAGACACCCGCTACATCCTCGAGCCCTTTGTGATCTCCTCAGGGGCGACTGAGTTCTTCGATCTCGGGAAAGAGCCCATCTATCGCGAGCGTTTCCCCTTCGGCGGCGCGAAGATCCCTGGATATGGTTTTCTGATCACCGACAGCTGCATCGGCTGCGGCACCTGTAGGAGAAACTGCCCCCAGAACTGCATTGAGATAGGGAAACCTTTCGTAATCCGTCAAGACCATTGCCTGCACTGTGGCTCCTGCTTTGAGAAGTGCCCGGTCAAGGCGATCGTACGACGCTGAAAGTAGGCTTTGCCCATGATCCAAGACATATTTTCCCTGCTGGTAACCCGATGGGATTTCTTCTCCAACCTGCTGTTGGAGCACATTGAGATCTCCTTCATTGCAATCGCAATCGCGATTGTCTTTGGCGGTATCGTCGGTATCCTTATCAGCGAATATCAGAAATCAGCCAAGTGGACACTCGGAGTCATCAACTTCGTCTACACGATCCCCTCCATCTCCATGCTCGGCTTTTTGATCCCCTTCTCCGGTGTCGGTGACACCACCGCAATCATCGCGCTTACGATCTATGCACTGCTGCCAATGGTGAGGTCCACCCACACCGGACTCACCAATGTGGATCCCGACACTATCGAAGCTGCCAAAGGCATGGGCTCCACCCGCTGGCAGATCCTCTTCCACATCAAGCTCCCCTTAGCCATGCCCGTCATTATGTCCGGCATCAGGAACATGGTGACGATGACCATTGCTCTGGCCGGCATCGCTTCCTTTATTGGAGCCGGTGGCTTAGGTGTTGCAATCTATCGCGGCATCACTACCAATAATGCGGCCATGACGCTGGCAGGATCCTTGCTCACCGCACTCCTTGCTTTAGTGATCGACGCGATCCTGGGCTTTGTCGAGAAACGCATGCAGAAGCGCTCTAAGAAAGCTAAGCACCAGAACAAAGTTATGGGCTTCACTGCTCTGGGCGTCGTCGGTGCCCTCGTGGCCGCCGCTGTGGTTCCTCAACTTATGCCTCAAGCCACGATCAATATCGCGACAAAACCCATGACGGAACAGTATATCCTGGGAGAGATGCTCGATATCCTAATTGAGCAGGACACCGATCTCAAAGTGAACCTCACCCAAGGTGTCGGCGGCGGTACCTCCAACATCGAGCCCGCTATGGAGAACGGCGAGTTCGATATGTATCCGGAATACACCGGCACCGCGTGGAACATGGTCTTAAAGAACCAGGATGTCTACTCCGAAGATAAGTTCGATCAGCTGAGAGCCGCCTACAACGATATGGGTATGACCTGGACCTCAATGTTCGGCTTTGGCAACACCTACGGCTTGGCCGTCCGTAACGATATTGCCAACCAATACGACATCAAGACCTACTCAGATCTGGCACGGGTGGCCCCACAGCTCACTTTCGGCGCGGAGTACGACTTCTTCGAGCGTGAAGACGGCTACGACGCGCTGTGCGACACCTACGGCCTTAATTTCGGCAATACGATGGATCTGGACATCGGCCTTAAGTATCAAGCCTTAGCCGAGAACCAGATCGACGTGATGGTGGTCTTCACAACCGACGGGCAGCTCGCCGACGCAAACGCCAGAGTGTTGGAAGACGATAGACACTTCTTCCCCTCCTACATGTGCGGCATGATTGTACGCCAGCAGGTGTTGCAGGACCATCCGGAGCTACAGGGCGTCTTCGACAGGTTGACCGGGCAGATATCGAATGACGATATGGTTCAGATGAACCATGAGGTGGACGTAGAGAAGAAAGAACCAAGGGAGGTGGCCTATGAGTTCCTCAAATCAAGAGGCTTACTCAACAACTAATTCAGGGCAGCAACCTACGAGTGATACCGCAATCGAGTTCCGCCACGTATCAAAAGCCTACGGGGACACTCCCGTGATCAAGGACATGAGCTTCACTGTCAAACGGGGTGACTTCGTCACGATGGTGGGATCCTCGGGTGGCGGCAAGACCACCACACTCAAGATAATCAATGCGCTTCTGACCCCAACCTCCGGCGATATCTTTGTCGATGGGAAGAACATCGGGGATCTTGACCCGGTGCAACTGCGCCGCAACATCGGCTATGCGATCCAGGGAAGCGTGCTCTTCCCCAACATGACCGTGGAGCAGAACATCGCCTATGTCCCGACGCTCCTGAATAGACGAGACAAGCAGCGCACCGCCCGTACCGTACGCAAGTGGATGAAGATCGTAGGGTTAGAGGAATCCATGCTCGACCGCTACCCCGATGAGCTCTCAGGAGGTCAGCAGCAGCGCGTCGGTATCGCCCGGGCACTCGCTGCCTCTCCGGACATTCTCCTTATGGATGAGCCCTTCGGCGCCGTCGATGAGATCACCCGTGCGAGCCTTCAGGATGAGATCAAGCGGATCCATCGTGAGACACACATCACGATCGTGTTTGTCACCCACGATATCCAGGAGGCATTGAAGCTCGCCACAAAGGTCATGGTGATCGATAACGGCATTATCCAGCAATACGACACGCCAAAGGATATCGTGAGCCACCCGGCGAACGAGTTTGTGGGCCGCTTGGTGCAGCGTGAGCGGCACACCTGTCTCTTGGATGATGACCATGTGGCAGATTGCAAATACAGCGAAGCGTACACTGATAAGAAATAATGTAATCCCTATAAACTTGACGAGGGTCCCGGACAAACCCACGGGACCCCCACTTTTCGAGCTCTTGACCACTGTATAAAGATCCGAGTACCTTTATCATTCGCAGGGTCTGCCCTTATCTACTATGATGACCGAAGAGCCCGTCTGACCTGTGGACGATCCCTGGGAACCGCACCGACGGGGCTCCATTCCCAATCCGAACGGTTCTATACATGTAAATCTTGAGAGCTTACGTGAGCGGCAAAATGTTAAACCACTACTCAATAAGCGACATTTTCGCAATGTCTTCATGAAGCCGTCTCGTAGATGACCCACATTGTGTTCACATAAAAAGAGAGGGGCAAACCCGCCCAGTCACGGATTTGCCTCCCCCTACTCAGAGAGGAGCGCTTGCTCCCCTCTTATTTATTATGCCGTGCCCTACGCCTCGAGATGGGACCTCAACAGCTCATTGAAGCGCTTCGGGTTTCCCCTGCCTTTTGAGGCCTTCATGCACTGACCGACCAGATAGCCGATAACTTTCTTGTTACCGTCGTGGTACTGGTTCACCTGGCCGGTACAGCGGCCGAGGACCTCCTCCACGATCGGCTCCAGTGCGGAGTCATCGCTCACCTGGCGCATACCCTGTGCGTCGACAACCTTCTCCGGATCCTTGTCGGTTCCATCGATGTCAGCGAGTACTTCACGCGCCTGCGCGAAGGTGATCTGGTCGGCGGCAAGTAGCTCAGAGATCGTGCGGACCTGTTTGGCCCTCAATTTGTTGTAGCTCGGGACCAAGTTGACCATTACGTTGGCAATGGTGGGGATAACCTTCTTTTTGGCACCGTCGAGCGCCTCCTCGAAGAATGCGGAGACCTCAGGATCACCTGCAAGCTGTTGGGCATCAGCGGACTTCAGCCCGTAGTCCTTCTCATAGCGCTTGCACTTGGCATCCGGAAGCTCCGGGATCTTTGAGTGACACTCCTCGATGAAGTCATCGGTCAGATCAAACGGAGCCAGGTCCGGGTCCGGCATCAGCCGATAGTCGTCTGCGGTCTCCTTGACACGCATTACAATCGTGCATTTGCGGGAGGGCTCCCAGTGCCTGGTCTCCTGATAGATCACGCCACCTTCCTCAAGCACCTCAGCCTGACGGCAGATCTCAAACTCGAGAGCGTCATGCAGGCTCTTGAAGGAGTTGATATTCTTCATCTCGGTCTTGGTGCCGAGCTCTTTGGTACCTCGGCGACGCAGTGAGATGTTTCCATCGCAGCGCATCGAGCCTGATTCCATGGAGCAGTCCGAGATCCCCAAAGTCTTGAAGGTCTGCTGCAGCTTCTCCATGAACAGCCGTGCCTCTTCCGGTGTACGGAGATCCGGCTCAGTGACTAGCTCGATCAGTGGGGTACCACAACGGTTGTAATCGATAAAGGACTCAGAGGCGCCACTGATACGACCCTCTTCGCCGCCCTCATGCACCATCTTTGCAGCATCCTCTTCCATGTGGATACGCTGGATGCGGATCGGCACCTGATAGGAGCCGTCCTTCTCACGTTTGATCTCCTCTGATCCATCGGAGGACATGTCCTCCCAAACAGGGCGCTCCTTAGCGCCGTCGCCGGTCACATTGAGGCGCAGGTGTCCGTGCATGCAGAAGGCAACCGAGCCCTGGGTGGTCTGGAAGTTCTTCGACATATCCGGATAGAAGTAGTGCTTGCGGTAGAAGGTCGAGTGCTTCTGGATCTCGCAGTTCGTGGCAAGGCCGGCCATCACAATAGACTGGATAGCCTTCTTGTTTGGGACCGGCAGCGCTCCCGGCATACCCAAGCAGACCGGGCATACATTGGTGTTAGGCGGATCGTCGTGGCTCAGCTTGCAGTTGCAGAACATCTTGGTGTCCAGGGTCGTAAGCTCGGTGTGAATCTCCAGCCCGATGACCGCCTCCCAATCTTTGAGGACCTCATTCAGTCTCTTCAGTTGAGCTCACCTCCCTTACCTGCAAAGGCAGGTGCGACGACACCGGCTGCCTGATAACTCCGCTCAACCGCACGCGCAAACTGCAGCAGTCGGCTGTCTGCAAAGGCAGGACCCTGCAGCTGTACGGAAACCGGCAGTTTGCTTTCGGTCCCCAGACCGAGCGGCACTGAGATACCGCAGTTGCCCACGATGTTGTTGGAGATCGTGAACAGGTCAGAAGCGTACATCTGCGTCGGATCTGAGATTTCCCCGAATTTAAAGGCAGTGCGCGGCGTAGCGGGCATCAGGATCACATCGCACCTCTTGTAAGCCTGGACGTAATCATCGGTGATCAACGTTCTGACCTGCTGCGCGGGATAGTAGTACTTGTCGTAGACGCCGGAGGACAGTAAGTAAGCGCCGAGCATCTGACGGCGCTTCGCCTCCAAGCCAAAGCCGTGTGAGCGGCTCTTTGAGGTCTGCTTTGCCAAGGTCTGGCAGTTGGGCTCCTGGTATCCGTAGCGGACGCCGTCAAAACGGGCGAGGTTCGAGAACGCCTCACAGGGGGCGATCACGTAGTACGCCGCAATTGCGGAGGCGATGTTCGGCAGCGTGACCTCAACGATCTGCGCGCTCTGATCTTGCAGAGCTTTCACGGCTCCCCCGACGGCAGCCTTGACCTCAGGGGTGAGGCCTTTTACATCCATCAATTCCGGGACGATACCGACCTTCTTGCCCTCAATCGGATCTTCGAGGTGCTTGGTATAATCGATCGCGCAGTCCTGGCTCGTCGAATCATAGGGGTCACGACCCTGGGTGGTCAGCGCATTGAGTGCTAAAGCGACATCCTTGACGCAGCGCCCAAAAGGTCCCACCTGGTCCAGTGAGGAGCCGAAGGCGACGACGCCGTACCGGCTCACCGCGCCGTAGGTGGGCTTCATACCGACAACACCGCAGAGACTTGCCGGCTGTCTGATGGAGCCACCGGTATCGGAGCCGAGCGCTATCGTGACCTCGCCGGAGGACACCGCGGCGGCGCTGCCACCGGAGGAGCCACCCGGAACGCACTCCAGGTCCCAGGGATTGTGCGTCGGATGGAAGGCGGAGGACTCGGTTGAGGAGCCAAAAGCGAACTCATCCATGTTGGTCTTGCCAACCGGAAGCACGCCCGCATCGAGCATGCGCTGCACGCAGGTGGCAGTGAACATCGAATCGTAGTTCTCAAGCATCTTGGAGGCGCAGGTAGTCCTGGTCCCCTTGAGGTGCATGTTGTCCTTGAAGGCGATAGGGACCCCCGCCAACATCGGCAAGTCCTCACCCTTTGCCTTCTTCTCGTCGATTGCTTTGGCAGCATCAAGTGCTAGCTCCGGCACCACCTGCAGAAAAGCCTGAACGTCTTTCTCACGGTTGTCGATCGCGTCGAGCGAAGCCTTCGCGACCTCCGTGGCGCTGAAGTCCCCCCTCCTGACGCCCTCAACGATATCTGAGGCGTAAAGCTTATCGAATGAACCCATTTTAAGCTTCCTCCTCATCGCCGAGGATGGACGGCACTCTGAAGTAGCGGTCGTGGGTACTCCCCGCGTTGTGCATAGCGTCCTTCAGATCGAGCGCACGGTCATGGTCGTCGACCACGTCTTCACGCATCACATTGGAGAGATCCCCGATCGGCTGATAGGTGGGCTTCACTCCCTCCAGATCATACTCACGGATCGGCTGGAGTAACCGGACCGCCTCATTCATATAGTCGGTCATCTCATCCAGCTCTTTGTCTGTCAAATGGAACCGGGCATATTCCGCGATGGCTGCCACATCTTCTTTACTTAACGGCATGGGTCTAACCATCCTCCCAAATCTGCCATTATTTAACAATCAATACCATAGAAGCATTTTAGGACAAAAGCGTGTGGTGTTAGGCGCTCGCAACTCTCCCGCAATGAAACAAGCATCGGCCCCCTCCTGAAAGCCGACTGTGTCTCTATTGTTTCATCACATTTACTCTGCCTGCGGGAATAAAAGACGCGATTTCGGTAAAATACCTACTAGCTAGTAGGAATTAAGAGTACCTTATGCCTTCTGAATGTGGCCGCTTTCTAAAGCGTTGCGTTCAGGACTTTCTCTTAAATACCCCTAACGCTACTATGAATTAGTTCATATGCTATGCACCGAACTGCCTTTTTAGTATACCGGTGCGCACGACCATCGTGGTCTACACAAAGTGCGGATCACACGAGTTTTGGGAGACGATATGGCAGATACATTGCTTGAGGTTTCGAACCTCTCGGCCGGCACAGAGGACAAACCCATCTTGCACCACATCAATATCGAGGTCAGCGAGGGTAAGACTCACGTGCTGATGGGGCCGAACGGCGCAGGCAAGTCCACACTCGGCCATGTGATCATGGGCGATCCGCAATACATCGTGCGTGAAGGTTCAATCCATTTCGACGGAAAAGATATCACCGATCTCACAACCGATAAGCGCTCACTCGCCGGCATCTTCCTGTCCTACCAATCCCCCGTCGAGGTACCGGGTGTGCCGCTGTACACCTTCCTGCGCACCATTACGCAGATGCGCCCGGAGCTCAAGATGACTGCGCGCAACTTCAGGAAGCGCGTGAATGAGGTCGCACAGGAGCTCGATATGGACGACTCCTTCCTCACCCGTGAGCTCAACGTGGGCTTCTCCGGCGGCGAGAAGAAGAAGATCGAGATGCTCCAGCTTTTGCTCTTGAGACCGAAACTGGCCATCCTCGACGAGACTGACTCCGGCCTCGACGTTGACGCGCTCTCCGTGGTGTCCAAGGGTATTGAGGCGTATCGCCGTGACTGTCAGGGCGCGCTTCTGATGATCACCCACAACACGCGCATCCTGGAGAAGCTCTCTGTCGACACCACCCACGTGATGGTGAAAGGACATCTGGTCGCTGAAGGCGACGCCTCAATGATCAACGAGATCGACCGTGAGGGCTTTGGCAAGTATGAGGATGAGCTCGAAGCCGAAACAAAGCAGGAGGCTTAATAGCTGTGAGTGAGAAGAAAAAGACACAGGTCGCGGATATTGACCGCTCCCTGTATGACTTCGTGAAGCCGGAGGTGGGCTATGAGCGCTACAAAAACGGCCTCACCCCGGATATTGTGCGTGCCATCTCCAAGAAGAAGGACGAGCCTGAGTGGATGCTCAACAAGCGACTCGAGGCGCTGGAGATCTTCCAGGACACCCCGATGCCGGGCAACTGGGGCCCCTCCATCGAGCACTTGGACATGGACCACATCTCTACGTATGTGAACCCGAAGACCAAGCAGACCAACGATTGGGACGACGTCCCCAAGGACATCAAGGACACCTTTGAACGTCTGGGCATCCCACAGGCGGAGCGTGAGAGCTTAGCCGGCGTCGGCGCCCAGTACGACTCAGAGATTGTCTACCACAACATGCGTGAGGAGGTCGCCAAGTACGGCGTCGTCTACACGACGATTGAGGATGCGATCCACGACCCGAAGCTTGAGCCGATTGTAAAGCAGTACTTCGGTACCTTGATTCCACCCACGGACCACAAGTTCGCGGCACTGCACTACGCAGTCTGGTCGGGAGGCTCCTTTGTCTATGTCCCGGCCGGTGTCACCGTTGAGTACCCGCTGCAGAGCTACTTCCGCTTGAACGCCGCGGGCGCAGGCCAGTTTGAGCACACGCTGATCATCGTCGAGCCCGGCGCCAACCTGCACTTTATCGAAGGCTGCTCGGCTCCGAAGTACTACGCCGCCAACCTGCACGCCGGCGCAGTCGAGCTCTTCGTGAAAGGCGGCGCGCGTCTGCGCTATTCCACGATCGAGAACTGGTCGAAGAACATGTACAACCTGAACACCAAGCGCGCCACGATCGGCAAAGATGCCACCATGGAATGGGTGTCCGGTTCCTTCGGCTCACACGTGAGCTACCTCTATCCCACCACGATCCTGGCAGGTGACAACTCGCACTGCGAGTTCACTGGCATCACCTTCGCGGGCGCCACGCAGGACCTCGATACGGGTTGCAAAGTCATCCTCAACGGTAAGGACACCACTGCTTCAGTGGATACCAAGTCCATCTCTAAGGACGGCGGCGCCAACACCTTCAGGAGCTCCGTCGTCGTAGGCCCGAAGGCGGACAACGCCCGCGCCACGGTTTCCTGCCAGTCACTGATGCTCGACGATATCTCCCGCTCTGACACAATCCCGGCGATGGATGTCCGCAACCGCACCGCATCCGTAGGCCACGAGGCCACGATCGGCGCAATCTCGGATGACACGATCATGTACCTGATGAGCCGCGGCTGCTCTGAGCAGGAAGCTAGAACGCTCGTCGTGAACGGCTTTGCAAACCCGGTCTCAAAGGAGCTGCCGCTTGAGTACGCTGTTGAGATGAACAATCTGATCAAGCTTGAAATGGAAGGGGCGATTGGCTGATGGCAGCAACAATGACCGAAACCACCATGCTCAAACATCTTAATGTACCGCCCAAGCAGACGTGGAACTATCTGAAGATCAACGACACCAGCCTCACGGTGATCAAGCCGAAGGAGCAGGGTGAGGTCTTTGCCCACCTGCCGGAGATGTTCGGACGCATTGAGTCCGGCATCGGTCCTGAGGCCGTGAAGTGGATCGAGAACATGGCGGGCGACTCCCACTACATTGAGGTCCCCGCACACCGCCCGACCGACATGCCGATCGTCGTGGACTGCGACGCGGACAAGACCGATATCAAGGATACCGGGATCATAGTGAGAAACCACGCTAATGCCACGATCGTGATGCTCTCCCACGGAAAACAGGGTAGCAAGGATACCTCCGCCAACCTGCTGCGCATCTATGCGGAACACGACGCCCACGTCTCTGTGGTGGAGATCATGGCGCTGCCGGAAGAGCAGCAGCACGTCGAAGGCCTTGCGATCGACGCCCAGCAGAATTCCAGAATTGAGGTGCGCCAGTACGCGCTCGGTGGCGGCAACGTCGTCGCAGGCCTGGCGACCAATCTGGCCCAAGACCGCGCCCGTCTCGATCTCGTGAGCCGCTACTTTGTGCGCGGCCATGAGAAGCTCGACTTGAACCATGTCGCTCGCCAGCGCGGCTGCGACACCAAGGTCGAGATGAGCGCCTCCGGCCTGCTGACCGACTCCGCACAAAAGACCCTGCGTGAGACGATCGATCTGATTCACGGGGGCAAAGGCTCCAAGGGCAACGAGCTGGAGACGGTACTTGTCGAGGGCGACCACATCGTAAACAAGACCCTGCCAGTCATTCTGTGCGACGAGGAAGACGTCCAGGGCAACCACGGCGCCTCCATCGGCTCCATCGGGCCTGAGCAGACTGAGTACTTGGCTACTCGCGGCCTCGCGGGCAAGCAGGTCTCCCAGCTCTTTGCGACTGCACTCTTCGACGACGCACTGATCCACGCCCCAGGAGCCGCTTCACAGAAAGCCGTCGGCGTCCGCGCTTCTGATGTTTTAGGTGAGCGGGCCTTTGAGGATTCCCGTGAGGGCCTCGCTCTAGAGAAAGAGGGTGAGTGATGTGGCAGCCATAGATATTGCCGCCAATCCATACAGGAAAGACTTTCCATTGCTCGTGCAGCAACCCAACCTCGCATTTCTCGACAGCGCTGCAACCACACAGCGTCCGAAGGTTGTGTTGGACGCCCAGCGTCACTTCTACGAGACGATGAACGCCAACCCCCTGCGTGGCCTTTACAAGCTCTCGGTTGAGGCAACCGAAGCAATCGATAAGACCCGTAAGGACATCGCTGCCTTCATCGGGGCGACCGATGAGAAGGGTAAGCCGCAGGGCAATGAGATCGTCTTCACGCGCAACGCATCAGAATCGTTGAACCTGGTTGCACACACCTTAGGGAAGAAGATCCTGAAACCGGGAGACGAAGTTGTAATCTCCATTATGGAGCACCACTCCAATTTGATCCCCTGGCAGCAGATCTGCAAGGAGACCAGCGCTAAGCTCGTCTACCTGCGCTTGGATAAGGATTTCAGAATCACTCCTGAAGAGATTGAGAAGAAGATCACCGGCAAAACCAAGATCGTCTCCATAACCCAACTCTCCAACGTGTTGGGTGTCTCCCCTGACATCAAGGCTATCGCCAAGCGTGCACACGAAGTTGGAGCTTACGTAGGCGTCGACGGCGCGCAGTCAGTACCTCATATGCAAGTCAACGTCCGCGATCTCGGAATCGACTACCTCGCCTTTTCCCCGCACAAGCTGGAGGGCCCGATGGGCATCGGTGTGCTCTGGGGCAAGATGGATCTGCTGAACTCTATGCCGCCGTTCCTGACCGGCGGTGAGATGATCGACTCCGTCACCGAGCAGGACGCCGTATGGGCACCGGTACCGCAGAAGTTTGAGGCCGGCACCCAGGACGCCGCAGGCATCTATGCTACCGACGCCGCGATCAAGTACCTCACCGATCAGGACTTCACGAAACTTGAAGCGCGTGAGCATGCCCTCACCCACTACCTGGTGGAGCAGCTCGAAGCGCTGCCCTTCATCCAGATCGTGGGACCGAGAGATCCTGACCGCCACCTCAGCGTGGTCTCCTTCAACGTAAAGGATATCCACCCGCACGACGTCGCATCCCTGCTTGATATGAAGGATGTGGCAATCCGCGCCGGTCACCACTGCGCGCAACCGCTCATGACCTCAATGGGTATATCTAGTAGTTGTAGGGCATCTGTGGCTTTCTACAACGACAAAAAGGATATCGACCAGCTTGTAGATGGCCTCAACTATGTTTGGCAGGTATTCCATGGAACAAAATGATTTGTACAGTGCTGAGTTCATCGACCATATAGCACATCCGGATTACAAGTATGAGATGAAAGATCCGACGATGAAGCACGAGGGTATCAACCCCTCCTGTGGCGATGACCTGGAGCTGTCCGTGAAGCTTGACAAAGATGGAAAGATCGCCGAGGCCGCCTACACCGGCCACGGCTGTGCGGTCAGCCAGGCTTCTGCGGACATGATGAGTGACCTGATGGTCGGCAAGACCCCTGAGGAAGCCATCAAGCTCTGTGACCTCTTTACCGATATGGTCACCGGCAAAGAGAAGGACGAAAGTAAGCTTGACCAACTTGAGGAAGCTGCCTCACTCGAGGGCGTCTCCCACATGCCGGCGCGTGTTAAATGCGCCGAGCTCTCCTGGAGAACGCTCAAGGAGATGCTCAAAGGCAATACTGAGAAAGCCTCAACGACTGAAGATCAGGAAGGATAACCATGGCTGCCAGCATGTTTTCAACCAAGGGCCGCTATGCCCTGCGTGCTATGGCAGACCTGGCAATGCACAGCGGGTGGGTCTCTCTGGGGGACGTATCCAAGCGGCAGGGTATCTCCCGTAAGTACCTGGAACAGGTGATTGCCGTAATGCACAAGGTCGGCTTCGTCGAGAGCCAGCGTGGCAAGGGCGGCGGTTATCGGTTGACTCGCAAGCCTGAAGATTATACCTTGGGCGAGATCATGCGGGCTGCTGAGGGCTCCTCCTTGGCCCCGGTCGCCTGTCTTGACTGCTTGACCGGCGACATCTGTCCACGCATTCAATCCTGCCCCACCGTGATGATCTACCGTGATCTGGGCAAGGTGACCTCACAGTATCTCGACTCCAAGACGCTGCGCGATGTGACCCTCTCCTCAGGCTTCACGAAGCTCACCAAAGAGCAGCTCGAAGAGAAAGAGGAAAAAGAGGAACGCGAGGAGCAGGAAGAGAAAGCCGCCAAACAGAGGGCGAAGAGCAAAAAGAAGCACACCGCTTCAAAGTAACGCTACAACCAATACTTTAAGGCGCGTTCCAACGACCTGAGTTTCGACTCAGGTCGTTTTTTGTAGCTACCGTATCGGCGGGTCTCCGACGTGCAGCTAGGGCTTAGAGATACTCACAGCCGCCTCTGTGACATCTCGAGGAGCCTCCAAAACACGCTATGATTCCATATCGCCTGATATGGGCAGGGCCCCAGATATTTTTCCGGATCTAGGCTGCATATGCGCAGCTAAAGCCCCTCCTGTGCTCCCTGAGCGTCCTCCACCTACAAGGCACGCTTGAGCTTGGTCAAACAATACCACTCGATGTAGCTGTCAAGACAGCTCTTGAACTCCTCGAATGTGCTGTCAGCCCAATCCATGCCGGAAAAGAGGTCAGACTTGAGCGTGCCGAAAAAGCCTTTGGCACGGGCATTGTCAGGGGGCTTTTGTCCTTGGGCGACATCGAGTGGGCGGCGTTGCCCTCTGCTGCAGGCATCTGCCCTTTTATCTGTCATGTAGAATGTGCCAGCGTCCGTATGCACGACGAGGAGCCTTCCCTCGAAGAGCTTTAATCTTGCCCACCAGATCCTCGAGTATGTCGACCGCAAGCTCACAGTCGGGATGCATCGATACCTTCCAGCATACAAGCCAGCCGTTGAAGCAGTCGATGGCGGAAGAGAGATAGGCCTTGTAGCCATCCAGGGCGAACTTCGCCTCAGCGCTGACCACGAACAGCCCTAGCCCCTGCGTGGAAGTTGTGGGTGCCATCCCTGCCTAAGGGGTACGTTCTCGTGGAACTCCCAGCGTAATTCCCTCACGCTCTTCTCTGGTATACATCCCAGGCTCCGATTCTGGACCAGTTGATCCGGCTTTTTGTCCGGAGTCCCCTACCAGCGGGACGAAAGGACAGCTAAGATCTTCACAAGCATCGGCCTTCCCCTAAGGCCTTATCGGCTACAAGCGTATCGAGCGAGCAACCTAGCGCTGGGAGGAAGCCGAGGAAAAAGGATGCCCTGACCAAGAGCGAAACCCCCACAGAAAAGGCGTCGTAACAAGGTCGAGACCGTGAAATGCGATTGCCCTCGCAAGGCAAAGGGCCATCAGGGCACGTGAAAAAGGAGAAAGCTACGATAGAGGAGAGGCTGGCCCAAGCAGAAGAAGCGCTCCAAGAGCCGCATGGAGAAGCTCATAGCCTCCCAGAAAGCCGACCTTAAGGCTCGGCTCAGATGAAGGCTGATCTGGACCCCGTACTCCCTGCATGCCCATCTTGGCCGAGGTCTGAGCTGTAATCTTTTGGTGGACAGTGGGATTCAGGGACTGGCAACAGATATGCTCTGTCCAGATACCCACC
>ERZ773013.1418-NODE-1418-length-14200-cov-61.481866_pt1 | contig 14200 bp, 7 predicted proteins | sample MGYA00511670_ERZ773013 | MGnify/ENA primary metagenome ERZ773013 (study PRJEB29015, sample SAMEA2738120) | human oral metagenome | biome: human oral; feature: human-associated habitat; material: saliva | place: China | collected 2257 ...
CCCTCGCAAGTATATTGGCTTACGAGGGTATTCCGTTTAAATCGAAGAGTGTTTAGGGCATAGGCTTTATATACTTTTATTATATAAGGCTTATAGCGTTCTTCACCTTTTATATATATTGTAAAATTAAGGATAAGAAGAAAATTATGAGACAACGAGTTGAAAAGAAGCTAAACCAGCATTTGATGCTACCGATAAAGCTGTTTATGGGTAGGGAGAAGTCAGGAGGTATCGTTCTGCTTTTCAGTGTAGCCTTGGCAATGGTGTTGGCAAACACCAACTTAGCAACAAGCTACTTTCATTTCTTTGAGCAGAAAGTAGGATTTATCGTCAACGGAGAGCCGTATCTGAATTGTAGTCTGCACCATTGGATTAATGATGGCTTAATGGCTATGTTCTTCTTTGTGGTCGGCTTAGAGTTGAAAAGAGAGTTTATCGGAGGCGAACTGGCTGACATCAGAAACACCATTCTACCTATCGGCGCAGCAATAGGCGGTATGATTGTACCTGCCTTGATATTTTTAAGTCTGAACATAGGTACCCCACAAACGATGGGATGGGGTATACCGATGGCAACTGACATCGCCTTTGCCTTAGGAGTGGTCTATCTCTTAGGAGATAAAGTACCTGCCTCGGCAAAGCTTTTCCTGACAACACTTGCCATAGTAGACGACCTTGGGGCAGTGCTTGTCATCGCCTTCTTCTATACTTCCGAACTCTCTATTGCGAGTTTGCTCTTTGGTTTGGGCTTTCTTGCAGTGATGTTTATAGGCAACAGACTCGGTATCAAGAGCCTATTCTTCTATGCCGCACTCGGTATCGGTGGTGTATGGGTAACCTTCTTGCTGTCAGGAATCCACGCAACGATTGCTGCCGTACTTGCTGCCTTTATGATTCCAGCCGATGCGAAGATTAACGAGTCGGTCTATCTCAAGCGTATGAAGAAACTGACAAGACGTTTCGAGAAAGAGGAACCTAACGAGGTGAGAACCTTGGAGGAGGGACAGGTGGACGTGCTGACACATATACAGCACGACACCGAGATTGCAATACCCTTGCTACAACAGCTTGAACATAAGATGTCACCTATCGTTACCTTCTTAATTATGCCGATATTTGCGATTGCCAATGCAGGTATCAGTTTCACGGATTTAAGTCTATCTGACATCTTCTCTACCCACGTAGCACTCGGAGTGACATTGGGTCTGCTCTTAGGAAAGCCGATTGGTATTATCGGAGCAACTTTCTTAATGGTAAAAATGCGTTGGGCAACCCTTCCAAGTGCCATCACTCGTCGCACACTGTTGGGCTTAGGTATGCTTGCCTCTATCGGCTTCACCATGTCTATGTTCATCTCTACCCTCGCCTTCACCGACGAGCTATTGATGACACAAGCAAAGTTGGGTATCTTCCTCGCCTCCATCTTAGGCGGAATAGGTGGGTATGTGCTGCTGAATAAGAAAAGTAAGTAAAAACAAGAAAACAAGAAAACAAGAAAACAACTGGCCCCTCCCCCTTGCCCCTCCCCCGTAGGGAGGGGGGTGATTACCGAGATACCCCAAGGATTCTCCGAACTCGTAATCGCTGATTTAAGAGAAAGAGGGGCGTAAACAGTAAGACTTCTTTTATAGAATCATAAAAACAGAGTAACAAGCTAATTTGTTGCTCTGCTTTTTATCCTTTGAACTTTGAAGTTTGAACTTTGAACTTTATGATATGAACCATTAACGACTACGAATTTCTCTAATTACACTAATGCTTTTATCCCTTGAACTTTGAACTTTCAACGACTACGAATTTCGCTAATTACTCTAAAACTTATTGTAATGTAATTCGTGTCATTTGTGTAATTCGTAGTGCTTTATTAGTAGTTTACAAGTTAATTGTAGCGATAAATCCCAGTTAACATCGGTTATCATAATTATGAATTGTGAATTATGAATTAACAGAGGATTATGAATTTTGAATTATAGCAGTAATCATAATTATGAATTTTGAATTATGAATTATGAATTAACAAAGGATTATGAATTACCCATGAATATATATTTATATAATCCTGCGACAAAAAAGTGTAAAGTTTAATTATTTCAGCAATCTACCTATTTGTCGCAGATCAGCAAACAGCCTCAACCGAAGAAAGTTACTAATTTGTCGCGCTATTTCACAATCGTTTGACTTACATAACATTACAAAGGTAGAAAATCAAATGAAATAAAGCAGCAAACAAATTAGTAACGATGAAAACAAAAGGAAAAGAACACAAATATGACATATTTGTAAAGAAAAGAGAAAGATAAGGAGACAAACCTCCTTATCCGTCTCTCCGCTCCTCCCTATCCGTCGAACAATGAGGAAAAAGACTCCCTTTTTGTCGCACAGAAGCTACTTCGCTGTCGGGGACAACCTCCCATGGAGTCGCACGTAACCTACATATACGTCGCCTATTTTCAACGTAAGCATCTGTACTTCAAATACATAAGAATGTCTAACTAAGTCTTAAAAAGTGACTGACAATGATTGTCTAAGTCCAAGACTCGGGTTTATGGGAGGAGTTTTACATACAAGAACTGACGCCCAACGTGGTTGCTAACGCTGTGAGTACGGTAACGAGAATATGCAGGATATTCTTCCAAATAGGTTTAATCATAACGTCTAAATAAATTAAAAGCCCAATCGTCAAACAGATCACACTGCCGTCCCTTCTTGTTAACGGCATTGTATCCGAGCCGATTTGGACTAAAAGTGAATACAAAACCCCTCTCGCTCATCAGAAGCCAATATGTTACGTTCTTACAATAACATTGTTTCCTAATAAGCGATTTAGGGTAAACGGAGAGCGGAGGGGCGCAAACTTGGCACTCCCCCACGCTCATCTCTCAAACCAATCGACTATGCGTGGCCCTCAGTAGTGGCAGTGGCCTCACCCGGCTCTGGACCAGCAGAAGGCTTATTCTCCTTCTTCTTGCCCTTGTTCTTCGCCTTCTCGGCAGCCTTAGGCGCATCATACTGCACAGCCTCCTGAATACGCAAACCGCTGATGAGGGTCTTCACACGACGCTTCATCGCATCGATAGTCACCGTTGGCGAGAAAAGCACATGCGCACCGTAGATATCTCTCTGTGCGTTAAAGTCTTCCGCCTTCTGAACACCCTGTGAGTGAATACCTACGCGGAAAGTTCCCAATCCGTCGAGCTTCACACGGTTACCATCCTTGAGGACCTGATTCATCTCGAACACCAACGCACTGATGACAGCCAAAATGTCGGGCTCAGTTACGGTGCAACGCTCACTGATACGCAGAGCGAGATCCTTAACACTAACAAGGTCGGGAGACACCGCACGGGCATACCAATAACCCTTGCGCTTGCTGTTCTTACGATTGTCCTGATACATACGAAATTTGATTGACATAACTTGAAAATTTAAAAAGTGAAACAAAGAAATTATTGAAATGAAAAAATGAAATCTTAACCCAAAGCTCTAATAAGACAGAGGCAAATCCTCTCCGTGGCTCCACGCACGACGGTGCCTCCGTGACTTACATCGCTTTATTCTTATTACTCCTCCGTGTCCTCCTTTTCTCTGTGTGATACTACCTTAAAACTAAGTGGCAAACCTATTACTGAAGACTCTTCTTCCCACTCCTCATCGCCCTTGTCGTTCGCCAGTCCTCACCCCCTCCCCACAGAAAAAGAAGGGGGAGGGACAACCACCAAAAAGACATACTGCGACAAAAAAGTGTAAAAATATGTAAACGAGTAAACAAGTAAATAAATGAACACGTAAACAGATAAAAAGATAAACAAAGAAATAACTAAAAACACAATAACGCAAAAACGTATAAAAATATAAAGGTAAAAGTCGGAAAACACAAAAACGTAAAAACATACTTCATCATAAACATAAACGATTAAAAATATGAAAAGATATTCACGTAAATAATTAAAATATTTACAGTCAGTAACTTAAAAAGTATTTCTCAGACTTTCGGCGACAAAAAAGTGAAATCTTTCACCGCCTTTTCTTCCCTATTTTGCCCCAAGAATCTGGTGTCTATTCTTCCCATCACGCCTATAACTGATGTGAATCCACCGCTTTTTTATCGAATCCTGTGGCTCAAGAATCATCTGATCGAAGTCCGTTTGAGAGAGAATTGCCGCATATTTCCGACACATTTCCAGTCCTGTGACATGAATATCAGCCGCCTCTCCCCGCATATGTTGCGAATGTTCAGCCCCATGAACAGCCCTATTCACAGCCTCACAGCGATAACCTCCCACGACTATCACACGTCCCACACGCCTTCTGAGCGGTTCTAAGACGCATTTACAAAGCTCCCGAAGATTCGCTATCACCTCCGCTCTCGAAGCCTCTCCAAGCGCAGGATTCACCTCAGGCACGTTCTTAACACCCATGTTCACCGCCTTTCCCGAACGCAGCATCTCGCCCACCGTAAAATGTGGTGAGAGTCGCTCCTCAAAATCTATCTCATTAGAATCAATATCCTTAATCATACACATTAATTATTATAGATTATTTGGTTCATTAAAACTCCGTTCGTCATCCCTTCATTCCTGATGACGATGCAAAGGTACAACACAAAAAAACCGATTCCAAGGAAGATATATGTAGTAATATGAGTAGACGAGTAAACAAGTTAGACAAGTGGACAAGTTGCTTGCAATAAAAGACAAGGTAACAGAAGAACACAAGTTAGTGGACGAGTGAACTGGAAGACAGATTTGTAAACTCTTTTCGAACATTTCAAAAACAATACATGCTCTTTTCCCTTCGAAAAGATGCCTAATTGGCTTGCAAAAGACGCCCTTTATGTCCCCTACTAACGCCCTTTTGAAGTCCAATTAAGCACCTTTTCTTGCACGACTTCATAACTAATTGATTTCCCGCTACTTGCAACCTTATTGTTTTCACGTGTTTTTCCACATTATTTTAAGTGATCTCCTCAAATTTATGTAATGACTTTTCAACCCCCTATCCAAACAGATGAACAATATGCTTAAAATAGATGGGCATAACCTATTCTTACAAACTCAAACATAAGGTATAACGGACATTATCCGAACTTGCCAAGTACTTGGAGGGTATGTTCTTATAAAGATATCTTTACTACAATATCATCTCGACCATTTCAAATAAAGCAATCAGAAATAAAAGATAAAGGAAAATATCCTGTTGTAAGCCAAAGTTTATCATATATAGAAGGCTATTCGGACATTGAGTGTGCATTGAAATGCGATAGTTCGTTCATCGTTTTTGGAGACCATACAAGAATCGTTAAATTTATTGATTTTGACTTTATTGTGGGAGCTGATGGCGTAAAGATAATTACTTCTAAAATTAATAATAAATATGCCTATTTCCTTTTACTATACGTTTCGGACAAGATAAACAATAAGGGATATAGTAGACATTTTAGTCAAATTGTAAATTATAAGTATAGTCTTCCCCCATTTGCTGAACAACTACGTATAGTCGATAAAATAGAAAAGCTATTATTACCTTTATCGGAAATTCAAAAAACCTTAGAGATGTAATAGATATCACCTCTAAGGTTCTAAGTTGTTTTACCAATTCACTACCCTATCTACAATTTTCTGCTGTTCGCTTGCGGTACGTCGCAGATAGATACGCGTTGTCTCTATGCTTTCATGCCCCATAAGGTCGGCTAACAAAGCAAGATCATTGAAACGGTCGAGGAAGTTTTTGGCAAAGCGGTGACGAAAGGAGTGAGGATAGACCACATCACGATTCAATCCATATTTCTCTGCAAAATGCTTCAGTTGCTGAGCTATCCCTCGTGTCGTAATCCGTTGCCCGAAACGATTGAGGAAGATATAACCCGATGATAGTTCTTTCTCTTTAATCCATTTAGTCGCTTCTATTCGTAAAGTCTTAGGGATATACAGCCGTCTTATCTTTCCTCCTTTACTGTACAAGTCAAGATAACCTACTTGCACGTGTTCTGCCTTGATATGCAGAAGTTCGCTAACACGTGCACCTGTTGCTGCCATAAACCAAACGATAAAGTACCATTCATCATAACCATCTGTTTTGAGCTTTGTTTTCAGGAACTTATAATCAGCATCACTGATTACATTCTCCAAAAAGTTTTTTTGCTGAACCTTGACAAATTTCACTTTAAGTTTTTCCTGTTTCGTAAACTCCAAGTATTTGTTTATCGCTTGCAACCGCAGGTTAACAGTCTGTGGCTTAAAGTTCTCTACCAAATACCCTTTGTAAGCCAAAAGATTCTTCTTGTTCACCTCCTTATAATGATTAAGGAAATAGTCCACCGTCCATAGATATGATGTGATGGTGTTTTTTGCCAAATTAGTTTTGGCAAGATGCTTTTGAAATGTTGTTACCATATTACATTGATTTTGAATGAATATCGTAACAATAACGTAGACTATAACGGACATTATCCGAAGTTGCCCAAAGGGTGGGCTATGTGCAGACTGGAAGATATTGTAGAATATGAGCAGCCAACAGCATATATTGTAAAGTCAACTGCATATAGTGATGATTATTCAACTCCCGTACTCACAGCAGGTAAATCGTTTATAATAGGGTATACAGACGAAACAGAAGGTATCTATAATAATTTACCTTGCATTATTTTTGATGACTTTACGACAGCCTCCCGATTAGTTGATTTCCCTTTCAAGGTTAAGTCGTCAGCTATGAAAATTCTGCAAGTTAATAAAGTTATTGATATAGAATATGTATCATTGTTTATGTCTATAACACGACTTGTTGGTGACACACATAAACGATATTGGATATCAGAATATTCAAAATTAGAAATACCTATACCTCCACAAAAGGAGCAAAAAAGAATAATTAGAAAGATTCATCAACTATTTAAAAGTTTAGAAACTATTGAGGAGAACTTATAAGCTCTCCTCAATAGTTTTTATAAATCCAAATAAATCTTCTATTTTACTTACTATTCGTTTTTGTTCGGGTTGTGGAGGAAGCATAATATTAAGGTTCTCGATAGCTGAAGCACTAATGTTTGGTTGTGCCCCTCCGTATGCAATCTTTAATATATCATCAACTTTTGACAACATATACAAATTTCGGTATTCTAATAATAATAATGTATCACTCAATACTTTGATGTTTCCAACTCGTTGATTCAAATATGCTATATTATCATTTTCATATATTCCCATTTTTCCAGTTGTAGCACCAGACATAGCAATTAGTAAATCTCCTCTTGAGATTATAAATCTATCATCAATAGTACTCTTGATAAATACACATTCAGATAAATCTATAGTGTTATTTTTGATATTAGAAATTCGTATTAACGGTATTCCTTCTGTACAATAGTTATTACTACTAAATGCAAAACCACTATAAATTTTACAAACATTAGATAGTCTGCACATAGCCCACCCTTTGGGCAACTTCGGATAATGTCCGTTATCACAAGTGATTTCAGCCTTTGGATTGATACGTTTGAGCAGTTCTGAAGCTGGCTCATCGTTTGGATCTTGAGGAACAAGTTTACCATGAATCGCAAGGTCGAGGATTTTGTTCTTTGCTTGCTTGATAGTGCTTTGCAAGTCAGTCTTTCCTTGTTCTATAATATCAATAAGTTTGAACCAATGCTCTATAGTCTTTGATATTCTTACTTGCTCTTTTAATGGTGGTATTTGAATATTGATATCACTGATAACAGCAACAGAAAGCCCAGGTTGAGCTGTTGCTGTCGCATACTGATTTAGATTTAAAGATACTAAAGCATAATATGCCCACTTTACATCAGTCCCACAATAGCTTTCTACCACTACAGCATGTTCTGTTGCATAGAATTTCCCTTCTGCCATATTGACATTGCCACAGAGTGCACCCTGTCTTCCAATAATAGGAAAATACCCTTCTTTGTTATATGATGCAACGAACCCTCTTACACCATTTCCACCATAACATTTATATGGTTGTTCTTTTGTCAATATATCTCCTATGAACTTCGCTGTAATATTTTTTCCCGCTTGAAGTGTAAACATCTCACCAAGAGTACAAATAGACCATCCTTTTGGTATATAACCATCACAGGCAGCATCAGAAGTCTTTGTAGTCTTTCGGCTACGTTTGATTTTCCCTTCTTTTATCAGGCGTTCCTTTTCGGAACGGATGCGTTCAAGGAGGACCGATGCTGGTTCATCGTTCGGGTCTTGTGGCACGAGTTTACCGTGAATGGCAAGGTCTAATATCTTTTGTCTTAATTTCTTTGTGTCCATGCTTTACCAATTAATCGTTTGTGGGGGGCGTGCTGTGGAAGTCAGAGTTTCGGGTAGTTGTATAGGCGTTGTTTGAACGATGGGCATAACATCTGTAGTTGTCTCCACTATCATTCCTGACCTAACATCACATTACTATCCGTACCATTTACTCTTTAATCCCTGCCATTAACTTCTGCAGTTCGGCTACCGCCTTACTAATATTGCCAGCTTGGGTCGTGATATTCGTCATCAGTTCGTCTAACGTAAACTGTTCTTCTTCCCCACCAGCCTTTATCCATGTAATGTCAAGACTTGTCTTGTCACGTGCTAAGATATCATCAACAGCATATTTTCTCCATCGTCCTGAAGGATTCGTTTCCTCATTATAGGTTTCCGTACGTGTTGCAGCATTATAGCAAGCAACGAAGTCATCAAGGTGGTGGCGTTGCAGCTTATTTGTAGCTAACGTGTGCTTGATATCCGTACGATAATCGTAGAACCAAATGTCCTTGGTGGGCTGTCCCTTGGTAAAGAAGAGAACATTTGCCTTTACCCCATTTGCATAGAAGATACCTGTAGGCAATCGCAGGACAGTATGTAGGTTGAAATCACTCAGAAGTTTCTTGCGAATGGTTTCGCCAGCACCTCCCTCAAAGAGAACGTTGTCAGGCAAGACAACTGCTGCCCTACCCCCATCCTTCAACATCAACATCATGTGTTGGAGGAAGTTAAGCTGATTATTCTTCGTCTCTACATAGAAATCTGGACGATTGATGTCTACAGAGCCAGCAGGGCGTGTACCGAACGGAGGATTGGCAAGAATGACATTTACCAGTGTCTCAGGTTCTTTCTCCAACGAGTCCTCACAGGCAATAGGACTTCTGTCTGTGCCGATGCCGTGCAGATAAAGGTTCATAGATGCCAGCGTGACGACAAGAGGCGTGTTGTCAACACCGTGCAAAGCCTTATTGTTTAAGAAATCAAGTTTACCCTTGTCCTGTGATTGTCCTTTCATGTAATCGTATGCTGCCAGCAGGAATCCACCTGTTCCACAAGCAGGATCGCATACCGTCTCACCTATCTTCGGCTGAAGACAATCAATCATTGCCTGAATCAAAGGGCGAGGTGTGAAGTACTGTCCAGCACCACTCTTCTTGTCCTGACCATTCTTTTCCAAGATTCCTTCATAGATAGCTCCTTTAACATCACCGTCCATTTCAAGCCACTGATGCTCATCTATCATGGTTATCACTTTCTTCAGATAGACCGGTTTATCAATCTTGTTCTGTGCCTTTGTGAATATCGTTCCTATCAGGTTATCCTGCTTGCTGAGAACATTAAGAGTCTTTTCATACTGTGCAATCAGGTCTAATCCGTCAAGCTCTTTAAGCTGTCCCCATCGGTACTCTTCTGGAATAGCAGATGCCTCCTCAAACACTTCTACGTTCTCAGCATCCATCTTGAGGAAGAGAAGATAAGTAAGCTGGGTGACATAATCAGTATAGCCGATGCCCTGTCCAGAGAGTGTCGTTGCAAGCTTCCACACTTCTTTGGTCAGAGCCTGTTCCGTTGATATGTTTTTTGCCATATTATGCTAATTTTCTATAGATGATAAACTGTGACAATGAAGACAAAGCTTCATTTGCTGTATCTCTGCCTCCAAAGGCACGGATAAGCTGGGCAGCCTGTGTCTTGTCATTCTCCTTGATATCGGTAATGGTGCAATATCCATTAGACGCTATGTAGTTGAGCACCTGACGCATCAATTCAATTTGCCCCGCTGTGATAGAACGCCATACTTGCCCATACCATAGGTTAAAGTATTGTTTGGCTGTTGGATATAAACTTTCAAGCTGTTCTATCTGATGGAAAGCATAGCGTACTAACTGGATGATATTCGTAAGTGCTTCTTTTTCTTCTTTTGTTGAACTACTCTTCACCTTTCGTGAATTGATGATAGCATAGGAATTCCAAAGCAACGAGGTGTTAAACTTATTATTTGCAAGCTTCAGTTTGTTTTCCAAGTCTTTCAACATTGAATACGTAAGCGGTTCTCCCTGATTATTATATATAATGCGTAGGGCTTCTATCTCATCCTTATGCTCCTGACAGTAATTCTCAAATGCAGATGTGGTAGACAGAGCCTCCTCCGTTGAGAACCCTTTTGAAATAAGCGTATCTTCGCCGGGCATCAGCGTTTCGATAAAGCCAGCATTAAGAATCAACAGAAGGTCTCTTGCATCTGGATGGTTAGCGATGTTGCGCACCAACGCCTTTCGTTCCGTATTGGGCTCATTAACGTTGTTGTATTCAGGCAAGACGTTGTCCTCAAAGGCTTTAAAGATATCGGAGGCAATCTCCATCATGCTTTGATGTGCAAGACTAACAAACTTCTCACGGTCACTCTCCGTACACTTATGGCTGATACGAGACAAACGACCCGCCAATAGGCGCAGATAGTCATCGCTCACATTGCCATGGGTTATCTTCTCCAAAAGTTCTTTCAGGGAGATAACTTTCGTTACAGCACCAGATGGAGAGGCTATCGTTTTCTCATGCTCGGTTACGCCCACAGCATCAACCAAGAAGAAGCAATCCTTGCTATAGGCATTGGGAGTGACATTACGCAACTGCTCATCACCAATAGTACGGACACCACGCCCTTTCATCTGTATGTACAAAGGCTCGGAAGCCACATCACGCATGAACATAACGACTTCGAGCGGTTTTATGTCTGTTCCTGTAGCTACCAGCGTACAAGTCACAGCAATACGGAAGTCCTTATCATTGCGGAACTGTCGTATTAGTTCGTTGCTATCCCCAGCAGAGTAGGTAATCTTCTGCACAAAGCGATCGTCTTCACGATTAAATACCTCTTTGGCAATCTTCACAATATTCGTAGCATGGCTTTCATTCAGTGCGAAGATAAGCGTTTTGGGCAGATAGTCCATATTTGCCTCACGCTGAGGATCGGTGAACATTTCCGTATATACCGCATCACGATAAGTTTCCAAAATAAGCTTTATCTGTGCAGGATTGATAATACTCTTGTTCAGTTCCTCCCGTGTATAGTTCTTAGTTTCTTTACTTTCAACAACTTCAACTTTTCCTGTATAACGAGTTACTTTTTTCACTTTCTCGTTTTCAAGAATTGCTCCACCATTCTCCGTTACCTTTGTCTTGATACGATACACACGACCATAAACATTTACACCATCCAGAATAGACTTCTCCAAAGTATAGTTTACGATGATATTATCATTAAAGAATGCCCTTGTTTCAGGTCCCGGAGTTGCTGTCAGACCTATTAATTTAGCCTTTGAGAAATAATCAAGTACGCTTCGCCAACTACCATAAATAGAGCGGTGGCACTCGTCAATAATAATCATATCGAAGAAATCAGACGGCAGACTTGGATTCTCAGGAAACTCTCCAACACAATCCTCATCATATCCGTCGTCAGCATCGTTGTCTTCAATCTCTTCGCCTTTCAGCAAGGAGAATAGTCGCTGTATGGTGGAAATAACAACACTGCTGCCATTAGGAATCTTCGCTGACTTCAGCCGATTGACCGTAAAGATGCTGTTGAAAGAATCACCATTCGCTGTCAGACGGAAAGTACCAAATTCGCTTTCAGCTTGCTTGCCCAGATTGTTCCTATCGACCAAGAACAAGACACGCTGCATAGGGGTAAAAGACAACATACGATAGGCTGCAAGACAGGCGGTATAGGTCTTTCCTGCACCTGTGGCAAGTACCATCAGCGCACGTGACTCACCAGATCGAAAACTCTTCTCCAGTTCGGTGATGGCTTCATACTGACAACCACGTAGTCCCTTAGGGCTAAGTGTTGGCAATCCCACATAGTCGTCCTGAAGTCCTAACATCTTGGTAACTTCCCACGGAGAGTGAATCTTACTGCAATACTCAAAGGCGGCATCGCTCTTACGAGTATCGTAAAACATCATCTCCTTGCTGTTGGCAACGTATGCGAGAGGAAGGGGGATTTTAGGAAACCACGCCTGACACCATGAGGGACAACGACGCGTATAAAGTGTGGCTTGTTCCTTTACGACATCTGAATTTATGTCGACCTCAACTCGTTTAGCTTCTAATATTCCAACTGCCTTTCCATTAAGAAAGAGTAGATAATCAGCCTCTCGATTACTTTTCAAAAGCCCCTCTCTTATGGCAACAGCAGTCATGTTAGGAGCATAACCGCTTCTATCCACTACTTTCCAGCCTGCTTCTTCAAACATTCTGTCTATGATAACACGTGCCTTTTCTTCTGGTAGCATATCGTAACGTTCTTATAATTCCATATTATGAGAAGTTCTTATAGCTATACAAGTACTTCTAAATGAAAACAGCCATTATAACTGCAAAGGTAGTGTTTTTAGACAGAATGACATAATTATTTTTAGACAGAATGATATAAAGACAAGGAAAGACAGAAAAAACAAAATGCCACAAGGGAGACAGAATAACAGGAGGACAAAGACGGAACATACAGAAGACAGAGTAACAGAAAGACAGGGAAGACAGAATGACAGAATGTACATAATAAACACTCTTCTGTTATCTTATTATTTGTTCCTCTGTTACTCTGTCTTTTTTACAAGCAACCAGTTCACTTGTCAACCAGTCCTTCTGTTACTCTATCTTCTTTACTCATTCCCCCTTAGTTCACTCAGCCTTGCGAACTGCGCATCATATCTTGTTTCCTTTGATGCGGGTTTTATCATTGATGCATGGAGATTATCGTTGGGGAGTTCAGTTGTATCAATATCTACAGAGATATACAGTTCTTTGTTGCTAATATTCTTATAGCGGTCGTCTTCTAACTCGCCTGCAGCCTTTATTATGCACGTTCTCTTGACTGAAAAGAGGTGCTGGTCGTTATCGCTACGATGATGAAAGAGCACATAACCAATATTACTAAGGTTTTCCACAATATCCATACTCTCTACGGTCATCTTAATAGCAATAGCCAGTTTACCATGAGAAAAATTAGCAGACTTAGTCGCATATTTCTCCATCATCACCATCAATACGCCCTTACGACCATGAACAGCCTCAGAACAATTTTGAGCCTTCTCGCCACTCAACACGGACGTTGGATTCTTTCCTAACGGACATTCTACCACATAATAGTCTTTCTGCAGTTTATCCAGTAAATCTTTATTTTCTGACTCTTTTTGCTTATCCAACGCCAATGAGAGGTAGTTGGTGTCATCAAAGGGACGATACACCTTGCCCAACAGCTCTTGGAAGTTCTCACGTAAATATTTCTCATGATTCAATCCTGGCTTCGGTGTCATGGCGTAGAACTTGTAGTTCTCTTCTAATGCGGCTTGTATCTTCTCTCTAAAGAGTTCACGCACCTTCTCCTTCCATTGCGCCTTCTGGTGTGCATTTTCTCTCGCATAGAGCGAAACAACGTAGAGGAAGTTTACATCGTAGTGATAGACTAACAGCGTATCGCGATCGAAGAGTCGATTCTTAAAATGACGGGAGAGGAAGACATTTTGCTTACGGTCAGTAGCCGACACATTATCAGCATACGACAGCTTTTCATCCATCTTAGCACTGATAAAGAAGTTCGGAATAATGTTATATCCCTCCGTCAGTTCATCCCTGTATATTGGATGTTCCTTGCGCAATGCAGCATCCTCATCTCTTTCATCTAAAAAGAGGTTAAGATTCCACTGTATCACATTACGAGCATAGGTAAACTGCTTATAGACAGACTCCTCTGAAATCGGATTGCCTATCTTGTAATACTTACTGTCGCCAATATAATAAATCGGTTTATCTTCCTCGTTGTTCGTGAGATTACGGTAACTGTAAATATGGTCTACCCGCTTACCGTCGTCTTGATCTTTCAGTCCTCGTGGCGGCTCCTTATCGCCTATCAGCTCGTCGATAATGGCTTCAAAGAC
>ERZ773013.1419-NODE-1419-length-14180-cov-7.423929_pt1 | contig 14180 bp, 20 predicted proteins | sample MGYA00511670_ERZ773013 | MGnify/ENA primary metagenome ERZ773013 (study PRJEB29015, sample SAMEA2738120) | human oral metagenome | biome: human oral; feature: human-associated habitat; material: saliva | place: China | collected 2257 ...
AATATGAGTGTAACGGTCACTCCATTGGTAAAGCAATGCAAACGCTAGGGTATCCACGTGATAGGAAAACAGCGCACAAGTTCTTGCAAGGACACAATGTGGATTATGCCCTCTGTTGCAAGAAGGCGGTGTGAGCATCTCTTTTAGAGGCCTCGGAGCGATGCTCGAGTCGGAAACTTGATAACTCGACGGTATCGTTGAATATTCGACAATACTTGCATCGAATATTCGGTGAATATATCATCGAGCTACCGAGTTTTATTGGACCTGCGAGAGCAGGGGGAGGTCCCTATAGCGATACCCATCAACTTCAAGGAGCTAGTGAGTGGTTCCGTTGTCGAGTCGTCTCGCATCGAGGCAAAGGAGGACTTCAATCCCGAGCGCGTCGTGCATACGATTTGTGCTTTCGCCAATGATATCGACAACATCGGTGGCGGTTACGTGCTCATAGGGGTTGCTGAGAAGAACTCTTTGCTCCAGTTGCCACCGAAGGGGATATCACGCGAGCAGGTCGACAGCGTTCTCAAGAGGCTGTCCCAGCTATGCCGGGGGATCGAGCCTCACTACGAGCCTATCGTGGAGCCGAAGCAGGTTGCCGAGAACAGGTATGTAATCGTCATATGGTGTCCCGGCGGACAGGGTAGGCCATACAAGGCGTACAAGAACGTTTACAAGAAAGGCTCGACCGAGAGGCTCTACTACATTCGAAAGATGGCCAGCACTCCTGTGGCTACGTCCGAGGAGGAGAGAGAGCTTTACTATGTGTCCAGCACCATTCCCTTCGATGATCAGGCCAACCTTGCCGCTTTTCCCAGCGACCTGAGCCTTGCGTTGATGCGTGATCACCTAAAGGAAATTGGAAGCAGCCTCTACGAGCAGTCCGAGCACGCAACTCTTGAAGAGCTTGCTGACGACCTGCAGCTGCTGTCAGGGCCACCTGAGAGCCTTCGTCCGCGCAACGTCGGTATCCTCATGTTTTCGGACCACATCCATACGTATTTTCGTTACGCGAGAATCGAGGTCGTCGATCTGCCCGACCCCACGGGTCAGAATATGGTCGAGAAAACCTTCACCGGACCTATCCAGCGCCAGCTGCGAGATGCTCTTACTTACATCAAAAACTACATGCTTGAGTCCAAGATCGTGAAGTTCGCCGATAGGGCAGAGTCTCAGACCGTGTTCAACTATCCCTATGCTGCTGTAGAAGAGATACTCTCCAACGCTGTGTACCACCGGTCCTACAAGGTCAGTGAGCCAATCACGGTGCGAAAGACGCCTGACGCGCTCGAGATCACCAGCTATCCCGGATTCGACCGCAGTATCAAGGATAGCGACATCCAGTCTCGCAACATCCGTGGGCGCATCTACCGTAACCGCCGTATCGGTGACTTTCTCAAGGAGCTCCACCTCATCGAGGGAAGGAACACAGGGTTCCCCACGACGTTTAGGGCTCTGGCGGACAACGGTTCTCCCATGCCCGACTTCCAGATGGACGAGAATCGCAACTACCTCTCGGTAATACTGCACGTCCACCCGGCGTTCCAGCCGCAGGAAAGCAGGAGGGACGCGGGGCGGCGGGAACTGGAGCAGCGGATACTCGACGCGCTGCCGGAACGACCGGTGCTCATCTCTGAGCTCGCGAGGCTCCTGGGCTATAAAGGCATCACGAAGAGGCTCCGCATCACGGTTGATGCGATGCTGTCGGAGGGAACTCTTCGATCCGTGCGGGACGGTGCTAGGAATAGGATCGCCAGGTCATAGAGCAGAGATGGGCGCAGGAGTCTACCGCCCGTCAAAGCTACGCTCCGTTGCTGGAGGTGACGGTAGCGGGAGAGAAGGACCTTCCTACGCCGCCTGCATGAACTTGGCCACCGCGCCGGCCGTCTGCTCTTGCTGATCCTCGGCGCTCACGATCATCGTGCCGCCTCCGTCCTGTGTTCCGTAGTCTCCAAACTGTGTATGGTTGTCGCCCTCAATGACCACCTCGGTGTAGTCGTTTGGGCGCAGGTCAGCGTACACGGTGGCCATGGTGCCTTCCAGCGAGTGCCTGCCTACGCACCAGTGTTGGTAGTGGTATGCGCCGCTGCCAATCACCCTGTCGGCTGCGTCTATGTCCAGGAAGGCGAAGTTCAGAGGCGTGCGTACCAGGAACACGTCGGTGCCCCTCTGGGCGATGGCCAAAAGCTGGGTGGCGTAGGTCTCGCACTGCACCTTGCCGCTGGGGTAGAACACCAGCGCGTCGTCGTTGCCGGCAAGTGCCACCTTGGCCCGCGGTATCGCCCAGGAGTACGTGCTCGCGTATGTAAGAAACACTACAATTAACACGGTGATGGCGGTCAGGACACTGATCGCGACGCGTCGCAGAATCGTCCTTGGTCTCGGTGGCTTTGTCCTCCGCGTGCACTTCTTGGCGCCTATGTATTCTCTTTCGCTTGTAAAGTCAGCTCGTGGTATCCGACCCAGATGATTTTGTGATAACACAGGTGTTCTTTTTGGCTGCGAGAAACCCCGCTATCTGCACCTTAGATACTTGAAGACGAATTCAGCAGTGCAGTGTATTTCTTTGCCTATGGCCCCAATGCTAATGGATAGCAGGGGAAACGCGGGCTTGGTCAAAGCATGGGCTGAGACACCCGAACGAACGCCAGAGTGCGAAGTGCCCACAGGGGAGGACCATGAGGGAATCGATTACTCTCAGGCAGCTTCTGCGCGGCACTGTGATAGGTGTCATGGGGCTTGGGGTTACGAGAGCCCTGGGGGCCTGCTCGTTCAACACAGTCGACGAAAAGCGTCCCGGTGGTATCCGACAGCGGCGCGCAGGCCACCGATATCGTCTCTACGGCAGGCGTCCCCCTGCTGGACCTTTCGAACCAAGTGTAGCTTCCGCAGCTTGGACTGGGCACACGGGTGCAGGCGCTTGAGTCCGACTCGAGTGAGTCCGGCCGTGACCGCCTGAACGAGACTGTCAGACAGTCGGTCGTCACCGCGCTGTCGGTAGGGATCACCACCTGGACACGGCCCATGGCTACTACAACGAGCGATGCGTGGGACAGGGAATCATCGACAGCGGTGTTCCTTGCGAGCAGATTTGGCTTACGAGCAAGCTCTGGCCCAGCGACTACGCTAACGCCTCTTGAGCTATCGACGAAAGGCTCGACCGTCTGCAGGTAAACTACCTCGATCGTCTGTACCTGCACCATCCGGCTGACGACTACATGGGCACCTGGCGAGCCTTGGAGGACGCCTATCGCCACGACAAGGTTCGTGCCCTGGGCATCAGCAACTTCAACCTCCCGGACGCTTTCCAGCAGGTTGTGAACAAGGCACAGGTAAAGCCACAGATCATGCAGATCGAATGCCATCTCTACGCCCAGCGTGACCAGACGCGGCAGCTGGCGTCACAGTATGACATGCAGGTGTATTTCCTGGGCCATGCCGACCCAGCCCTGCTGGGCAACGACACGCTCATCGACATAGTTCAGGAGTACAACAAGAGTGTGGTACAGACAATCTTACGCTGGCACCTGCAGGAGAGCTTCTCCGCCATCCCTGGGTTCACGAATCCCGACCACATCCAGAAGCATATCGACGTCTTTGACTTCGAGCTCACCAACGACGACATGGCGCACATCAGGGCGCTGGACCGGGGAGAGGGAGGTCGGTACTTCAACATCGACTATCGCACTGCTGGCATCTTCTTCATGTCGCTGAACGAGCAGAGGGATGCATGGGGTCCTCTTGCTGGAGATCTCGTACGCATTCATGTGGATGGACTTTGACGTACAGGAGTAGGAACCGTGGGCTACTCGCCAGTCGCGGGCGTTAGCGACGCAGACGCCCACGTTGGCGGTCGCGACCATGCTGACGTCGTTAGCGGCGTCGCCCACGGCTATTGTGTCGGCGAGGTCGACGCCCAGGAGCTCTGCGAGCTGTTGAAGGCCTGCGCCCTTGTTGACGCCCTTGGGGTTGAACTCCAGGTAGCGCCCCGATCTGAAGGTCGTGGAGGTGCCCACTTTGAGGTCAGCCGGTATGCCCTTCTCAATACACCACAGCTCATCGGTGCTGTCGGAGATGCAGTAGAGCACCTTCGCGATAGGCACGTCCTTCAAAAAGTCGAGGGTGGGCTCGTCCATCAGCTCGTAGTCCATGTGGTTCTGGAGGCAGCTGACCTTCTCGGGCTGCAGCCTCCAGGCCCAGACCTTGCCGGACACCTCGCAGAGGTGCAGGCTGACGCTGCCCAGGCCCATGCCGTAGAGAAAGAGCGCCTCCGCCTTCTGGTGTGACAGCGTGTGGTAAGTGCGGGCCTGGGGCCACCGATGCGGTTCAGGCAACCGCCATTGTAGCTATAAGGTAGGGGCCTTCTAGGGAAACGATGATTAATTCCCAATGATGTGCCAGAAAGGACCAGCTACGTGGCCTTTCGCGGCCAGCATGGGCATTAATCATCGTTTCCCTAGAGGGACTCTCGGTAGCATGAGCCAGCAGCTAAAATAGGTATGCCGTGGGTCAGGTTTCTTCTATACTTCTTGGTATCTGAACGACTACGAGTAACGCCTACGCTAGTTTGTACTTAGATGCCCTAGCCTTTCCGACGCGTTTGACAGTGCCGTCTTTGATGAGGGCTCGTATAGCTGTGAGCGTGCGATCTCGGGTGAGGTTGCACACGACCTGTAATTGCGCACGGGAGAGTTCTGTGCCACTTTGAAGTGCTCGCACGATATCTTGTTCATCTTTTGTGCCCTTGTGTGCTGTTACAAATGGCAGTATAACTGAGATACTCTCTGGTCCAATCCGAAAGCTTGGAGTACATGATGTCTCTTCGTATGCGGCTTTTATTCGAGGTATTCCTGACCCCAAACTCTCAATGAGCTGCAGGCGCAAAAACAGTCCGGCCAAGATAGGGTTTCTGAGAACGGATACTCTGCCTTCTCGATACTCGAATTCAGTTATGCCAGAAGGAAGTCCTCCAGGGGAAGTGATGGAGACCTGTCCATTGTTGATGGCGACTTGTACATTTGCGTTGACATCCCATGTCCTGTGGACGATGGCATTAACGTAGGCTTCACGAAACGCACGTGCTGGCACTAATTCCCGCCGCTCTCTGCGGGTTCTGTCTATCACTTCGACAACGCAGTATGTCTCGTAATAGTCTAAAGCTAGTTGATACTGCTGGAGAACAGAGACGCCAGAGTTGCTGGAACGGGAGGCAATCACATCAACTGTCGAGCCATATCTGACAAAATCTGTGCCTGGGAAGGAATTCTTATCTGCTACAAGTGCGGCTGCGTTGGTATAACCGTCTCTGTTGAGCAGGCCCAGCGACTTCAGAACGTTGTCATCTGTATTCTCGATGTTTAGAGACTCTCGCAACGTGGAATCCAAAATCGAAAAAGATAGATCTTGTTGGGAGGAGGGAAGCGAGTCGAATGTTCTATTTTCCCCTTCTAGCACGAGACGAGATAGGGCAAGACGATCTACTGGCGCCGACGCTGAGTCGTTTCTGCAATATGCCTTGCCATGATAGAGGTAGGGCTTATCTAGGCCCTCTTCTACTGTGAGCGTTACAATACTCGATTGCAGATTGGGAAGTAGGCTGAAACGGGGTCGTGGCTCGATTGAATCATTAATTTTGTTTTCTATGTCCAGGCAAGCTTGAATCGGATTGGCAAGAGGCGCAGGGGAGCCATCGTCAGCGATGCCAAAGATTATTTTCCCGCGCCCATAGTTGGCATATGCGCTTACTGTTTTTAGAAATGATGATGTGATGGCAGCTTTGTATTCAAGGCTCGGTCCCTCACGGTTCATGGATGCTCCTATCTACTGGGGATAGCATCGTAGAGAATCATAGCATACGATAGCTACGATAAAGCGCATCGTAGCTATCGTATGCCTACGAAACCGAGATTCGTATGAAAGTGGAGAAAGACAGTACAGGGTATTTACTGCTTTGCGTTTATCCTAGGTGCCTTCCTCTGCAGGGCATAGATGGACTTATCCATGTTGAAGAGATACGCTATCACGCACATGACGAAGAAGTACGGCAGGTAGGCAAAGCTGAACACCTTAGCGCCGATGAACATGGGCGCCAGTCTGGGTATGGCTCAGGGGTCGGGGCTGGGCTGTGCCGCAGTCTTCGGCATCGCCACGAACACGCCGCTGGCGCCGATGGCAAACAGCAGGGTCACCTCTTCTCCCTGGTAGTTGGCGGACAGCATCAAGATAGTGAGTGCGAACTTCAATGCGAAGTCCCAAGGGACAATGCCCGAGCCGCCCGTGGCAAAGCTGGCGGATATCAGATTGGTACCCAGGCCGCAGCAGCAACCCTGGCCCAGCAGCAAGAACAGCACGCTGAGGCTGGCATCCATGACGGTGATACATTTGATGGGGTTTCCCAGCTGAGCTGTGGTGATGCGCTTGCCCCACGTCAGGCACCAGGCAAAAAGGACACTCGCGATGCTAAACGCTATGCCCAGAAGCAGCAGCTGTCCTAAGGTCGGCAGGTCAAATGCTACAGGGACGCTGAGCGCCACCTCGAACTTTGCCAAGCCCAGCGCCTTCTACGTGGTGTTGGACGCAATGGACGCCGTCAGCGCCGGGAACAGCGCGCGGCCCGCTAGGGAAACGATGATTAATGCCCTATGATGTGCCAGAGGGGACCAACCACACAGCCTTTCTAGGCCGGCATGCGGGAAAGGCAGGGAAGGATGCCCATCCAGCACGTGCAGGAGCCGCCATCCTGCCCCAGGCACCGTATCCGGCAGAGACTCTAAGACAGATCAAGCGACTCTGGGAGCCGAGAGGTGCAACTTGCCGGCAGAAGATGCACATGGCGAGGTTTGCAAGGGCGAGGCAGACATCGAGTGTGCAGGAGTTCTTCTCTATCCCTTTGTAGCGTGTCTTCAAGTGCCCGAATCGTGGATTGGCTACACTTAGCTGGACGCTTTCATGAGGGACATAAGATACGAGAGAAAGGAGTCCCGCAATGGCAGACCCCAGGTATCTAAGAAAGTTCCATGAGAGAAGTTCAAGCATCAGATGGTTAAGCTCTACAACAACGGCAAGTCGATGTCTTAAGGTACTGAAGGAGTGCTCGACCTTGCATTGTTGGGTGAGGGCGATCCATAAGAGCGGCTCCACCAGGGTCGCCTGCAAGCAGGACCCCTAAGGAGCAAGAGCTCATCGAGCCTGCAGGGGGAAACAGGCAGCTTAGGGGGAAGAAAGATCATTTTAAAACAGGCGGCGTTGATATTCGCACTAAGGTAGCCATGATAGAGGAAAGCTCCGATCACTACCCGATATCTGCGCAATGCTGAATTGACCTGCATCCTTAAGCGCGCCTTCGACGCTCACGTACCGCACACCCACCTTACAGGTGAGCTGGCCTACGTGTGCGTGCTTTGCGCCTGGTACCTGAGTCTGTCTGCACCTTGAGCTGGACATCTGCATAATCGGCAATCACATATCCGGCGCAGGGAAGCTTATGAAGTCAGCCTTTGTAAGCGTGGCGTTTTCGCTCTTTGCCAAAGACGTGTCCCACACCAAGTGCGGCTTTAAGTTTGACAGTGCAGCGATAGGTGAGCTCTTCGAGATCATGCAATCGAGGTACAAGAAGGGCTGCCCTGTGACAGCGCTATCGTCGAGTCCACCAACACGATACAAAAAGCCGAGTTTGTCTATCACAAGAGCTTCGAGAGCCTCTATGAGCTGCAAGCTGAGCGCTTAGGTGTGGTGGTACAGCTACGAGCGGATGCACTTAAAGCTAAGTTAGATGAGCCCGGTCGAGTCCAGGGAAAAGTTCCTCACGATTCCGTCCAAATAGATGTTGCCAATCCATACGACGCCAGGGAGATATCGCGCATGCCCGACAGGGACAACCTCCTCAGAGATATCAACCGCCTGTGCTCCCTGGTAGAGACCTTCCTCAACTCCCATCCCGGATGCGATAGGGACAACCTCCCCAGCCACTCAACCTGTTTCATGTTATGATGAACGGTCCCGCTGACAAGATGAAAAAGGCGGCCAAGGTGCTTGACCGCATAATACACGTCCCCAAAACGTTGTTCTTCAGGGAGTCCTACAACATGATGCCCAGCTTGGAGAACCAGCAGGTTGAATACATCAGCACATTCTGCAAAGGGTGATTTAATTGTCATTAGTGCTGGCAACTCTGAGGCTGCCGGCACTTATTTTTTCTTGGCGTATTGATGGCTTTGAAGTGCACTCTCCGGGAAGATGAGGCCATTAGTGTAAGCCGGATATTCCTCTTGATCTTGCATTCTGCATCGATACCTAAGAGGCAATGCTCTGTCCCGGCCTGAGCATAGCTCAACGACGATTATTCCATAAAGCATATTGGCAAGGCGACCATGCAAAAGGATACTTCCTAGAACAATTTTGTTTGCTGATCGTTTCATGCAATTGCTGTTAGAGGTCGGCACTGTGCAGGGGCTCAAGCAGGAAGTCCTTGTCGAAGTTGATTGCGTCTTTCTGCTTCAGCGGGGCATCTGAACCGAGGACGAGATAGTTGTCTTCCACGGATCCCGTCTCCTCGGTTGCCCTGACGATCTCGACGTAGTGGAAAGACTGGACAAGGGCCGCGGCAACCTGCCTCAGAAAACTGAGATCCTGCTTGTGTCCCTCAGAGACAATGTTGGTGACGAAGATGCCATTCGGTGACAAGGTTCTGTGTGCTTCTGTCACAGCCTCTGCCGTTGCCAATATCTTTGCCGGGCGTCTGCCGAAGAAAGCGTCGATTACGAGGGCATCAAGACTCCCCGTCGGTTGTTTTTCGAGGTAGTCTCGGCCATTGTCCCGGATTACGTTGAGGGAGCCACCTGCCTTCTTTTGCACCTCGATCGCGTCATCCAGAAAGAACCACTTGCGAGCGATCCTAATCATGGCAGGATCGATCTCTACCACATCGGTTGTGATGGTTGGGTGCTCCTGTGCGATCATCTTGGGGAAGGAGAAACCACCGCCACCGATCATCAGCAGATGTTGGGTGTCAGGCCTGATATCAAAGAGCCGATCGAAGGAACGGATGTAGGCAAAGGGTGGTACCAACCAATCTTCACCGAAATAGGTAGCTGACTGCCAGACGCCTCCAAGCTGGAGGATCCGCTCGTAGTTTCCATGTGGATCTTTTCTTGTGAATATATAGGCGAGTCCTGCTTGGGTACGCGCGAGGTGCGACATCAATTCAGGGACATGTGTGCTGTTGGTGGAATGACGAAACATGAGAGTAAGGTCCTTTGAATGCTTAGTGATTGAACGATTGTAAGTATATGTGCTTAGGTGAGTTATCTTTTTGAAGACTGTTCAAGCAAACGACCTGTTCAGATGAAAATTTTTATTGGTATTGATTTCATCGGTTGACAAAACCGGTTTACTAACCTTAACTGAAGGCTGTAAAACAAAGAACCAAGAGGAGATAAGAGGAGCTATGCCTGAGCAACAACATTTTGATATGAATTCATTCAGACTTGACGGCAAAGTTGCCTTGGTGACCGGCGCTACCTATGGTATCGGTATGGCAATCGCCACAGCACTCGGTGATGCCGGAGCAAAGATTGCTTTCAACGCGCGTCATGCAGACAAAGTGAAGGCTGCAGAGCAGACCTACAGAGACCGTGGCATTGAAGCCAAGGGCTACGTAGCAGACGTCACCGATGAGGAGCAGGTGAAGAAGCTCGTCGCTGATGTGGCCAATGACTTGGGTGTCATCGACATTCTCGTTAACAACGCCGGTATCATCAAACGTATCCCGATGCTCGATATGTCTGCAAAGGACTTCCGTCAGGTTGTCGACACTGACCTGAATGCACCGTTCATCGTCTCAAAGGCTGTGATCCCCGGCATGATCAAGAAGGGTCACGGCAAGATCATTAACATCTGCTCAATGATGAGTGAGCTGGGACGCGAGACCGTTGCAGGCTATGCTGCGGCTAAGGGTGGATTGAAGATGCTGACTCGCAATATCTGCTCTGAGTTTGGTTCCCAGAACATCCAGTGCAACGGTATTGGGCCGGGCTATATTGCAACTCCGCAGACCGCTCCGCTCCGTGAGCGTCAGGCGGATGGCTCCCGTAACCCGTTTGATTCCTTCATTCTCTCTAAGACCCCTGCTGAGCGCTGGGGCACCCCAGAGGACCTGATGGGCTCTGCCGTATTCCTGGCTTCCGATGCCTCCAACTTCGTCAACGGACAGATCCTCTATGTGGACGGCGGCATCCTGGCCTACATCGGTAAGCAGCCTGAGGTATAGAACTACTTACATAAGTACTCAGATAATCTGTACATAGAAAGGTTGAACAGATATGAAGATCGCTCTTATCAATGAGAACAGCCAAGCGGCTAAGAATGCAATGATCGAGAAGGTCCTGAAGAAAGTCGTCGAGCCGATGGGCCACCAGGTATTCAATTACGGTATGTATTCTCCTGACGATGAAGCACAGCTCACCTATGTTCAGAACGGCATCCTCGCTGCTATCCTGCTCAACAGTGGTGCGGCTGACTATGTCGTAACCGGCTGCGGTACCGGCGAGGGCGCAATGCTCGGTCTCAACAGCTTCCCGGGTGTAATCTGCGGCCATGTGGAGGATGCACTGGATGCTTATACCTTCGCACAGATCAACGACGGTAATGCAGTAGCGATTCCGTTTGCGCTTAAGAATGGTTGGGGACAGGAGCTCAACCTCGAGTACATCTTCGAGAAGCTATTTGGTTTTGGTTCCGGCAATGGCTATCCTGCAGAGCGCGTTGAGCCTGAGCAGCGCAACAAGAAAATCCTGGCCAAGGTCCGTGCAACGAGCATGCGTCCGCTCACCGAGATCCTTCCTGAGCTCGATCAGGATCTGGTCAAAGGTGCTCTTGCTGGTAAGCACTTTGATGAGTACTTCTTTGCCAACGCAAAGGATCAGAAGATCATCGATCTAGTTAAATCACTGCGTGCTTAGTTTATAGTTTTACTGATTAGGTTTACTATAGGTTTACCAATTTGAAGTTGAGGGGAATCTCTATGCTTCTCAGCTTCCTATCTATCAAGAGAAAACCCGAGGGGAGGAGCTCGCGTGGCAGAGGCGAGACAACATCGACGGATAACCATTACGGATATTGCCCGCATGGCTCAAACCTCGAAGACGACCGTTTCCTTCTTTTTAAATGGCAAAACAGAGCGCATGAGCGAGGCTACTAAAGAGCGCATACGGGAAGTTATCAAGAAAACCGGCTACGCCCCAAGCCCGGTTGCCCGTGGCATGAACGCCAAGCATTCACATCTGATTGGCGTCATAATAGGCGACATCACCAACTCGTTTGCCAATAGACTAGTCCAAGGCGTTGCGGAGGCGGCTGAAAGACGGGATTACAGCCTTCTGGTGTGCAGTTCCAACTTTAATCGGCACGCTGAGCTGAATTACATCGACCGTCTGCTCGCTGTGGGCGTCGATGGGTTCATTGTGCAGCCGACCGCACAATCGATGGAAGTCACAAAAGCTATCGAACAGGCGGGGAAGTCTTTGGTATTCCTCGACTCAAACCTCTACGGTGCCAACTCCTATTGGGTGAAGACCGACAACTACAATTCATCTTACAGAGCGGTATGCTCCTGCATTGAGGCAGGCTATGAGAAGTTTGCCATCATCTGTGCTACTCCGGGGCTGATCACCTCGCGTATTGAGCGCTTCGGTGGCTTTATGGAAGCAGTGCAGGAATCCGGAAAGGAATTCGAGCAGTTTGAGTTCAATGGGGACCAGGTAGATCAGGAAGCGGTCGGAGACTTCCTCCATAAGGTAATTGATGGGAAAACGCCGACGCTTATCTTTGTACCGAATTGCTGGGCGTTGCCGGATATCTATACTGCGATGAGCCCATATTACAAACTGATGCCCAACACTGTGGGTCTCTTAGGCTTTGACAATACCGAATGGATCAAACTCGCTTCTCCCAGTGTCTCTGTAGTGATACAGCCGGCACATGAAGAGGGCAGAATCGCCTGTGATCTGCTCGTTGACAGTATTGAGCACTGTGACATCAAAGAAGCGCACCAGATTCTACAGTGTGATACTTGGTGGGGAGACTCCACCAAGTATGTGGACCCTTCACTCGTGAGTCTTTAGGATCGTCCTATTTCTTGTGAATTATGATTGATTCTGACACCAATGAAAGCGGTTGCAACAACCGTCTACAAAAGACTATTCAGGTACTTCATGACAGGATAGAAGGAGACAACTGTCGTTGGCCGTATCTGGTTGCAGCCGTTTCCCGTGCATGGTGTGCTATAGATAAAGACTGGTAAATGAGCTATTATTACTCAATCACTCTGTAGATATAAGATCGGGGGTGCGGACGATTTCTTGAAGCTTATCACGTCGCCCCTTCGAGCGCAGCCCTCCGGTACTCCATGGGCGTCCTCCAGCCCAGCAACAGCTTCCTCCTGGACTCGTTGTGCTCCACCATCCAGCGGTCGACCTGCGCGATGAAGTCCTTCACGGTCCAGCCGGACCAGTCCCTCCAGTAGAACCTCTCGTATTTCATCGTCCCGAAGAAACCTTCCATACGGGCGTTGCCGGGGCTCCTGTCCTTCCTCGATATTGACCTGGAGAGCCCGTGCGACGAGCAGACGATCTTCCAGCTCGCCGCGTAGTATTGCGCGCCCCTGTCCGTGTGCACCGTCGGAGCCATCTCCCGGGCGCAGCTTTTGGCAGGCGTCCTTAAGCGACGGGTCGGTGAGGTCCGCCGCGCTCGCGTGCAGCCCGGCCCTCCAGTCGACAACTGACCCATCGAAGCAGTCCAGGACGGGGCTGAGGTAGACCTTCCTCGGGTCGTCGGGCAGGGCGAACTCCACCGCGTCGCTGACCCACAAGACGTTGGGTGCAGGAGTGGAGAAGTCATGTTTGCCGTCGTCTCCGAGCAACACGTTTAGCACCTTATCGGCGTCAGCCTCGTGGTCGTAGGAGTCGTAGTTCCTGCGCCTCTTGCGGTCGTACAACACCTCGAGCCCCTCCTTTGCCATCACGCGCCTCACCCGCTTCTCGGACGGCCTCTTGCCGCTCTCCTGGGGCTTTAGGGAGGCGTGGGTGCGCCGGTACCCCCACGTGTAGCCACTCCTCTCGAACAGGGCCACGACCTCGTCGCGGATGTCGACGTCAGGGTCGCACCCTTCGTCAGCCAGGCGGCGCTGGTAGTGGTAGGTTGATGCCGGCAAGCCCAGCCTGTGCGTCAAGAAGGTCAGTGAATACGCCGGCCTCAGGCGCCTCGCCAGCTGCGTCTTCTCCGCACTTGTGAGCTCCACCGCTTCGGCGCCTGGGCCTTTTTTACTATCTCGAGCGTCTCGCGGGTGAGGTCGGTCTGGAACTGCAGAACGAGGACCATGGCCTTGAGTGACTAGTAAGTCCACCTGGTACTCAGAATCATCCATTCGTGGTACCGCCTGTCATCGGTGACGGTACCGCAGGCCCCCTCCCTGTAGCATCCGCTGCATGGCATCCAATAGGGGATGCCACGACAGCGGAAGGGGCTGATACCCTATGACCAAGCACAAGGCATTGATGCTAGCAGTGGCGAGAGGAGGGATGAGCCAGTCGCAGATAGCCGCATCGCTCCATGCGAACAAGCAAGACGTATCGGCTGCAGCGAAGGCAGTGAAGGAGCACGGGCTCGATGCCGCCCAGATAGAGGGAATGGATGCGGCATCGATCGAGGAGAGGTACTTCCCGAAGGAGAGGCGCGGGCCAAATCCCGCATACCTGCAGCCCGACCTGGAGGCGCTCGTGGCCCGCAAGAAGCGCAGCAGGAAGCTTCCGGTGAAGCTCATGTGGGGCGAATACTGCGATGCGGCTGCGGCAGCCGGCAAGCGCGCCTATTCGTACCAGGCCTCCTGAGGCGAAAGGCAGGGGGCGGTGCAGCACTTCAGGCACGAGCCGAGCGCCAAATGCTACATCGACTGGGCGGGAGACACCGCATCCATCACCGACAGGCTCACAGGCAAGCCGTCCAAGGTCTACCTGTGAGCCCTGTCAATATAATGGACAGAGGAATCTCAGATTTTTATGCGGTCTGCATCACCTTTGGATCGTATGCAAGGCCTCTCTCGAGGCGCTCGAAGAACTCCTGCATCACCTCTGCGGGTACGCGATCTCCTATGGACTTATGCGGGCGGAAGCGGTTGTAGTACGACTCGA
>ERZ773013.1425-NODE-1425-length-14157-cov-2.593816_pt1 | contig 14157 bp, 13 predicted proteins | sample MGYA00511670_ERZ773013 | MGnify/ENA primary metagenome ERZ773013 (study PRJEB29015, sample SAMEA2738120) | human oral metagenome | biome: human oral; feature: human-associated habitat; material: saliva | place: China | collected 2257 ...
CACCAATGGGAAGAGCGTGCCCCCCGGTGCCCCAGAGGCAAAGCTGATGGTCGTGAAGAGGTACTTGCCGAGGAGAAGCCCCATGATGGTCCACCACGCGAGCCCACCTGTCTGTTGGATGGTCTCGACGATGGCGTCTCCACCACACATGAGCTGGGGAAACGTAAACGCAACCACACCAGCAACCGCAAAAGGAAAAGCAAGGCGCGCATATGGGAGATGATGCCGTATCTTGTCATAGCAACGTTGGGCAAAGAACATACCGCTATTATGTAGCGCACCGAGAACGCCACAAGCGAGGCCCAGAAGCACGACAAGCGCATAGTCGATATGTGGAAGATCCGCCGCAAAGGATAGGCTAAGAACCGGCTTTACCCCGATGACCTGCGAGACGAGAAAGTCCGAGACTACGGAGGCCGTCATAACCGAGATAATCAAAGGCGCATTGAACTGCTTGTGAATCTCCTCGACGGCAAAGAGAACGCCAGTGAGTGGCGCATGGAAGGCGGCTGACATTCCCGCGGCCGCACCGCAGGTGACAAGAAGGCGCTCTTCTCCCCTACCGCGCTTGAGCGCCTTCGCAACCGCCTTGCCGGACATGCCTCCAAGCTGAACGGATGGGCCCTCTCGTCCAAGGGAGAGCCCCGCAAACGCGCAGAGCGTCCCCTCGGCGAACTTTGCCGCGATAACACGGTGCCATGGCATATCGATGCGGCCAATGACCTCGGCATCTGTCTGTGGGATGCCACTTCCCTGAGTGTAGGGCTCCCATAGCATGAGCTTCGAGACAACAACGAGGAGAACGGCGAGGATTGCGAACCAGGCAGCCATGAGGATGGCATGACCGGAAAAGGCGCTTGTGATGGAACGAAGCCCTTTCTCGGCAAGGGAGAGAGCGAGTCGGTAGAGCGTTACCACACCGCCCCCGAGAAGCCCCGCAAGTGCGCCCTCCCCTACCAGGTTCACCTGAAACCTTCGCGAAAGACGACGTCCTACCGTGAGCTTGCGCGCTACGCGCTCAGTCATGCTCCAACCACCACTCTCAAACGCTTAAATATCAACAACGCCCTCAGATTACTCCACTGAGGGCGTTGACGCGAGGTGGTACGGATGTACATGTAATAGTGGCTTAACCGCCAAACCCGCCACCTATGCACGCGTATACGTTGGCGTAGCAGACGTAGCTGCCGGGTACTGGAGCGTGAATCATTGTGGAGCCACCGCAATAGATGGCAACGTGGCCCGTCGAGCAGAAGATGACGTCACCGGGTGACAGGACGGACTGATAATTGGAAAGGTTGCAATTCTTCCAGTTGCCGCGGGATTTCATTTCGGCCATGAGGCCAGGAACGGACGTGGCATAGGAGGGTGTGGAGTAGCCCGCCATGTGATAGGCGGTTGCTACGAGACCGCAGCAGTCGAAGCCATCGGCGTTTGGCCCGTAGTTGACTCCTTGGGTCCAGCGCTTGTAGGGATAGCCAATGAACTGAGCCGCGTTGGCTATGACGCTGCTGGAATACGTCTTTGTTCCGCCGCCCGACCCGGAGCTGCTGCTAGATCCAGAACTGCTTCCAGAACTTGAGCCGCTGCTTGAGTTATTGCTTGTACTTGAACCGCCGTTTGAGTTGGAACCTGAGCTGTTGCCGGAATCGGCAGAGCTGTTCGAGGAGGTACTGTCAGAGGATTGTGACGAGGCATCACTTGCTAAAGGTGTAACTGCGTTATTGGCGTTCTCGGCCGTTGCGACGGCAGCCGCCACGCCGCTTGCAGACGCGCTCTGTTGTTGCTGTGCCTCCTCGGCCTCCTTTTGGAGTTGCTCTTGGACGGCGGCATCCAGGCTGTTGAAGTACTCTTGCGCCTCGTTAACCTGGGTGGTGTAGTCGTCGACGCTCTGCTGGGTAGCCTCGATCTTGGCCTCCTGCTCGTCCTCCTGAGCTTGAAGCTGCGACTGCTGCTCGGCAAGCTGGTTGGCGAGGTCCTGCACCTCCGAGATTGCCTCGGCGTCGGCCTCGGAGACCTTGTCGAGGTAGTAGATGTTGGAGGAGAGCTCCTCGAACGAGGCGGAGGAGAGGATGAGGTCAAGGGCGCCGGAGGCGCCGGACTTGTACGAGCTCTTCATGCGCGAGCCCAGCTCCTGGCGCTTCCCGTCCAGCTGGGTCTGGGTGTCGGAGATCTGCTGCTCGGTATTGGCGATGTCATAGCCGGTCTGCTCTAGCTCGGAAGTGGCAGTGGAAAGCTGATCCTGAAGGGATGAAAGAGTTGCTCCAAGTGAGTCGAGCTTGGCAGATGCGGCAGAGAGATCATCCTGGGGGCTTGCCATGGCGACGGTAGGCGCAACGGAGAGCGCGCACGGCGTGGCGAGGGCAAGAACCAATCCGGCAGTGACGATGCATCTAGCGTGGGTCATTGAGTAGTCCTTTCGACGCTTGGAGTCCATTCTACGTCAGGCGTCGGGAGGCGGCGTATCTTTCCATACGATGGGCAGAAGGCTCTAAGACGCTCGGCCGCCCCCATAATGGAAGCGGCCGAGAAAGCAAGCAAAAAGATTAAGTTCCCTACTTGACGGGAATGAGGGTGTAGACCTCCTGCTCGGGGTAATCCCTGGCAATGACCTCACGCGGGTTGAGGAACGTGAGCTCGAGAATGAACGAGAAGCCCTCGATGCGAGCGCCAGACTGCTCGACGAGCTTGGCGGTTGCGGCTGCCGTGCCACCGGTAGCAACGAGGTCGTCTACGATGAGCGCCACGTCATCGGGCTTGAGAGCATCCTTGTGAATCTGCAGCTCGTCGGTGCCATACTCAAGCGAATAGGACTGAGAGTAGACCTCGCGCGGGAGCTTTCCCGGCTTGCGGGCAGGAACAAATCCCGCTCCAAGCTTGTATGCCACGGGCGCACCAACGAGGAAGCCACGAGCCTCGGCTCCCACTACCTTGGTAATCCCGCGACCGAGGAAGTGATCGGCAATGTCATCAACGAGGTTGACGAGGCCATCCGGATCGGCGAGCAGAGGGGTGATGTCCTTGAAGATGACGCCCTTCTCGGGGTAGTCGGGGATGCTCGCGATGCGGCTCTCGTAGTCGAAATCAGACACGTGCAGTTCCTTTCCTCGTTGATGTTGTACTCATGATATATGGCAGGGAGGCAATCGTGGCTAGCCTCCCATGTCTTTGAACGATTGATGCACAAGGCGTCGGATGAGCTCCGTGCGCACAACGTCTGTGAGGGCGAGCATGCGCGAGAAGGCCTGCTCGAATCGTTCACGCGCCTCATCGGTAACCTCGGCCTCAACCCCGCCGCCCTTCTTGGCGTAGACAACCAGAGCCTGTTCGAACATAGCGGACTCTCGGTTGGCGGAGTTCACGTACTGGCGAAGATTCTTGGGCCCGATTCCGTAGTGGCGCAGCTCGTCGCAGGTGCGAATGAGGCCAATGTCGTGACCGTCCACAAGGTCGCGACCATGTGGGGAGCGCTTGAGAGCGATGACGCCGGCCTCGGAGAGCTGCCTCACAAAGCTCACGGATACGCCCGCGACCTCTGGCATGCGGTCGATTGGGTGAAACTTCTCGGCAATCTCGTCATCAACGGGTCCAACGAGCGATGCCTCAACCGCAGACTCTGCAGCAGCCGAAGAAGGTTCTCCCGCGTCCTCGCGCTCAAGCTCGTCCTTGATTACCGAGAGTGGAAGAAACCTGTTCTTCTGCAGATAGAGAATGGTCTCAAGGCGTTTGATATCGCGTTGGGAGTAAAGGCGGTATCCACCTGGAGTTCTGGATGGGTTGAGAAGCCCCTCGTCCTCGAGGTAGCGAACCTTTGATATGGTGAGGTCGGGATAGAGACTTTGGAGTCGCTTCACAACCTTGCCGATGGTGAGGTATCCGGCGTCAGGCATGGGCTAGCCCTCGGTGTCAATCCTGCGCGGCCGTGCGTTGGTGTGGAACACCATGCGGAACGTTCCAATCTGAATGGTGGAGCCGTCCTTGAGCGAGGCCTTGCTCACAATGGCGCCGTCGACCCAGGTTCCGTTGAGCGACCCAAGGTCCTCAACAGTTGCCCTACCCTGTGGGCAAGCCGAGAGGTCCATCTTTGCGTGGTGCCGCGACACGGTCATGTCATTCAAGAAGACACTGTTGCGAGGATCGCGACCCAAGGTAATGATGGGCGTATCAAGCTCAAACGTCTCGCCAATCTGCGGACCCTTGACGATGGTGAGCGTAGGGTGGGCCGGCTTCTCCTCGGCCATGAGGTCTGGTACGGTGGCATCTGCAGAGGGCATGCGGAATATCTCCGTTGCCCCCATGTCGGTGGCGTGGTTGTTAGTCGGCTGCATCGAAAACTCCCCTCAAGAGAACCTTACCGTCTCATGATACCGCTTACCTGCAGGCCACGCAGTCCATCTCTACAAGCGCACCGAGGGGAAGCCCTGACACGGCAACCACCGACCTGGATGGCGCGGGCTGAGGGAAGCGCTCCGCAAAGACCCTGTCCATTGCGTCGAAGTCCTCAATGCGGGCCAGGTATACGGTAGTTTGAGCGACATCCGAAAGCGTGCAGCCCACCTCGGCAAGAATTGCCTCGATAATATCTATGACCCGAGAAGTCTGAGTTGCCACGCTGCCGCCGACGATGGTCTTCCCGTCGGGCGCAACGGGAAGCTGGCCAGAGGTGTACACAAAACGTCCGGCGGTCGTACCCTGCGAGCAGGACCCATAGGCATCCGGCGCTTGTGCGGCATTAATTGCATACTTCATGATCCCCTCCTACTCCTCGAGAATTCCGCGCGCACCAACAAAGTCATTGCCTCGGCGGAGAAGGCCCCACGCACGCAAGCCCTGCTCGCTAAGCTCGACAACGTCGGTCGAATCGAGCGCCTGCGACCAGGGCTGCCGTGACCAGCCATCCACAACCGCAGAGCGACCGAGGGGCTCGACCCAGGTAAACGAGAGGAGGCTCCGCCATACCACACGGGCCGCCGTTGGTGGAACGAGCAGAACGTAGGAGGTTCCCTTGCCTGAATCTGCCAAGGGAGCGTTGACGACAAGCGCGGGGATATGCCCGTCCAGCGTTACGCTTTTAACAGTTCCGCGCGCGGGAATGGCGTGGCCGGCCTGCGGAAGGTAGCCCGCAAGCAGCTCGTTTGATCGAGCCCCCATTATCAGCAGTGGCACGAGCATCCCACTTGCCTCTTCGACGCTCGTGCCCTCGTAAGGAGCGTTACCATTGCTGCTCACCTGGGAGAGAAACGTAAGCCAGCCAGCCACCACGGGACCCCTGCGAGTGGGGTCGAGGAGCACGTATTCGTGGGTGCCCGTGCGCATGAGGAGTGGCACAGAGGTTATTGCTCCGTCACCCGTAAGCGCAGGTTCAAAGGAGCACTGGCCTACGAGGAGCTTTCTCGCGCAGAACGCCGCCTCGCAGAGCTCCTGGGGATGTGCCCCTGCAATAAGTCTATAGGTTGCGCCCGTAAGGTCGGCTATTGCCGCGCCCTCTAGCGCATGGTCAAGTGATCCCTCTCCAGCATATGAGGTTGGATACACGATGCCCGTGTCCTCAGCACGCCCAAAGCTTGCCCCAAGAACAAGGTGTTCCTGGTAGAGGATGCCTCTCGTCGTGTGTGGAGAGCCGTCTTTCACTACATCGTGCTCGTCAGCCACAAAATCCCCCTTCTGGCACAGGCGCAAGGCTACTTACTATGCGGCATACCCATAGAGTGGCAGCGTGAACACGTTCACTCGCGGAATGTTGGCCAACGAGAGGCGCGCGGCGTAGTGGACACTTCCTGCCGACCTTCCGTCCTGCGTCCAAGTGGTTGAGCCTACCGGCTGGCCATTGTCCACGACCAGATTTCGCTGGAGCATTGTGGTGCTAAAGGACAGCGAGCCACCTTCCGGCCACATGGCAGCGGTCTCGTCACCTATAGGCATAACCGCGCAGGACATGGCGAAGTTGTAGGCATAGGGCCTCACGCCCACAACCCAGGAATCGCTGGCCACGGAGACCCGCTTGAAGTTGGCATATGCCCAGTCGAGGAGTGTCGCCGTATCCGCAAACCTTCCCGAGCTGGTCTGCGCACCCAACACGCAGGTAAATAGCTCGACGCCATTCCGCTGGCAGGCCCCAAGGAAGGCGGCGCTTCCTGCCACGTAGCCAGTCTTGATGCCACGAATGCCCCTGTACGTGCCAAGAAGCTCGTCAGTTGAGTAGAACGTCTTTTGGGTGCCGGCAACGCTCACGGTGACGGAGTGAGTATGCACCGTTGACGCAATGAAGGGGTATTCGGAAAGGGCTACCCTGCCCATCAGTGCAAGGTCGGAGACGGTGGAGTAGTGCCCATCTTCGTCCAAGCCGTGAGGATTGACAAAATGCGTGCTTGTCATCCCGAGCTCCTGGGCCTTCTCGTTCATAAGCTCGACGAAGGCATCCTCTGAGCCGGCAACGTTTAGGGCCACGTTCTCTGCCGCGTCGTTTGCCGAGTAGACGAGCATCACGCGCAGGAGCTCCCTGAGGGTCGGGGTGTCTCCCTCCACAAATCCTGCCGTTTGGGAGTCAGCGCCAAGGTTGGTGGCATGAATCTGACAACGGGTGTCCAAGTCGATGCCAGAGTCCAGCGCCACCATGGCAGTCATGACCTTGGTGATGGATGCCATGGGCATTTGCTCGTCGGCGTTCTTCTCGTAGAGCACGTTGCCAGCCGAGTCTTCCACGATTGCACACTGGGCTTCGCTCAGAACGGGGCCAGAAAGTGAGTCCTCATCGCCACGTGCCAGCTGCGGCAGCAGGAGAGCGAGGAGGCACGCAACAAGCGCAACAGCAAAGGGCACTTTGGGTCCAGATGTCACTTGTCCTTTCCTCCCTCTTGCTCGGCAAGGGCTTCCCTGCGGATCTGAAGACCCTCACGTGTGTAAATTACCGCTGTCGTCATCGAGCAAATGAGGCCCGCATAGACGAAGAAGATTCCGACAGCCGCCGATTGCGCGTTGAGGCCTGGAAGCCAAGCGACGTCAAATATGCCAAGGCCGGGCACCACGGGGGCACCAAGCAGAAGATCGCAGAAGCCAAACATAAGCAGAGCCGTGGTCAGCTTGCCTATGTAGACCACGTCCACGGGGCGTCGCCGGTACTTTTGGAGAATGAGAGCACCTACGGCAAGGTAGCAGTCTCGTCCAATAACGAGAATGGCCACCCATACCGGCAGCTCACCGGTGAGCATGATTGCAAGCACTCCCGTGAAGAGCAGCACACGGTCCATGATGGGATCCATGACCTTGCCAAGCCAGCTTACCGTTTGGGTGCGGCGGGCGATCTGGCCGTCGAGAAAATCTGTCACAGCGGCAATTGCGTAGAAGTAGAGCGCCAAGACGCGATCCGTGCGCTGGACAAATAGTACGAGGAAGGCGATTGTCAGAGCCAGACGGCATGCCGTTATCCCGTTGGCAACGGTGAGAATTTTGAAAGAGGGGTTATCGGGCGTCCCAACTGGCGCGGTCGTAGTACCCGCTCGCTGGGCAGACTCGGCATTGGCGTCGGTCACGCTCCTAATCTGGGAACCCAAGCTCTCGAGTTTTTTAGACACAGCACAACCCTTCTGGTGCTAATCCTACTGGCGCTCCGTGGGAATGCGGATGCCCTGAAGACCTCATACTACCGCAATTGCTTGTGCGCCCCGTCTTTTCACTGGCTTCATCAAAACCTGTCTAGAGTCCACAGGCGGCGGTTGGAGAGAGGAGTCCTACAACACCGTCTTTTCGAGAAGACGCACAAGGACGCGGATCCCCTGAGCGTACGTACGCTTGGAAATGCGCTCGTTCACTCCGTGAACCCCAGTGGCCTCCTCCTCCGGTGTGGGTCGGAATGGAATGACGCGCAGGATGGAATCACAGATCGCCTCGTAGCGGATGGCGTCCGTGCCGCCACACACAAACGAGGGTACCACGTCTACGTTGTGGTAGAAGTGTTCCAGTGCCTCGGCTACCTCGGCGTAGCCAGGGCCGCACGTCGAGTCCATCCTGCCTGCTGGGGTGGCGTGGACAATCGTTGCGGTGACATCCGTTCCCCTAATTGCCCCTTCGACCCAAGCGAGCACGTCTTGCGCCGTAATCCCCGGCAACAGTCGAAAGTTTATGGTCGCACTTACGTCTCCCGGCATCACGTTTGGAGTGGAGGAGCCGCCCTCGAGCACGTCCACCGCCATCGTCGTGACTACGAACGGATAAAGGTCTCTCCTAGACGCGGCAAGAGCCGCAATCTTCTCGGCATTTGCGTCCACGTCTTCCACAAGGGTTCGCAGGGGCTCCTCAGAAATGTAGGGCGCAAGGGCACGGAACGTATCCCGTACGATCGGCGTGAGGTGCGGAGCAGGGAGGGAATCGGATATTCGAGAGATGGCAACGCACATCCGCTGGAGAGAGGTGCCGCCAAAGGGATTCGAGGAGTGGCCTCCCTTCCCGTGGGAGTCAAGACGCAGGTCGAGGTAGCCCTTCTGGGAAATGCAGATGTCAGATAGGACACGTCCCTTGGCACCCCACATTGCACCATCAAACATTGTCGTTGTGCCCTCGTCGAGCAGCCAGGCCGCATGTACTCCTCGCTCGCGGAGAAGGACGGCAAGCCTTGCAGCTCCTGCGCTGGCGGTCTCCTCGTCTGCGCCAAAGGCGAGAATGACCGTGCGCCGCAGCTCCTTTCCCTGGGAGATGAGGTACTCGAGAGCCTCGAGCTCGCCCATCAGCATGTCCTTGATGTCGAGCGCCCCCCTTCCCCAAATGAAGCTCTCGTTCATGTCGCCGGCAAAGGCATCATGGCACCACTCCCCCTCGGTACCCGGTACTACGGGGACTACGTCCTGGTGAGCGAGAAGCAAGGCACAAGGCAGAGATGGGTCTGTGCCCGGGCAGGTGATGAGGAGGTTCCTTCCCACTTCCTCAAAGGTTGAGGACGCCATAACATGAGGGAACGAGGAGCGAATGAGTTCGTGCAGCTTCTCGAAGGGGATTTCGTCGGTGTTCTCGCCTCTGTCTATGGTCTTGCACGAAATCGCCTTGCCAAGGCGACCGCAAGCGCCAGCGTAGTCGAGGTTGGGATAGTCTCCCTCGTGTGCGTAATGTGCGTATACATTGATACCGCTCATGGTTTCCCTTCTACCGCCCACGGTTGGTCGAGGCTGTCTTTTCCATGGTAGACGGCGTAATTTGGACAACTCACCGAGAAGGTGCGGCTTTCACGTTCAAGAAATGATTATGCAGATAAACTCTGTCTGTGGGCGCAAGAGACGCCCGGTCCCGGAAGAAGGAGTAGCCATGGCGGAAGACGAGGAGTACTTCGAAGACGCCGAGCTCGACTTTGGCGAGCTTGAGGATGATGACTATGACCTCGGGGACCAAGGCGGCTGGGTCGACGATGACCCGGAGACCATAACCCTCGAATACGACGACGGCACCTCGGAGAAATGCGATGTGCTGGGAATCTTCCCGTACGACGGCAGGGAATACATAGCTCTCGCCCCCGAGGGAGACCAGGAGTCGCTCTACCTCTATGGCTACGTCGAGCACGATGACGGCACAAATGACATTGTCCCCATTGACGATGACTCCGAGTTCGATGCCGTGGCCGCTGAGTACCAGTCGCTCATGGAGTAGGCTCTGCCGTAGACCCTTGCAGAACATATACTTTGCAAGTTATTCGCCCCTCCCAGATGCGTCTGAGAGGGGCGAGCTGTTTTAGGTTCTAGCTAGTGTGGTGCCACTGCGCTCGGATAACGCGAATTCGGCGAACGCCCTCAGCCTGGGCCAGATGGTCAATGACGTCTACCGGCACCTCGCCAGCGATGTCGATGAGCGTGTAGGCCATGGAGCTGCGGCTCTTGTTGGCCATGTTCTCGATGTTGATGCCAGAGTCGGCAAGATACTGCGAGAACTTGCCGATCATGCCCTGCACGTTCTGGTGAATGATGGCCAGGCGCTCGCCAGAGGCAATGGGGCCGAGGTCAACAGAGCCAAAGTTCACGGAATGCGCAATGTTGCCGTTCTCGATGAAGTCGCGGAGCTCCTCGGCAGCCATGACAGCGCAGTTCTCCTCGGCCTCCGTTGTTGAGGCACCGAGATGCGGTAGCACGATTGCGTTCTTCATGTCTGCGGAGACCGGGTTGGGGAAGTCGGTCACGTAGCGGGCGATGTGGCCCTCTGCAAGTGCTGCCGCCATGGCGCGCTCGTCGACGATGGTGTTTCGAGCGAAGTTGAGCACCACTGCGCCCGGCTTCATCTGTGAGATGAGCTCGGCGTCCACCATGTTCTTTGTGGAGTCCATGGCCGGTACGTGGATGGTGATGTAGTCGCAGTCGGCAACAAGGCGAGAGAGGTCATCGGCGTGCTCGATGCGGCGGTCCAGGTTCCAGGCGGCAGAGACCGAGAGGTACGGGTCGTAGCCAACCGCCTGCATGCCAAAGCGCGTGGCGGTGTTGGCAACGGCAGCGCCGATGGCTCCCAGGCCGATGACGCCGAGGCGCTTGCCGGCAAGCTCGTGGCCGGCAAACTGCTTCTTGGCCTTCTCGGCATGCTTGGCGAGGTCGGGGTCGTCGGCGTTGGCGCGCACCCACTCGATGCCGCCAACGATGTCGCGGCTGGCAAGCAGCAGCCCGGCGAAGACGAGCTCCTTGACCGCATTGGCGTTGGCGCCGGGGGTGTTGAAGACCACGATGCCCTCGTCGGCGCAGCGGTCGAGCGGGATGTTGTTCACGCCGGCACCGGCGCGCGCAATGGCGACGAGCCCCTTGGGGAACTGGGTCTCGTGGAGGCTCGCGCTCCTCACCATGATGGCGTCGGCATCCTCGAGGTTGTCGGTGAGCTCGTAGTTGGCGCCAAGACGGTCGGTTCCCGCCTTGGCGATGTTGTTCATGCAGTGGACCTTGTACATGTGGATGGCTCCTTGAGTCTTGTTGGATGGGGCAAAAAAGCGCTGGCGAGGGGGGCTAGGCCTTCTTGTGGGAGCGCTCGAAGCCATCCATGAAGTTCACGAGCGCCCCGACGCCCGCCTTGGGCATGGCGTTGTAGATGGAGGCGCGCATGCCGCCGACGGTGCGGTGGCCCTTGAGGTTCACGAGACCTGCTTCCGCCGCCTTGGCGACAAACTCCGCATCGAGGTCCTTGTCGCCCGTCACGAAGGGGACGTTCATGAGGGAGCGGCTGGCAGGATCAGTTACAGTGGGGTGGAAGAGCTCGGAAGCGTCAAGGTAGTCGTAGAGGACCTTGGCCTTCTCGGCGTTCTTCTCGTACATGGCGGAAAGGCCGCCGTTCTCGAGCAGCCACTGGAAGACGAGCCCACACATGTAGATGCCCCAGCAGTTTGGGGTGTTGTAGAGAGAGCCCTTGTCGGCCTGCGTCTTGAAGCGAAGCATTGTGGGAACGCCGGGGAGGTCATCGGGGATGAGGTCCTCGCGCACGATCACGATTTGCACGCCGGCAGGGCCAACGTTCTTCTGGACGCCGGCGTGGATGCACCCAAACTTGGTCACGTCGACCGGCTCGGAGAGGAACATCGAGCTCTGGTCCGAGACGAGCATGTGGCCCTTGGTGTTGGGCAGGGTGTGGTACTGCGTGCCGTAGATGGTGTTGTTCTGGCAGATGTAGAGGTAGTCCGCATCATCACGGATGGGCAGGTTCGTGCAGTCGGGGATGTAGGTGAAGTTCTTGTCAGCAGAGCTTGCCACGACGTTAGCGTCGCCCAGGATCTGCGCCTCCTGGTAGGCCTTCTTTGCCCAGTTGCCCGTGATCACGAAGTCCGCCTTGCGGTGAGGGGCAAGGTTGATGAAGGTTGTCGCGAAGAGCAGCGAGTCACCGCCCTGGAGGAACAGCACCTTGTAGTTCTCGGGGATGCCCATCAGGGTGCGGATGTCGGCCTCGGCCTTGTCGATGATGCCCTGGAACACCTTGGAGCGGTGGCTCATCTCCATGACGGACATGCCGGAACCCTGGTAGTCGAGTATCTCTGAACCCGCGCGAGAGAGCACCTCCTCCGGAAGTACGGCGGGGCCGGCGGAGAAGTTGTACACGCGCATGGCGACACGATACCGGGACGATCGGGATCTCATCCACGGGCGAGTGCCACGGGCCACCCGCGTCTGCTCCGCACCTTCGCCTCCCGCTGGACGCCTCCAGGGAACGAGGAAAGAAGGCATGAAGCGAGTGTGGATACGGCTACCCGGCTCCGGGCCGCCCCTGCAGCCGCAGATCCCGACGTCGTCGGCTCGCTCGCACCACCTGGGCAGGAAGAGCCCCTCATCCGAACCCACTCACGATGCGCACCTCATCCTCGGTGGACTCCGGCGCCTCAAGCACGCCATGTTCCTGTCCGCCTTCGCCTCCCTGTACCCCGATCCTCTCTCACGGCCGCGGCACCGTCCTCAACCGCCCTGCTGCGCGCTGCGCAGCGGAAAGGAGCGGATCCTGTTCATGTCACGATGCACTCGCGCGGCGGTCATGCTCCGCTCATTCCGCGCGGCCGGCCACGATCATCTCGCCGACCGCCACCGCGCGCGTCGGGTCGTCGATGTCGGCACCGCACAGGCGCGGCAGAACGTCTCCGGGGCCTCCTCCCAAGGCGCACACGCCGAGATCGGAGTCCTCCGCGCACAAGTACATGGTCTGCATCCAGGCACCGACGTGCTTGAGGATCAGCGCTGGACCGACCGACTCGTACTTCGCCAGCACTCGGGCGGCGTCGGCGAGGACCACGACCACGTACTGCAGCTCATCGGCCGCCACTCCGGCGATCTGCGAGTATGTGCGTACCGTCTCCCGCACGCCGACCGGATCCGTGGTCAGCTCGCTGAGGGTCGAGCGGAGCGGGGAGTATTCGAAGGCGCGGCCGGACAGGGGCTCGCCATGGTGCGAGCCGCGATTGGCGATGATGACGAAGTCCAGCTCACCGAGCGACCCGCCGCAGGGGTACGGGAAGCGGAACAGGTGTTCGCCCTGGGGCCCCGTGCCGATTCTTGCTCCGATGGCCGAGCGGGCCAGAACCTGTACGACGTCGGACAGTTCAGCGGGGTCACCCGCGAGCTCCCGTCTGCTCCGGCGTTCGCCGAGTGCCGCTGACAGGCTCAACCCGTCGTCGGGGTACTCGACGTTCACCGTCTCCTCCCGGGTGCCCGCGCGCACGACGGGCCTGCGAACGGTCGGCATGCCCCCGTGCGTTTTAGACCGGCGGTAGGTTCCTCCGTACGCGCCCACGTGGGTGCCGGCCCGAGAACGGATCAGCGGCAGGGCCTCGTCGAAGGACCACCAGTCGTCCGCGGGGTCGGTGAGGGCGGTGGACGCGCCCGCATGTGCCAGCAGTCTCAGCGCTGTGAAGGCGGACAGCACACCCTCGGGAGCGGAGTCCGGGGCCATGAGGTACGACGCCCCGGGAGAACTCATATGAACGACGGCGCGCGTCGACAGGCATGCCACGATGAACGCGCCATGGCGGGGGCGCATGTAGACGTCCGGGCTGGCTTCCAGTCCGGAGGCGTCGATGTCCGGCGCGCTGTCGAGCAGGGCGTGCGGACCCGTGACCGTGGCAATGACATCGTCTCCAACCGATATGCGGGAGCGGACCCGCCCCGTCCCGGCCAGGCGCGTCAACCGACCGTAGCGCATGGAGTACTCGGCGGGAGTCAGGCCTTCACCCAGAGTTCTGAGATCCAGCCATTCTCCCCCATCGGGATTCTCCACCTCAAGGACGACATCCGGATCAGAAGAACATTGCAATCGGATTCGCCTCCTGCTCCTCCATCCTCGTCTCCCGCCAGCCGAGTGCGACCGGCACCTCGTAGAGGCGGCCATCGGCGAGCCTGGACCACCAGGGACGCAGTCCTGGCGCGATCGCGCGGACGACGGGTACTCCGACGTCGTCCCGCGTCGCGTCGAGGAGGTAGACGGGGGTACCGGTGCTGGTGACCCGCTCTATCAGGTACTCGACAGTGGGCGATGAACCACTGCACGCGGGGGTGCGCGCAGCGGAGGAGTCGGGCACCAAGTGCGGGTTCTGCGCGAGTCTCGCACGGGTGAGCCACTCGATGGCCTCGCCTCCCGACGGCCGGCCGGCGTCGGGCCGATGCCAGACCTCCGGCGGTATTGACGCGCGGAACTGCAGCACCTCGGCGACGGCCCTGACCGCGGCCTGGCGGA
>ERZ773013.1428-NODE-1428-length-14134-cov-7.895234_pt1 | contig 14134 bp, 14 predicted proteins | sample MGYA00511670_ERZ773013 | MGnify/ENA primary metagenome ERZ773013 (study PRJEB29015, sample SAMEA2738120) | human oral metagenome | biome: human oral; feature: human-associated habitat; material: saliva | place: China | collected 2257 ...
AGGACAGCCAACGAGGTCTTTAGGGAGATGTTGCACTCAGCTTGACAATCTGCCCCCTGAAAAGATACACGAACCAATTTAGATATGACTGCAGGTTGTCCATTCTCATGCCGATGAAACGATAGATGTATCTCTTAAGCCAGGAACACATGTTATTGATCAGTGCCATATTCTCCAGATAGTTCTTATCCTTCTCATTAGCAATGTATGATTCGCTATGAAGATGGAGCTTCTCAATGAGAAGATTATGGGCATTTTCACCATCATGAACTAACACTGATCCAGGAACAATATGGTCCTTGAGCGCATGATAGATTCTTGTGCTTGAGGGCTTTCCATGACGTGTGGCTCTATCAACAGAATTGTTTACTGTTAGATTTACATATTCGTATCTTTCCACAATGGATAAGCAATTTCCTGACATAAAAGGGTACTGTTGACGGCAATGCCTGTACGGATGCAGGCAGCTCTTGGAGAGGAGAACGCGATGAAACTGCTTCGCGCCATGCGCGAGCCCCTGAAGTATGTCCAGGGCAAGGATGCGCTTCTGAAGTTCAAGGACGAGATGGGCTACATGGGGAGCCGCTGGCTCTTCATCTGCTCGAAGAGCGGCTACAAGGCCTGCCACGACAAGATCGAGCAGAGCTTCGGCGACGATGGCAGCTACCGCCGCTACGAGATCTTCGGCGGCACCTCGAGCAAGGGCGAGATCACGAAGATGAAGAAGATCGTCGAGGAGGACAAGATCGACGCCGTCTGTGCCTGCGGCGGCGGCTCTGCCGTCGACACGGCAAAGGCGACTGCCTACTACACCGACAAGAAGGTTGTCATCATCCCGACGGTTGCAGCAACCGATGCTCCCTGCACCGGTCTTTCTGTCATTTACAATGACGACGGTAGCTTCGACAAGTACCTCTTCTATCCCCAGAACCCTGATGCAGTGATGGTCGACTCCCAGGTCATCGCCGATGCACCCGTGCGCTTCCTCGTTGCTGGTATGGGTGATGCCCTCGGCACGTTCTTCGAAGGCCGCGCCTCCATCCGCACCGAGTCCCCGAGCCTCGAGGGCACGGGCATCACGCGTGCCGGCATGGCACTGGCAAAGCTCTGCTACGAGACGCTCAGAGACTACGGCAAGCAGGCCCTTGCTGCCTGCGAGCACCATGTGGTCACACCGGCACTCGACGCGATCATTGAAGCGAACGTTTATCTTTCTGGCGTCGGTGCAGACAATGTGAACTGCGCAGCAGCCCACTCGTTCTATAACGGACTGACGGCGCTCGACGGCCACAGCGTGCCACATGGCAACTGCGTCGCCTTTGGCACACTGGTCCAGCTCACGCTCGAAGGCGCCACGAAGGAAGAGTTCGAGGATGTCCAGAGTTTCTGCCTCGAGGTAGGCCTTCCGGTGACGCTTGAGGAGCTCGGCGTCACGACCGAGGACCAGATCCGCACGATCGCAGAGCATGCCTGTGTCCCCGGCGAAACGATCCACAACCTCGCTGGCGATGTCACGCCCGGCGAGCTCTATGCAGCCATCGTCGCAACCGACGCTGAAGGCAAGGCTGTTCTCGGCAAGTAACTTCCAGCACATAGCACGTCCCAGGAGAGGTACCGGCACGTCCGGGTCTCCCCTCCTTCTGTGCGGAGAATGAGTATCATAGTGGGAAAAGAAGAACCGGCGAAGGAAGAAGGACCATGGAGAAGCTGCCGCCTCTGCAGAAGATCTATGAAGCATGGAGCGCCCTGGCTGATGGCAGGGTCGAGATGGATGAGGACACGGCAGAGGTCACGTCCTCGAACGATACCAAGCACTACACAGTCAGCTGGTCCGGAGATGTCTATTCCTCGGACGACAATGCAAGCTACTGGCAGGGCTATGCCGGCTACCCCGTCCTTGCAGTCCTCATGAAGCAGGGAGAGCTTCCCTTGGCAGATGCGCTTGTGCCCCGCTTTGCACATATCGACTGGAATGCCCTCAACAAGAAACACAAGAGAGACTATGCCGCAGCAGCCCAGGAAGCTTTCGAGGCTGCAGGACTTACCGAGGAAGAGACTACCGAGGCAGAAGCTGCTGCCCAGGAAGCGCTTGACGCCGTGGCGGCATTGCCGATCAAGATGAGGCGCAAGGGACGTCCTGCCAAGTAGGCGGATGCCTATCTCATCTGCCGTATCATCGAAGCAGACCGATCTTTGCTGCAAAGCAGCCAGAACAGAGGAGGAGCAATGACCACGACCGAGCTCATCAAGCTGGACCATGGATGCGCAGAGGGCACCATGGTGCCGGCGCTTGCAGGAGAGAACCACGCTTCCCTCCTTGTAATCCGCTGCGCGAAGGGCTTCCTCATGTGCGGATACCTGAGCCTTGAGAAGGCAGAGCAGCTCGACGATGTGGCCGTGCGCGTTGCCGGCGCAAGCTTCGATGAGGTCCTCGCGAACAAGATCACAGGCATGACCCCCGCCGCTGCAGCCCTCGGCATCACTCCCGATATGACCGGCCGCGAGGCAGCAGAGATCCTGAACCAGCAGTAAGCACACACAAGCTTCCGCAATCCTGCCCTCAAGGGACAACTCATGGATTGTGGGAGTATTTGTCTCCCCATGTTGTCCGATACCGTATCATCGGGTGGACCAGATTGCCGCCCAAGCTCCGGCCCATCAAAGATATGAGGCAGAACAGATACTCAGCGTTCTGCCAGCACCTTCCAGAAAGAGGATTCCATGGAACTCAATGACCACTAGATCAGGCAGCTCCGCAGCCTCGCCAACAGGCTTGAGGCAACCGTCGGTATCGGCAAGGTAGGCATCACGGACGCCGTCGTGCACCAGATGGACAATATACTCGAAGCACATGAGCTCGTGAAGTGCTCCGCCCAGGGAAGCGCCGGCATGGGGACACCCGCGAGGCAGCTATCGCCCTCTCCCGCCCGACCCATTCCGCCGTCGTCCAAGTCATCGGCCATCGCTTCGTGCTCTACCGCGAGACCCACCGCGACGACGTGGAGAAGATCCAGCTCGTGCACTAGCACAAACCAGGCAGCCTGAGACTATGCCGGCCCGTTTCCAGAAGGAGGCGGGCCGGTGCTTTATAGCGATAATATTGGCAAATGAAGGTTCTAGGTCAATGCGCCAGGCAGCTGAGCGGAACCACATGCACACCATCGGGACGCGTATAGGCATACTTTCCGCCGGTGAGTACCATCAAGAAGCTCGGTGCCCCCATCTTTTCGTGATCTACCTTCTCGTAAAAGCGACAGGAGATTGCCCACACCTTCTTCTATGCGATCCTTTCCTCCGAGTTTCACCTCTATGCCAGCCCAGCGCCCGTCATGGAGCCGGATGACAGCATCGGCTTCAAGGCCGTTCTTGTCTCGATAGTGATAGATTCTTCCTCCCGGCGGACGTGCATAGACGCGCAGGTCTCGAATGGATAGCTCATCGTGTTCAGACCGTTGAGCAGGCCCTGCGCATTGCAGCCCAATGAAGCTGCTGCAAGGGACGGATCGCACAGATGCCAGACCCGCGCTTTGCGCAAGAGGGGTCTTCGAACGAAGGTTGGGGGCCCAGGCTCCGATATCGGTAATGACATAGAGCCTGCGCAGAGCATTGAGATAGACCCGGAGTGTCAGATCGCTGATTTTGAGACCAGTGTCTTAGACGTCTGCAAGGAGGGTGGCAAATGATGCCTCCTGAGCGCTGCAGCATGCAAGCGAGCGCAGAAGTGCCCGTGTCCTCGAAGGATCAAGATCCTGGTCTGCGGCCTGAGAGACATCCATCTCGCAGAGTGTATCTATGTAATCTTCTGTAACGCCCGGATCTGGCCTTCCGAATGAGATGGGGGCTGTCCATCCACCATTGCAGATGAGATCGGCATAGCCCTCGATATCGATATCCGAGCTTCCTGCGACATGCTCGTTCCTCTCAAAAAGCTTCGCCAAGCTCACGTCCCTTGAAGAATCCCCGGACTCCTCAAGAGTCATGGTGTCCATTTCCATGCGCACAATACGGCCCGTTCCCGTATGCTTTGGAGCATCCTCGTTATCGAGGCTGAAAGGAGTTGCCGAACCCGTCAAGATGTATTGGCCCAGAATGCCTCCCGTAACATCCACCACATTGATTACCGTATCCCAGAGGACAGGAGCGACCTACCACTCATCAATCAGGCGCGGCTTGTCTCCTCGCAGCGAGAGAGATGGCTGCATCTCGAGCGCACCTGCACTTGCAGCAAGCACATCCGGATTGCGAAGCATGAGAGAGCTCTTTGCTACCTACTGACAGGTCGAGGTCTTCCCGCACCACTTCGGACCACGCACAAGAAGTGCGCCAGAGCGGTTGAAGCGCTTTGCGAGCTCTTCATCAGCTATCCTTGGCATGTATCTCATATTTGGCCTCCCATCAGGGACTATTGTACCCTACTTTAGGGTTTGGCTGCTGTTCCACTTCAGGGTCTAGCTGCCAGTGCAGTCTTCGACTATGCCCTGGCGGCCAAACTTCAGCTTTCATTCTTAGGGGTGATACACCGCTTGGTCTGCGAGCTCTTCTTACTGGAAGATGCGTTCCACAGCTGCCTTGTACTCATCAGGCTCGCGGACCTTCGATCCGCCATACCTTCTGTAGGTCCTTGAAAGCAAACCGCGCATAGGGACCACTACACCTTAATGCGGAAGAGAGTATTTCCGCCCATCTTCTCCACGTACCCCTCGAGCGGCCTCTCATGAAACTTCCTGATCTCATCGGCTGTGACAGCAGGACCGCCCTTGAGCATACGGCCAAGTGCAGGATTTGCCAGAATGCCACAGCCTAGAAGGACATGCGTCGTCGCAGGATAGCCCTGGACCAAGGCACCGAGATCAGCCGGAGAGAAGATGTCTCCACTATATGCCACAGGAAAAGGCATCTCCTCGAGCGTCTCTCCATAGCATGCAAAATGCGGTGTCCCTTTGTAGAGCTCCGTCCTCACTCGGGGATGGACAATGAGCTCCTTCAGAGGGCAGCGGCAGAAGATGTCGAGGAGTCTCTCATACTCCGAGACATCAGCGAGTCCCAAGCGGGTCTTGACCGAGACCGGCAGAGGCGACCTTGTACAGATATCCTGAAGGAAGCGCTCGAGTTCCTCCGCATCGCGCAAAAGCCCTGCTTCTTTGCCTTTTGCAACAACCGTTCCGGAAGGACAGCCCACATTGAGGTTGACTTCACTGTAGCCAAGCTCGGCCAGAAGCCCTGCAGTCCAGACGAAACCGTCGGCATTCTTCGTCAGCAGCTGAGGGATGACAAGAAGGTCGTCCAGCTTCCTGAGCGCCTTCAGCGTCTTCTCGGTGAAGGGCTTGCCCAGGTGTGCCGGTGCGATGAAGGGAAGACAGTATCTGTCGAGCTTGCCGAAGCAGGAGGCATGGACCTCGCGGAAAACATGTCCTGTTATTCCATTCCTTCCATAGGGGTGAGCGAGAATTCCACGGGCTTCTCCTTCATCTCATCTCGGCAGAAACAACCATTCCCCCTTGTATCCGCTGCTTGCGCATCTCTTCGGGAGTCATCCGCACAGAGAAAGAGGGAGACGCCCACAAGCATCTCTCTCCACGCAATCTTTCTGTCTTTGGATCTCTATGCCTTGTGCCAAGGTGCATGGCCATTCGCAATGTTGAGCAGGCCCTGCGCCAGCCAAGTCGGCATCGCTCCTCCTGCACAGTTCACGAGGCCGAAGAGCGCACATCCTGCGCTCGACTGTATCGACATGCGGCACTGCGGGTCGCTTGGATCGTCGTAGCCCTTCTCGATTGCACCGACGATCTGGTCCATCATGAATCGTGCGACCTTCGAGGTCTTTGCCATCTCGATGAGCGAGTCCGTCTCGTCGTAGGTGCCCTTTACATGGTGTGTTTCCTTGGGGACCGGCTTTCCGTAGAGTGCCTCGAAGTCTGCAAGTGCCGGCTTCCCTTCCGGCTTCTCATACCAGGTGTCCGCAAGGCGTGCATCAGCCAAGCTCTTCACAGCCTTTCCCTCGTGCTCGATCGTGCAGGCAAGCGGAAGATCGTGCGCAGAGAATCCTGCATGCACGGTGTAGGTGCCGCCAAGCTCCTGCCAGCCATCCTTCCAGACGCGGAAGGCAGCAGGATCGAGCGCAATCTCTACCTGCTTCGTCTCTTTGGGCGTAAGCTCGACGCGCGCAAAGCCAGCGAGTGCAAGCACAGGTTCGGGAAGCCCATCCTTGGGTGCCGTGATATAGATCTGGGGCACGACAACACCGGTGCGCTTGCCTGTGTTCGTGACGGAAAGCGTAGCTGTCATGCCGTGGACGGCGAGGTCTTTCATCTCAAATATCGTATAGGAAAGGCCTTCGCCGAAGTGATGCGCAACCGGCACCTTGGCCGTCTCGTAGTAGCGGTAGCCCACGAACGTGCCCTCGCGGTACTGCGCCTGGCGGTGTGGCTCTCCCCACCAGCCCATGCATGGCACATCGCCTGCATGGAAAGGCCAGGTCTCCGTGAGCCTGCCGGAAGCGTCTGTGTCACCTTCGAGCACATGCACGGTTGCCTTTGCTCCCGCTTCTCCGCCAAGGCCTGCCCAGAGCACGGCAGATACTTCCTTCTCCCAGGGAAGCTCGACGGCAGATCCGCTCTGCACGACGACGACCGTATGCTTGGCTGCCGCGGCAACCGCACGCACGAGCTCGTCCATGCTAGAAGGAAGCTCCATGTCCTTCCGGTCATAGCCCTCGGACTCGATCGTCTCAGGAAGCCCCACAACGACAACTGCAACCTCGGCTGCACGTGCTGCTGCAACTGCCTCGTCCACGAGTGTCGGCGTCGTCGAGCCGTTCTTCGGATCGTAGCCGGCGGCATAGGTCCAGTCAGACCTCAGGCCAGCAAGCGTCTCGACCTTGCGAGCATTGATGTGGCTCGAGCCGCCACCCTGGTAGTGCGGCGTCTTTGCAAGGGCGCCGATGAGGGCGACCTTTGCATCCTTTGCAAGCGGCAGCACTCCGTCATTTGCAAGGAGCACCTGTCCTTCCTCTGCAACCTTCAAGGCAACAGCACGGTTGCCGGCAATGTCCACAGATGTGCTGCCTGCCTCAGCATGCTCAATCGCAAGCGCTGCAATCCTCTCCGCGCAGGCCGTGATGTCGGCCTCGCCGAGCGTGCCCGCGTGTACTGCATCGAGCGCCTGCTTCTCGAGGTGCTTGCCGGCGCCCGGCATCGCAAGGTCGCACGTCGCCTTGTACGCGGCGGCCCTGTCGTGCATGCCGCCCCAGTCTGTCGTGATGGCACCTTCGAAACCCCACTCGTCGCGCAGGATCTCGCACAGAAGATGCCTGTTATCCGAGCAGTAGATGCCATTGAGCATCACGTAGGCGCTCATGATCATTTCAGGCCTGGCATCACGCACGACCATCTCGAACGCCCTGAGATAGATCTCACGCAGCGTCCTTTCGTCGATGAGGCAGTCATTCGAGAACCGCTTGTACTCCTGGGAGTTCACGGCAAAGTGCTTCACGCACGAGCCGGAGCCTGTCGACTGCACGCCCTTCACGTACTCGCTTGCCAAGGTGCCCGTGAGATACGGATCCTCAGAGAAGTACTCGAAATTCCTGCCGCAGAGTGGACTTCTCTTGATGTTGAGTCCCGGACCGAGGACGACGCCGACACCAAGCGAGCGTGCCTCGGCACCGATTGCTGTGCCCATCTTTGCCACAAGCTCCCTGTCCCAGGTTGCTGCCGCCGTGGCAAGCGACGGGAAGCAGGTCGCCGGCTCCGATTTCGTCATTCCTTTCGCATCGGTGCCCGGCTTCTGGTAGCGAAGGCCGGAAGGGCCATCGCTCACCGTGAGGGCAGGAAGGCCCTTTTCAGGGATGGCCTGCGTGCGCCAGAAGTCTGCACCGATACCGAGGTGCACCTTCTCCTCGAGCGTAAGAGAGGATACGACCTTCTCCGCCTTCTTCTTCGTGCTATCGTCCACAGAAATGCTCCTTATTACCTAATCCTTGCAATTGAAATGATGGGTACCGGCACCGACCGCCTTTTCCGTGCCGTCAGGCAAAATGATGTCGGCCGTGACATTGGCAGGAATCGCGATATCGAAGCTCCAGCCCGTATCCGTCCTCTTCCAGCCGGATACAACCTCGCCGCAGATGCTCGCATAGGCTGCCTTGGCATAAGAGAGATCGCCGCCCGGATGAGGTGCAATGCGGAAGTGGTGCTCGCCTGCGCACTCGATGCCGCACATGCAACGGAAGAGCCAGGCGCAGATGGCACCTTTCGAATAGTGGTTGAGAGAGCCGATGCCACCCTGCGCAGAGGTACCTTCCCACGACTCCCATACGGTCGTCGCTCCCAACTTCGGCATGCAGAGCCACCCCGGCAGCTCCTCGTTCTCGAGGAGACGGTAGGCAGCCTTCAGGTCATACCCTGCAAGCACATCGAGGATGAGTGGCGTCGAGAGGAAACCTGTGCCGACCCTCCAGCCGTACATGTCGAGCGCTTCGATGAGACGCTTCTCGGCGAAGACCGTCTGCTCTTGGTCAAGAAGATGGAAGGCCAGGGGGCGCACGAGCCTGGCCTGGCGGTCCGTATCGAGCGTGTACTCCTGGAGGTGCGAGAGCTCCTGATAGGCTAGGCGGCACCCATCCGCATAGCGCTGGTAAAGCTTCTCGTCCTCGAGGTGCCCGAGCTCGTGGGCAATCTCTGCCATGCACGACATCACGAGCGCCGTATAGGCAGTCGCGACCTCGGGGTGCGGTGTCACGGTATCCTTCCAGTCCATCTTGTGAACATCCTCGGGCTCTGCCCACTCGCCGTAGCACTGGCCGGTATTGACGAGGAACTTCCTCGCTTCGCGCGAGAGCACAATCCGCTTCGAGAACGCGCCCCTCTTTCCACATCTCTTCATCATGAATCCCGCATAGCGCTGCATGCCGGGATAGAACTCGGAGAGGATGCTTGGGTCGTTGTAGTGCTTCCAGTAGCGGTACGGAATGAGGACGCCGGCATCGGCCCAGCCGACCGAGCCGTCGAGGAACTTCATGTAGGAGTCCACACCGCCGTAGGGCGCGATCTGCGTGAGCGCGCCGTCCTTGCGCTGTGCATCGAAGAGGTCGTGCAGCCATTTGCGCTCGAACGTCTCGCAGTCGAAGAGATAGGAAAAGGTCTCGAAGAAGATCTGCGCATCTCCCGACCAGCCATGGCGCTCACGGGTCGGGCAGTCGGTCGGGATATCGAGGGAGTTGCCCTTCGTGGACCAAACCGTGCAGTCGAAGAAGCGGTTCAGAAGCTCGTGCGAGCTCTCGAATGTCCCTGTCCTCGGCATGTCGGAATAGATAGCCTCGGCAAAGAGGTCTCCTTCATGCAAGTCCGTGTGGGTCTCGACCTCCACATAGCGGAAACCGAAGACGGCAAAGCGCATCTCATAGCTGTTCTCTCCCTCGCGATAGACATACTCGACCTGCTGGAGCGGTGTCGCGAAGCCCTCGCGGGCACACTGGATGTTCTTGAGCGTGAGGTTCCCCTCGGAATCGAGCAGCTCGCCTGCACGCAGGAGCACGTGCTGGCCTGCATGGGCCGAGATGGAAAAGCCGATCCAGCCTGCGATGTTCTGCCTGAGGTCGAAGAGAAGCCTGCCGTTCGGAGCCTTCTGGCACGCAGGCACGAAGCGCTCATGGGCACGCACCGGCACAGAGTCGGATGCGGTTGGCACGACCTTGCAGGTTGCAAGGCGCGCATGTCCCGAATAGCTGGGCACACGGGTCGCATCGACGATCTCGCCGTCCTTGTTGTCGGCGAAAAGGATGGGGCCATCATCCGACCATTCCCAGTCCTTACCGGAGCAGATACACTCGGAGGTCCCGTCCTCGTAGGTAATCTCGAGCTGGGCCAGAAGCTTCGTCTGCGTGCCAAACTGGTTCAGGAGCCCCCAGGCGCCGGTCGAGCCGCGATACCACCCATCGGCGAGCTGGACCTCGAGCGCATGCGTACCCTTCTGGACCATATCGGTCACATCGTATGTCTGGTAGTGGATCCTCTTACGATAGTCCGTATATCCTGGCGCCATGCAGAAGTCACCAACCTTGACACCATCGATCCTCGCCTCGTAGAGACCGCAGGCCGTGATATAGAGACGGGCACGCACAACCTGCTTTGCTGTTTTGATGAGGCAGCGGAAGCAGTCGATAGGGAAGCGTCCCTCGATGATGGGCTCACACACGACCTGATCGGGCCCTGCCGGATGCATGGCAGAGATCATTTGCTTGAAGTTGCTGACGGCGCTCGACCTCTGGGACGGTACATCGTAGTCGCCGGAGATCCAAGACGCCTTCCAATCCGTGGCATCGAGAAGCCCCATCTCGATCGTAGCGGCATCGGACCAGGGACCGGCTTTGCCCTCTTCATCCCAGATGCGCACCTGCCAGGAGACGCGCTCGCGGCTCCTGAGCGGGATGCCTGGCCACATGAGCTCCATTGAGGCGCTCTCAACCTTGCCGGTATCCCAGAGAAGGGAACCATCGTCTGCCCGGGAGATTATCTCATAGGCGCTCTGGGCGATGCCACTCTCATCCTGCCAGCGCAGGCGAGGCAATGCCATATCGATTCCCAGCGGATTCGTGAGGCAAGCTGCCTCGAGATTCACTGCATGCATGACCTTACTCCCTCAACTCGGTAGCTGCTGCCTCGTGACGGCTCTTGATCTCTGCCTGCTCCTGTCCAATCGTCTTTTCTACATCGAGCTTCGAGAGCAGGAAGACGATAACGATGGAAGTAATGATGTCGAGGATCAGGAAGAAGAACACGAAGACGGCCTTCGTGGCGTCGGACTGCTGGGCGGCAACCGTCACGCCATCCACGACCGAAGGCGGAATATAGCTCGTGACCGAGAGCATGAGGTTGAAGACGCCATTTGCAATACCGCCACAGACGGTCTGAGTGATCGAGTAGATGGCACTCGACAGCCCATCACAGCGGAAGCCGAACCTCCACTCGCAGTGGTCGAGCACATCGGCGAAGAGCGCCATGAACACATAGGAGGCAGGAAGGCAGCCGATGTTCTTGATAAACTGGCCAACAAGGACGACCGGCATGCTCGTCGGGACGATGGTATAGATCGCAGAGCCGACAGCGACGATAACGAAGCCGACAAGCGTCGTATTCCGAAGACCTGCACGTTTCGCAATCGGCCAGACGGCGAAGATACCAAGGCCCATCGGGATACCGCCGATAACGTTCACGAGCGTCATCGTTATGCCGTCATTGTAGGAGCCGAGAACATAGTTGCAGTAGTAGAGAAGCGACAGGTTCTTAAAGTTCATCGAGAGCGTGTAGATGAAGAGATAGAGCATAAGGACAAACCAGTAGCGGTCGTGGATGACAGTCTTGATCTGCTCGCGGAAGGGCAGAGGGTCTGTCTCTTCAGCCTCTCTCTGCTCCTCGGTCACGCGCTCGCGGGTGTAGTAGTATTCCATCAAGATCATAGGTAAAGCGATGGCGCCCAGGATCCAGCCCATAGTAGCCCAGGCCTCGCGGGAGGCGCCGAGGACCGGCAGCACGAACATCGGGAAGAGCATAGCGATGATGATGCCGGTCGCCATGGTCATCGCGATGTTGTTCATAACAGAAAGCGAGCCACGGGCGTCGGAGTCGCGGGTCGAGAGCGGGACCATCAGGTTGTGCGCCATCGTATAGAATGAGTTTGCGCAGAGATAGAAGAGGTTGTAGGTGATCGTGACCCAGATGACCTCAGCAGCAATGCCGAAGCTCGGCACCGTGAAGCAGAGGGCCGAGGTGATGAAGAAGATCGGTGCCGAGATCAGAAGATAGGGACGGGCTTTGCCCTGACGGGTATGCGTGCGCTCGATGAGCTTTCCAACCCAGAGGTTCACGGCGGCATTCGCGATCTTCGAGACGATCGGGAAGATGAGAAGGAAGAGTCCTCCCCACACGAGGGTGAGGCCCAGGGCATCTGTGTAGTAGACATTGAGATAGCTTGCAAGCACGGCGTTCACGAGCGCAGGCCCGATCGGCCCTATAAGATAGCCGAAGATCTTCTCCTTAGCACCCACTTTGTCTGTCTTCACGCGCGAGTCGAAGATACGTCTGTTCACGAATGAGAGAGATATGCCGCCCGCCATGCGATTCCTCCAAGCTGTCTGGCCACTTTTCTGATGTTGGCAAGATTCTACGGAGGGAAAGCAGAAATGTATGTCATATCTGTTCTATATTTGTCGTATCTGTTATTGTGATGACAGGTGGCAAGAAACGGCGGATGAACGGCGGCGTCCATGGATATCGGAGACCTCGACTATATAGCCCACCTCGTGACAGACATCTCGATGGTGCCGGTCCGCGTCTATGCGGGTCACGACAAGATTCTCTTCTCGAGCCCTGCACCTTTCCCCCAGGACCCGGCAGACCCACTCCTGCCCCGCCTCGAGAAGGAATCATCGGAGGCCTTCTGCTTCGAGACGGACGACTTCGCGCTCTACGGGTGCGTGCGAACAGAGAAGCTCCTCTTCGTCGTGGGGCCGTTCTATGACAGGCGGCCCGACGAACTTACCCAAGAGCGCCTCAGCATCGCCTTGGACGTCCTTCCCGATCAGATGCCTGCCTTCAAGGAGGCCATGGACACGCTTGGCATCATGCCCCGTGAGACCGCCCTCCTCATGACCTGCTCTCTCGGCTTTGCCCTCACAGGGAAACACCTCACGGTCGAAGACCTTGTAATCAGCAAAGAGTACCAGGAGGCGCTCTCGCGCGAGATGGCACAGGAGGAGTTCGGTCGCAACACATTCCGACCCGACGAGCGCACCCACTCGAGCCGCCAGGTCGAGCAGAAGATCTCCTCTTTCATCTCCCAGGGCAGACCCCAGGAGCTTAGGAGCTACCTTGCAAGCATCCCGACCTTCCGTGCCGGCACGCTCACAAAGAGCTACCTCCGCCACACGAAGGACCTCCTGATCGTCGAGGCGACGCTCGCCTCGCGCGCTGCAATCGAGGGAGGTCTCGCCGAAGACGAAGCCTTGGGGCTCTCCGACGCCTATATCGGCCGCTGCGAAAGTATGCAGGACGTGAGCGAGATCGCTGATCTCGGCTGGCATATGCTCCTCGACTATGCAGAACGGGTCGAGAGGCTCAAGATAGGCAACGACCCCTCCCCTCTTGCCCGCGACGTTGCCGACTATGTGCATGCCCATATCTTCAAACCGATACAGACCCAGGAAGTGGCAGATGCACTCTCGGTGAGCCGCGGATTTCTTTCTACGCAGTTCAAGCGCGAGTGCGGCATCTCACTTTCTGCCTATATCCGGCGCGAGAAGGTGGAGGAGGCAAAGCGTCTCCTCAAGAACACCGACCAGCCACTCCTTGCCATCTCCATCTATCTCGGCTTCTGCTCCCAGAGCCACTTCAGCACAGTCTTCAAGAAGGCCACGGGGATCACGCCAAACGGATGGCGGAAGCGCTACGCTTGAGGCTCTCCAGGCTGTCTCTGCGGTGAGGAGTTCCAGATAAAGCAGTACATCGTCGATGCCTTCACGGAGACCCTCTTCAAGAGTAATCCTGCCGCTGTCTGCCTTGTAGACGCCTGGTCTGAAGATTCCCTCATGCAGGCCATTGCAAGAGAGAATGCTCTCTCCGAGATGGCCTTCCTGCTTCCCAAGGAAGGATCCTATGGCCTTCGCTGGTTCACACCGAAAGGCGAGATCGATCTCTACGGGCATGCGACTCTGACCTCTGCCTTTGTTGCAAACCAGATCCTGCACCGATACTTTCCTTCGAAACCGCAGGCGGCAGGCTCGACGTCGTACGGAGAGACGGCCTCTATGCGATGGATTTCCCTGCCTTTGCGCTGATACGCATGGACGTCACGCCTGCCATGGAGCGTGCCTTCGGAGAGGTACCCAAGGAAACCTGGCTCGGAGAGGACCTTGTCTTCCCGGAGCTTCCAGGACCAACCAACCAATCTGAAGTGCGGGTTGGCAGGAAAGATGGCACCGTCAGGCGCTGCCATGCCCGGTCCCTCATCCGGCAGGCCGGATTCTTCTGGCGCCTTTGTCGCTTCCTACCCCGATGCCGGCGACAGGAATAATGACCTGTGTCGATATTTCGGACGGCGGATTAGCATTCTGAGTGCAACAGGATAGCCCGCTGAATGC
>ERZ773013.1450-NODE-1450-length-13991-cov-3.858352_pt1 | contig 13991 bp, 10 predicted proteins | sample MGYA00511670_ERZ773013 | MGnify/ENA primary metagenome ERZ773013 (study PRJEB29015, sample SAMEA2738120) | human oral metagenome | biome: human oral; feature: human-associated habitat; material: saliva | place: China | collected 2257 ...
TGCAGAAAAATCCACAGAAGGTTAAGGAGTGGTTTATGATGGCATCAACGGTTAGAGAGATGAGTGATTCTCTCTATAATTATGCTCAGTCATTGAAGGTCGCCATTGTTCGTGAAGCAGATGGTGAGAAAGGTGATCCTTTGCACATTGAAGGTAAAGACAATCTGGAGGCTGCCAGTTATATAATGTTGAACCCTGCTAATGGGCAAGGGCGCAAGTTATACAATGCGATCAATAGTTATCGCAGTCGAATCTTACAGTTTGTAACAGACCCCCGACAAAAGAGTATTATTGCAAGTAACCTCTCAACGACAGTGCCGAAACACTCAATGGGGAAGAACTGGGAGGAGTATATGTTCGAGAATATGCCTGTTGCAGCTGCTGTAACATTGTTATCAAAGTTACAGAGCGACGTTCGTTATGCAGAAGGCGAAGTCCTGCACTCATTAGTGGCTAATGTTGGTTTGAAGGATTTACGTGTTAATAAATTGCAAGCATTCGTTGTTCCGAGTCAAACTCGTCTCTATCCAGGTGAGACCATGACTGCTCAAATGTTTATGGCAGCAGTAGATTCCACTCAACAACCACAAGTTTATGTTAATGGTCAACTAATTCAAGGAAATCAAGTGACCGTGAAAGCTGATGCTCCTGGTAAGCATACTTTGAGTGGATACATGCTTATGAAGGATATGGCAGGTAATGTTTTGCGCCGTAACTTTGCACAAGACTATTGGGTTACTGGTGGACCACAACCTAAGCAATACATTAATCCTAGTGGTATGCAAAAGACACCTCCTTTCGATGGGATGGCTACAATTGCAGCTGATTTGATGAATGTATTGTATGCTGGATTTGATAATCCAATTACCATAAGTATTCCTAATACTTCGCAAAGTGACATACAAGCAACGATGTCAGGAGGGACGCTTATTGCCCATGGTGGCGGTCATTTCATAGCGCGACCATCAGCAGTCGGCAGTCCTGTTACCATTTCTGTATCAGCCAAGGGGCGCAAGGTCGGTGCCTATCAGTTCCGTGTTCGTAAGCTACCAGACCCATCTCCTTACATCGCTATGGGTGGTGATCGCTTTAAGAGTGGACCATTATCTAAAGCAGCCTTAATGGGTGCTCCAGGTATTCATGCGGCTATTGATGATGGATTACTTGATATTCCGTTCACTGTGACAAGCTTCCGTGTTGTCTTCTTTGATAATATGGGTAATGCAGTTCCATTGGCTAGTAATGGTGCTTCCTTCTCTTCTCAACAGAAGGAGCAGTTCCGTCAGTTGAGTCGTAATAAGCGCTTCTATATTACCAATGTAGTTGTTCATGGACCTGATGGAATCACTCGAACCCTCAATGGGCGCAATATGGAGGTTATTGTTCGATAACTATTTGTTAGACAAAACTAGCTGAATAAAATATAGGGGGATGGTCTTCTTTCCTCTCATAAAGATAAAACAAAGAAACAATGAAAAAGATATTTCTCATAACCTGTACGGTTTTCTTTGCACTAGCCATCAGTGCTCAGCCTGCTGCTAGACGTAACCAGCAAAGGGCGCAATCACCTGCTAACACGATTACCACACGTGCGCAGATATCTTTCCCAACAGCTGCTCCTTTGCAAGAAGATGTTGTTTGGCGTCGTGATATCTATCGTGAATTGAAGTTAGATGAGGATGCGAATGCAGGACTTTATTATCCTGTCGAACCTGTAGGATCACAGATGAACCTCTTTACTTATATCTTTAAATTGATGATGAATGGTCCTAATCGAGGGGGAATTGCCGCTTATAATTATCGAATGGATGGTAACGAAGTCTTTACCGACTCTGCTCGTGTAAAGCCCTTGCAGTTCCTTGACAACTATCACATCTATTATGAACGCACCGACCATGGCATCCGTCTTGATAATAGTGATATTCCTTCGAGCGAAGTAAAAGGGTATTATCTAAAGGAAAGTGCTTATTATGACCAAGGTACATCAACTTTCCATCGTAAGGTGGTAGCGCTTTGTCCAATCATGTATCGCGAAGATGACTTCGGAGATGGAGAGGTTAAATACCCATTATTCTGGGTTCGATATGACGATCTTGCTCCTTTCCTCTCTAAGCAAACCATGATGACTAGCAACTTAAACAATGCAGCTACAATGAGTGTGGATGATTATTTCACGATGAACTTATACAAAGGAAAGATTTACAAGACCACTAATCTGTTAGGGAAGACGCTTGCACAATATTGTCCAAACGATTCTGCAATGGCTACAGAACAGAAGAAGATAGAGCGTGAATTGGCAGACTTTGAGCAACATATCTATGGTGATCCTGCTCGTAAGGATAGTCTTGATAGTATTGCGGCAAGTCAAGATGCAGCGAAAGCAAGCAAACGTTTGACTCGTGGACGTCGCTCCAGTGGTACATCAACACGCAGCGTTCGCCGTAGTCGTCCTACTTCCGAGCGTAGCTCTGGTATGACTCCTGCACGTGTGACTGTCCGCCGTGAGCGTCATTAACTGACAGAGTTAATAATAAAATTAAACATTTGAAAGATTGATTCATACACCCCTTCCGAATGTTTTCACCTTTAAAACGATAGATTATGAAGAATGTTTTTTTATCAGCAATAGTAGCTTTAGCACTGCTATTTTCTGTTCCTTCCCATGCAGGTGAGCCTCTGCAATTTGGTTTGAAGGCAGGTTTGAACGTAACTGACATGAAGTTTAATAGTAGTGTATTCGATAAGTCGAACCAAGCTGGATGGTTCTTTGGTCCAACGGTAAAGTTCACCTTGCCTATTGTTGGCTTGGGAATGGATGCCTCGGTACTATATGACTATCGTTCAGCAAAGCTCGATTATGATAACGTTAATAAGACCATTAAGCAGCAACAAGTATCTGTTCCTGTGAATGTACGCTATTCTATCGGGTTAGGAAGTACTGCCAGTATTCTCCTGTTTGGTGGTCCTCAAGTTGCTTTTAACGTTGGTGACAAAGACTTCCGTTGGACAGAATGCAGCAACTATGCACTTAAAAAGAGTAATTTCAGCATTAATCTCGGTTTCGGTGTTACGGCTTTAAAGCACTTGCAAGTGACTGCCAACTATAATATTGCATGTGGTAAGACTGCCGATGTAACTTGGAAAACGGGACCAAATGCTGTTGGTTCCGCATTAGGACTTAATAAGAAGAGTAGTCGTAACAACTCTTGGCAGGTGGGTGTAGCCTATTTCTTCTAGGCAGATAATCGATATATATGACATAAAGCTCCATTTCCTTTCGATGAAATGGAGCTTTATCTTATATAGAAGTGTGTCTTTGGTATGGGATGAAATCGGTGTTGTTTCTGATAGATAAGGCTCATTATTGTATATATCTATCTTTCTTTGTAACTTTGTAAACAAACCAATACTTTCCTAAGAAGGTATTAATAAAGAATTATCAATGACCTACGCCAATATCATTTTGCCTCTTCCTTTAGAAGGTTATTTTACATATGCAGTATCTGAAGGGTTGGCTCCCCAGATACAAGTGGGTGTACGTGTTACAGTGCCATTAGGTAAGAGTAAGACTTATGTGGGTATCGTTGCTGAATATCCTGTTGATGTTCCTAAGCCTGCAGAAGAAGTTGCACAGCAAGGGAAGAAGAAGATTGAATATAAGAACATTGCTGATGTGTTGGATGATAGCCCGATACTTCTTCCGCAGCAGTTGGGGCTTTGGAAATGGATAGCCGACTATTATATGTCGCCTATTGGAGACGTTTATAAAGCTGCCCTTCCTTCTGGTTTGAAGGTAGAAGATGGTTTCCGACCTCGCACGGAATTGTTTATTCGTTTGGCGGATAAGTATCGTGACGAACAAACGCTCACACTTTTGATTAGTTCTATGAAGAGAGCTGTAAAGCAGTTGGATGTTCTTATGACTTATCTTAGACTGACGGGGGGTGATAATATAGAGCATCTTTTGCCAGAAACAGAGTTTCGTGAGGTAACAAGAGAGGAACTTATGAATGAGTCTCATGCGTCAATAGCTGTCATTCGATCGCTTCAGGAAAAGATGATACTTGTTACTTATGAGAAGGAAGTGGGACGTCTCAATCATAATATTGCTCCTCATCCAGAGAAGATAAAGCCTTTGAACGAGGCACAAACCGAGGCTTACAATCATATTTTGGTGCAGATGATGGGGCATCCTGTGACTTTGTTACATGGAGTAACCTCTTCGGGTAAGACGGAAATATATATCCATCTAATCCAGAAAGCTATCAATGAGCATAAGCAAGTGCTCTATCTTCTTCCAGAAATTGCCCTAACTGTGCAGATAACAGAACGATTAAAAGCCGTGTTTGGCAATCGGTTGGGTATTTACCATAGTAAGTATAGCGATGCTGAACGTGTGGAAATCTGGAAGAAACAACTTTCCTCCAATCCGTACGATGTTATCCTTGGTGCGAGAAGCGCTGTCTTTCTTCCTTTTCATCGGCTCGGTCTTGTCATAATAGACGAAGAGCATGAGCAAAGTTTTAAGCAGCAAGACCCTGCACCACGCTATCATGCACGGTCAGCAGCCATCGTATTGGCACAAATGTATGCTGGTGCGAAGACTTTGTTGGGTACAGCAACTCCCTCAATGGAATCATATTATAATGCAAAACAAGGCAAGTATGGATTTGTGGAGCTAAGCCGTCGTTATAAAGATATTCAGTTACCATCAATCGAAGTGGTGGATATGAAAGATCTCTATCGTCGGAAGATGGTGTCAGGTCCTTTCTCTCCTCGCTTGTTATCGGCTGTGCGTGGTGCTTTAGAGCGTGGGGAACAAGCAATCTTATTCCAGAATAGGCGTGGCTTCGCACCTATGATAGAATGTAGACAATGTGGTTGGGTACCGAAATGTCCTAATTGCGATATATCACTGACCTATCATAAGAGTATGAACTATCTAAGTTGCCATTATTGCGGATATACAATGAAAGTGCCTGAGGTGTGCCCTTGTTGTGAAAGTAAGGATATTCGAGGACGTGGTTATGGTACGGAGAAGATAGAGGATGAGATTCGTTCCATCTTTCCAGAGGCTCGTATTGCCCGAATGGACTTAGATACAACCCATACGCGCAATGCTTATGAGCGATTGATTAATGACTTCTCGACGGGCAAGAACAATCTTCTGATTGGTACGCAAATGGTTACTAAGGGATTAGACTTTGGTAAAGTCTCTGTTGTGGGCATACTAAATGCTGACTCAATGTTGAACTATCCTGACTTTAGAGCTTATGAGCAAGCCTTTATGATGATGAGTCAGGTGAGTGGTAGAGCTGGTAGAAAAGGAAAGAGAGGAGAGGTAATACTTCAGACCAAGACTCCTGATTTACCCGTTATCCAGTATGTTGTTCATAATGATTACCCGACATTCTTTAAGGAACTATTGGACGAGCGATGCGAATTTCATTATCCCCCGTTCTATCATCTAGTGTATGTTTACTTAAAGCATAGGGATGAGAACATTGTCAATACGGCTGGGTTAGAACTTGGAAGTAGGTTGCGTGATATCTTCGGAGCTCGTGTTCTTGGTCCTGATAAGCCTGCAGTAGCACGTGTGAAGACATTGAGTATTCGAAAGATAGTACTGAAATTAGAGAATGGTATTGATTATCCTCGTGTCCGCCAGTATCTTCGTGGAGCATTAGACGCCATGATGAAAGATAAGCGTTATGGTGCTTTGCAAGTGTACTATGATGTTGATCCGTTGTAAGGTGATATGGTTGTTTGCCTAGAAAGGATTACTTAATCGAAATAGGGATACAGCTCCTTAAAACCATTAACAATGTCTGTGATAAGCTGAGGGTTCTTCTCCATCTCCTTTTTGTTTACCAATAAATAAGCACTTTTCTCAATATTGAACAGATGTTCGTATTCGTTATGTCCAAATAGCGTAAGTGTATATCTTCTGTAAACACGGAACCTACTTGTATTCTTCTCTTGTTCATCTATTCTATTAGCTCCAATAAAACCAAAAGAAGCACAAGAATCTTTATCTGCTATTTCCTTCATGATAGCCATGCAGGTATAGATACATTCCCTCGGTTCATTCAGTCCAGTCATAACATTATACTTCTTTTCACTATCCCTGTGAGCCTTTAGATGGAATTTAACGGCATAGAAATGATGCCGATAAACTTCTATCCATACCCAATAAGTTTGATGTGATTTTGGTGACTTGAATGAATACAAGTATTTATAAAGCAAAAAGCCTTGAGATCCATCCCAAGGCTCTATGACTTTCTTTACAAACCGATAAGGATAATGCTGTATACCCATGTTCTTTTTGCTTTATTGTATGAGGTAAGGATATACATCAATCTTCTCTCGTTTTGCTTCTTCATCTGGGACACGTACAAAACCATCCCCACTGAAGAGGATTTTCTTCTCTTCTTTGGAAAGGCAAGAGGCTACTCGTTGCTGATATTCTTCCGTCTTCCGAGCTTGATAGATTCTACGTTTAGCTCTTAGAATCTGTATTTTTTTGTTTGTATCCATAATAGAAACATATTTTCTGCTGCAAATATATGAATATTACTTGATATTTGCAAGTGTTTAAAAGGATGTCTTTTCGGATCTTAAGGAATTGATGTGAAGGAAAAATAAGGCGGAGATAAGTTGAAGTCATTCAATTATCTCCGCTTTGTGGTTAGATTAACTCGGTTGTGAGTGATTGTTTTTAGAAATCAATATCAAGCCCGACACCTAAAACTTTGTTTGTTCGGGTGAAGATGTCTGTATTCTTTGTTGCTATTGTCTTAGGCTGTGTCACGATTGTACCATCAGGTTGTGTGACTTGCTCTTTACCGACAGTAATCGCATCGTTGTATTCCTTCTTAAAGTTAGAATAGTTCGTAAAGAAATAAGCAACGTTGAGGTGTGCATTCTTAGCAACTTTAATCTTTGCACCGAAGCCGAAGCTGTAACTGCTCGTAACGAAGCTGAGGTCGGTAAGATATTTACCATCACCGAGTCCATACTTTGTGCGTTGTCCGCCAGCACTAACCGTCACAGCAGGAGTAATATCCCATTCAACACCAGCAAGGAATTCCTGTGTATTATGCGCAAGGAGCTTCTGTTTGTTATTTGCCATTCGTGCTTCTTTATCGAAGTAATAGTTGTAACCAGCCATAACGCGCAGGTTTTTCAATACTTCATATTGTGCGCCGAGAGCAAGAATACCAGGAATATCGTTAGGAGTTGTTACGCCATCTTCATAACTATGCGTATCATCTGGATTAGCCTTTGTCTCAATGTTGAACTTTGTTGTGAACTCATAGCGAGCTGCAAGATTCCATTTTCCATTGTGATAATCAATGCCGAGGATAGGAGTAATACCCCAACCACGTTGGCTCACCTTTACATAACGATCCTTTACGAGTTCCTTACTGCTACTGAGTTTGTCGGCTCCAGCACTCACTAACTTCGCTCCGTTACTCGCTTTTTCGGCACCCGCAGCATATTGATTTGCTGCAGCCAATAGTTGTGCCTTTGCTGTTGGATCTGTCGTTGCATTAGCTTGTGCCTGTAAAGCTGCGGCTTGCGTCCTAGCAGCTGCAGCCTGCGCTTGTAACGATGTAGCCTTATCGTTAAGTGCTTTTACTTTAGAGTCGAAGTAATTGTATAAGTTCTGATTATTTCCACCAACATTTGCTGAGATGTTCGTAAGATTTCCCTCATACTTATTATAGATATAGTTGAATCGTGCACCACCATAAACAGCAAGATGATCATTGATTTTATAGGCTGCACCGAGTTGCAAACCGAAATCGTATTGCTGTCCGCTCATATAGCTCTGCATGCTATATGCTGTTGCTGGAGACTCTTGCTGACCAAGAAGAGCAGCGAAAGTAGGGAGATTTTGATTGATTAATGCAGGAAGCAGCGAAACTTGTCGTTCAAAAGAAGGAAGTCCCTCATTGAATGTAGCCTTTCCACCACCACCAGTCAAGCCGAAACCTACTTGGAAACTCCATTTATCCTTATTATAAGCAATCTGGAATGATGGGAGGATGGGCACAGACGCCTTGCCTTTATAGAACTTACTGCCATCTTCTTTTCCTCCATTGAGCTTGAAAGGTTGTGCAAAAGGCTGCAATGCCGGCACTTGTTCGAATGCAGGAACCGAAAAAGACGATGTAATTTCACGTGTTTGGTACACATTCTGAACGTTAAGAGATAGGTGGAAACCATTGCTCAGGAATACTACTCCAGCTGGATTAAAGTAAACTCCATCGATACCAATCGCACCGACACGCGCAAAGTTACGGTTGAAAGCAATGCTTTGATTAGTATTTGTGAGTAAACCTCCGGCTTGTGATGTTGTTGCCATTGCTAACATTGTGGCAGCAATGATCATCTTAGAATGCTTCATTGGTTGTTCTTTTGTATATTAAAAACCTATAAATTTGGTTGCAAAGTTATATATATTGTTCTAAAACTCCAAATCTTTCCTCTCTTTTTCTCACTTTGTTTCGATTTGTGCAATAGTTCTTTAAGTGCGAAAAGTAGGGAATATGTTGGGTAAAAGAAGGTAGATTCGATTGCAAAATAACGGTCGATTTATGGATAAAGTCCTATGATTTTTACTTAAAGGAGCATAGAATAAATGGGAAAAGATATTATATTTTTTGTTTCTAAAATATCTTATTCTAGCAAAAGAATAATCGATTTAAACTGCACGATAGTACCTTTTTCTAAAAAAGTACTATCGTTTTTAGTAAAAAGTACTATCGTTTTTGGTGAAAAGTACTATCGTTTTCAATGAAAAGTAGCATTGATTTTGATGAAAAAGAGCCTCTTTTTGGCTGAAAAGTACCATATTTTTACAAAATAAGAGAGTTCTTTTTTATTACAATGATAGTACTTCTTATGTAATAGCCTGTATTTCAAAGAGTTATTACTTATATATAAAAAGCTACCATAATTTGGCTATTTGAACCAAAGTAGGGTAGCTTTTGAAAATAACGCAAATACAGATAGCTAAATTGATAATATTCTATTACAATTTTAAAATAGCGTTGTCTATGCTTTTAGTGTTGGATATTGAATACGTGTGTGATACATTGCCTTGAGACGTTCTATAAGTACGGCTTTCGCGGCGGAGATGTCACGGAAAGTGATAGGACAATCCGTAAAGTTACCATCAGCTACTTGTCCGTCAATAAGTTTGTTTACAAGTTCGCTGATACTGTCTTCTGTGTACTCCTTTAGAGATCGTGACGCCGCCTCAACAGTATCGCTCATCATCAAGATAGCTTGCTCTCGGGTGAATGGGTTCGGACCCGGATAACGGAAGAGGTCTTCGTTTACTTCCTCGTCAGGATGCTCATTCTTATAATGTATGTAGAAATATTTTGCAAGTCCTGTGCCATGATGCGTGGTAATAAACTCTTTTATTTCGCGTGGTAGATTATACTTCTCTGCGAGCTTTAATCCCTCCGTTACGTGACTGATAATAATACGCGCACTCTCTAAGTCGGTCAACTTATCATGCGGATTGATACCCGCTTGATTCTCTGTAAAGAACGCAGGATTGAGCATTTTACCGATGTCATGGTATAAAGCTCCTGTACGAACCAGTTGGCTCTTAGCACCAATTCGGTTTGCAATCTCGGTCGCTAAGTTACCTACCGTGATAGAATGTTGGAAAGTACCCGGGGCTACCTCACTTAGTCGTCTTAGAAGTTCATTGTTTGTATTGGATAACTCGAACATTGTAACCGTTGATACAAAGCCGAAAGTTTTCTCGATTACCAACATCAGAGGATAGGTAAAGAGCAAGAAGAAAGCATTGACTCCGAAGTGATAATACATGGTCTGATCGAGCTTTGAAAGGTCGTCGGCTTGGATGAGTTGTAAAGCTAAATACATAGCAGCTGAACCGATTGTAACCAATAGAGCTGTAAGGAATATCTGACTACGCTTGGATAATTCTCTTAGAGAATAGATGGCAATTAAGCCCGCAACTAATTGTACGATGATAAATTCGTATTGGTATTTCACGGCGACCGCACAGATAAGAATCATCGTTACATGCGCTATGAAAGCCGTTCGGGAATCCATAAATACTCGGAAGAAGATCGGTGCCATGGAGAAAGGAAGAATGTAAACACTTAGGATGTTATGCTCCATCATTATCGAAGTGAGGATAGGGAAGATGACTATCATCACATAAAGTAGCGATATGGAACGCGGCTTGTCGAAATAATCTTTGCGGAAGAGAGCGAGGTAAAGGGTGAATAATCCGATGAGGATTAATACATAGATACTTTGTCCGATGATGGTTGATGTAATCTCTGCTTCGGATGCGTTACGCTTCTCCATAGCCTGCTCGAATGAATTGAGCACACGGTAAGTCTTTGCATCAACGATATCACCTCGGTCGATGATTCTCTGTCCTTCCAATACCATTCCAGATGCTTGTGGAATGAGACTGAGCATATCATTCATCTCTGTCTCACTGCGATCTTTATCATAAATAAGGTTTGGTTCAATGTATTCGTTTAGATTACATTGTTGTAAGATAGCACGCTTTGAACCTAAAGTAGGATTCACAAAGAGATGCTCATACGCCCCGAGCGTTGAGAAGGTCTTATTGATTGGAACACTCACAGCTTGTTTACCAGTGACCACACGAATCACATTATCGCTATCTTTCACGAGTTTGGAATATTGCTGTGGATCGATCACTCCAGCCTCATAAATATCATGCAAGTGTTGAGCAATGATTTCTACATACGATTGCGGTAAGCCTGGAATACCATTCTTGTAAGCTGTCTTGAATTGTTCAATCTTCTTTGCTTCGATAGAAGGATTAACGTTATAATACGGCTGGAAATGCTTCATCATGGAGTCACGTTCCGCCTTTAATGCCTCATCGGTCTTGAAGATAGGGAAGTCGAATTTGGCAATTAATTGTCCATACATCCATGGTTTCCCCTCATCATAATGGAAGAGTTTCCCCCTTGTTCGTGGTAAGAAAAGCACTATCATCACCACAGCAACGATGACCAAAGCCGTTCTTGAAGCCATATTGCGCCAATAGTGGCTTTTGATGTTTCTGAATCTTATCATATTTCTATATACTTTCTATTAACTTCTAAGCACTTGCGAAAATACTAAAAATATGGCGTATACTCAAAAAAAAACATTAATTTTGCAGGAAAAATAATATTTAAGACAATGGCAAAGAGAAATGTAAGAGTACGTTTTGCACCTAGTCCAACGGGCGCATTGCATATTGGTGGTGTACGTACAGCATTGTATAATTATCTTTTCGCACGTCAGCATGGCGGTAAACTCATCTTCCGTATAGAGGATACAGACTCTAATCGCTTTGTTCCTGGAGCAGAAGAATATATCCTTGATTCGTTTAAATGGTTAGGAATAGAGTTTGATGAGGGCGTTAGCTTTGGAGGTGAGCATGGTCCTTATCGACAGAGTGAGCGTCGTGAGATCTATAAGAAGTATGTTAATCAGTTGTTAGAGGCTGGTAAAGCATATATTGCCTTTGATACTCCAGAGGAATTAGATGCTAAGCGCAAGGAGATTCAGAACTTCCAATACGATGCACATACTCGTCTTCAGATGCGTAACTCTTTGACCATGCCAAAGGATGAGGTTGATAGCTTAATAGATGATGGTCAACAGTATGTTGTTCGTTTTAAGATAGAGCCGGGTGAGGAGGTTCATGTCAATGATATGATTCGTGGCGATGTCTGCATTAAGAGTGATATCCTTGATGATAAGGTCTTGTATAAGAGCGCAGATGAGTTGCCTACTTACCACCTTGCTAACATTGTTGATGACCACTTAATGGAAATCTCTCATGTGATCCGTGGTGAAGAGTGGTTGCCAAGTGCTCCTTTGCATGTATTGCTCTATCGTGCCTTTGGTTGGGAGGATAGTATGCCACGTTTCGCACACCTTCCATTGTTATTGAAACCAGAAGGAAAGGGAAAGTTAAGCAAGCGTGATGGTGATCGTTTAGGCTTCCCCGTGTTCCCATTAGAGTGGCATGATCCTAAGACAGGAGAGGTTAGCTCGGGTTATCGTGAGAGTGGATATTTCCCAGAGGCAGTGGTAAACTTCTTAGCATTGTTAGGTTGGAATCCAGGAACCGAACAGGAACTCTTCTCTCTTGATGAGTTAGTAAAAGCATTCGATATAACGAAATGTTCAAAGAGCGGAGCTAAATTTGATTATCAAAAGGGTATATGGTTCAATCATGAGTACATCCTCCGTAAGAGTGATGACGAGATAGCAGAACTCTTTGCACCTATCGTTGCTAATAATGGTGTTGAAGCTACGATGGAACAAGTAAGACAGGTTGTTCACATGATGAAGGATCGTGTTAGTTTCGTGAAAGAGCTTTGGGAACTTTGTTCTTTCTTCTTTATTGCTCCAACAAGTTACGATGAGAAGACGGTTAAGAAGCGTTGGAAGGAATATTCTGCACAGCAGATGACTGAATTGGCAGAGGTACTTGAAGGTATAGACGACTTCAGTATCGAAGGTCAGGAACCTGTCGTTATGAAATGGGTAGAGGATAAAGGCTATAAGCTTGGCGATATCATGAATGCTTTCCGATTGACATTGGTTGGTATTGGTAAGGGTCCTGGTATGTTTGATATCTCTGCTTTCCTTGGCAAAGCGGAAACCTTGAAACGTATGCGCAAGGCTATAGAAGTACTTGGTTAATGATAGAAATCGAATAGATGAAGTATCAGATAACATGTGATAATTGTGGTACACAATTTATAGTGGAAGCTAATGAGGGGCAGACAATCGAATGTCAGTGCCCTCATTGTCATGGAACGATGGAGGTAACATTACCTCTTATTAGTGCAGGACAGCAGTATCAACCACAGAATCAAGTTAATGCACAAGCTCCACAAACGGCTCATACAAACACGAAGAACAATCATGCCATCTTATGGGGTATCTTGATTGGTTTAGTTGTATTAGCAATAGGAATTGGTGCTTATGTTGCTTTCCGTCCAACACGACCAGCGGCAGTTGCTTCAGATAGCCTGTCTGTCGATACAATTCCTTATGAAGCGCCAGTCCAGAACACTGCTCCTCCTGTTGTTGATACAGTTGTCACAGCACCAGAACCAGCGGAGCCAGAGGAAGAAGCAACCCCTGCGCCAGAGGAAGAGAAACAGCAAGCTGATACTGCAGCTGTCGAAGAGGAGCATCGGCAATAGGATTATGCAGACTTCCTATTAATAAAGTAAATAAGAAATAAAGATACATGGGAAAGATTATTTTAACAGGTGACCGCCCAACTGGTAAGTTGCATCTTGGTCACTATGTGGGTTCACTTCGCCGTCGTGTGGAGCTACAGAACCTTGGCGACTACGATAGAATGTTTGTATTCATGGCTGATGTACAAGCCTTGACGGATAATGCTGATAACCCAGAGAAGATTCGCCAGAACATCATTGAAGTGGCTTTGGATTATCTTTCTGCAGGGCTTAGTCCAGAGAAATGTACGCTCTATATTCAGAGTCAGATACCAGAATTGGCTGAACTGACAACGTTCTTTATGAATCTTATCAGTGTAAGTCGTGTGCAGCGTAACCCAACTGTGAAGACTGAAATCAAGATGCGTAACTTTGAAGCAAACATCCCAATGGGCTTCTTTGCGTACCCAGTTTCACAGGCAGCCGATATAGCAGCTTTCAAGGCAACTACTGTTCCTGCGGGTGAAGATCAGGAACCAATGATTGAGGTGACACGCGAGATTGTACGTCGTTTCAATCAGCTTTATGCACCCGTATTAGTCGAACCAAACATCATGTTACCGGAGAATGCAACGGCTCGTCGTTTGCCTGGAACGGATGGAAAAGAGAAGATGAGTAAGAGCTTGGGTAATTGTATCTACCTGTCAGATGATGCTGATACTGTATGGAAGAAGGTGAAGACAATGTACACTGATCCTACTC
>ERZ773013.1452-NODE-1452-length-13989-cov-6.114181_pt1 | contig 13989 bp, 7 predicted proteins | sample MGYA00511670_ERZ773013 | MGnify/ENA primary metagenome ERZ773013 (study PRJEB29015, sample SAMEA2738120) | human oral metagenome | biome: human oral; feature: human-associated habitat; material: saliva | place: China | collected 2257 ...
TAGACTGAAGTTTTCACCTCAGTCTATTTTTCTATCGGACTTTAGAAAGGAAATTTCTTTCTTAGTCTTCTTTTTTCTTACGAGTTACAAGTCCGAATGCACCCAACATTCCAAGAAGTCCAAGACTAGCTAGACCAGCCTTATCCTCTGTACCAGTATTTGGTAATTCCTTCTTGTCATTAGAGCTTGGTTGCTCTTGATTGATTGGTTTTTTCACTTTCTTATAGTGATGTAGTGTATTTCCTTTAGCATCCGTTGTTGAATGACTAAACTCATATCCTTCCAACTCTATTGGATTGTGTTTTCCTTCTTTATCTGAAGTAATACGGTTTCCATTTTCATCTAGATATTCCGTTACAATCTGCACAGTTGAACCACCATTTTGAGCAATTGCTCCGCCACCATTTTGTGATTTAGGTGTTACTGTTACTGGAACTTCCACTGTAATAACTTTGCCATTTGGCAACTCTACTGTTACCTTAACTGGATCTTTCTTACCTGGCGTTGTTAAGTCTGGAATGTTTGCAACATTCGTTACTTTACCACCTTCTGGAATCTTAATTCCTTTAGTGTAATCCTCTGGGGTTAATGGTGTGGTTGTTACTGGTGTCTCGATTTCCTTAACTGGTGTCACTGTTACAGGAACATCCACAGTATAAGATTTACCATTTGGTAATGTAATCGTTACTTTTACAGGTGTTTTTTCACCTGGTGTTGTTAAATCTGGAAGATCGCCGACCTTAACAGTTGCTCCTTCTGGAATCTTCATTCCTTTTGTATAATCGTCTTCAGTCAAAGGAGTGTTTGTTACTGGTGTTTCAATCGGTGTTGGTTTTGTTTCAACTACTTTAATAGTCGCTGGAACTTCAACTAACACTTTTCCATCTTTATCTTTTACAACTACTGTAACTGGTTTATCCCCTGGTGTTGTTCCATCATATGGAGTTGTTTGTCCTTCTGGAACTTTATATTCGAATGTTGAACCTTCTGGATAGTCACTTGGTGTGATACTATCTTCAGCTTTAGGTTTATCCTTATCTTCAGCATTTACTGGAGTTAATTGTTCTTTACCTTGAACGACTTTAATCTTCGCAGGTACTTCTACAAGTGTATCTCCATCTGAATCTTTCACGACTACAGTAACATCTTTTTCACCTGGTGTTGTTCCATCATATGGAGTTGTTTGTCCTTCTGGAGTCTTATATTCAAACGTTGAACCTTCTGGATAATCATCTGGCGTAATGCTATCTTGTGGTTTTGGTTTCTTATCACCTTCAGCATTCACTGGAACATACTGTGTCTTAGATTCTACAACAACAATTTTCGCTGGAATTTCTGTAATTGGTTGTCCGTTTAACTTCGCTACAACTGTTACATCTTTTTCGCCCGGAGTTGTTGTATCTACTGGAGTATTATCTTTATATTCAAATGTTGTTCCAGTTGGGAAATCATTTGGATTAATATTTTCTTTTGGATCTGGCTGTTTCTTAGCTGGATCTACTGGTACATATTTAGGATAACTTTCCACTACACGTACTGTAGATGGCACTTCAACCAATACCTTATCCCCTTGTTTCACAACAACAGTAACTTTCTTATCGCCTGGTGTAGATGTATCTACTTCTTCTTTGTACTCAAATGTTGCATCATCTGGGTAATCATTAGAATCAATGCTATCTTCAGGTGATGGTTGTTTCTTACCTTCATCTACTGGAACAATTTGTGGGTAACCTTGTACAACCTTCACTTTTGTTGGTACTTCTACAAGTTTATCTTCTCCATCTTTCGCAACGACAACTACATCTTTTTCTCCTGGTGTAGTAGTATCTACTGGAGTTTTGTACTCAAATGTTGTTCCTTCTGGGTATTGTTCTGGATCAATACTCTTAGAAGCATCTGGTTGTGGTTTGCTTGGGTCTGCTACTACGTATTGTGTCTTAGGATCTACTACCACTACTTTTGCAGGAACTTCTGCAATTGGTTGACCATTTAGCTTAGCTACAACTGTCACATCTTTTTCTCCTGCAGTTGTTGTATCTACTGGTGTCTTGTATTCAAATGTTGTTCCTTCTGGATATTCTCCTGGTGTAACACTATCTTTCGCTTCTGGTTGTTTCTTAGCTGGATCTGCAACTACAAATTGAGGTGTGCTACCTACTACACGTACTGTAGATGGCACTTCAACTAATACTTTGTCCCCTTGTTTCACAACAACAGTAACTTTCTTATCCCCTGGTGTAGATGTATCTACCTCTTCTTTGTACTCAAACGTTGCATCTTCTGGATAATCTGTTTTATCAATGCTCTTTTCTGGATCTGGTTGTTTGTTGCTTTCATCCACTGGTACGATTTGTGGAACACCTTCAACTACTGTTACTGGTACTTTAACTGTTGTAGTTAATGGTGTATCTTGTCCAGGAACTGTGTACTTAACAGTTACCTCTACTTCAGTATCTTCTGTTAAGTCTGGCACTGTTACTGTAGCTGTTTCATCAACAGTAACGGTTGCACCTTGTGGTAATTTACCTGTAAATGTTGAATCTTCAATTGCTTTTTTCGCTTGAGCAAGGACTTTTTCTTTAGCTTTATCCTTATCACTATTTTTAGCAACTAGAATTTCATCAGCTTCTGGTTTTGGTAATACTGTTACTGGAACACTGACTGTTTCTGTTAACTTACCATTGTCGTATGTTACTGGTACGTCTACTTTAACATCTGTTGCTCCTGCTTTACCAGCTGTTTCTGGTAATGTTGTTGGTTCACCTTTTATACCATCTGTTCCTTGTGTTACGGCTGCTTTCGCTTGTTCTGCTGTTGGTTTTTCACCTTCGAATACAACAATCTTGCTTGGTGTTGAGCTTACGACTGTTACCGGTACATTAATCGTATCTTCTGCTACTACTGTACCTGTGTTGTCTTTGTATTGTACTTTTACTGGTACAGCGTCCTTATCCCCATTAGAAGTTGTTGCTGGAACAGTATAATCTTGATTTGGAACTAATTCTGCTGTTACTCCTGATGGTAGCGTTAGTTTACCTAGTGCAGCTTGTGCTTTTTCTTTTACAGCTGTTGTTAAGTTCTCACCAGTTGTATCTTTTAATGTCGTTACTTTTTCTGGTGTTGCTTTTGGTAATACTTCAACTGGTACATTTACAGTTTCATCTCCTGTTGGATATGTTACTGTTGTCGGTACAGTTACATCAGGTGTTCCTGCTTTTACTGTTGTAGCAGGTAAATCTGTTTCTTTCGGAGTATTAACTGTACCTCCAGTACCTGGTGTTACGGCAGCCTTAACTTTCTCAACATCTGGTTTTGTTCCTTCTAATGTATATACCGTTTTTGGTTCTGAACCTAATACGTTAATCGTTACTGGAATTGTCGTATCGTATGTTTTTCCACCTACTGTATAAGTTGCTGGAACATTTACAACACCTTTATTTGTACCTTTTTCATTTGTTAGAGTTTCTGCTACGGCTTCTGTTATATCCCCAACTGTTACTGTCGCTCCTGTTGGTAATTTCCCTTTGAAGTCTGCTGCTTCAACTAATTCTGTTGCTTTTGCTTTCGCTACTTCTTTTACTTTATCTACTGAAGCTCCTTTATGAACTTGTACTTCGCCATTTGGTTTTGGCAATACTGTAACCGGAACTTCTACTGTTTCATTAATAGTTGTACCATTTGAATCATGAGTAACCGTTGTTGGAATTTTTAATCCTGCTTCTCCAGCTTTTCCAGTTGTACTAAAAACATCTGATTCATTAGGATTATTCACAACTCCAGCTTTAGTATCGATTGTAGCAGGAGTTACTGAAGATTTTACTTGATCATTTGTAATCTTATCACCTTCAAATACTACTAACTTATCTGTAGTTGATTTTACAACATTTACTTCGATATCTACTGTTGTATCGTATGTTCTTCCATCAGCAGTATAAGTAACAGGAACTTTTACAACACCACGTCCATCAGCGGCTATTTTTGTAATTTCAACTTTATCTTTAGAATTAAGGGTAACATTCGTAATTTGACCCATTGCAGCCGTTGCATTCATATCTCTAAGCAATTGTTGGAAATTAGCTGAATTAACTTCTTCTTGTGCTTTTGCATAAGCAACTTCTTTTAACTGATCATTGTTAGTATTAATTGGAACAGTCACAACACCTGTTGCTTTTAAGCTATTAATATAGATTACTTTTCCATATTCAAAATCTGGATTATCAGAATTTGCCAATCCTCCTCGATGGAACTGATTTTCATAGGCTGGTTTCAAACCATTAGTTGTATATGAATATAATTTATTTCCTTCCGCGTCAGTATCTCCAAATCCACTTTTTGCTATTACTTTGAAGTCAGCTGGTCCAATAAAGTTATTCGCAGTCGTAAAGACAATACTTGATGAACGAGTAGTTTTTTCCGCTGCAGCCATACGATTACCCGCTGGCACATCATAAGTTAATGTTCCACCTTTAGAATTATCATTAGAATCATTTGGGGTCCATCTAATGGAATTAGCATAAACACCTCCAAGGAATGCACTACCTCCATTAGCGTTTATTACACGATCTTCTAAAACTACACCTTTTGGTACTTTTATCGTCACTTGAACTTTTGATGCAGCATAATAATCAATATTCATTCCAGCCGTATCTTTCAGAGTAAAGTTAAAACTACCTTTTTGATTCTTATCATAAATTGTGTCTGGTGTATAGCCATACTCATTTTTATTTCGTCCTGAAGAAACATCTGTTACAATTTCAGCTGCTGGAGCTGTAGCAATACCGATACCTCCTACAAGGTATCCATCTTTAATTTCAGCTCCTTTTCTATTGAAAGGATTAGTAGTCAATCCTGTTCCTTGATCTCCCGCTTCAATTAAAACTTTAATTTTTGTAGTAGTCGCAGGAATATCATATAGACGAGCCATATAGGTCCATCCGTTTCCTCCCCCAGGACCTTGTTCCGTAGATAGAGGACCACTTTTACCATCTACTGGTTTAATCTCTGCACCAGTAAACGCATCTACAATTTTCAGTTTAACTTTTTCACCCGTACTAGGTGTTGATGCATGACCATATGCTCCACTATGAATCAAATTAACATTAAGTCTAGAATTTCCATTCACATCAAATTCTTTAGATATTGTCGTCCCTTTGCTTCCTAACTCAAGATAATAATCACGATTTTTCACTTCACCAAAAGCATTGGTTCTCATTGCGTTAATAGTAGGAGTTATCGTTGGAATGATACCACTACCAGCATTATACGATAATTGAGCACCCTCTCTTTGATATTGTATTAATTCTTCATCGTTTGTATATATTTTTGATTTAGGTACTACCCTAGTACTTGGTGCCCCATCTTTATCTGTAATATCTGTTACTTCAAGTGGTTTAACGGCATTTACTTTCTCACCTTTTTCAATTTTCCAACCATTTAGCATACCTGCTTCGGCATCAGCTTTTGTGATTGCTTTTTCTTGCCAGTTGTAAGTAGCATTACCGATACCAGGTGTACGAGCATTGATTTCTCCTGGACCAGCTTGTTGTTTAACAATTGTCTTAGATTTCTTATCGGCATCCGTAAAGGTTACTTTATCCCCAAAACCTTCTTTCAGACTCTCAAAGACACCATTAGTTGGGTTATTCCCGTAAGCTGCATGGTTTTCACTGACAGGTGCACCCAAATCTGCTTTACCTGCTAAGTATAACGCTAATAAATCACGTTCCGATTTTACCGCTTCTGCTTGTTGGCTCATAATTTGAGCTGAACTTACATCCGCTGCATTTGCAGTTGTAATAACATTTTCTGCTTTTTGTTTAATACCTTTTAAAACATCAATTTTAAATTGATCTTTTTTATTCACTGGCTTAGCTTCTTCTTTCGCTATTTGAGCTTGAATTTTATCAATATTTGCTTGCAACTCTGGAATAGCAGCATCACGAATACCTTTATATTTTTCTGCTTCTGATGCAGCATTTGCAGCTGTAGTATCCACCGTAGTATCTACTGTTCTAAACCCACTTTCTCCATTACTTGGGATAGCTTGTCCATTTCTAGGATTTTGGTTTTTGTTTACTTTTGTTGCTTCTGATTTGATACTGTTTAAAATGAAAAGGCTACTTGAAAGTTGTTTAGCCAATGCATTAACTTTTGCCTGTGTTTTTGTGTCATCATTTAAAAGATCTTTTGCTTTATTAACCAAATTTTTAGCATCATCAATGACTGACTTTGTTTTCTTGTCTTCAGTTAATTGACTCAATCTACCTTCAACTTTAGCAACTAAATCTTCTAACGATGCGGTATTAATAGCTACTTTTTCTGTCACTCCATTTGGAGTTTCAACTGCACTGGCTTGTTTGTCAGTAGTAGACTCTTTTACAGAAGTATTATTTTGTCCATCGGGCTCTTTAGCAGTAGCAGATGCTTGTCCAGTAACTTCCCTAGAGGGTTCCGAGGACTTCTCATTTACATTTTGAGGATTTTGAACTTCTGTAGGTTCTGAATTAGTTACTTGTTCAGCCGCTTGGACGCTTCCTCCACCAAGGAAAAACAATCCAGTAGCTACAGCCACACTAGCCGCACCGAAACTAACCTTACGGATACTATAACGTGTGAATTTCTCCACTTGCGATTGACGAACATGTCGCCCTTTGGGTTTAAACATTCCCTTACTCCTTTTTTCTGATAATTATCAGTTAATATATTCAAGAAGGCTAAATAAAAAGCCCCCCCCCTAAAATATATAGGCATATTTTAAAGGGTTACAACTTATTATACTCTTTTTATGTCTATAAATCAAACATTTTGAGGTATACTCGCCAAAGTAATTTCACAAACTCCGCATTCTAGTAAGCTCTTACAAAAATAAAAGTTATATTACTTTAGAGATTTTCTATATTATTCGACTGTTCATATAATTTGATTACAAAAAGGAATTTTCTGATATTTTTTATTAGGTCTTCATTGAGTTTTAGCTATAGATAAGGGATTACAGAATTACGCTAGATACACAAGATCTGCCCAAAATAGTTAAAAAATTTAGAAGTTACTCCTACTTTATAAAATAAAGTCTATAAAAAAACAAAGCCCAGTTTTAAAGACAAAACTAGGCTTCTTATCTATTTTCCTTCTTTCACTTCTTTAGTTGCTACATCTTCTCCAAACCATTTTTGGCTGATTTTCTGGAACTTCCCTTCTTGATGTAGTTCAACAAAGGCTTGATTTAAAGCTTGCAGTAATCTTTTGTCAGCAGGTCTGACTCCGACAGCAAAGGATTCACTTTCAAATCCAGCTGAAAAGACATTATAGTCATTTAATATCCCCTCAGACTGAAGGTAATAATTAGCGTAAACTCGGTCAATCAACAAGGCATCAATTCTATCATTCTTCAAATCAATCAAGGCTTCATTGAAACTCTGGTATTGATTGGCCTTCTGATCTTTGACACGATTTTTCAGTAAGTCTGGCTGGGCTTCAAAATCTAAATAACCAGAGGAACCTGCTTGGGCTCCCAAGGTCTTATCCTTCATATCCTCTACTGAACGAATTTGCTGGCTTTTCTTCGCAACCAGAACTTGCTGATTTTCCATATATGGAATGCTAAAGGCAACCTTCTCTCGGCGTTCATCAGTGGCAGAATAGCCATTCCAGATGGCGTCTATCGTTCCATTTTGCAGTTCCGTCTCCTTCATATCCCAGTCAATTGGCTGAAATTGAACCTTAAAACCTAATTTTTCAGAAACTGCTTGTGCCAAGTCAATATCAAAGCCTGTATATTGGCCATTCTTTTCTTCAAACCCCATAGGTACAAAGGTATTGTCAAAACCAATAGTAATGGTCCCCTGCTCTTGATACTTATCCCAGTTATCCTGCTTTGGATCACTAGCCTTCTGAGTACAAGCTGTTAAAAAGAGAGTCAGGAGCGCAACCAATACTAAAGCAATTTTCTTATTAGTCATCGGCACCTCCTACTTGGGCTCAACCTTGAGAATCTGATCTGCGATATTTTCAGCGAATTGTAAATCGTGGGTAACGACAATCTGGGTCATCCCAAGTTCCCTATTTTGCAAGATCAGTTTTTCCACTTCCAAGCGCAATTCTGGATCTAGGGCAGAAGTTGGTTCATCGTAGCCAATGATTTCTGGGTCAATCATCATAGCACGCGCCAAAGCCACCCGCTGCTTTTGCCCACCAGATAGTGAGAAGGGATAGGCTTCTGCATGTCCTGCCAATCCTAACTGTTCCAAAAGCCCTCTCGCCTTCTTCTCAGCCTCATCCTGCTTCATTCCCATTGTTTTCACAGGTGATAAGGTCAAATTATCTAGAACTGATAAATGAGGAAACAGTTGAAAATCTTGGAATACAAATCCCAGTAGATTCCGCTTCTCCAGTTCATCCAATTCTAAAGGTTCTCCATTATAAAAGATTTGCCCTGAATCAATGGTTTCAAGACCTGCAAGCATACGTAAGAGGGTTGTCTTACCTCCACCAGAAGGCCCAACGATTGCCAGAATTTGCTTTTCAGGAATTTTTAGACTGAAATTAGATAAAATTTGCTTTTCACCAAAGCCCTTATTGATATTTCGTAATTCTAACATGGCAGCCTCCTATCTATAGTAACTGTACTTCTTCTCAACTTTTTTGGCAAGAATGGTCACAATACCAATCAAAATCAAGTAAATGGCTCCTGCCAAGAACATAGGGACCAAACTAGCGTCACGGTTGGCAGCTGTTCGACTCGCCAAGATAAGATCTGAAATTCCTAGAGCGTAGACTAAAGAAGTATCCTTAACCAAACTCATGACTTCGTTAAATACGCTAGGAAGAACAATCTTAGTCACTTGGGGCAAGATAATATAGCGCACTGTGGCAAAGGGACTGAACTTCAAGACCTTAGCAGCCTCATATTGACCTTTAGGGATAGTATCAATCCCACCACGGAAGATTTCAGCAAAGTAAGCCGCATAATTGAGAACAAAGGCAATGATGGCCGCAGGAAGGCGATCCAAACGAATCCCAATACTTGGGAGCACATAATAGATAAAGATCAATTGTAAGAGCAAGGGTGTACCCCGCATGATCCAGATATAAATGTTAATCAGATGATGGAGGGGCTTCCAATGGACTTGCAAGGCAAAGGCAATCAAAACGCCCAAGGGAATAGAAAAAATCAAGACCAGTGCAAAAACCTGTAAAGTCATGCTTGCACCGCTCAATAAACTCGGTAATATCTCAAATAAATAAGACATACTGACACCTCCTTAAAATAATTGTTCCTATTATAGCATAAGAGATTGGTGTTTACAAATGCTTTCTGTTGCTTATTGATAATTGAGTTTTTACTTATTTTTTCTTTAAAATCATTTTCAGCAATTACTGTTATTTTTTAGAATCGTATTCATCTTTGTATTTATTTTTATAATCATCTTTGCCCCTATAGTTGAAAACCTTGCAATTTGATTCTAATAGTTTCCAAAAGGATCAATGAGTCATTTCACTGTATTTACTTTTGACAAAACGACTACTCCTTCAAGAATAAGATATTACGCATTTGAAATCTGTCTAACCTATTTACGTTTCTTGGATTTTAAATCCACATTTTAGTCAAACAAAAAAAACACAAGCCATAGCCTGCGGAAATATTATCTATTCTAAATAGTCTTTTTCTGTAATTACTTTTAATCTAGTAGAATAATTCTGGAATGTTGAGAATTTAAAGCGTTTAGGATCTTCAAGTTTGTTTCTATCATTTATTTCTAAAGCGTGATTGTAATCTATAATAGCTTTCACTAACTTATTAATTATAGCTTTATCGTTATCCATTACTTTATAATAATCTTCGATTTTCCGAAGGCGAAAAGTTGTATTTAGTAAATAACTTTTTTCTTCTAAAATCAAGGTTTTACCAATATCTAACCCTTCAACATATCCTGCTTTTGCCGAATTTCTAAGCTTATACTTCAACTGATACTTTTTAGGAATATAACTTCTAAATGGAATCAAGAAAGTCAATCCCTGTATTTTGACAACAGTTACCGCAAATCCCCTTCCTTTATTCATTACTTCCTTTGTCTTAAAATCATAATCCATCGCTTGAATAAGGTCATAATCCTTGCACATTTTTAAATCAATTTGACCTAATTTTAACTTCTTACTTTTCATTCCTATTCCTCATATAAAAAGCTCACTAAAAAGTGAGCAACATTTCCAATGAGATACTTCTGTTGACGAGCGCGTCTCTCCGCCCCCTCATTGCCTAACGATAAGGCTTGACGAATCGAAAGGAGGTGAGTTTTCCTGTTTTCAATTCTTCTTATTCTTACACATTTTTTTAATTTTGTCAAACAAAAAACACAAGCCGTAGCCCACTGTGTGTAATCGATTTTGAAATTTTAAGATAAGAGTTTTGGAATAAAAACAAAACTCTATACTTCTAATGAAACAATCTTAACCTGATTTATATAAAAATTCTCGTCACATTGCAATAAAACCTCAGCCATATTTATTTTTAAAAAAAACAGTAAAAAAACCGCAGTTGTCTTCAAATAACTTGCAGTTTTCTGTAATGTATGAATTCTTACAATCTCTCAAATAGTTCTTGCATCTGCACATCATCTGGAACCAGTTTTAAGTAAGCTTGTGCATTGACTCTTGCTTCCTCAAAGTAGCCCAATTCACTCAAGAGATAGATATAGTGTTCCAGAAATTCTGGATTATCCTTCAAATCTCCTGCTAACTCTTGGTAATGCTCATAGGCAGTATCCAAATCGTCCATTTCTTGATAAGAACGAGCAATCATCCACTTAGTCAAAAGATTTTCTGGCTCTTCACTTTGTAAGTCTAGAATGTCTTCATAACGCTCCTGTTCTAGATAAATAGTTGCTAAACGAAGCAAAATTTCTTCCGTATCCTCAGCATCTTCTTTAGCAGTAAGGAGATAGTTTTCTGCACCACTAGCATCATGTAATTCATAAGAAAATTGTGAAGCAGCTAGCAGGAGACGAGTTTCGAAGGGATTTTTCTCTAAGCCTTGCTTAGCGATACGCAGGGCTTCTTGAACTTGATGCTCCTTATGTAAGGCCTGACTATAGCCATACTCATAGCCTTCAAAGTCAGGAGAAATGGTATCAAGCTGCTTAAAGTAGAGGACGGCCTTTTGGTATTCTTCTCGGTCAAAGTAAAGACTGGCTAACTCAAAAGCTGTTAGGTCATCGTATTCTAACTCCAAGGCTTTTTCCAAAAACTCTGTAGCCGTTTCAAATTTCCCTAACTGTGCATAGGCAAAGCCAATCCGTTGATAGGTAGAAATACCCGTTTGCTCATAAATAGTACGATTATCTAACTGGGCATAGCCTTGAATAGCTTCTTGGTAATTTTCCAACTCACTATCCAACTCTGCCAAGCCCAATATCAAAAGAGGATCCTCTGAGTAAGTCAATGCTTCTAACAGTTTCTCACGCGCCACATCTGTCAAACCTTCCATCTGGTAAAGGTCTGCCTTAAGTGCCAAAGCCGAAACATACCAGTTACTGTCAGCTTGGATTTCCTCAAGATGGGCAAAGGCTTCCTCGATTTGACCATCCTCACTAGCAATAGCTGCTAGATTAAGATGAATCTCTGGAAAATCCTCTACGATTTTCAGGTAAATCTCCTTGGCCTGAGGATAAAAACCAATCCCTTCTAGATAGGTGGCTAACTCATACAGAAGGTCACTTGGATCATTTTCTAAAGCTTTAGCGAAATAATGCTCAGCCTTGGCTAAATCTTGCTCTTCCAAAGCCTGTAACATCTGTTGACTATTGTTCACTCTTGACTTCCTCTCCCTCTAGTTCATATAGGCCACTGACTACCTTATACCATTCAAAAATCGCTGAAATGACAACTTTAGCAGAGGCATAAACTGGAATACCGAGCAAGACTCCCCAGATACCAAACATGGATCCTGAAGTTAACAAGACAAAGAGAACATTAATGGGATGGATGTTTAATTGACTTCCCAAAATCAATGGAGAGACAAAACGGCCTTCAATAGTTTGTTCTACGATAAAGACAATCACTACTTTCAAAAGCATGACTGGCCCAGCAATCAAGCCCAATACTAGGGCAGGAAGCATGGCTAGGAAGCTACCCAGATAAGGAACCAAATTTAAAATACCAGCAGTAACACCCAGCGTAACCGCATAACGTAGACCGATAATCTTGAAAAAGATGATAAACATTACAGCTACAATAATAGCTACTGTTACTTGCCCTCGAACATAGTTGGACAACTGCTGATTCACATCTGATAAAACTTGTCCAACAGGTTCCTTCAATTTCGTCGGCATGAATTGGGTCAAATAGTTTCGCAAGCCTTTCCCATCACGCAAGAGATAAAAGAGCATGAAAGGAACGATAATCAAGGCAACAATCACTTGAGATGCCCCACTAATAAAGGCACTCACCCAGTTGACTGCCTGAGATGAAACCTTGCTCGCCCAAACTGTAGCCTGACTAGAGAAGTTTGTCAAGACTTGTTCTAACTGAGGTCTGAAATCATCTGGCAAACGCTTGGTGACCAAATCATCAATAACCCTATCAGCATCTTCCAGGTAGACTGGAACATTTCTTGCAAATGTTAAGACCTGACGCTGCAGATTTGGAATAGCTACTGCCAAGCCCCAAATGATAAAGATGGCGATGATGACAAAGACAATACTGATAGCTATAACACGATTAATCTTATGCTTCTCCATCCAATCAACAATAGGATTTAACAAATAATATAGCAGTCCAGACAAAATGACAGGCAACATCACAACTGCCAAAAAGTCCAAAACAGGTAAAAATAGAAAACTAATCTTACTTAAAATAAAAAGATTGAGTCCCAATAATAAGGTTACCAAAAATACAGTAATGGCCTTGTTATCCAAAAACCACTTGAAAAACCAAGATAGACTAAAATGTTTCTCTTTTTGCTCCATAAATACTTCCTTTCTATCGTTCTCTCATTATACCATTTTTGAAACAAAATAACTCTTTTTTAAAGTGCTTACATACCATTGAATTGTACTGCATATCATATTGTGAATCTATTTTGTGATATAATAGTCTTATCTTTATAAAGAGGTATAGTCATGAAAGAAACTGTTTATTTTGGAACTTATACACGTCGTACTTCCCAAGGGATTTACAAGGCAGACTTTGATACAGAAACTGGTCAGCTTTCAAATCTAGAACTTTTTGCTACTGAGCCAAGTCCAACCTACCTTGCCTTTGACCAACACCAACATTTATACACTGTTGGTAGTCAAGACGATAAGGGAGGGATTGCAGCCTATCAAACTAACGGGACTTTATTAAATCATGTCGTTGAAGAAGGAGCTCCTCACTGTTATGTTGCCGTTGATGAAAAGCGTGATTTAGTATACGCGGCAAACTACCACAAGGGACAAGTCCTTGTTTATAAACGTCAGGAAGATGGTAGTCTTCTACTTAGTGATGTGGTTCAGCATAGTGGCCAAGGTCCACACGAAAATCAAGCTTCCCCCCATGTTCACTATACAGATTTAACACCTGACCACTATCTAGTGACTTGCGACTTGGGAACTGACCAGGTCATTACCTATGACATTGATCAAGAAGGAAAATTATCTAAACTCTATACCTATCACAGCCAGCCAGGAGCAGGCTCACGCCATATCATTTTCCATAACCACTATAAAATCGCTTATCTGATTTGTGAACTCAATAGCACTATCGAGGTTCTAATCTACGATGGTGTTGGCGAATTTGAACGCATGCAAGTCATTTCAACTCTACCAGACGGTTATGAAGGCTTTAATGGAACTGCTGCTATTCGTCTCTCTAAAGACGGTAAATACCTCTATGCTTCTAACCGTGGTCATGATTCTATCGCAGTATATACAATCCTTGCGGACGGTAGCTTAGAGTTGTTAGAAATCGTTCCGACACATGGTCAGACTCCACGTGATTTTGATTTGACGCCAG
>ERZ773013.1453-NODE-1453-length-13989-cov-6.014856_pt1 | contig 13989 bp, 13 predicted proteins | sample MGYA00511670_ERZ773013 | MGnify/ENA primary metagenome ERZ773013 (study PRJEB29015, sample SAMEA2738120) | human oral metagenome | biome: human oral; feature: human-associated habitat; material: saliva | place: China | collected 2257 ...
GTGTCTAAATTATATTAAAAAAGTCCTTAAAACATATTTTAAGGACTTTTTCTACATAATCACACCTGCGCAAGGTGGTTATAATTTTATATAAAACAACGAAACTTCACCTATTCCTATACTCGGGTCTTAATTCAACCTTAGGTACTTTCATTGTATCACCAGCTTGCATTGTCTTACAACCATTAAGTACTTGGAAATAGCCAACCATATCTGCACCAAGCGTCTTGCGGCTATATTTCTCCATTGTTTCACCCTTCTTTAATACAACAATGCGGTCTATACCAACAATGTTATATGCTCCATAACGGATACGAGCATCATGGTTTAGTGCTGCAAACGACTCAGTATCAGATGTTTCTTTCTTTTCTAATACCTTCTTAGCTTTAGTCTTACTAACTGTATCTGCTGGAACCGTTTTCGTTCCAAGTGAAGGTTTATCTTCTTTCTTACTTGTTTGCTCCGTAACTTCAGTCGAAGTCGTCCTAACTTCCTTATTTCCTATTCGTGTCCAAAGGAAAATACCAAGACATACAATTACAAGGAAAGCTATCAGGGCAACCTTCTTTAATGTACCATTTGCAGAGCTTTCCTCATCACCATCATCTTCATTTGACAGCTTTGAAGGCTCTTCCTGCTTAGAAAGATTTGCAACATCTGCTACATTCTCGTCCTGCGAAGGTTCTTCTCTCTGTGGGTCTTCTACAACTTCATTGCTAACTTTCGGTGATTCTGACTGTTTTGAATCTTCTCCAACTCCTTCATTAATAATCTTCGAAGGCACCTCCTGCTGTGACTGTTCTACAACAATCGGATTATCATTCAATGGAGGTTCTTTCTGTTCAGCTGGTTTCTTTGAATTAGTTTGTTCTACTTTGGAAACCTCCTCAGCCCATTTCACAGCAGCATCAACCGTCTCTTCTTGTAACACATCTTCGATTTCATCTTGTGTCGAAGGTTGTTCGATTACTGTTGAGAGATTTTCGTCTTTTAGTAAAGAAGGTTCTTCATCAGCTTCATTTGAATGACTTACTGTGCCCAAGTTGTCTTCAATAACCTTCTCTACTGGCAGAGACTCTTTTTCTACATGCTGGTTCGTCTCTTTAGCAAGCTCCTTCTCTCTGTCTTTTTCCTCACTAATACTATCTGATTGTACATCAGTAATAGTAGTAGTTGAAGTTTCATTTGTTGCTTCAGACTTTACCTCTTCTGAATTATCCTCAACAGGAACACGTTCTAACTCTTCTGTATTAACACCATCATTAATAACAACAGTTTCAAACTGTGAGAATGGCTTGTTGACAAGTTCTTTCATGACAGCGTCAGGAGTGAACGTAATCTTATCATGACCTTCAATAAGTACACGCTCACCTGTATTAACGTTAACGCTCTCACGAGGTTTAACGGATTGAACCTTAAAGGTACCAAGTCCTTTAATCTTAACTTGATTACCATTCTTCAGTTCCTCACTTACTATATTGAAAAAGGTTTCAACAAAAGTAGTCGCCTCTACAACAGATAGGTTGAAATCCTTAGCCAATCCGTTAGCTATAAGTTGTATTGTCGTCTTAGCCATTTTCCGTACCTCCCTTTCTTACGTGTCCTTTTATTGTTGCTGCAGGTTTGAAATTAAGAACCAACTTAGGAGGAACCAACATACGCAAACCAGTAGAAGGATTGACCATCACACGCTCCAGTCGTTTCTTTACTTCAAACGTACCAAAACCAACCACTGGAACAGGCTCTCCTGATTCGAAGGACTTACCCATCAAATCAACAATAGCTTTCGCCATCTTTTGACTTTCATCCTGTGTGTATCCAGTCTTTGCTGCTAATGTAGCAATGAATTCTTTATTGTTCATCCTGTTTTCTCCCTATATTCAAATTCAGAATTATTAGCCTACTACCTTTTTACTCAACAACCTCACCAAAAAGGTCGAACTCATCGGAGTCTGTTATATGTACATTATAGAATTTACCTACTCGAAGAGATTTACCTTTGGATGATATCAAGACTTCTGGGTCTACTTCTGGCGAGCAGAACTCTGTTCGTCCAATGTAGTAATCACCTTCTTTACGGTCTATAATAACCTTAAAGGTCTTACCAACTTTTTCTTCTTCCAATTCTTCAGAAATACCTTGTTGAATAGCCATTAGCTCATCAAGACGAGCCTGCTTAACATCCTCTGGTACATCATCTTTATAATGATTTGCACTATAGGTACCTTCTTCTTCCGAATAAGAAAAGGCTCCCATACGCTCAAAGCGAGCTTTGGTAACAAATTCTTTTAATTCTTCAAAGTCCTCATCTGTCTCACCAGGGAAACCAACAAGGAGCGTCGTACGAAGATGTATTCCTGGCACTCGACGCCGTATTTCTGCTATTAAATCGAGTGTTTCTTGCTTAGTAACATGCCTATGCATACGGTCAAGCATGTGATCAGAGATATGCTGAAAAGCTATATCTAAATATTTACAGACATTTGGTTTCTCTGCTATCACATCAAGCAGGTCGAGTGGGAATTGATTAGGATAAGCATAATGTAAGCGTATCCACTCTACTCCCTCTATATCAGCCATCCGAGAGATAAGCTCTGTAATATGATGCTTACCATCAAGGTCAACACCATAGTAAGTTAACTCCTGTTCTATTATCTGAAATTCCTTTACTCCTTCGGCTACAAGTCCTTTCACTTCCTCCAACACTTCCTCTACAGGACGTGAGCGATGCCGACCCGTTATCAAAGGAATAGCACAATAAGCACAATGCCGATCACAACCTTCAGCAATCTTGACATAAGCATAATGACGTGGTGTTGTTAGATGACGCACACCATTACATGCAGGCACATCAGCTTTCCCAAGATCTGTCAGCAGTTGTTTATAATTAAACTTACCATAGAACTTATCTACTTCTGGTAATTCTGCCTCAAGTTCATCTTTGTAACGCTGTGAGAGACAACCCATCACGTAAAGTCTATTGAGTTGTCCATTCTTCTTTCTATTGATAAATTCAAGGATTGTATTGATACTCTCCTCCTTTGCAGCTTCGATGAAACCGCACGTATTGATAACAGCAATCTCACCCTGTGGACGCTTTGAGTCATGCGTACAATGGTAGCCGTTTGCTTCAAATTGTTTCATGATAAGCTCTGAATCTACAAGATTCTTAGAGCATCCCATTGTAACTATATCTATCTGATTTTTCTTCATTTGTTCTTTGGTTTGGTGATGGGTGTCGTGGGGTAGGTGTTGATGAATTGTAGGAATATAATATCAATTCATCAACACCTAACATTTATCACCTAACACCCTATTTAAATAGGCTATCAACAAACTGCACCTTATCAAAGAGCTGCAAGTCTTCCATACCTTCACCTAAACCAATATATTTAACAGGAACCTTCAATTGGTCACTGATACCTATCACAACTCCACCCTTAGCTGTCCCATCGAGTTTTGTGATAGCAAGTGAGGTAATCTGTGTCACGGCAGCAAACTGACGAGCCTGCTCAAAAGCGTTCTGACCTGTACTACCATCAAGTACCAAAAGTACCTCATGTGGAGCTTCAGGAACAACCTTCTTCATGACATCTTTAATTTTCTTCAGCTCGTTCATCAAGCCAATCTTATTATGCAAACGACCAGCTGTATCAATTATAACTACGTCAGCACCATTTGCCTTCGCACTTTGTAATGTGTCAAAAGCCACACTTGCTGGGTCTGCTCCCATCTGCTGCTTCACCACTGGAACGCCAACACGGTCACCCCATATCTGAATCTGTTCAACAGCAGCAGCACGGAAGGTATCTGCTGCACCAAGATAGACTTTCTTACCAGCCTGCTTAAATTGCCAAGCAAGCTTACCTATCGTTGTGGTCTTACCAACACCATTTACTCCTACAACAAGTATTACGTATGGGTGTGTCCCTTCTGGTAGTGTCCATTCGCCATTGTCTCCTGTATTGTTTTCTGTCAGCAATGCGGTTATCTCGCTTTTGAGAATACCGTTCAGCTCGCTTGTTGAAACATACTTATCGCGAGCAACACGCTCTTCAATACGATGAATAATCTTGATAGTTGTGTCTACACCTACATCCGACGTAACAAGAATCTCTTCAAGGTCATCTAAGACTTCATCATCTACTTTTGACTTTCCTGCCACTGCACGTGCCAGTTTTGAGAACACATTTTCCTTTGTCTTCTCAAGTCCTTTGTCAAGTGTTTCTTTTTTCTTCTTACCGAATAAACCGAATAATCCCATATAATTAGCTAATTTGTTGCAAAGATAATAAAAAGTTGACGAAAAAGCAAATTTGCTTTACAACACAATGAAATTTAGTTTTATCCTACAAATATTTATGTTACAATTTAAGTTTTTTAGTCAAATTATAGTCTTCCTTACGACAAAAACCTGCATCAGAGTTCATCTTCTATTGACATATTATTGTTCACCACTTATCGCACGAGGGCCTAACGCCTTACATTATGATGAAATATAAAGTAACATTCAATGGTTTTTAGAAATACATTTTACTACTAAGGACAAAGGATACAGGTTTATTCAAAACTAAGTATTCACCTTTCTTCAGATAGTAATATACGCAAGTAAGCATTCCTTATACGCTAAGAAATGCTTACTTATAATACTATTAACAATCTCCTTAATATATTTACTAAAAGTATCTTACCACACATGTATATAATATACTAATAGTCAATAATATGATAACAAAGCTTTCAAGTAAACCTATCGATGTTTATGTTTTATATACCAACTATGGATGAATGTATCATAGAGTATCAAAGAGGCTGCTAAAATACCAAGGCAAACCCATAAGACAAGCGGTTGCTCAAGATGGAATAAACCGTAAGAAAGAACCAAGCCTATACCTATACCTGTTTCCCATGCAAGTAAGAAAGTACTCTGACTGGTTCCACGCTGACAATGGTCAGACATCTTTATAAAGAAAAGTAAGAATCGGCTTCCTATCAATCCTACGCCCAAACCAATGAGAATAGGCACAATATAACTAACACTCTCCTGCCTGCGCGTTATCATCAATAGTACAGCAATACCAATAACTATCATCCCAGTCGTAGCTTCACTGCGGAGATCAGCATCAGCAAACACAAAACGCTCTGCAAGAATAGCAATCACAAAGCCCAACATCATCATCCCGTAAAAACGTGGAGTATGTTCAATGCTTAAAAGAACTCCTACTACAGATGTGACAAGGACGACATTGACAAAAAGCCAATGGCTCCCCTTTAATAGGAATCGGTCGAAAGAAAAGCGGGAATAATCCTCACTTGGCATACGAAATGGGAACCTGATAAGATTGACAAAGACAAAGGCTACAAGTAGACAAATACATGACAAGATGAGTACAGAACCAAAGTTCATCGACTGATATACGTAGATTCCGGCCAGCGGACCAAGAGAGAGGGCAAAACGCCCAAACCATGTCGCTGCATGATTAGCTTCTGTTCTGTGTACAGCTTCTACTGTATCAATTATCAATGTACTAAGTAGCACCAGTTGCGAGAGTCCATAGAAGGCTCCTTGCATAAAACGAAGACCAACGAGTAGCATGTAATCGAAGGAATTATAAGGTAGACTACTCAGATAATAAAGTACACCTGTAACGGCTAAGAGCAATAATATTGAAAGATTAAACACATTCTTGCGACGATAGCGTTGAACAAGATAGCCGGAAAGGCTACCGAAAAGGTAGATTCCAATAAAGAACGCCCCCATTACCAAAGCTATTTGCAATATTGAATATCCCCTAACCTCCATACGTAAAGGTATGGTAGCTACCAGCATATAGGAAGACATAACTAACAAGAGATTGGCCATTGCTAATAACCAAAAGTGCTTATTCCACAACCGAACGTGAACAGGTATGTTTTGAGTATCCATACTATATTACTCAGAATTTATCGTTATAAGTTATAACATGAAATATGTGACGCTTGCTTACATGGAGTTAAGCAAACAGAACAGTATTAACTTAACTTTTTATTCAGACTTATCTATTTAATAAATCATGACCTTTAATCATAAATTTTCCCTTTAATCAGTTTTTAATAAGACTCTGATTCTGAGGGGAAACTTACTTCTTTCACACACTTAATATACTCTTGTACGCCCTCTGTCATACATTTGTTCACATTCGCAAAATGGCGGAGAAACTTTGGCTTAAAACCTTGTGTCATACCAAGCGCATCTGCATAAACAAGGACCTGACCATCGGTACCATTCCCTGCACCTATACCTATCGTTGCAGCTTTGACCATTGAGGTCACTTTAGTAGCCAGAGCTGCAGGCACCTTCTCAAGAGTAATAGCACTAACACCTGCTGCGTCAAGGGCAAGTGCATCTTCTATTAGCTTCTCAGCCTCAGCATCATCTTTTGCACGAAGACCATAACCACCAAATTTGTGGATGCTTTGAGGAGTAAGACCAAGGTGGCCTATAACAGGAATACCTGCTGCTACTATTCCTCTAACAGTGTCAGCAATCTCCTTACCCCCTTCCATCTTGAGCGCACCAGCACCTGTCTCTTTGATAATACGGATAGCATTACGGATTCCATCTTCACGACTCACTTGATAAGAACCAAATGGCATATCACAAACAACAAGGCAGCGCTGACACGCACGAACAACAGAACGTGCATGATAAATCATCTGATCAATGGTTATTGGCGTAGTGTCTTGATTACCAGCCATCACGTTTGAGGCTGAGTCACCAACAAGGATGCTATCAATACCAGCAGCATCTATAATTCCTGCTGTCGTGAAATCGTATGCAGTCATCTGGGTTATCTTTTCGCCAGAAGCCTTCATTTCCAATAATGTCTTTGCTGTTACTTTCTTCTTATCTGTTGTTAAATATCCCATAATCTATCTTTCATTCAAACTCAAAGACTATTTGTCTGAATTTGCCGACCGTCATCAATACGCTCGAACATTGTTTTTTTGTTTTGGGATGCAAAGTTACCTCTTTTTAATGGTCTGACAAAGTAAAACCATCATAATTACTAATTACCTCCTTTGTAAAGGGTTCTATCTCAGCGACAGAGTTGGTTGTTGCAAGCCCTATCACACGTGCTCCAGAGGCAATACCAGAACGTAAGCCATTGAAACTATCCTCAAAAACAACACAGTCCTTAGGCGACACTCCAAAACGAGCAGCTGCCTTGAGATAGCAATCAGGAGATGGTTTACTCTCATCAAAGTCTTCTGAGGTGAGTATCTCATCAAAATATCCCTTAAATTCTGGGTGCTGATTGTAAACATTCTGCATCTTCTCGAGGTTAGAACTTGTCACAACAGCTGCATTTATACCTTTTCTTTTAAGTTTATCAATAAAAGTCTCAAAACCAAGTATATAGTTATAAGGCATGTGACGTTCGTACTCATTCAATAACTGAACAATCTCTTTTTGTGCATCAACGTCATCAGCAAAGTATTTATCAAATATCTGCACCAATGTTTGACCCTTAATAATATACTCGAAGTTAGGCACATTAGGGCGAAAGTTCTTCCCTATATTATTCCAAAACAACGTATATAAAGGTTCTGTATCAAATACTACTCCATCCAAATCAAACAGACATGCTTTTACCATAATTGCTCATTAATTATTAAATATATACTTATCCCACCCATTGGGTTTCTTTTAACTTTATCAAATTCTATCTTATAGCTTTTTATCTTTCCTTCTGGGGTTAACGCTTTATCATCTATACCTCTTAACATAATTTCTATAGCTTCTTTTCCATCATCACTTTTCACAATATGTTCTATTCTTTTACTTTCTATATATCCTTTACCCTTTAATAACCCTATTGGTGAAAGCACTATAAACAAAACTAATAGGATTACTTTCACTACCTTCTTCAACATATCATTACCTCTGTCTCTATCACAATTGTATTTTAGTTGTCAAAACTAGACATCTTTCTTTATAAACTATACCTACTCTATAAATGTTTTTATTAACTTATTCCCTCTCTTTTTGCCCTCTATCCGTAAGTTTCCATAGTTCGGGAGAAATCGTTCTTGCTCCCGTCTTATATTCACCTCTCCAGTCTTTTTCCAACGTTGTGTTTACTATCATCTCTTCATTATCATTAACTATCACTGAGATATTAATCCCTCCCATTGGATTTTTCTCTACTTTATTATAATCTATCTTATAACTTTTAATTTTCCCTTCTGGTGTCAAAGCCTTGTTTTCCATTTTCTTCAACATATTTTCAATCGCTGTTTTTGCTTTATCACTTTTCACAATATGTTCTATTTTATATTTTTCGTAATAAATACTACCAGCTACACTCCCAATTAACAACAAAATACTTGTTATGGTCGCTACTAAAAATTTTTTCATTATTTAAATGCTCCTATTTCGTTAATACTTATTATATTATATATTTCAATTTTTATAAAGGAATAAAAAAAAGACGACTAATTGTCGTCTTAATTAAACTAAACTTTTTCGTTTTGTAAAGAAATGAATAGTCGCTATTAAACATCCAAGCCCTACTATATATAGTAGCTGTGAAGCAGCTAATGGAGCAAAGTGGTTTTTTAAAATAAATATATTAACAAACACACCAACGATAGCCGCAAAGCTTAGTACTCCTAATAATACTACTTTATATTTATTTAGAGGTAAACTAACTTTTGCCACCATACATAGCCCATTAATAAGCGCTAGTACAAAGCAAATAAACTTCATTTGCGCTTGGTTATCTATTACAATATTTGTCAGTAGTACACTTGCTACCAACACACCACCACCAATAGCAGCATTCGTTAAAATATCTCTCATAAAGTTATTACTTACTTTTTCTTTATTCGATTCAAACGTTAGGAAGAACGATGGAACTCCTATTGTTATAGCTGAAATAATAGTAAATTGAATAGGAATAAATGCAAATTCAAAGGCAAATAATACACTTATCACCGCAAATACTATCGAGAAAAATGTTTTTGTTAAAAATAGCGATGCTACTTTTTGAATATTGTTAATTACACGACGACCTTCCATTAAAATATCATAAAATACTGCAAAGTCATTTGTTAAAAATACAATATTAGAAACACTCTTAGCGGCACTAGTTGCACCATTCATCGCAAAACTAATATCAGCTTTTTTCAGCGCTAGCACGTCATTAACACCGTCTCCACTCATAGCAACTGTTTTTCCATTTTTTTGTAGAATCTCTACCATGCGTTGTTTTTGATCTGGTGTTACTCGACCAAAAATATCATTTTCTAATACTACAGACTCAAAGTTTTCTTCTGTTACTTTCGTCATATCTACAGCACGTGCATCTTCTTTAAACCCTGCTTTTTTAGCTACCCCAAGAACTGCAATGTGATTGTCTCCACTTATTATTTTTACAGCCACTCCTTGTGATTCGAAATACTTAAATGTCTCTTTTGTATTAGCTTTGATTTCGTCCGAAAGTACTACATGACCAATCAACTTCATATTTGATGGTGTAGTTACTTTTTCATCAGTATAAGCTAGGGATAATATTCTATAACCTTGTTGTTTCAGGCTCTCATAGTATTCTGTCATACTTTCTTCAAATCCTAAAAATTCATAGGCCCCGAAGAAATAAGTACCACCTTCTTTTAATTGAATGTATGAATATTTATTTTTACTAGAAAATGCACCAATCTCGTCAACATCCCATTTTTTCTCACAAGTTAAATGATTTTTTAAAGCTCTTGATGTTGCATTCTCATCTTCAAAATATGCTAAATAACTAGATAATTCGCTAGCTACTTTTTCATCTATCTCGACTACATTCATGTTACCTGTAGTTATTGTTCCTGTTTTATCAAAACAAAGCACATCTACACGTGCAAGAGTTTCTACACAGTATAGTTCTTGCACTAGAACTTTTTTCTTAGCTAGTTTCATCGCAGCAACCGCTAAAGACACACTTACAAGTAGGATTAACCCTTCTGGTATCATACCTACTAATGCACCTGCACTACGTAAAACTATATCCGTATAGCCACGTCCTAGACTCGCACCTCTAACATAAAGCATAATAGCTACCGGAACTAATAGAACTGATATTACTTTCAGGATTCTATCCATATAATCTCTTAGTTTTGATGGATATTTTTTAAATTCTTTTGTACTTTTAGCTAGTTTATTAATATAGCTATCCCCACCAACAGCGGTAACTTTTACTAGACAACTACCACTTACTACGTTACTACCACTCATAAGTTCGTTACCTGTAGTTTTGTAAATATTGTCACTTTCTCCAGTTAGCAACGATTCATCAACCTCAATACTACCTTCGATTATCTCAGCATCTACAGGCACTTGGTCTCCTAGGTTTAGATGAAGATACTCACCTAAAACTATTTCTTCCGAATCGACTTCTATTATTTCATTATCACGATTTACGCGATATTTATTTCGCCCTAATAAACTTAATTCTTCTAAAGCATTTTTAGATCTAACTTCTTGATAAATACCTATAGCTGTATTTATTGCGATAACACCTAAAAATAACATATTTTCAAATCTTAATGTTGTAGCGATAAAAGCAGCTAATACCAAGTTCATCGCATTAAAGAACGTGAAGATATTAGAAAATATTATTTCTTTTGTTGTTTTATAAGGCTTTATAACACTAATATTTTTCTTAGCATTCTTAACCTCTTCACTTGTCAAATACTTCATTTTTCCTCCAAATAATCACTATATATTTTATTTCAAAATAGTAGATTAATAACAATTATACCATAAAATATATTGTATAGCTTTAAACTTAACTGAAGTTAATTTCCTCGGAAATATATAATTTTAAAACATAAAAAAACCAGATTTGAATTAATTTCAAACCTGGCCTTCTTAATTATTCTTCTATATCTTTGTTATCAGTATCATCAGTAGACTCTACATAAATCTCTGGTCCTGATTCTTTTTCTTTAGCTAAACGAGCTTGTTCTTCATAGTATTTTTTATTAACTATTTTATCAAGTTGTTCTGCTTCTCTTTCGTCTAACTCTTTTGGCATTTTACCAAATTGGTAAAGAGCAACAATTTCTTTTCTATCAATTGTTTCAACTTTCATAAGAGTTTGAGCGATAAGTTCTAACTGATCTCTGTGAGTTTCAATGATGTGTAACACTTTAGCGTGACATTCATTAATAATTTTACGTACTTCTTTATCGATTTCTTTCAGCATTTCTTCTGAATAGTTACCGATACTTGATAATTGACGTCCACCATATGGGTCGTGGAATGGAGCTTGCATTGGCCCTACAACATCACTCATACCGTACTCTGTAACCATTGCACGTGCAATTGCAGTTACACGTTCAAAGTCATTGTGAGCACCAGTAGAAACTTCATTAAAGAAGATTTGTTCTGCTGCACGTCCACCTAATAGACCACAAATTTTATCAATTAAATCTGTACGAGTTTGGAAGTATTTCTCTTCTTCAGGAATCATTAGGTTATAACCACCTGCATCCCCACGAGGAATAATAGTAACTTTTTGTACTTTATCCGCGCTATCAAGAACCATACCTACAATAGCATGTCCAGCTTCGTGGTAAGCTACTAAACGTTTTTCTCTTGGAGTATAAACTCTACTACGTTTAGCTGGACCACCGATTACTCTGTCCATAGCTTCATCTAAATCAGATTTTTCAATAGCATTTTTGTTTTCACGTGCCGCTAAAAGTGCTGCTTCATTTAGTATGTTAGCAAGGTCAGCCCCAGAGAACCCTGGAGTTTTTTCAGCTAATGAACGAAGCTCAACATCTTTAGCAAGCGGTTTGTTTTTAGCGTGTACTTTAAGAATTGCTTCACGACCTTTTACGTCTGGAGTAGAAACTTTGATTTGTCTATCAAAACGTCCAGGTCTTCTAAGTGCGTTATCTAATACATCAGCACGGTTAGTTGCTGCAATTACGATAATACCTTTTTCACCATCGAATCCGTCCATTTCAACAAGAAGTTGGTTAAGAGTTTGTTCACGTTCGTCGTTTCCTCCACCTACTCCGCTACCACGTTTACGTCCGACAGCATCGATTTCATCGATAAAGATAATACATGGCGCATTTTTTTCAGCTTCTTTAAATAAATCACGAACACGACTAGCCCCAACCCCTACGAACATCTCAACGAAATCAGATCCTGAGATTGAGAAGAATGGAACTTTTGCTTCTCCAGCAACTGCACGGGCTAATAAAGTTTTCCCTGTTCCCGGAGGACCCTCTAATAACACACCTTTAGGTATTTTAGCACCCATCTTAGTGAATTTACGGTGATCTTTTAAGAATTCAACCATCTCTGCAAGTTCTTGTTTTTCTTCATCAGCTCCCGCTACATCGTTAAATGTAACAGTACCTTCACCTGCATCGATTTTCTTAGCTTTAGATTTTTGGAAGCTCATTACTTTGCCTCCACCGCCACCTTGCATTTGTGACATAAAGTAGAACAGTAACCCCATCATTAAGATAAACGGTACGATGTTCCCTAAGAACGAAAGAATTGCTCCAGTTTTTTCTGCAGCCTTATATTCTACTACATTAAGTTTTCCATCTTTTGCTTTTTCATTAATTTGCTTTTGGATTTCATTATCAGATGCTGGAACTAATGATTCAAAATTCTTTTCACCATCTGTTAAAACCCCTTTTACATTATAGTTTTCATCTTTTCTTTGTAGACTAATTTCTTTAATCTTGTCTTCATTTATATTCTTAACAAGTTTTGAGTAGTCTAGTTTTTCTGTTGTCCCAGGTAAGTCTTGCTGCCAATAAGCAAATACTCCCAATGCTATAACAATAAGGGCAAGCATGCTAAGAATAGAATTTTGTCTTTTCCCATTATTCATATAGACTAACTACCTCCTAATTTATTTTCTAAAAGTATCTTATTTTACCATATTTGACCTTAAATATGATTAAAATTTTTGACTTTATTTGACTAAAATTTTAATTATTTTTAATATTATTTAAAATCTATATTTATGAATAGATTTCTTCTTTTAAAACACCTACATATGGCGTATTTCTGTATCTTTCTTCATAGTCTAATCCGAATCCAACTACGAAAGCTTTTGGACAAATTAATCCGATATAATCCGGTTCAATATCAACGATACGAGCTTCTGGTTTATCTAGTAATGAAGCACAAGTTACAGATGCTACTTTTCTTTCTAATAAGTTTTCGATAAGTGCTTTTAAAGTTCTACCTGTATCAACAATATCCTCAACTATAATTACATCACGTCCAGCGATATCCATACCAACATCTTTTTTAATTAATATAGTACCTGTAGATTCAGTTCCACCGTGGTAACTAGATACATCTATAAAATCTGTAACAACATGAATATCAATATGTTTCATAAGTTCTGCCATAAAAGGTAATGCACCTTTTAAAGTACAAATTAAAACAGGCTCTTTATCTTTATAGTCCTCTTCTATTTGTTTAGCAATTCGTTTACTTGCTTCAACTATTTCCTCATGAGTAAATAAAACTTTCTCAATGTCTTGTAATATATTTTCCACTGTCTTATCCTTTCATTTTTATATAATAATCATAAATTTTATTTTTATTGACTTTTGTTCCGATACCTAAGACACCAAGAACTTCGCCCTTATTATTTCTTATTACAGGCAAAGTATCTCTTAATTCTTTCGGTATTTTCTCATCAATGAAAATACGGGAAAGTTTTTTATTTATTTCTCCTCGACGCACTCTATCCCCTTCTTTTTTTGTTGTAATAAGAAGAGGTAACTCAGATTTGTTAAAGCCAATTTCTGAATCTTTAGCATCTGTAGATATTATAAATTTATTTTGATAAAATTCATAAACACTATTTTCACAAATTTTATCGATAATTATTTCTATCTTATCATTATAACACTTTTTTTCAATTTTATGAATATATAAAGTTTCATATTGACTAATAATTTTTAAATTAT